>WNGP01005290.1_pt1 | contig 10751 bp, 6 predicted proteins | sample 5407671 | NCBI WGS metagenome assembly WNGP01 (sample SAMN13153381, study PRJNA577476) | soil metagenome | isolation source: 40 cm soil or saprolite under Garry oak tree replicate 2 | place: USA:California | collected 2016-06-15
GGCGCTGAAACGCGATCTTATCATCGTCGGCTGTACCCAGCTTGATGATTCCATCCTGCGACAAATCTTCGCTACTGACCTCTCCGAGCGAGAGGGGGCAATTTATTTTTTCAATACTGAGCATGCATCGCCAACCCTTAAACAGCTACTGGAACCTTGGTTTCAAGCATATTTTGTTGAAGGGGAGATGAATTTTGATCTCGTCTTTCAAACGATTGCCCTACAACTCAATCTCTTTAAGCAAGTAGAAGAAGAAAAAGGCGGTACACCACTCAATAAAGAGGAGAGCGATCGCTTGCGCCAGGCTACGCAGGGTAGTCAGACCTCGGATGAGGCCCTCGCAAAGTTTTTTAAACCCGAATCGCCACGGAAATCAGCAGATCGACCAGGAACCGCAAAACAGAGCGCGCAATCTGCTTCACCAGTAATAGAAGAAGATACGCTCGTAGAAATCCTTTATCCTGAGCCAGGCAACAGGGGCTTTTCCAAGGATGAGCCGCTCGAGAACGGTCTCATCGAATTGGTGGATACAACCGTCCTTACCGTCAGGATGCGTCCTGATCGCAAGGCCAGCATTACGCTAATTGGAGGGAAATTCAACTATTCGGGTCCAGATTCCGATGAATTGCGCGTTGATCTCGGCGAACTCAATTGGGTGATGCATGATTTGGGACAGAATATTGCGACGTACCACCGCATGGGACAAAACGCAGAACTGCGTAATAAAAGCGAGGAGCTGCGTAACAGTTGGCGGCGGACGGCTAAGCGCGAAGGAATCGCTCTTTACAACAATCTCATACAGGCATTCCCTGATCTGGACCGTATGCTCTCAAGGGCACGCCAGGCAGCAGCGCAAGATGACCTGGAGAACGTTACGCTGGTCTTCGAAGGTCCACGCCAATTTCTAGGTATGCCATACGAACTGCTCTATTACGATGACACGCCATTGGTCAAGGAACATCCCCTCTGCCGCAAAGTGACCGAGGGAAAGGGTATCTATAAAGACCCGCACTTCGATAACTTTATTCAAACACTGCGGAACAATAGGCAAAAGCTGCGGATATTGCTCATTGCCTCTGGTGCTGCCGGAACTACGTCGGATGAGCAGGTTTTGGAATTGCAAGAGCTCCTCGGGGAGGAGACGAAACGCTTAAACCTAACTGCCACCATTGACGCACTATTGACCGACAAAGCCAGTATTCAGGAAGTTCGGAATCGATTACACAGATGTACCTATCATCTCGTACATTACGCCGGACATGGTGTTTTTGACGAAGCAACAGGCGAAAACAGCGGCCTGCGGCTCTGGCGGCGAGAAAGCCAGTCGGGAGGTCAGGTGACGCTGACAGCTAGAGAACTAGCGACCTTGCTGGGTTCGAGCGAGGTCCGCCTCTTCTATCTCAATTCCTGTGTTGGAGCAGAAACGAGTAATGAACAGGTATTACGCGATAATGATTACCTTGGCATGATGGACGCCATTGTTCGCGCAGGCGTCCCCTATGTTCTGGGTTTCCGTTGGTACGTGACAGATAGCGGTAGTAGAGATTTTGCATACCATTTTTATCAGAGCCTCTTCAGACGTCCTTACGTTCCCGAAAGAGCCATCCTGCACGCTCGCAAACACGTCTATGGGGAACGCGGAGTCAATGAGACATGGACATCGCCTATCCTGGTTGCGCAAACTCCCTACTACATCATCTCTAGGCAATAAAGAAAAAGGAGAACCTTTCATGGCTGACTACAGCATACCTGACGAAATAACCATCATCCCTCTGCCCACGCAGAGAGAACCCTCTGAAGATTATGATCCGCTCCTCGGCGATGAAGCGGCTGAAGACACTAGGATCTCCAGAGCCATCAACGCTCGCCTCTCTGAAGTGAAAACAGGACTCACCACATTCCTCGCTCAAATTGATACCTTACTCAAGGATACCGCGACAGTGGCAGGCGAGTTCTCCCTGGATGAAGTCGAGGTCTCAGCAGGCGTGACGGCTGGCGGCAAATTTGTCCTGTTCGGTGTTGGTGCCGAAGGGTCTCTAGACGGCGGAATCCGCTTTGTCTTCAAGAGAAATGCTCATGGACAGCTACAGGCCTCTTGAAAAACAGTCAGGAGGGATTGGAGGAATCATGTCAGAGCAAGTGCAGGAACGCTGGAATTATCAGATACGAGACGGGTTCCGTTGCGTCGCCCTCTCGCGGGATGGTCGCTTCATCTTCGGCGGAGGCGAGGATGAACATCTTTATTGCTTCGAGCGATCAGGAGACTTGCTCTGGCGGAGCAGCATTGAGGGCATTCCGACGTGCATCGCTGTTGCCGATGGCTGCGAACGCATTATAGTAGGCTGTGATAGTGGCAAAGCATACCTCTGGAACTACCTGGGACTCCCATTGTATACATTCGAAGCTTCAGGAATCATCCTGGGTGCCAGGATTACCCCTAGCGCCCATCGCATGGCCTTGTATACCGCGTCGAGTCTCACTCATCACTCCATCTCGCTCTTTGACTCGATGGGGTCCCTCCTGTGGACACATACTTTGCGCGCATTCATCCGTCGTTTCTCAATCACCTCTGATGGACAGGCAATTGTTCTCGGCTCCGATGACCACCATATATATCTTTTCAATGACCAGGGCCAGATAGCCTGGAGCTATGATACCGGTGCAAGTGTATGGGCAGGCGCCCAGAGTGCAGACACTACCGCGGCTATTGTGGCTGGCTCCAACGATTATCATGTGTATCTGTTTGGCTCTTTTGGGAGAATACGCTGGAGCTATAACACTGAGGGGGACGTAAATGCTATAGCCATCACTCCCGATGGACGCTTCGTGGGAGCGATTTGCAACTCCAAAGTTATGTTTCTGTTCAATGACGCGGGTGATCTACTCTGGAAGTACAACACGATAGAGGATAACTATGGCTTGCTCCTCTCCGAGGATGGACACTTCGTGCTTGCCAGATCACGTGCTAACACGCTCACGCTACTCGACTCCACGGGCAAGGATCAGTGGATTCAACCAATGCATCAGAAAATATCTGATATAGCCATGACACCTAATGGACGCTTGCTCGCGATCGCGCAGGGCACTTCCATCGTAATGTACGAAAACCTCCTCGCACCGGAGGATATGAGTGATGCAAGGCTTGTTCAGAACGTACTATCTCAAATCCACCGCGCTTATGGAATTTCACCCTACCAGGGGATCACGACTTGGTTCGAGATGTTCGATCATGCCCTGCTCTGCCGCCAGTTGGACCTCTGTAGGGAACTAATACAGGAAATACACTCATCAAACTATCACTTGTCTACTGCTGAGCGAGATGCGGTGACAAGCAGAGAAGGTAGCTTCCTGCTGTATCAAGGCCTAAAGCATCAGCAACATGGAGAAACAGAACAGGCAGAACGTGCATACGAACAGAGCTACGAGATCCAAAATCGGCTGCACTTTCAATTTGGAGCAGGCCATGCGCGCTCAGCTTTGCATACCTTGAAGAACGCGAAGGACGAGATAGACCCCGTTCTGCATTCGCTTCTTGTGAATCCTCCTGAACTTCTGGGAAGCAGCCAAAGGCTGCTTGCACAGCGTTTTGGCTCTCTTTCGCCTGTCGATCAATACCATGCGGTCCAAGTCGCTAAACAAAAAGGCTACCTTATTCCTTTGCTCGAGGCACTTTCCTCTCCATATCCACACGTGCAAGCTTCGGCGGCAATGGCTTTAGCCTGGCTACAACCAGGGCTGGAGACAAGTAAACTAACGGACCTTCTCACTGATACACATTGGATTGTACGCTGGCAAGCCGGCCACATACTTGCGGAACGGGCTAAAGAGCTAGAGTCGTTTGCCCCCCATCGTGAACAAGTGCGACTGGCAGTCAGAGTATGCCTGAGCAAGGAACCGGACCCGTTTGTGCGCCAAACTCTGATAATGCTCCTTAGCACTATAGGAGACACGACCTTTGAGACTACTTTAGTGAAACTCTTGGAAGACACAGACCCCGACGTGCGGTTTGCGGCGATAAAGACGTTGGGGTTAGTAGGGACACGTCAAACGATAACATCTTTATCTCAGGTGGCATCCGGCAAAGACTCTGCAGGGCACAGGATCACCGACTTTGCACAACTCGCTATCCAGCGGATCCGGCAGCGCCATCCTCTTACACAAGTACTTAGAGTCGTCTTTTGTCAGGAGCTGGCAGAGCAGCATCAACCAGTGAAGCCAACGACATGCTTTCTCACGCAGAACCCTGTAATCCATTGCGTGGTCACTCTTGCCCATCCCACCTTTGGCACCAGAATCTCTTGTAAAGTGAAATCTGATGGTCAAACACCCTTGGAGCAAGTGAAGCGGCTGAAGTATCCTTTACTACAACGTAGTTCTAGCAACGGTCGCTATAGTTTGAAAAACTGGCTACACCAGTTAATCGCCGAAGAAGACGAAGCATTCTGGGCATGGAGAGACAACGCAGAAGAGTCAAACGAAATGCCATCAACAACCCAGGTCTTCTCTTTCACCCAACCCAGGAGTACATGGTCCGCAGGTCTCTATTCTGTTGAAATCGCGCTCGATGATGAGGTTCAATACAAACACACCTTCCAGGTCATCAACTTTGAGGCAATGAGGGCTGCTCCTATTTACTTTGCTAAAGGGAGCCTCTCCTATGAACAGAAACGTTATCAAGAAGCCCTTGTCGATTACGTGCAAGCGTTGAAATTCCAACCCTCGCACATTAGCGCTTTGTGTAGCAAAGGTGACGTACTAATCGTCCGTGGCCTGCTTCAGGAAGCGGGCGATGCGTATTCTCATGCATTACAACTCGATCCCAACGCCGTTCTCTTTCATTTTTGTTCTGAAGGTCTGCTCCATCTACTTGAGCTCAATCATTATGAAGGGGTACTAACATCGATTAGTCTTGCTTTACTACACGTGCTCGACCCATCTGTTCAGACTGACCCTTGTCCTCAGCTTACAGATATCATCAAGGCTGCTGAAATTGCGACCTTGGAGGGTAAAGAGCCTGCTTTTATGCATATTGAGGAAGTTATTCAACACGATCCAAGTTCAGTTCCAGACCTTTTGGCAAAAGCGATTGCTCTCGCGTTCCTCGAACGTAGAGATGATGCGCTTATCGACTTGAAGCGGACACTGGACCCACTTCCCAATTCATCAGTAACCACTGCCATCAAAGCCATCGGATTGGCCTATCTTAAGCAACGTGAGGAAGCTCTCTCCATCCTTGATCAAGCTCTTTTCCTGTCACCCAGTTCTGTATTTCTTAATGCAGCCAAAGCTTTAACCCTCATGCTGCTTGAACGTAAAGAAGATGCGCTTGCAATCATTGACCAGGCGCTCCGTATTGAACCAGGTTTAATAATGCTCTACATCTTCAGAGAATTCTTACTCTTCCAGCTCGACCGTCTAGAGGAAATCCTTGCCACCAGCGAACGCATGCTCAGGCTCGATTCCAACTCACCTCTTGCCATCCTGATCAAAGGAGTTGCTCTCCTTCTGCTTGAGCGCGATGAAGGCTTTTTTGTCGTCCAGCAGATCATTGATGCAAACCCCAATTTTCTTCTTGCTCACTTCATGGGAGTTGTAACAATGAACAGCCATGGTCGTTCACGAGAAGCCCTCACCATTACTGAACAGATTATCCAGCGACTTCCCAACTCTGCTTTCGTCTACTACCTCCAAGGCGAGAGCCAGATGGTACTCAAGCGGTATGCAGAAGCAGTGAGTGCATACGACCGAGCTATTCAGCTTGGACTAAACTTTGCTCGTCTCCACAGCAAGAAAGGAGAAGCTCTGAATCACGTGAAATCCGTTTAAGGGCCATCAATCGAAGCGACTCTGAGCGCAAATGGCGCTGGCTGCGCTTGTAGTCAAAGACAGCACTGGTTTTCACCTGTTCCAACTGGTCGAGAAAGACAAACGGCTGGTTGGCTAACGGCCATAGTCGCTCTGTAAGTTGCAACTGAGGGGGTGGGGCGCAAGAAACACCAGATGGATGCCTTCTGGAACTAGGAGCTTGGGATTTGCATGCCAAGCTATCGGGTCAAGCACCAGCGTTTGTTACTGCTCCAACCCTATAGGCAAAGAGTTCCAGTACCCGGAAACTCTCCCCATTGACGGTCGACATGGGTAGCTAACTGCTCTGCCCGCTTTGCGGATGGACAAAATTATAACATTCATTGTAACTACACAGGTACCTTTCTCAGGCCAGATCTTGGTAAATTCTCGCTTTAGCATTCATATTTCGACCCTTTTCTAACGGGTCAGTGACCAGAAGAGGCAAGGAAATTGATTCAAATCCCGCAAGTTATCCAGATGTCTCAGGGAGAGGGTGATCCTGATCTCCAGGCGACCATGCACAACATTGCCGGACAATTAGCCCCGACTTCACGCAAAACCCATAGCTATGATGCCAAACATTTTGCTTTCTTGATGGCTGATCACGATCTGACGCTCCACTCCCTCTCGCGTAACAACCATGTCACTTACCGTGCTCATCTTGCTGAAATGTATGCCAAAGCGACTGCTTCCCGAATGTGGGAAGTCGCACAGCATCCGCTTGATGAAGCGGTGCAATGCCAGGTACTAGCAAAGAATCCTGCTGAAGGCATTCGCGGTTTTCGATCTGGTGACGATGAAAGTCCTCATCGTGCCTTGAAGCGAGAGGAAGCCGGAGCATTACTTGACGGGATTAACCAACGCATGGCTCTCGGCAAACGGGACTATACCCTCATTATGTTGCTGTTACGAACCGGCATTTGTCGCTCTGAAGCAGCAATGCTGACACTTGGAGATCTGGCGATGAAGCAAGGCTATCATGTCGTAATCATCCGACATAGCAAGAGCAATAAGCGCGGTCTGACCAAACTACCAGTAGAAGTGCATCAGGCGATTGATGATTATCTGGAAGCGACGGGACGGACGTAGGTCGGGTCAGAGGCTCCTCTCTTTGTGAGTTTCCGTAAGGGAGATCATCCCCAGGAGAAGCTGATCTTCACCCGAAATTGTGGAGGCCCCAAACCTGGGGATTAACACATCTGTTGTTCGTACATGAGAGGACTCATGTAGTGCAAAGTGGAGTGTCTCCAGCTGCGATTGTAGAAACACTCGATGTACTCAAAGGTACTGCTTCTGGCTAGTGCCCGCGTCTGAAAGGACTCCGCCTCGATGCATTCACCCTTGAAACTATGGAAGAAACTTTCCATCGCCGCATTATCATAGCAGTCGGCAGTGCGGCTCATGCTGACGACCATGCCTTCTTGCTCTAAGAGGGCTTGATAACTCTGACTGGTATAGGTACTGCCACGATCACTGTGATGCAGTGTTTTGTGTAAAATAAAAGGGGCTCATGCGCACTTTGTGTGGTGCCGGAAAGCGCTCCATATGGTAAAATACAGGTAGCTAAGGTTCCATCCCTATTACCCTATCGAGAGCTTCATTCCATGTTGCTATCCACCTTATTCTCGCTATCTGCCGATCTCGCCCTCGTTGATGTTCGTTTGGAGCACGAGGGACTGACGCTGGTGCTGAGATCGAGTCAGACCACCGCTGCGTGCCCTGCATGCGCGCAGCCATCGACCCATGTGCATGGCCACTACACACGCCGACTTGCCGATCTGCCCTGCCAGAAGAGACCTGTGCGCGTGTGCCTGGAGGTGCGCCGCTTTGCGTGCCGCACCCGGGGGTGTCCGCGCACCACCTTTGCGGAAGGCTTCCCGATGCTCACGCGCGCGTACGCCCGTCGAACACTACGACAAGCCGAGGCCCTCACCGAGATCGCCTTCGCGCAGGGAGGCAAAGCGGGGGCGCAGTTGGCGAAGCGCTTGGCGATGCCTACCAGTCGCGATACCCTGCTGCGGCTCATCCGCAGCTCCGATATTCCCAAGCGCAAGTCCCCGCGCGTGCTGGGCCTGGACGATTTCGCTTGGAAAAAAGGCGACCGCTATGGCACCCTGCTGGTCGATTTGCAAGCACATTGCCCAGTGGACCTGCTGTCCGATCGGGAAGCCGCTTCCGTGGCCCGCTGGTTACGCGAGCACCCCGGAGTCAAACTCATCAGCCGCGACCGGGCTGGCATGTATGCGGAGGGGGCCAAACGTGGCGCCCCTCGGGCCAAGCAAATCGCTGATCGCTATCATCTCTTGGTGCGCCGCATAGGTGCTTGTTGGATACCTTTCAGAGAAAGGAGGGGTTGAGAGCAAAGACCCCTAAGACGGTTGCTTACTTGGAGGGGAAACCCAAAGAGGACAGTAGCATGCAACAAAGGCAGACGCGCCCGAAGGCGTTTACGGCACGGTCTGCGTGTCTTGCGCGACATGGTGAAGCTACACTGCCGAACCTAGCCTACCAGCGGCGGTAAGGAACGCCCGTTGTTGTAGATAGCGCCTGTTGCGACGTTCCCGAAATACACATCAGTTCAAGAGGGATGTGAAATACACTGGGGTTGAACAGACCAGTGGAACGCTCTCTTCGGGAAGCGATGGGAAGTGATCCCATTGAAGGAGGCAAAAGGGCACCTAAAGCGCGCTAGTACGTCTAACAAGCGAGAATGCGGGAAACTCTACGGGACGCGAGTCCTACGAGTTCGGAACCCCCGTAGTAGTCGCGGGTGTCACGACCCGTCAAGGAATGTGGGAAAGCCACGTGCAGGGCGAAGGGGCAACTCTCGAAAGAGGGCCAGAGGACACCCTTTGACAAAGGTGTCCAGGGTAGGTGTCATCGAGTTCAGCGTAGAAAGGGGCGCGTGATGCGTGAAGCCCGCACTATCCTGCAACTCTTACGTGAACGAGGCAAGAAACGGTTGCCTCTAGAGCGCGTGTATCGACTCTTGTACAATCCAGACCTCTACCTCATGGCCTATGGGAAGATTTACCGGAACCATGGAGCTATGACTAAAGGAGCAACTGAGGAAACCGCAGATGGCATGTCCAGGGAGAAAATTGCTACCGTCATCGACGCAGTGCGACACGAGCGGTATCAATGGAGCCCTGCCAGGCGTATCTACATCCCGAAAAAGGATGGGCGGAAACGCCCACTTGGTATTCAATCCTGGTCGGATAAACTGCTGCAAGAAGTAGTGCGCCTCATTCTCGACGCCTACTTTGAGCCTCAGTTCAGCCCCCATTCCCATGGGTTCCGACCAGAACGGGGGTGTCACACGGCCTTGCGGGAAATCTACCATAACTGGGTAGGAACCGTTTGGTTCATAGAGGGCGACATCTCCAAATGCTTCGACGCGCTCTCCCATGAACTGGTGCTCTCCATCCTGCGGGAAACCATCAAGGATGAACGATTCATCCGTCTCATCAGCGGACTCCTCAAAGCTGGCTATCTAGAAGATTGGCGCTGGAACCAGACCTACAGCGGTTCCCCCCAGGGATCGATTGTCAGTCCTATCCTTGCCAACCTGTATCTGGATAAACTGGACAAGTTTGTCGAAACCGTGCTTATTCCAGAGTACACAAAGGGGACCAAGAGGAAAGCCAACAAAGCGTATGAACAACTCATGCACAGAGCCACCTACCTGTCCAAAACGGGGCGGCAAGAAGAGGCACAAGTCGTGAGAAAACAAGCGCAGAAGCTGCCTTCACAGGTTCCTGACGACCCTGACTATCGACGACTCCGGTTCTGCCGCTACGCCGATGACTTTCTGTTGGGATTCGTTGGGCCAAAGGAGGAAGCGGAGGAAATCAAGCAACGCCTCAGAATCTTCCTGCAAGAGGAACTCAAGCTAGACCTTTCCGAGGCCAAAACCTTGATTACGCACGCCAAGACAGAAACAGCGCGGTTTCTCAACTATGAAATCCATACCATCCAAGAGGACTCGCAGCGTGATCAACGTGATCGGCGAAGTCACAACGGAAACATTGGATTGCGCGTCCCAGAAGAGGTCATCAAAAACAAGTGTCAACGGTACAAACAGCACAGCCGAAAAGCGCTCCATCGAACCGAACTGATCAATGACAGTGATTTCACCATCATTGAGCTGTTCCAGGCTGAATACCGGGGATTGGTGGAATACTATCGACTGGCTTACAACCTCCATCGTCTCACGACGCTGGAAGGCGTGATGGAACAATCGTTGACCAAGACATTGGCAGCAAAACATAAGCTGTCCGTGCCAAAAGTGTATCGAAGGTATCAGGCCGTCTTTCGAGAGGGGAAGAAGTGCTACAAAGTACTCCAAACTATCATTGAAAGAAAAGGCAAGAAACCGCTCGTCGCCCGATGGGGAGGCACTTCGTTACACTGGGATATCAAGGCACCGATCAAGGACCATCGGATGTTTCTGGGTCCAGGTCGATCAGAACTGGAAAAGAGACTCTTGGCCGATACCTGTGAATACTGTGGAACCACAGGAGACACAGAGCGAATTGAGGTCCATCACATCCGAGCGCTGAAAGACCTCAAGACCTCTGACGGTCGAGAAAAACCAGCATGGGTCAAAATCATGGCAGCACGGAAACGCAAGACGCTGGTGTTGTGTGCCACCTGCCACCAGGATGTGACCTATGGGAGACCGATGAGACGAAAGCCGAAGTCCGTTCACGTAAAGCATGATGCTGGAAAGCCCATTGCATTGAAAGGTGCATGATGGGTTTGGGGGAAGGGGGTCGAAAAAGGACGACAGCAATGCCGTACCTCGTCGGCCCCCCATCCCACAAAAATCTGAGAGAGGATCTCGAAGGGCTTCTGGCTCGTCATTTGGCGGGAAAGCGCCAAGAGAAAACCCAAGAAATTCT
>WNGP01005589.1_pt1 | contig 10747 bp, 10 predicted proteins | sample 5407671 | NCBI WGS metagenome assembly WNGP01 (sample SAMN13153381, study PRJNA577476) | soil metagenome | isolation source: 40 cm soil or saprolite under Garry oak tree replicate 2 | place: USA:California | collected 2016-06-15
GGACGCCTTCCGTTTATCTTGTGGCATGTCGACGAATGGCGTTTCCATTCCTCCGGAGCGCAGCAGAGCCGCGCGGGACGTGGCCGCCGTGCTCGCGCCGGGACGCCGTGTGGCCCTCACCACCCACGTGAACGCGGACGGCGACGGCGTCGGCAGCGAGGTCGCGCTGTGGCACCTGCTCACGGCGCGGGGGCTCACTGTCGCGATCGCGAACCCCACACCCATCCCCGACCGGTTTCACTTCCTACTGCCGAACGGCGCCGACCGCTCCGAGCGCGCGACGCGCGAGATCGAGGCCGCCGACGTGGTGGTCGTGCTCGACATCTCGGACCTGAGCCGCCTGGGCGATCTCGCGCGCGCCATCACGCAGTCCCAGGCGGTGGCGTGTATCGACCACCACGTGAGCGGCGGCTCGCTCCCCGGCGGGCCGCGCCTGGTCGCGCCCGAGGCCGCCGCCACGGCCGAGCTGGTGTTCGACTCTTCCGGTTCGCCAACACCACGCCCCGTGCGCTGCGAGTGGCGGGGGCGCTGCTCGAGCACGGCGTGGATCCCGAATCGATCTATGCGTCGGTGTACGCGAGCGCCCCCGAGGGGCGTGTGCGCCTCATGACGGAAGTGCTCGAGACCCTGGTGGTGGAGCCCGAGCACGGGCTCGCGTGGGTGACGGTGCCACCGGACGCGCTGCGGCGCCACGGCGCCACCGCCGACGACCTCGACGGCATCGTGGAATACCCGCGCTCCATCGCCGGCGTGCGGCTCGCGCTGCTGTTTCGCAATCTGGCGAGCGGGAAGGTGAAGGTGAGCTTCCGCTCGCTCGGCGACGTGGACGTGGCGGAGCTGGCGGGCCGCTTCGGGGGCGGCGGGCACCGCAAGGCCGCGGGGGCCTCGCTCGATGGGACGCTCGCGGAGGTGCAGGGGCGCGTCCTCGCCGCCGCGCGCGACTACCTCGGTCGATAGCTTCAGTTCGTGCCGTTCCGGCGCCTGACGCTCCGGTCCTCCGTTCTCGTCAGCCTGATCGGCACGCGGTTGCCGATTCTCCTGCTCGGTGCCATCGCCGTAACGATCGTCGGCACGATTCCCGCACCGACCGCCGAGGCGCTGTGGCGGGTGTCGTCGAACGAGCTCGTGAATCTCCAGGCCCGCTGGGACACCGACTTCTATCACCAGATTGCGACCGTCGGCTACCGCTGGGATCCGTCGGTGTTTCTGCATCAGAATGTGGTCTTCTTCCCGTTGTATCCGCTGTTGATGCGCTGGGGCGGAGCGCTGCTGGGGGGCCATCCGCTGCTTGCCGGAACCGTCATTTCGCTCGCGGCCTTCGCCGGCGCGATCGCCCTGCTGTATCGGCTGGCGGTCCTCGAGCTGGGTGAGGAGAAGGCATGGCCGGTGATCCTGCTCGTGTCGACGTACCCATTCGCGCTGTTCTATTCCGTCGTCTATACGGAGTCCTTGTTCCTGTTTCTCACGGTCGCCGCATTCTACGCCATGCGACGGCGTTACCTGCTGCTCGCGGCGCTGGCCGGCTGCGCGGCGGGGCTCACGCGTCCCAACGGGTTCTGGCTGGCGCTCCCATTGCTGTGGCTGGCCACGACCACGTCGGCAGACGCCTCAAACGAGAGGCGGCGTGTCGCGGCGGTGATCGCCGCGCTGGCTCCGCTCGCGGGCGTCGCGATCTTCTCGGCGTATCTCTCCGTGCGCTTCGGCGACGCCCTGGCGTGGATGCACGGCCAGGCCGCGTGGGGAATGCCGTTGTTGGGCCGCGGTCCTGCGCCGGACCCGGTTCGCACAGCCGAGGACCTCCGGCTGAAGGTGAGCGAAGTGATGGTCTACGCCGGCGACATCGCGGCGTTTTTCTGGGCAGCCGCGTCGATCGTGCCGGTGGTCCGACGCCTCGGCGTCGCGTACGGATTGTGGATCGCCATCAACATCTTCCCGCCGGTGGCGGCCCACCTCTTCATCTCGCTCGGACGGTTTACATCGGTCCTGTTCCCTCTATTCTTTTGGCTTGCGTTGGTCGTGCCACGACGGCGCGTGGCGTGGTTGGCCGGCGCGTTCGCGGCAGGTCAGGCGCTGCTGGCAGTGGGCTTCTTTTTGTGGCGACCCGTCGTGTAGCGCGCCGCCGCCTTGTCCACCTCTTTCCTCGTCCGGTGCTCCATGAAGCGCGTTCTCTTGGTGTTGGCCCTGGTCCTCGTCGTACTCGCGGCGGTCACGCTCGAGCGCACCGTCACGTTCCGCTCGCGCCAGCCCCAGGTGGCCCCGGTGGCCGTCGAGCCGCTCGACACGGCCGCCCTGGCGCGCCGGCTCGCCGGCGCGTTGCGCTTCAAGACGATCTCGTTCCAGGACTCGAGTCAGTTCGACGCGCGCGAGTTCGCGGGCTTGCACCGCTACCTGCGGGATTCCTTCCCGAAAGTGCACGCCGCCCTCAAGCTTACGAAAGTGAACGGCTACGGCCTGCTGTACGAGTGGACCGGCTCCGACCCGGGACTCGCGCCGGTGGTCCTGCTCGCCCACCAGGATGTCGTTCCAATCGAGCCCGGGACGGAAGGCCGCTGGACCGAGCCGCCGTTCGAGGGACGGATTGCGGGGGGGTACGTGTGGGGGCGCGGCGCGCTCGACGACAAGGGCAGCCTCGTGGGGTTGCTCGAAGCGGTCGAGCATCTCGTCGCCGCGGGCGCTAAGCCCCGCCGCACGCTGTACCTCGCCTTCGGGTACGACGAGGAGGTGGGCGGTCGCCGCGGCGCCGCCCGTATCGCGGAGCTCCTGGCCACGCGCAACGTGCACCCGGAATTCGTGCTGGACGAAGGAGGTGGGCTCGCTACGGGGTTCATCCCCGGTATCGCAGCCCCAGTGGCGCTCGTCGGCATCTCCGAGAAGGGGTACGTGACGGTCGAGCTCACGGCACAGGCAGAAGGCGGGCACTCCTCCATGCCGCCGACGGAGACGGCGGTTGGCATGCTCGCCGCTGCGCTCACGCGGCTCGAGCACCACCAAATGCCACGCGCCATCCGCGGCCCGACGGCCGCGATGTTCGACTATATCGGCCCGGAGATGCCGTTCGGCCCCCGCCTCGTCATGGCCAACCGCTGGCTGCTTGGCGGCATCCTCGCCGCGCAGTTCGGCGCCACGGCGTACGGGAACGCAATGCTCCGTACGACCACGGCGCCCACAGTGCTCCAGGCGGGGGTGAAGGAGAACGTGCTGCCGTCGTCGGCGCGCGCCCTCGTGAATTTCCGCATCCTCCCGGGCGACAGCGTGGGGGGAGTCCTCGAGCATGTGCAGAGGGTCGTCGACAATCCGCGCGTCGGCGTGCGAGCGCTCGCGGAGACCGTGAGCAACCCTTCGGAGGTCGCGAGCGCGGACGCCGCGCCGTTTCAGGAGCTGGCACGCACGGTCCGAGAAGTCGTTCCTGAGACGGTGGTGACGCCGTGGCTCGTGGTGGGGGCGACCGATTCGCGCCACTATGCCCGGCTCACCCACAACGTACTCCGGTTCGCGGGAGCCGCCATTGGGAAAGACGATCTACGCCGGGTGCACGGGACGGATGAGCGAGTCGGGGTGCAGGCGTACGCGAATGCTGTGCGGATCTACATCCAGCTGGTGAAGAACGCCCTGCTATAGGCTCGAGGTCAGCCCGCACCGCTCGCCAGCAGGCTCGTAGGCGTGGAGTGCGCTGCCCGCCACGCAGGCAAGAGGGCGCCGCCGAGCGTCGCGCCCACCAGGAGAGGGGCAAAGCGCACGGCCGCAGCCGGGTCCCATGGGGGGAGCCCCGCGGCGACTGACGCCAGGGTGCCCCAGACGACGAGACCCGCCCACATGCCGATTGCCACCCCGACCAGCGCGACGCCCGCCGCGCGCGCCAGCACGAACCGGAGAATGTGCGTTCGCCGCGCACCCACGGCGCGGTGCACGCCGAGCTCCAGCAGGAGCGACGTGACCCACAGCTGCATCACAACGAAGGTCCCGACCGTCGCCAGCACAAGGATCACCCATCCCTCGATACCGAGCATGCGCCCGAACCAGACCAGGGGTGCGGCTTGCTTGACCAGGAACGTGCGAAAATCGATTCGCACTACGCTCACATCGGTTGTGCCGAGCGCGTCCCGCAAGTCGTGCGACACGGCGATGGCTCGCCCGGCGTCACGGGGCGCCCGCACCAGAAGGTCCACCGTGGGCGCCGGATGCTGCAACACGCTCAGGTACACCGCGTCCGACGGTTGCAGCCCCGCGCCGAATCCGACCGGCCGTTGATCGTCGACGACACCGACCACCCGGTACCAGTCGCGTCGCTCGCCACCCACCAGGATTTGCCGCCCGACTGCCTCTCCGTGCTGGAAGTGATGCATGGCGAGCGAGCGACTCACTACGGCGACTCGCGGTGCCCTCCATCCGTCGCCAGTGGTGATTCCACGGCCTGCAGACACAACCAGGCCCATCGTGCGGAACGTGTCGGCGCTAACGAGATAGTGCGTCGCCATCACCGGCTGCAGCGGCAGCGAGATTCCTCCCTGCGTGCAATTCCCGCAATCCGTCGTCACAAGGTCCACGATTCCGGATCCCAGGAGGGCTCCGGGGCTCATGAGGCTCACCGAATCGAAGGTACGGCGGTCCGTCAGGCGCTGGAGCAGCGCCGTGTATTGCGCCGCCCGCCTCGCCGGCGGGGACGGTGCCGCGGTGATCTGATACAACTCCCCAACATCGGACGTGGGTCCGCCCGACGTGACCAGTCGACCGGCCTCTCGGTCGAGCAGTGCCGCGGCGGTCAGCACGGTCAGGCTCAACCCGAGCTGGATGGCCGGGACGCCCAGGTGGAGCGGTTTCCCGGTAGCGCCGGGGAGCGGCGACGTGCGGGAGGAGAGGGCGAGCGGTGCGAGAGCGCCGAGCACGACGCCGGAGAAGGTCGCGACGATGGTCAGCAGGTTCGTTGCCTGCGACGTCGGGCCGATCGTCTCGGGCCAAGCGGCAATTACGGCGCGTAGAGCGAACGCTCCTAGGACTGCGCCGACGACCAGGGCGATACACGCGATCATTGCCCCCTCGACGAGTGCGGCGCCCAGTACTGCGCGCCGTGACGCGCCAACTGCCCGATGCAGTTTCACATCCTGGCTTCGCCCCGCAGCGCGGGCGGCCGAGAGGGAGACGATCGTCAGGGCGGCCACGGCCAGAACACCCGTGGCGACGCCGAGCAGCAAGCGGAAGAGGATCTCGAGTGCCGCTCGGTCCGTGGCCCCGGGGCCCCACGCGAGGCTGCTCCAGCTCATCCCTAGAGTGCCCCCGCGCCAGGCTGCGACGCGGAGGCTAGTGGAGACGTCGACCCCGGGCGGGGGTACCAGCGATGTGACGGGGAGCAGGGCTGCGAGGCCGACGGCCGCCGTTGCGGAAATGAGGAGGGCCGATCCCCGGTAAGTACGCAGGGCCCACAGGGCGGGAGCGACGACGCGGCGCAGCATCACGCTGGAACCCTGCCACGGCGTCCCCGGAGCGTCAACCCCAGCGCACGGGGCTCCTCAGCCGTAGTCTCTCAATGACACCGACGACCTGGACTCCATCGGGAGGAGCTATGAGACTGCATGCATTGCTACTGAGCGCCCTGTTGGCGCTCGCCGCCACCGCCGCTGCTCAGGCCCAGACTCCGATGCGCGGCGGGGCCCGCCGCATGGAGCTGCTCTTCAAGGACATCACACTCACGCCGGCGCAGCAGGCGAAAGTCGACTCGATCCAGGCGCGCTACAGAAGCGAGCGGCCGTCCTTCACGCCGGGCGCGCCGCCGGACTCCGCGACACGCGAGAAGATCCGCGCCCTGTTCCAGCGCGAGCGGGACGACCTCCGCGCGGTCCTGACGCCGGACCAGCAGAAGACGTTCGATCGCAATGTCGAGGAGATGCGCCAGCGGCGCCCCGGTGGGGCCTGACGTCTCAGTCGAACAAGCGCTGCCGGCGGTCGATCTCGCGCACGACCCTGATGGCGAGCACGGTCGCCACGATGCCTACGGCGCCGACGGCGATCCCGACGTGGGTGGCGTCGCTCAGCTGCTCGACGGTGCGGGCGTCGCGGGCCAGACGCGTGAACACTGGCTCCAGCACGGCCCAGGCCACCGACATGCCCCACCAGCCGCGCAGCAACACGGGGGCGGGCAGGTCGTCGTACCCGTCGCGGTCGTTGCGGGAGTCGCTGCGCAGCCAAAGGTCCTTCATGACCTGGTAGGCGCGCACCACGTTGACGAACGGAATGAACCAGTATCCCACGGCCCAGGTGGGGCTGAAGCGCACCCGCTTCGACCCGACGAACACGAGATTCGTGTAGGCGCGGTACAGCCACACGAGCCACAGCACCGCCGCGCACGCGAAGGCCACCAGGTTGAGCGCGTCGATCGTGCGGGATCGCGCGTCGGCCCGCTGCTCGGCGTCGGTCCGCCAGCGCGCGTCGCTGGCGGCGACGTCGGCGGGCAACGGTTGCGCGTCGGCGACCGCGGGAGCGATGAGCGCGCGCTCCGACAGGCGAGACGCCATCGAGCCGGCTTCGAGCACGAGGCAGGCGAGCAACAGATAGGTCGTCCACTGCGCCACCGAGACGCGGCGAACGGGATGCCGATCGTCCGACATGGAGTGCGCGGTTTGGCCGGTGCAAAATCCTGCAATCCCTGTGCCCGTTACAGGTCGTTGCACGCCCGCCGCATATCCGTCTACCTTTCTCCAGTGCCAGCGTCCGATACTCTCCAGGCGCGCGTCGAGCGCGCCTTATCACAGCTGAAAAACCCGCGCCGCGGCGGCGACGTGCTGGCGGCCGGCATGGTCAAGGACCTCGCCGTGGACGACCGCGGCACGGTCAGCTTCACCTTCCTGCTCGGCCGCGACGATCCCGGCTCGCTCGCCCGCGAGGTCCGCAAGGTGGTGCAGGGTGTGCCGGGAGTGACGGCGGTGCGGGTGAACGTGACCGATGCGAGCGCCGCGGCGGGCGCCACCGCGGCCGGCGCACCGCGCACCGGCCCTGCCGGCGTCCCTCCCCCCTCGACTCCCGTCGAGCTGCCGCACCTCGGCAAAGTTCTGGCGATCTCGTCCGGTAAGGGCGGCGTCGGCAAGTCGACCGTGTCCGCCAACGTCGCGGTCGCGTTGGCGCGTGCGGGGCACCGGGTGGGCCTCATGGACGCCGACATCTACGGGCCCAACATCCCGCGCATGATGGGCGTCGATCGCAAGCCGGAGGTGCGGGGCGGCAGGATTCAGCCGCTCGAGGCCCACGGCGTGAAGCTGATGTCGCTGGGGCTGATCGTCGAGCGCGATGCGCCCGCCATCTGGCGCGGGCCGATCATCATGAAGGTGATCCAGCAATTCCTGCGCGACGTGGACTGGGGAGAGCTCGACTACTTCCTGGTGGACCTGCCGCCGGGCACCGGCGACGCGCAGCTGTCGCTCGCGCAGACGGTGCACATCCGCGGCGCGGTCATCGTCACCACACCGCAGGAGGTGGCCGTGGGCGACAGCCTGCGTGGCGCGAAGATGTTCGAGCGCGTCGGGGTTCCCGTGTTGGGCGTGGTCGAGAACATGAGCTTCTACGTGTGCCCGCACTGCGGCGAGCGGACCGCCATCTTCCTCGCGGGCGGCGGCACCCGGCTCGCGGACGAGCTGGGCGTGCCGCTGCTGGGCGAGGTGCCACTACAGGCGCAGCTGGCGGATTTGGCCGATACCGGACGGCCGATCGTCGCCGCCCAGCCCGATTCGCCGGCGGCGCGGGCGCTCGACGCGATCGCGCGCCGCATCGCCGACGCGCTCGCCGCCGTGCCGCGCTGACGTGCGGCTCCTGCTCGCCGCGCTGTCGCTGCTGCAGAGTCCCCACCGCGTCGATCGTCCCGAGCTGCGCGCCGGCCTGGACACGCTGTACGGCGGCGGCTTTCCCACCGCCGCCGGCTACTTCGCCGAGCTCGCGCGCCAGGACAGCGCAGACCCGGCGCCGCTGATCTTCGAGGCGAGCGCATACATCTGGTGGGCGGCGGCGCTCGAAAACGACGACTACGAGGCGGCGCGCATCGATTCGCTGCTCGATCGCGCGATCGCCCGGGCCGCCGCCGCGCCGCGGGGATCGGCGCGCGACTTCTGGCTCGCCACCGCGCTCGGGTACCGCGCCCGCCAGCGCGAGCTGCACGGGCACTCCTGGGGAGCCGCCAAGGACGCCAAAGCCATGCGCGACGCCTATGCGCGCGTCCTCGCCGCCGACTCGAGCTGCGCCGATTGCTACCTCGGCCTCGGCGTCTATCAGTACGGTCTGGGCCGCGCCGGCGCTCTCGCCCGTCTCGTGGCGAAGTTGGTGGGCTTGGGCAGCGGCAATGCGGAGCAGGGGATCCGCTATATGCGCCGCGCCGCGGTGGACGGCGACCTGGCCCGGGTGGAGGCCGGGTGGGTGCTGGCCGCCGCCCTGGTGCGCGAGGCGGCGCGCGCCGCGTCCACCAGGGCGACTCTGCGGCGCGCCGCCCGCGACGAAGTGACCCAGCTCGCCGAGCGCTACCCGGGCAATCCGGTCTTTCAGCGCTTCCTCAGGGAGATCCCCCCGGCTGCCCCGTGACCTGACATGTGACCCAAGCGGTGTTGCGGTGCCGCCACTCTACCCTCCGAAGCCCGGCGTCCTTACGATGCACGTGAGGTTCGCTACTGGTTAGGGGATCCTAGAATGGCCGACGTGCGGTGGGCCCGTCTCGAGACCGACATGAACTGTCGTCTGCGTCGTGGCGCGTGGTATCGCGTCGCGGGCTTGACGTCTGCGGAAGCGACGCTCGACGTGAATCGGGAGCAGGTGCCGATCCCGCGCGCGTCGGTCAAGATCGTCACGAGCCCTCCCCACTACTGGACCGTCGTCCCGCGCCCGCGCGCCGCGCGCAGCTTGCCGGCGCTGTGGGGCGACAAGTACGCCGTGTGCCCCGGCTGCCGCAACCGCGCCCAGCTCAAGGGAGCGCCGCACAGCATGCGCTGTCCGCGCTGCGAGCGGACGTTCCGCGTTGCATGGGAAGAGTGGTTCGTCGCCGCGGGCTGAGTCGGACGCCTTAACGCCGCTTCGCTCCACTCCGTCGTCCACCATGCTAACGTTGTACGGGCGTGCCCCGCAGTCCGGAGACACGGGATGACTCGGACTATCCAGTCCCAATCGCTCAGACGTCTGGGGCTTCTGGTCGCCATTGCGGCCGCGTACTTCGTGGCGGGCCGGCTCGGGCTGCGGTTGGCGGTCGTCAACCCCAGTGCCACCGCCGTCTGGCCGCCGACGGGGATCGCGCTCGCCGCCCTGCTGCTCGCCGGGTACGACGTCTGGCCGGCGATCATGGTCGGCGCGTTCCTGGTGAACCTGACTACCACCGGCGCGGTGCCGAGCGCCGTCGCAATCGCGGCCGGGAACACGCTCGAGGGGCTGCTCGGCGCGTACCTCGTCAATCGCTTCGCCCGCGGTCGACGGGTGGGGGAGCGCGCGCGCGACGCCTTCACCCTCGCGGTGCTCGCGGGAATGGTGAGCACGGCCGTCAGCGCCACGGCGGGCGTGCTCGCGATCTCGCTCGGCGGACTGGCGGGCTGGAGCGATTTCGGCTCGATCTGGCTCACCTGGTGGCTCGGCGACGCCGTGGGCGATCTAGTGGTCGCGCCCGCCGTGCTGTTCTGGGCGCTGCACCCCCGCGTGCACTGGACGCGACGCCAGACGCTCGAGGCCGCGGCGCTGCTGCTGGGCGTCGTCGTCGTCGGGACCGCGGTGTTCGACGGTCTGTTCCCGTGGCGGGACCGGCACTATCCGCTCGAATTCCTCAGCGTGCCGCTGTTGCTCTGGGCCGCGTTCCGGTTCGAGCCGCGCGAGGCGGCGACGGCGGTGCTCGTCCTCGCCGGCGTCGCCATCGCGGGCACGCTCTCCGGATTCGGGCCGTTCGCGCGGCCGACGTACGACGAGTCGCTGCTGCTGGTGCAGGCGTTCACCGGCGTGACGGCCATCATGACCCTGGTGCTCGCCGCTGCCGTCGCCGAGCGGCGGGAGGCGCAAGAACGGCTGCGCCGGCTGGCGGTGAGCGATCCCCTCACGGGCCTGTCGAACTACCGGCAGCTGGTCCAGGCGCTCGAGACGGAGATCAAGCGTTCGTCGCGCACCGATCGGCCGTTCGCCGTCGTGCTCATGGATCTCGACGGCCTCAAGACGATCAACGACCGTTTCGGTCACCTGGTGGGGAGCCTGGCCCTGCGGCGCGTGGCGGAGACGTTGCTCGGCTCCTGCCGCGGCATCGACACCGCGGCCCGGTTCGGCGGCGACGAGTTCGCCTTGGTGCTGCCGGAGACGGGCGACGCCGCGGCCTGGCACGTGGCACGCCGCATCGCCGATCGAGTGTCGCGCGACGGAGAGCAACCGGTGATCTCGGTGAGCGTCGGCGTGGCCGTCCATCCGCGCGATGGGGCGTCGCTCGAAGGCCTGCTCAATGCCGCGGACCGCTCGTTGTACGACACGAAGTCGCGCCGGCGACAGCGGGCGCACGCTTCCTAAGCCTTTCCTTCTTCTCTTCTTAGCGCGTCGCCCTGTGTCGCCCGGTCGACACTGGCGCGCTCTTGACGACCCCCCTCACGGCGGATATATGGAGGTGCACAAACTGCCCGTGCGGGGAGGCGCATATGGATCGAGGGTTGTCGGAGTGGGCCGACATGGTAAAGGGCCCGCGGTGGGGCCGGGTCCGAGACGGCGTGCGTTCCCGCCTGCGGCGCGGTGCGTGGTATCCCGTGCTGAGCGCGGGGTCACATTC
>WNGP01005291.1_pt1 | contig 10746 bp, 11 predicted proteins | sample 5407671 | NCBI WGS metagenome assembly WNGP01 (sample SAMN13153381, study PRJNA577476) | soil metagenome | isolation source: 40 cm soil or saprolite under Garry oak tree replicate 2 | place: USA:California | collected 2016-06-15
CGCGTCCGCAATGAAAATTGTTCGCCCGCGAGAATCCAGTGTTGAGACGCAGCCCCCCGTCCAACCGGCTTTGCTGAGATTGTCAGCGATGATTTCCCCCAGTACTTCATTGAATCCGCTTCGGGAATGTCTTTTTTACCGCCCCTGCCGCCGCAACTGTTCTCGCTAAGCTCGCGGATCACCTTTGTCTCGAACTGTTTTTCCAATTCGTCCGCAAGCTGGCGATTCCCGGCATTTCTAGCTTCTCGGATTCGCCGTTCATAATCAGCCCGGATACGTATCACCTTAGCACCGAAGTAATCGCCACGCGCCTCCGCCTTGATCGCTTCGGGTTAGTTTTGCGCATCGCTTAGCTCTGCCTCTTGCTTCCGCTGTTCTCGACGTGCGTTGCGGGACTGAACATTACCATCGCTGCTGACTGCTCTCTGCCCCGACTGGTTCTGTACGTTTGGCGTCGCCGTTGCAGAGACGGATTGTTGCTGTTGCTGAAACGCCTGTTTGGCAGCCTCTACTTCGGTCGCGCGATATTGCGCTGCTTTCTCAGGGTCGTAATTGAAACGCTGCTGAACTTCTTTGGGCAGTTCAGTAAAGTAAACTTTGGCGATTCCTGATTTGCTGCTGAGCACAAGGCCATCTGGTTCGACGCGGCTCACCGTGACGTTTTTGTATTCCTTTCCGTCAATCGTTTTGAAGTCATCGGCCAGTGCGATTGAGACGAAGAGCGCCGCTACGATTGCCAGTGCGGTTTTGTTCAACGCGCCGCCGTTATCTCAATTTCCGTGCGTATGTCGATCCTAAATGGCACAGCCCTCCACAGAATCGCCGATGAGAGCCGGGACTAACTTCGTGAGCCGTCGAATGCTCCATTCCCAGTTTTAGATGGCTTTCTGCTCGCCAGCTAACCTATTCAGAGATTGCGGGCAAGCCGATCCATCTGCCTAACAAGTTCGGCAGTCCAGCAGTTGCGTGAATCATGCGAGACAAGTTCATTCGCGCGCTCCACGGCAACTTTCTTTCCGGGCGCGTTGAAAGCCTTGCTCATTGCGAAATTCATTTCCCCGCTCGCATAACGTGGTTAAACTCCAGCAAGCGCAGCACCGATGTGGCGAAATGGCAGTCAGCTGCGCGCTTGTAAGATCGGCATCAACTTGCTACTTGGTTCGCAGCCGTGCCGCGGCATGACGGCCAACTGCGATAAAAATTTTGCTCATGCAACGCATTTGCATAAAACATTTTCCCCATAGTGTATGAGCCCAGCGCCGATGTGGCGAAATGGTAGACGCAACGGACTTAAAATCCGTTGGGCTGTAACAGGCCCGTGCCGGTTGGAGTCCGGCCATCGGCAAACCTCTGTTTCGTTCGTTAGGCCTCGATCCTGAGAAGCGCCATGACCCCGAGAGTGGCGCAGGTGCAGGCGGCGATGGGGCGTAGCAGCAGTCTTTGGGAAAATTGTTTTCTGAAGCGCAGGCCGACAAGGATTCCGACTGCGCATTTCGTAGTGAGCGCGAGCATCGCGCCAAGCCAGATCGTGAACGGCTGATGACACGATGCGCTCAGCGTGGCAGCGGTGATCTGCCCGAGATCGCCCCACTCGGTAAAAAACAGGGTTGCGAACGGAACGAGCATCGCGCGCGGCCAAAACTCGGGAGCTGCAACGTGTGAAGCGCGATGCGTTTTCCTGCACCAGAGCGAAAACGCCATCAGGAAAAATGTTGTCGCGCTGACGATGGCAAGCGCTTCGCGCGGCAGTTTCATAATGAAGCTCCCGATCCAGATCGCGACGAACATCTTCGCGCTCACGGCCGCGGCGAACCCGCAGATAATCGGAGGAAGTTTGCTGCGAAGGGACAGAATGCTGGTGACGTAAAGTGTCTTATCACCGAGCAACTCCGCGCCCAGCACGGCACAATAACTAGCGCAAAGAAGAGAGAAGTTCACTTTGGCACTTCGTTGTTCTAATGAATCGGTGGTGCCGATGACGGCGGCGACTCGTTAGGCCGGCAGCCGTCCACGGCCGGATGCGCCGTCCAGCGGTGTTCCGGTTTCTCTTGGTTCTGGCGAATCGCAGGATCGAAGCGTTGACTGATCGCGATGCACCACTGGTCGCGCACTGCTTGCGCCGCGGCCTTGAAGGCGGGCGAATCCAAACCTCGCCGCATGTCGTCGGCGCTCAGTCCAGTCGGAGGCAAGCCGCTGTCCGGGAAATCCGGATCCCATTCGAGGTACTGATGTCGCCCGAAGACGAACATGTCGTTGAAGCGCATGACTGCTTTCAGCGGATGGAACTCGTGCCAGCCTTCGTGGAAGCCATCGTAAACGTGCGTGCCGTAGACCACGACCATGTCGTTAGGCGCGAGGCGGCCGAGCGGCGTGTCGCCGACGTTCGCGTCGTTGTAATCTCCCGGATCGGAATGAAACGCGGTGTTCGCGCCGACACCTGCGGCACCAATCGCGCCGGCAATCGCGCCCACGATTGCGCCGATGATGCAGCCGATCGGTCCGAAGAATCCGCCGAGCGCGCAACCGGCGGCCGCACCGGCAGCCGCGCCGACACCGACCGCGGTCCCGAGCAACGGCGCGTAGTCACGCATCGCCTGCCAGAAATTTCCTTCCGCTTCGCAATGCAGCGCGCAACGGCTGACCAGCCCGTTCTCCTTCTCATTGAAGCCGTGCACAGGCGTCGTGCCGATCTCAACCGGATTGTACGGCAAATCCTGCAGCGTTGGCCGGATGAGCGTGGAGCCTTGCAAGCCGTCGAGAAAAATGTCGTTCGATTTCGTCTGCTCGGTTTTTCCGTCGGCCGACGGACCGGGACGCGGCGGTGAGTTTGTTTTCCACGGCGGAGTAGCAAGGGGATCGGAGCCGCTCGGCGGCGCGAAGAAGCCGAAGTTCGGCGCGATATATTCGTCATTGTGCCGATGCGGCATCAGGCGCATGTCGAAGTAATCATCGTTGTCGAATTCGCCGAGTGTTGCCGGCTTCTCGATCGGATCGACGCGCCCGACCGCGCACTGATCGCCGGACAAACAAACGAGCCGGTGAAAGAGCCACTGGTCTGCAATCGCGACAATCGTGGCGGCGTATTGCACCGCGATCGCGATGAAGCCGATCAGGTTCGCTCCGGCAAGAAACGCGAGGATCGCGGTGATCAGTCCCGGTGCGCTTGCGCCCAGAGCGAAGCCAAGCAGATCGTCGCGATTAAATGGCTTATCGCCGGGCGTGTGGATGTAACAGCGGGTGTATTGACGAAAGGCCATATTACTCGTTAGGCATTTTCGACCAGCAGCGTGACGCCGCCGGCGAGAACGCGCGGCCCGCCGGCGGGTGTCGCGAAGCCGTGGATGTTGAAAGCCTGTGTGCCGCGGAACTGCGCATTGGTTGATTCAATCTCCACTTCGACTTCTCGCGCTTCGTCCGGCCGCAATTCCAAGCGCTCCGGCCGGATTGTGACGCGCCAATCTGATGTCACAGGAAAGTTTCGGTAGCCTTGTTCGCGCAAAGCTTTGTCCCAACGCGCGCGGCTCTCCGCGAAACGGCCGCCTTCGCGCGGCCTGCGCTCTCTTGGGTTTTCAGGCTGCGGCGGCACGCGCTCTTGATCGCAGAGCGGGAGATCGGGCAGCCGATACATGTCGGCTTCCAGCTCAAAGATGCGCGGAACGGTCGCGTCGTTGTGCACGGGAAACGTGAAACGCGCCGGCGAATGCATTTGCCCGACTAGGACATTTTTTTGCCCGACGTTGTTTTCCGGATTTGCATCGTCGCTGCAGGCGAGATGCGCTTGCAAACAGTAGTGGCCGGCGACCTCCGGTGTGCGCCAGAGGAACTTCACGAACGCCGGGCAAGTCGGTGACGCTTTCACGCCAAGCGTGGTTGTGCGCGGCGGAGGAACGGGAGTGGTCGTGGTGCCGATCCCGAAGGTGAGATAGGAAAGGTGCACCGGCAGGACGGGAACACCGGCATCGTAGGAATTGTTCCAGCAGCGAACGACGACTTCATAGTCATGTGCGCGCTGCAATTTTGATGGATCGACTGCGATGCCGCCCGTTTCGAAAAGCTGAATGTCGGGATTGTCCCACGTGACGCTGAGGCCTTGCTTCATCAGCCAGTATTGCGAGTAGATCATCGGGTCGGGCCGCTTGAGAATGCCGGTCAGATCGATGCAGCAGCCATCGCGTGCCGGCCGGCGAAAACAACATCTGCATGCTTTCGCGAGACCGCGGCAAAATGCGGGGAACTGATGAATTGCGGTAAGCACGAGCCGCGGCAGTTCGGCGCAGGCTTTGAAGAAACAAAGGAAGCCGCTCGCGAAGTTTTTCATCTTCGCTCCTGCTCGCGTCTTTTCGTGCGGGCAGCAGTTGCGGGCAATTGCTGCAAGTAGCGCACGTCCGCTTCTATTCCCGCGCGTTTTCCATGGCAAGCGGAAAACGCGTCCGGCCTGACGAGTGCAAAGAGGGGCAAGCGCGAAGCTGTTCCGTGTTGTTTGCCTTTGCTGCCTCAGCTGACGATTTCAAAACGATTAACGGAAAAGAACACAAAAGCGCCACGGTAAGCCGAGTCGAACCTGACGGCATCGTGCTCAGCAGCAAATCAGGAATCTCGAAGGTCTATTTCACCGAACTCCCCAAAGAGGTTCAGGAACGCTTTCATTATGATCCTGAGAAAGGCGCCGCATACTCGGCTGAGCAAAACGCCGCGGCAGAGCTGCTCCGAAAACAGCAAGAGGAAGCGCAGCGCCAAGCAGCGGAAGCGACAGAAAAAAAGAATAAATACGCGGGCGAACAACTATCGGCCAGCGAAGCGGCACGACGCCAACGGGAAAGATTCAGCGATTGCAGGCTCGCTACCAAGAACTTGACCAACAAGAGGTCGACTTGATGCAACGAATCGGAGAAGCAGAGGTTGGACAGTACCGAGCCATCCCAAATCCGGGGCTACATGCAGAACTACCTTTTCTGCATAAGCGCCTAGCCGAGGTACGCCACGAAAAAGACCAGGTCAGGCGTCAGCTTGAAGAAGCGCAGCGTTAGTCGATCGTCGTCGCCTTCTGCCCAACCCTTAGGTCGAGCTTGGCATGTGTTGCACGAGAGCTTATTTCGGAGCCAAGGCTGTTAACTGATTGGCGACTAATTGCCATCCAGTCGAACCTTTTACCCAGATATGCATACTCCGGTATTGGCCACTTGTCTGTTGACCACTGTACTGTCCCTTGATTGTCACGCGGCTCGTCGCCACCGCTGTGTTTTGATGAATCCGCACCTTAAGCTCTTCTTCTTCGTTGATCGATTCCAGCGTGGTCGCGCCAGATTTAAGGTTCGCGAGGCGTTGCGCCTTGGTAAGCATCTCCCCGGCCGCATTCACAAAGAAGTAATCATCTGCCCACATCTGTTCCAGCGCCGGGATGTCGCGCCGCAGCAAGGCTGCTCGATACTTCTCGATCGCCTGCCTGACCTCATGCTCACTCCTGCTGTCCGTTGACTCTTTTTGAGTTACTGATTGTCCGAATGCAAATGACAGCAGAGCAACGTTAATAATTATGCACGGAATAATGTGTTTCATGTGCGAACTCCTTTCCGAAAGATAAAGGCGGCAATAACCATCGCGCCGATTGAAGACCAATCCGCCACGATCCATTGGGTGCGATCCAGACCGAGTGGGAAGATTGGATTAAACAAAACCGCCAGCACCCCAAAAATGCACAGCCACAACATCCGCTTCATTTGAAAAGATGTGACTCCAGAATAAGCAAACACCGCACAGCAAACCCAGCGCAGCAATGTATAGAAACTATCAGGCTGTTTCTCGACCGCAGCAAAAACGAGCATCACGGCTACAATTAGCCAAGCAGTGTAGAGTATAAGAATTGTGCCCCTGGCTTTCATTGCTGCGAAATCGAGGATTTTCGATCATCGCTCGCGAGTTGCAATCAGCAATCTAAAATCTACAACCTGAAATTCGTTCCGGGAGTCCTGGCTCAGTTGGTAGGGCGTCTCAAACGCATTCGAGGGAGGGGCGATATTCTAAAAAACCTTAACTTGATCTAGCGTGCTCAGTCAGAGGTAGGACAAACGATTTACGTTATCTCATCTTACGCCCAAACGTGCTGAAAAAACTCACTATGAATAAAGCGGTGGATAAAGAACACTGATGCCGAGGTTTTTCTCTTGAGGCAATGCACGGGATGGATTCGCTGCGGCGAACAGGGCGAAAGAGGATCAGGCAGCTATGCATAGTCACGGCGGAATGGGCTATTAAGTTAATTTGTTGCGGCCGACAGCCTTACGCGAAGAAGAAAACAAGGCCGCTCTGTTATCGAGCCACGATATAATGGTGTCAAATTGGGGCGACGGATATTCCGGTGCATAGGGATAGGGCAACGCTTTCTCAGTTGTATTGGGGCACCGCTATTCAGATGCAAAATTAAAAAGAAATACGATGAAATTAAGCAACTTCACTGAAGGCGAACCTGCGAGTGTACGCCAATGGGCGGGAAACAACGTGAGTAAATATTTTTCCGATGAACGGATTTGGTTTGAGCCAGCACGGAAAATTGGCGCTTTGAACGACAAGCTACTTTTGATAATTAAAGGCGAAAACCTGGAGCTTACACAGCTGCGGGTTGAAAGTGCGCCGCCTAATTCACCAGAACGCGGAAAAGTATGCGTTGTTGCCTGGGATAGCATCCCACCTAATGAACCATGGAAGAATGCGAAGATAATGCCCGCAAAGGCTGCGAAATACGCCGATACAAATAAAAATCGCCGGCAACGATTTCTGACTCGGGATGCAGTGGATTCAATACGCTCTCACACATCTCAGTGGCTTGGCAACGTACAGCTTGAGCTCGTGCTTGCGGACGACGAGGAATCTTCTGCTCGTTAACGTCACCCGCGATAGAAGATCAAGAGACTATTCGCAGGCAGAGTTAACGCTGCGGAATAGCTAGAGCGATGCATAGGCATGTCATCCGCAAAAACGGCTCCTCCGTTCCCAACTACTTGCGGGTTAACCCAGTTATCATAAACGTCGCTGTTGAATACTTCGCGCCAACCACCGCTGCTAGGGAAACCGATGCGATAGCCGTAGCGGTTGAAGTTCGCCAGGCTTACCACAACGATCACGTCGTGTCCTTCGCCTGGCACCCAACGGTGGAATGCTAGCACACGATTAGCATCATCCGCGTGCACTACGCGAAAACCTTCGCTTCGCAGCGCCGGAAGCTGCCAGCGCAAACGAATCAATTCTCGAGTAAAACACAGGAAATCGCGCATTGCCGGATCGGTTCCGTTTAAGCCATCCCAGTATATCCGGAGTTCGGGATGCCCTTTCACATCGTCGGACCATTGCTTGTCCTCGAGAAATTCCTGTCCCATGAACAGCATCGGAATACCCGGTGAAGTCAGGACGAGACCGGTCGCCACGCGCGATCGACTGCGCGCCCACCAGGAATGCGGATTTGAAGGATCGGCAACTCGCGGGATCCGTTCCATTCGATTGTGATCGTTGGAATCCTTTGGCTGCATCACCAGATCGTGGTTTTCAATCCCCTGGACGCCACGCCAGAAATTCGGAAAACCTGAGGGCGCGAGCTGGTTTGCCAGCGCCGTCACTGGCAAAGGATCATCGCCGGGAAAGGAAGCGGATTGAAGAACATTGCGTAAGGCAATGCGCAGACCATCTGTCATTGTCGTATGAAAGCCCGTGCCGCCATCGGACGTCTCTTTCACCACCCACGGATTGACCGGCCAATATTCGGCGTGCTGCAATGCACTTGGCCTATGCGTGCGGAGTGTGCCAGTCAGGGCCTGGCAAAAATCCCAACCTCTCCCGTAGCCATTGCTATCGATAACGCTGACTTCATCATAGCGGAAGCCGTCAACGCGATATTCATCGAGCAGGAAGAGAGCGTTATTAATAAGAAACTGCCTAACACCATCACTTTGGAAATTGAAAACATTTCCTCCCGCCCAAGTCTTGTCGGAGAAGAAGAGCGAGTTCCAGTATTTCGGCGGAGTATCTTCGGATCCGTTCTGCCGATCGAAGAACCACAAACTCTCGGTTCCAAAGCCGCCACCTGCATGGTTGAAGACAAGGTCTAGAATAACGGCGAGCCCGTAAGCGTGGCAGAGATCGATAAGCGCTTTAAGTTGATTCATCTCGCCGCGGAGATGCTCCTCTTCGAAAGGAGAAAGCCCTTTCGCTTCAAGCAATTCATTCGCGCGGGCAAGATAGGGCGCGAGACGATCGTCACTCACTGCAAAGGCCATCTCGGGCGAGAAGTAATCAACGCCGTTGTATCCTAGACTGAAATAGCCCGGGAATTCCTGAATGGGCATCAGCTGCAACGCTGATACTCCCAGGCCGGCAAGGTACGGGATCTTATCCATCACATCCAAAAACGTCCCTGTGTATCGCGGCCAATCCGGCGTGTAGAAAGCGCCGACGTGCAGTTGGTAAATGAGAAAATCCGAGAACTGCGGCGTTACAAATCCAGTCTCGTGCCAGGAAGACTCCGGGCTTCGCACGATGCAGTCCGAACTATCGCTCGTAAGCTCACGCGCATACGGATCGCGCTTGTAGCCGGGACCGGCCTGACCGTCGATCCAGAACTTGTAATGTTGCCGATCCTGCACGCCCGGGATAAAGCCGCGCCAGTGCCCGTTGTCATCGGAAATGAGCGCCGCGTCGTCGCGGATTTCAAAGTTATTGAAATCGCCACGGACGTAGACCGCGCTCGCATTCGGTGCCCAAACGCGAAACGTTGCGCCGTCGGCGACGAGATTAGCTCCCATCGGCGTGCTGGGACTAATGTGACTAAGAGAAGCGGGAATGATAATTTCTTAACCGATTTGCCTGACTCCGACAACCGGCATTTGTTCGAACCCGGCAACGATCGACTCCAAAATTTCTTGGAAAATTTTGGAGCCTAGGGGATTCGAACCCCTGACCTCCTCAATGCCATTGAGGCGCTCTACCAACTGAGCTAAGACCCCGCGCGAGAAATGGCAATTTTCAATTGCCAATTGCCAATTGCAATGAAGAAAAGCGTTCAACAAGCGGTTTGCTTCGAACGAGTTTCAGCGGAAGCTTTGCAACCATGGAGCGTTTGTGATGTTTAATCGGCGGAGCAAACAAATGAAACGATTCACTGTCTTGGCGTTCTGTCTGATTTCACCGGTCGCAGTGCCCATTTCTGTCGTCGATGGACAGACGAACCTGCCTGTTGTCCAAAATGGTTCTCAGGTGGCAGCGAACGGTAGGTTCCACGCCACCAGCATGCGTCCAAACTCACCAGTCGCGCGAAATATCGCTCGTGGGCTAGTTAGCTATGGCCCTCGAACGAACAACGCATACGCCCCTCGAATCGCTAGCCAAGAGGCCGTGAATCTGCGGCCCAACTATTCGCATTTCATGCAGCCATTGAGTCCCACTCTCGCGGCAATGAGCGCTCGACACCTTGCCCGACCTGACAATGTGCAACCCAACCGGGACGTGTTGCCGAGGAGCGAAATCGTGCAGACCGCGCTACCGATCACGAACCCTCAGCGCGTGGTCAGAACTGACAATTTACAACCAACCAGCGGGAATTTGGCGAAGCGGGAAATTTCGGAAGGCCTGGAAACGATCAATACTCAACCCGTCGCAAGAAACAATAATGTGCAATCATTCGCGCGCGATTCAGCGAACCGTGAAACCAGGCAGCACATAGCAAAGTGGGATCAGCAAACCGGAAGGAATCGTTTTAGCTATTCTGATGCACTCCGTCGTAATCGGCACGAATGGCATGATCGCAATTGGTGGCGACAACATTGCAACACGATCGTTTTCGTCAGCGGGGGATATTATTTCCTGGACGGAAGCTATTGGTATCCGGCTTGGGGTTACGATCCACTGTACAATTACTACGATTACGATGGCCCCATCTACACTTATGGTAATCTGTTGCCCGATGAGGTGATCGCCAATGTCCAGGTGGCGTTGCAAGATGCGGGTTATTACGATGGCCCGGTAACGGGTTCGCTCAATGTAGAGACACGAGCGGCGCTGGCGAATTTTCAGCGCGACCAAGGTTTATTTATTACCGGAGCGATCGACGAGCCGACGATCGAGTCGCTTGGTTTGTATTAGCGCCTTCTGAGCAGCCACGCAGTTACCGCGTAGGCGATCGTAACCTTGTAAACCTTACGCCGCTTCAGCTCGGCGAAAAAGCTTCGTGAGGTTTACGGCTGCCTATCTTTGCAAGGCTCCTGGAAGCGTGGGATGGGTGCGAAGCGGATCAAAATCAGGATCGAGCCGAGGCAGAGCGGGGGCCGCTACGCCTACTTCAACAAATATTCCCGGACGAATTGCACACTGGCGTAAAACTGGAAGTCAGCGTTTTTCTTTTTGGCGAAGCCGTGGCCTTCGTCCTTGGCGACGAGATGCCAGACCGGTGTGCCTTGTTTCTTCAGCGTGTCCACGATCTGATCGCCCTCCGATTTCGGAACGCGCGGATCATTCGCGCCAGCAACGACAAATAGGGGTTTCGTAATCTTGGCCGCATTGTTCAAAGGCGCGATACGTTCCATGAACTCTGCCGTCTTGGGGTCGCGTTCGTCGCCATACTCGGCACGGCGCAAATCGCGTCGATAACTTTCGGTGTGCTCGAGAAACGTCTTCAGATTGGAAATGCCGACAATATCCAACGCGCAGCGGATGCGGTCGGCATAGTTATACGCGACTGCGAGCGTCATGTGGCCGCCGTAGGAT
>WNGP01006380.1_pt1 | contig 10745 bp, 10 predicted proteins | sample 5407671 | NCBI WGS metagenome assembly WNGP01 (sample SAMN13153381, study PRJNA577476) | soil metagenome | isolation source: 40 cm soil or saprolite under Garry oak tree replicate 2 | place: USA:California | collected 2016-06-15
AGCCGCTCGTCAGCTACCGGATCAATCGACAACTATCCGGGTGGAATCCTCCTCCACTGGTGATTCGCGCCTTCGGGGCGCACTGCCAAAACCGGACATCGGCCGTCTCATTCGATGACCTCGTTGGCGAGCGCCATTAGCTTGTCTGGAATGGTGAGGCCGAGCGCCTTGGCGGTCTTGAGATTGATGATCAGCTCAAACTTTGTCGGCGCTTGCACGGCGAGATCGGCAGGCTTCTCGCCTTTGAGGATGCGGTCGATATACCCTGCCGCTAGGCGAAACGTTTCGACGCGAAGTTCCCCATAAGAGATCAAGCCGCCCGGCTCCGAAAAAAAGCGATTGTAATAGATCGCCGGCACGCCGTAGCGGGTCGCCAGCGCAACGATCAGTTCACGATTTACATCGTTGAATGCGTCCGGCATCACGATGAGGCCGTCACCCGGACTGCGCGTTTGTGCGGCGATAACGCCTTCGATCTCATCCTTTGCGTGAACCGGAGCGGCACTTACCTCGACGGAAAAGGATGATGCGGCGACTTGAATAGAAGGCATGAAGAACTGGATCGGCACGGCTGTCGTTGGATTGAACAGCAAAGCCACGCGCACGGTACGCGGCGCAATTTCCTTCAATAGTTCCACCCATTTACCGCCCACTGCGGGATCATTAACCGTGAAGCCGGTAATGTTGCCGCCCGGATGCGCAAGGTTCGCAACGAAGCCGGCGCCGATCGGATCGGTCACGCCCGCGAACACGATGGGAATTGTCCGCGTCTCGCGGGCAAGCACGCCGATCGCGGGTGTGCTCTGACCGAAGATCGCGTCGGGCCGCAGATCGATCAGCTCTTTTGCAAACGTTCTGATCTTATCCGGATCAACGGCGCTCCAGCGAAGTTCGATCCGGAGATTGCTGCCTTCCGTCCACCCCAACTTCGCGAGCGCAGCCCGGAATGCTGCGAGCCAAGACTGCGCTGTTGAATCGCTCTCCGCAAAGGCCATAAGGACGCCGACCAGCCGCATCCGGTCCGGCTGCTGCGCCCGTGCCGCCAGCGGCCAAGCCGTTGCTGCGCCGCCAAGAAGAGTGATGAATTCGCGTCGCCTCATAAGCCTGCCCAAAAGCCCGAGAACGAAGAAGTGGGTCAATATGCGACCTCCGAGCGTCTTTGCCGCGCGTCAGCTAAGCACCCAATTCCGGACGTTGAGTACTTGCCAATATGGGCCGGTAATCTCTGGTTATCACCAGTCAATGGGGCAGTCCCGGCGGGCAATGTCCACCATCCCTTGGGATCGCGAGGGCATTCCAGGCGTGAGCCTGCATGGCAACGATCCTGCCGCCTTGCCAGCGGCCATTGGAAGAGTTGCTTTTGAAACGTTGCAAGCATCAGGGACGCGCAAGGCGGAGCATCGAATCAGAGCAGCCGAAAAAAGCTTCCAGGCCGCTCACTCAAAACGACCGGCCAGAGGCAGACGCGCGAAACGAACTTTGCCGTTGGGCACACCCTTCCTTGAAAATTGGCCATAGCCTGAATACTTCCGAGGAATGCTCTATGAAAATGCGAGCGGGTTTACGGTTCTCGCTGAATCGAACTCGATGCGATTAATCGACGCCGGTCGAGAGAGTCGGCGATCTATGGCGGACGTTATCGACCTTCTGCAGCGCTTGCCTAATTTTTCAGAAAGCATGGAGGCGGTTGTGAGGCTCACCCCCTTGCAGCTGCCCTCGGGACAGTGGACCACATTGATCCAGATCGTCTGCGGAGCTCAAGGACTCGCCGTTTCACTGCCCTCGGCGGACCATTTCTGGGGAGTTCGCAATCAGACCCTGGGACGGGAGCGCTTCGAAATCCTCCGCCTTGATGGTGCTAAACTGGATATGGCCGGCAATGTCGCTCTCCAAGGTGCGACAATTATTCATGGCGTGCAGGTCGTTCCTACCTTTGTACCTCCCAAGCTGACACAAACCGAGGAGCGTATCATAGCTTGGGTGGTTCGCTGCTTTCACCCGCGCAAACGGTGTTTTCGCTATTTGCCGAACCCCGGCATCCCTCATCCATTGCGCCGTCGGGCAAAACTGGGGCGTCTTGATTACGGCACTCTTCATTCATTGGAACTTCCTCCGCTGAAGAAAATCGAATCTGCGCTCAAGGAGATGGACGGATTCGGCCATTGCTCGCGCCAGACGATAGCAAGTGCCCTGGCCAAGAGTGGAATGAGACCCCGCCGTACCCGCCGTTCCCGAAAGCGCATTTGACACCTTTTTTCCACAATGGAACCGGCAACGAGGTGTTTGCGTGCAATAGAACAAAGGCGATAGCCAACAAGCTCCCCTGAACTGGGAGCTGTGTGATGGAAGTCCGACTAATTCAATATTTGTCGTCGAAATCGCTGCGGCGGCATCCTCGAAATGCTCACGTTCACCCGAAGAAGCAGATTGAACAGCTTGCGCGGAGCATCCGCGCATTCGGGTTCACGAATCCTATTCTAATCAATCAGCAAAAGGAGGTCTTAGCTGGACACGCGCGGCTGGAAGCCGCCATGGCCGCTGGCCTACAGCAGGTTCCGACAATTCTTTTAGACGGCCTCTCTGCTGCCGAGGAGCGCGCATATTTACTCGCGGATAACAAGCTGGCCGAGAAGAGCGGTTGGGACGACGCCAGCTTAGCCGTTGAACTCCGTGAACTGTCAGCCCTGCTGGCTGATGCTGGCTTGGACCTTGAGATCACTGGTTTCGAGACAGCCGAAATCGATTCTCTCCTAAGCAACTTCGTCGACCCAGAAGGGGACCCCGGCGAGGAAATTCCTCCGATTTGCGGCGAAGCGGTCAGCCGCCGAGGTGATCTGTGGCATCTCGGGGATAACCGCCTCTTCTGCGGCGATGCGCGGGAGGATCCTGATCTGCGCGCTCTTATGGGTCGCGACCGTGCCGACATGGCTTTTGCTGACCCACCTTATAATGTGAAACTCCGAGCCACGCTGGGGCGCGGCAAGATCAAGCACCGAGAGTTCGCGGCTGCTTCAGGGGAGATGTCGTCTAGGCAATACACGCGGTTCTTGGCAAGCGCGCAAGCACTGGCCGCCAAGTATTCCGTCGACGGGGCCATACATTTCGTGTGCACGGACTGGCGTCATCTGCGCGAGATGCTTGATGCTGGCGAGGAGGTCTATAGCGAACTGAAGAATGTCGTCGTCTGGGTTAAGACCAACATTGGGCAAGGTAATTTCTATCGATCCCAGCACGAATTGATCTTCGTTTGGAAGAACGGGCACGCTCAGCACCGAAACAACTTTGACCTCGGCCAGCACGGCCGCACTCGATCCAACGTGTGGACGTATGCGGGCGTAAACACATTTCGTGCCAACCGTCTCAAAGACTTGGAGGCCCACCCAACTGTTAAGCCGGTCAAGTTAGTCGCCGACGCGATCCGCGACTGCTCAAAGCGTGGCGACATTATTCTCGATCCTTTTATGGGGTCGGGAACGACGATTCTTGCGGCCGATAGTATTGGGCGCCGGGCCTATGGGCTGGAACTTGATCCCCTCTACGTCGATGTCGCGGTACGGCGCTGGCAGGCCTCCGCCAGGCGGGACGCCTTACTACACGGGACCCGCCAAACATTTGACGAGGTAGCTGCCGCTCGTCGACCCCACAAAAAAGAGGTCAAGCGATGAGGCGGAGACGACCGGTCGCTCCCCGTGCCGGGAAATCCGATAGGCCGCAAGACTATCGAGTTGGCTACGGCCGTCCTCCGCGTCAGCACCAATTCAAAACAGGCCATAGTGGCAACCCCAAAGGGCGACCAAAGGGCGCAAAGAACGAAGAAACGATCCTGAATAACCTTCTCAATCGCAAGATCGAAATTCGGGAAGCTGGTAGAGCGCGTAAGATCACCGTGCTTGAGGCGGTGTTCCTGCGGTTCACAGAGGCGGCCCTGAAGGGAGACGCTAAAGCAGCGACCTTCTTGCTTAACCGCTATCGACCGCCCGAGGCGGATGAAGCCTCAATGAACGAATTGACCCGAGAGGACGAGGAAATCTTAGACGCGTTCACACGTCGTGTTCAGGCGCAATTCAAGGAGAAAAGATCGTGATTCACCAAGATCAGAATCTGCTTCGTGCCATTCTACGCAATGATTTCCCGAGCTTCTTTCGCCGATGCATGCAGACGGTTAACCCGGGTAGACCGCTCGAGTGGAACTGGCATCTCGAAGCAATTATGTATCAACTGGAGCGAATTCGCCGTGGTGAAATCAATTGGCTGATTATTAATGCTCCGCCCCGCAGCCTTAAGAGCCTGAATGTTTCGGTTGCATTCCCAGCCTACCTGCTAGGCCTCGATCCTGCACGTCGTATCTTTACAATCAGCTATGCCGACGAGCTCGCTGCAAAGCATACCAGCGATTTTAGATCCATCGTTGAATCTCGCTGGTACAGGCGCGCCTTCCGAGAGATGCGGATCCAAAGGATGCACGAGGGAGAAGTCATCACTACGCTAAGGGGATTTCGTAAATCGACCTCAGTTTATGGCGCCTTGACTGGTCTGGGCGGCGATCTGTTCATCATCGACGATCCGCAAAAGACGATTGATGCCCAGTCTGAAACCAGGCGCAAAATCCTCAATGAGTGGTTCTCGAACACGCTGATATCGAGACTCGATGATAAGCGCAAGGGAGCGATCATAGTGGTCATGCAGCGGGTCCATATGGACGATTTGTCAGGTTATTTGATCGAATCCTCGGATGAGTGGACCTGCTGAGTCTTCCTGCAATAGCCGAGGCTGATGAACAAATTCCTGTCGCAAACGGGACGTTTTATCACCGGAAGATGGGCGAAGCGTTACACCCCGCCATCGAACCGATCGAGGTGCTCCGGAAGCAGCGGGAAACGGTCGGCTCCGAGATCTTCGCAGCTCAATATCAACAATGTCCGGTTCCCCAGGGTGGCGCTATGATCAAGCGCAGCTGGTTGCGCTACTATGACACTCCGCCGCCGCGGAGCCTGAGTGCGCACGTTATCCTGAGTTGGGACACCGCAGCCAAAACTGGTGCACAGAACGATTGGTCTGTTTGCACTGTCTGGATGGTGGCAGAGGGATATTTCTATTTGCTAGACCTAATTCGCGGCCGCTATTCATACTCCCAATTACGCACCATCGCTCTTGAACTCGCAAAACGATATGATCCGCATAAGATCATGATTGAGGATGCCTCAACTGGCACTGCCCTCGCCCAAGAGCTGCGTGAGGCGGGATTCTATATGGTGGACCTCATTCCCATCACACGTGACAAAATTGCGCGTCTGTATGTTCAACAAGCCAAGTTCGAGGTTGGTCTAGTCCTGTTTCCCAGAGGAGCACCGTTTTTGCCCGAGCTGGAACCTGAACTCTTGGCGTTCCCCCGAGGGAAGACTGACGATCAAGTCGACAGCATCAGCCAAGCGCTTGCGTACAAGCCCGGATATAACCTCGCGGCCCTTGCGAGCTGAACGACCTCGTATTCATTGGATATCGGCGATCTCCCGCCCGATCTCGAGCTCGCGGAAGGTCCGGCCCAACCCGGCGTGCCGGGCGCGTTCGCCGCAATGGGCCTCCCAGCAACGGATGATCGGGTCGACATACGCGGGGTCGATCTCGATCCCGGCGCAACGGCGGCCCGCGGCTCCGCGGCGATCACGCTGGTGCCGCTGCCGAGGAAGCAATCGAGCACGAGATCACCGCGGGCCGAGCAGTCGAGGATCGCATCCGCCACCATCGCGACCGGCTTGACGGTCGGATGCAGGGCCAAAAGGTTGCCCTCCTCGGTCGCGCGGCCGAACGAGGAGGTGATGCCATGATGCTCCCGGACATTGCTGCGGTTGCGCCCGAACCGGCCCGAGCTGCACGTTGTTGCGGTGGGAAGCGCTGCCGTGCCGGAACAGGAAAACGAGTTCGTGCCGGCTGCGGTGGAATGAGCCCATGCCGCCGTTCGTCTTTCACCCAACCGCACAGGTTCTCTTGAGCTCGGAATAGACGGCCGTACCCGCGGCCAGCATGTCGCCCATGTGCCGCCAGTCCATGCACACGAAGTGAATGGTGCCATCGCGGCTGTTCTACGCGAGCCAGCGAGCAGGCGCTCCTCAGGAACTCGGTGAATTGCCCCGCGTCCATCTCGCCGGACGCCATGGGGAACTCGCGGTGCCGGATCGAGCCCTTGCCTATGGCATGCCCGTCGATCGGCACGTTGTAGAGCGGGTCCGTACATGGCGGCCTCCTGGCCGTCCAGGAGCGGCCCGCAGCCGTCACGGGATGATCGGCACCACCCGGTCCCGAGAGGGCAGTCCATAATTGCGATCCCAAACAGGCCCGCAGTGAGCCGGGCAGAGGATCTGTGGCTGCTCGGGCGGTACCGGGTCTACTGAGCGGCAGCGCACTCGATCCCACCGCCTACGAGGCGAATTTCGCCAGAAGATTATCCAGAATCGACTGGCAATCCGCTCCGAACCGAGCAGTACTGTCGAGGCCCTGGACGTTCACCGCGTCCCGGGATCCCACCCCGCCGGCTCCATCGCCACTGCGGGGCTTCGGTGGTGACGGCGCCTTTGCCGTCGCAACCGAACGGAGGATCCCGTGAAACTCACCGATACCCAACTCGTCATCCTGTCCGCCGCCTCGCAGCGCGAGGACCGCGGGGTCGAGCTTCCCCCGAACCTCAAGGGCGGCGCAGCCCAAAAGGTCATCTCCAAGCTCCTCGCCGAGGGACTCCTGGAGGAGGTTCCTGCGTGCGATTCGCTCTCCATTTGGCGGCGGCATGACCATGAGGGGCCGATTGCGCTGCGCGCCACCCCGGTCGGGCTTGCCGCGATCGGCGTCGACGAGGCATCCGAACCGGCTAGCCCGTCGGTCGAGAACACCGACCGGCCAACTGGCGCCAGGCCCAAAGCTGCCTCTCGATCGCGGAAGCCCAGCCGCGGGCCGAAAAAGCACCCTCGCCCCAAGCAGCCCAAGCGGGCGGTCCGGTTGAACTCGAAACAGGCCCAGCTCCTGGCAATGCTCCGGCGAGCCAATGGCGCGACCATCCCGGCGATGATGGAAAAGGCCGGGTGGCAGGCGCACTCGGTCCGCGGCTTCCTGGCCGGCACCGTCCGAACGAAGCTCGGCCTGACCCTGGTCTCCGAAAAGGCCGGCGACAAGCGCATCTATCGCATCACCGACTAGGGGCAGGCGCCATGGCTCGTCGCTCGAACAAGCTCGGGCAAGCGGGGGCAGCCGAAGCTGCCCCCGCGGTCTCCTCCAATCACGCCGCAAGGCTCAGCGACGAGGTCGCCGCCCTCGCCTCACTCAATCTCGAGGAGCTTCGTGGTTGCTGGCGGAAGGTCTTCCGCGCCCCGGCACCCGCCCACCTGCCGCGCTATCTCGTGCTGCGCATCATCGCCTACCGCATCCAGGCGAACGCGCTGGGCGACCTCGATCGGGAGACTGTCCGGTTCCTGGATGCCGTCGCTGAGGAGTGGCAGAAGCGCCGTACGGCCGGCCAAGGGAACTCCAAGCGCCCTCCCCCGATCCCGCCCGTTCCCGATAAGCGATCGCTCAAGCCCGGCACCATCCTGGCCCGCGAACACGAGGGCGAGCTCCACCGGGTCATGGTCCTTGACGACGGGTTCGCCTGGAATGGCGCGACCTACCGCAGCCTCTCCGAAGTCGCCCGCGCGATTACCGGCACGAACTGGAATGGGCCGCGTTTCTTCGGCCTGCGTGACAAGGCCAGGCAGCCGCTCCTCGCTCCCGTGGGAAATGGAACAGGCCGTGAAGAATAAACCCGCCAAAGCTATCCGCTGCGCGATCTATACCCGGGTCTCCAGCGACCAGGGTCTCGAGCAGGATTTCAATTCGCTCGACAACCAGCGCGAGGCCGCCGAGGCCTACATCAAGAGCCAGGCCCACGAGGGCTGGTGCTGCCTGCCCGCCGGTTATGACGACGGTGGTTTCTCGGGCGGTACCATGGACCGCCCTGCCCTGCAGCGGCTCCTTGCCGATATCCGGGCCGGGCTGATCGACGTCGTGGTGGTCTACAAGGTCGACCGCCTCACGCGGTCGCTGGCGGATTTCGCCAAGCTGGTCGAGCTATTCGATCAGCACGAAGTCTCCTTCGTGTCGGTCACGCAGTCGTTCAACACGACCACCAGCATGGGACGGCTGACCTTGAACGTTCTGCTCTCGTTCGCCCAGTTCGAGCGCGAAGTCACCGCCGAGCGCATTCGCGACAAGATTGCCGCCTCCAAGCGGAAGGGCATGCGCATGGGTGGGCCCGTGCCGCTCGGCTACGGCGTCGAGAATAAGCGGCTCGTCGTCAATCCGCAGGAGGCCGACCGGGTACGCCTCATTTTTCGGCGATACCTCGAACTCGGCTGCCTGACCAAACTTGCCCGAGATCTCAGGAGCCGAGAGATCCACACCAAGGTAACCCGCCGAGGTAACGGCTCGGTCCGAGGCGGTATCCCATTCACAAAGGGCCCGCTGGCCCATTTTCTCAAGAACCGAGTCTATGTCGGCGAGATCGTCCACAAAGGGCAGTACTATCCAGGCGAGCACGAGCCGATCATCGAGGGGGAATTGTTCGATGCGGTCCAGCAGGGACTGGCCTCTCGCGCCCAAGCTCGTCGCCACACTCGGATCAACAACGGCTCCCTCCTGACGGGTCGCATCTTCGACGACCGCGGCAATCGCATGACGCCCAGCATGGGCAAGAAAGGCTCGGCCCGGTATCGCTATTACGTGTCCTCGGTCCTGCTCCAGGGCCGAAGGGAAGATGCCGGCTCGGTGCCGCGCGTGCCGGCACCGGACGTCGAGGCGGCCGTGCTGGCAGCTCTGAAACGAACCGCGGAAGATCGCACCACATCGGACGATTCGCTGGACAAGAGTCTCGTCGCAGATCAAGAGCTTATCGAGTTCTTTCTCGATAAGGTCGTCATTCGGAAGAGCGCGATCGAGATCCAGCTGCGGGATGCTAACTCCGATACTCCGGCCATGCCCATTGTTTTGCCATGGTCAGCGCCCCCGCCGACGCGACGGCGCGAGATCATACTGCCGTCAGGATCAAACGATGCCGAGCAAAGCCCGATTCGCTCCGAATCTCGCGCGCGCCTCATCGAGGGAATCGCCAAAGCGCGTCTGTGGCTCGAAGAGTTGATTGACGGCCGGGTGACGGACACGCAGGAGATTGCTGATCGGGAGGGCTGCACCAACCGCTCAATCCGCATGACGTTAAGCCTCGCATTTCTGAGCCCCAAGATCGTACAGGCGGCCGTCGACGGCACTCTGCCGCAAGGGAGTGGTGTTGCAACTCTCCTTGAGCTTCCGCCGCACTGGCAGAGGCAAATGAGACTAATAGCATCGACCTGAGAAGCATCAGGCTTCAAATCTCGGGGTCAAGAGCTCGAATCTCTTCGGGCGCGCCAACGATTTCAATGATTCACGTGAAGCGCGCCGAACGGTGTTTAGAACGTGAAATTTCCGGTGCGTCCCCTTCGGGCCGGGCTCTATTCGTGTCACCCGGAGCCGCTCAATCGATCATGCCTGCCCTCATCACGAGCAACCCGCCTTTCCGCCCATTCGGGTGACGATCCCTGACGCGGGGGCGGCGCAGGCGCGCGCATAGAGAGCTCCGGTCGAGCGCCCTTGGTCGCGCGTTCCGCCTCCGGCGAGCGCTGGCCGAACTCGGCTGGTCCGTCCTCGTCATTTGGGAATGCGAGTCACGGGATGAGAGCGCCATCGCTCACCGCATCAGGGGGCTCCTCGACCCACCGAGTTCCCCTTAACCCCTGCGGAGACGGCGGTATTTCTCTTGTGGCGCTTTTTTGCGTTTGCCGCTAAAGTGACTCTCGCCTGAGTTGTTGGCGCCGGCGCAGAGGAGGGCTGTGCCAGCTCGTGCATCCATGCGCAACGCTGCCCAGAAGCGTTTCCCCAATATTCCACAGCCTGCCTTCCCGTCTTGCTGGAGACAAACGATTGCCTAGCTTGCGCTTCATCGACCTGTTTGCACGCGAGTTAATGACAGTGTTGAAGGGGGCCCGTCGCGGGAACTCCGACAACATCATTTACAGTTCAAGGCCGCACAGGAGCGACACGGCTGATAACTTGTCTCGCTTGGTGGGGAGCCCAGCAACGGAATGCGCGTAGAGAGTAAGCCAAAGTTTGAGCAGGTGCCGACGCTGAACCGGCGCCTACGCGACCTTCGCCATATAGCTTCCAGGCTGAAGCATTCTCGCATGACGCCTCTGCAGGTGTGCGAGGCCATCATCGAAAAGCGGCTCGTCGATCGCGAGGCCCGAACATTCTTCTCAGGCCTGCCGGACGACGAAAGGCACTACTGGATCGCGAGCCTCTACGCGCTTCTGATGCCGAAGGCTCGCCGCCGGCGGCTCGCCGCTTATTTCACGCCACCTCATCTCGCGCATCACGCCATCGACGCCTTGGTCGAAGCCGGCATCAAGCCGGGACAGCATCGCATTCTCGATCCGGCGTCGGGCGGCGCGGCCTTCTTGGTTCCGTTGGCCGCGCGCATTGCATCGCGCGGACGCCAGCGCGGTTCACGCGCCAAGACCATCCTTCAGTCCATCAACGATACGCTGCACGGCGTTGAGATCGATGCAGGCCTAGCCAAGCTTTCGCAAGCCCTGCTGGCGGATTTGCTCGATGCCGAAATCGAAACATCCGGCGTTGAACTCGATGGCTTGGTGGAGCGCGCCAACACGCTGGAGCTGGACTGCCCTGATTCT
>WNGP01005293.1_pt1 | contig 10744 bp, 9 predicted proteins | sample 5407671 | NCBI WGS metagenome assembly WNGP01 (sample SAMN13153381, study PRJNA577476) | soil metagenome | isolation source: 40 cm soil or saprolite under Garry oak tree replicate 2 | place: USA:California | collected 2016-06-15
ACCTCCTGAACTATGTGGAGAACACACTACGCGTGGAATCGCTGGTTGGCGGTACGTTTACCATGACCGATTTGTCGAGTGAAGGGGTGTTCACCTTCTCTCCGCTGATCAATCAGGGCCAGTCGGCTATTTTAGGCGTGGGCGGGGAATTTTTTCTGCCCCATAGCCCGGCAGGGCTGTTTAACCTTATATTGTCGTTTGATCACCAGCTTGCTGAAGGACGGCAGGCCGCCCAATTTTTACACGATCTGGCCTATCGCCTGCAGGCATATAGCGCCGTGTTCAAGAGCGACATGAGCCATGAGGCGGGCGCGGAAGAGTTGCATTGTGCGCGCTGCCTGGCGTCATTACGTCAGCTCCAACGTCTTGGCACGGGCCAGCAGGAGGAGCATTTTCTCGTGCAAACGGTACAACCCGACGGCAGACATGAATACCGTTGTAATACCTGTTTGCAAGGGTGGTAGAATGGAGCAGCAGGCCCTCCTCCAGCACACTGTTGCGACCTTCCTGGGTGTAGAGCCGCAGCACATCCAGCCGGCCTTCTCCCTCACCGGCACACGCCTGCACAGTTCCCTGGCGCGAGCCAGATTATATATAGCTCTCCAGCAAAGCCTGGGCATACAATGTCCAGCCGTGTTTACGGCGCGGACCTATGGAGAATTGCATACCGCAGTGTTTCGTACACCGGCGGCAGCACCTGAAACCGCTCCTCCACAGTCCAGGCAAAGTGTGGCTGGGAACGCAGGACTCTCTGAGCAGGTCAGCCTGGCCGGGGGGCTTGGGTGTGGTATTGATATCGAGATGGTGGACAATCTCCCGAGGGTACAAGACTACTGGGAAGATCCCTTCTATACAGCAACGTTCACCGCTGCTGAAACTGCCTATTGCCTTTTGCAGGCAAGTCCTCCTATCCACTTTGCGGCGCGTTGGTGCGCCAAAGAGGCCCTGAAAAAGTGTGATCCAGCCTATAGCCAAATGGCCATGAAGCAGCTCGAAGTGGTGCTCACGGCAACGGGAGCTCCAGTGCTCCAGGGCGCCATGCAGGGGACGTGGGAACGTTTGCCGGTCACTGTGAGCCTGTCGCATACCACGTCTGTGGCAGCGGCGGTTGTGATCACATCTCCGGCGGTCAATGGCGCGCACCAGAGGAGCCCAGCCCTCGTGGCACTGCCATCTTCTACAGCCCCTGTACGGCCAGTTCCAGCATCGTCTTCCATGTCTACGCCACGGCTTCAGGAGCGGTTACTACCGACGCTCCTCGGTCTAGGAGCTCTCGGGATGGCATTATGGGCCTTGGTACGCACCTGGTAAGCAGCGAGGCGCTACGGAGGGCACATGCGTCTCTTCTTGGGAAAATGCCTGGCCAAAGGTTGTGAGATCTGGGCACGCAGTTGGATGCGTTGCGCTGATATCCCCGGGGTGGGTAGAGTGGCGATGCGCCTTGCCTCCTGGTGGTGTCCGCCCTATAGGGGCCGAGTCATGTTGGCGGGCATGCATCGACGCGGCTATATTGCCCCGAGTGCGACGCTGCACCATACGGCACTCCGCCTTGGGGAACATATATTTATTGGTGATCGTGTGCTCATTTACCAGGCGGATGCAGACAGTGGCCCTGTGGACCTTGGGACACGCGTACGTGTGTCTTGCGACGTCATTATCGAGACGGGAGCAGGCGGAGGGCTGACCATAGGGGACGACACATACGTCCACCCGCGTTGTCAATTTTCGGCATACCACAGTGCGATTCGCATCGGGCGCGGCGTGTCAATTGCCCCAAACTGTGCCTTTTATCCTTACAACCACGGCATGGCCCCTGATCTGCCTATTCGCCGGCAACCTTTGCGCTCGCGCGGCGATATTATTATTGAGGACGAAGTCTGGCTGGGATATGGGGTGATCGTGCTGGATGGTGTGCGGATTGGCTCTGGAGCGGTCGTCGGCGCCGGCTCAGTGGTGGTCCATGATGTTCCCCCTGGAGCTATAGCACAAGGCGTACCAGCGCATGTGATCATGTTCCGGAGTGACTTGCCGAACCACAACGGTGTCCCCATGTCAATACAGGAGGCATAGTAGACAGGGTCAAACGCCTGTGAGCATTGCAAGCCTCCTGGTTATAACGGACTCTGTGGATCTTGCTCGACACCGTTCATCGAGCCAGAAACCAGTAAATTCTCCAGCCAATTATCGGCGTAGCGCTTGCCGTTAAGACGCTCGGCTGGACAGGCTTGACCAGCGTATTTTCGCACCGTCTCCGGAGACGATGGACAGAAGTTCCAAAGCAAAGCTAAAGCCCGCACGCGGCTCTCAGCCGAGTCGGGCATGCTGTGGAAATATTGGGCATTAAAAAAGGCACGATCCAAAAACTTCATCAGCCGATCCACCATATTGCTGGTGCGATGTGCTTCTGGGTGATTATAGCTCTTACTGAACTGATCGCGTTTAGCGCACAAGTCCAGGGTATGACTCTTCATCACGCCGTCAGGGAGTGCCGTCTCGGCCCATGCCCTCAAGCGCCGCAGACGCTGGGAAAAAGCGCGTTTACTCGGGGCGTGATACGCCTCCCACACCCGCTTTTGGACCTGAGCAAACGCGTCGCCCAACGTTTTGGTGGCCCGGTCACGGATTTTGAGAAACGCATGGAGAAAACACAGGATCACCGTGATCTGGGTGAACAGGGCCTTCCAAGCGCCTTGAGTCGCTTGCCAGCCATCGGTATTGACGGTCTGCGGTGCATAATCGGCATCCACGACCTGCGCTTCGCTGGCAAAAACGCCATACGCTTTTTCCAAGTCTACCTGGGAGGCTGACGGGGCAACGGATGCCCCCAGGATACAGTCTTGAGCTGCGGTGGTGGCGATGTACACCCGCTCACCTTTCAACCAGCTATGCTTTTCATCGGCCACCAGGTCCTTGGGTAAGTGCTCGGGGCTCTTGACGGTCGTGCCGACGAGACTGAAGCGACCCAGACCTTGTTCCAGACGATACCAATACATCGCATCGTGGCCAAACACGTGGGCAATGGCCCAGCAGGGCACATGAAATCGCCTCAAGAACAACGCATGGTCGACATCTTGGGTACGCCCCGTCATGTAAGGCATGACAAAGGCGGGGGCGATCGTAAAGACCGTACGGCCTTGATCCAGACGAATGCGGCGACACAGAAGTTGCTGTTTCATTGAGGGCTCTGTATAGCCGAAGAAGGCATAGCCCCATGGAAACGCATCAGGAAACAATTCGGCACATGCCTCGTAGAGGCCCTGAAGCCGGTCTTTGGCATAGGAGCGATCCGTGAGAAAACGGTCATACTCGGACTCGGCCAAGGGCAAACGGATCGTCCGGTACCCTTTTTTGGGCGGATGTACTACAGTGGTCATGCCTTCCTCGATGTGCGAAGATGTGGTTCGTGATTCAAGCCTAACATCTCGCAATCGGGGGCGGCATTTAACCTCACGTCAGACCATCAACAGAATCCGTTACAACCAGCAAGCCTCTTGCCTGCAGAGTATGGATGGTAATCGACAATATTCGCTGCGCACTTTCTCACAATTCGCATGCACTTCTCCATGTCCATATTCCTGCTGCGTATGGTGCACGACATCATGCATATCGCCCTTGCACGCCCGCTAGCTGCTGGCAGAGTCCGGCAGTGTGCTCCAGGCTATCCTGGTATCTTCCCCTTGAGAGAACTCCTGGCCGCATGCCGTACAGCGCAGCCGTTCGATGTGCTTGTGCTTCCCTGGCTACGACCGATGGGCGATGTTGCCTGTGCCGAGCCATTGCACAGAGGCCCTGTGGATTTGGGTATGAAAATCGGGGTATATCTCTCCTGCGCTGGTGTCGTCTGTATCATAGAGTCCTCCTGTGGTCAGGCATGGACCGAAAGATACAGATTTGACGCGCGTGTTTCCGTGTTACTTTTCTCCAGGACTACGCATGCATCCAAGGGGGGTATTATCTGCCATGTGCGCCATGAAGCTATGACGATGCAATGCAGGCACTCGTACTCAAGGGAGGTGACCAGACTCCACCAAGCTCTGGGGTCAATTCCAGGCCGACATGAAATACCATTGCATCACAGCAGGAGGAGTTTCCGATGAGCTCTGTGAACGTAGGCGAACGCATTCGGCAGCTCCGCCTCGGCTTAGGGATGTCGGTACGGGCCCTGGCCGCCAAGACTGGCTTTTCTCCCAGCCTTATTTCCCAGGCGGAAAACGCCCAGGTCACGCCATCCATTGGGTCGCTGGAGCGCATTGCCATGGCTCTCGGGGTCAGCCTTGGAAAGTTTTTCGCGGAGCCAGAGACGAACACTGTGCATCTGGTGCGCGCCAGTGCTCGTCCGAAGCTCACCAGTACCTGGTCGCCGGTCTCGATCGAGGCACTCGCTCCCCTGGATGAGGCGGGAAAGCTGGAGCCCGTCATGCTCATCATGGCGCCAGAAGGACGTAGTGGGATATTTCCTGCGGCACCTGGGGGAGAGAAGTTTGCCCTGGTTGTTGAAGGGGAGGTCACCCTGACGCTGGGGGACGAGGTGCATGTCCTCAGGAAAGCCGACGCGATCACGTTTACCCCAGCAACCCCATACGAGTGGACTAATATCAGCACCGGACCCACCCAAGTGGTGATCATCACTGAACGCGTCTTGCCTTAAAGGCCAGCGCCACGCACGCGGACGGTGTGCAGGGCTGTGCATTTCCAGCATCGTCGTACCGCTACTCGCAGGATCGCTGGCCTGCTCGCAGCGGTCTGTGCGCCTGCCTCTGTGGCAACACTGGCGCGCCGATAAGCACTGCACTGACACCCTGATTCTGCCGGGAGTTAGCCCCGTCTGCCGCAGAGTTTTCCCCAGAGACAGTGGAGAAGTCCGCTGGCGCTTTGTGCAGCAAGGATTTTCTCGTGCTGCGACTGCACGAAAAACGCCCGGATACTGTTGGCCAACCTCCTTCAAAGTTCTAGGAGTACTTTATCTCGCGGAAGTTTCCTCAGCTTTTTGGCCTTCAAAGAAGGCATGTTGAGCACACCAATTTCGGTACTTGGAGGTTGGCCAACAGTATCCGCCCGTTAAATCGACAGGCGCTGTGGGGCGATTTTTCCACCGCTCATATGTAGAAAAACCCGTTACAGAAATCTATGTTCAGTTCAAGCCTCGTATGGTATCTTTTTGCACACTGACGCAGGGGATACCACGCTTGCTCGTCCCTATGGCTCCATCACTGGATCTGTTCCATGCTGCTGGGTTACATACGGATTTCAAAATCTGATGGGTCGCAGAGCCTCGATCTGCAACGGGACGCACTCCTTGCCGCAGGGGTGGCTCCAGACCGCATCTACGACGATCTTGCCTCTGGTCGCCATGACGCGCGTCCCGGGCTGGAGGCCTGTCTGAAGGCCCTACGCCCAGAGGATACGCTGGTGGTGTGGAAGCTCGATCGGCTCGGGCGGAATCTCCGGCATCTGGTGACACTGGTCGAGACCTTGCACCAACGGGAGGTGGCATTGAAGGTCGTAACTGGCCAGGGGGCGCAGGTCGATACCACGACCGCGAACGGTCGTCTGGTCTTTGGGATTTTTGCGGCGTTGGCCGAATTTGAAGCCGAACTGATCCGTGAACGGACACGCGCCGGACTCGCGGCGGCTCGGGCTCGAGGGCGGCAGGGGGGCCGACCGCGCAAAATGACGATAGCCACGCTGCGCATGGCTATGGCCGCCATGGCGGATCGTGAGGCAAAGGCAACAGAAGTAGCGCAGCGCCTGGGTATCGCCCGCACCACACTGTACCTCTATCTCAATGGAGATGGCTCCCCCAAAGCGTTGGGCCAGGCGCTCCTCCGTCGGGGCGCTGGTGCAGAGCTCTGAACACGCAGCCGACAGCCTTCTCTTGTCCAGAGAAACATACACATGTCTAGAGAAACATACACGGTCTGGAGTCCGCTGCCCCCGGACTGCGGCGCTGCTGCGCTGCGTGCTTTATGCAGCTTTCACGGCGATAAACCCTTAGAGTGAGTAGGGGGAGCGTTATCAGTGTGGTGGCTCCACAAGTGTGGATGATAGTACCTACACTGGCGTCTGGCACGATTTGTGCACGGTTTGGGCAATATGATGTGTAGATGTCTCCCTGTCGTACGCACACCGTTGCACTGAGAAAAATTATCATCCCTGCGGAATACAGTATCGTGTCATATGGTTGTAGAAATGTCTAATTGTATGGTACTACCAGTGTTGCGAAGGCCGAGAAATTGCGGAATACTACGTGGGAAAAGAAAGTTTAAGATACAGTTGGACAATCCTTGAAGAATGTTTTAATATGTAACAGTAAGAAAGTAACGGAACAGATTAGGGAAACAAAATAGGGTTGGCGATTCAGCTTTCGCAGGGCCAAGATCGCCAACCCCTCTCGCCACGAGGGGGCGCCTCATGGCATGTGTAATTATAGTAAAAATTGTCACTTGGGGCAACTTAGGCGTATCTATCCAGGCGCGCTTAGGCCTTACTTTGTGGGACAAAGAAGGCTTGAGTGCGCCTTTTTTTGGGTCAAATTTTTTTAGTTCTATTTGATATAAAATCGAGCATTTCTGCACTGTGATGACGTTCGACGACATACACTGCCAAGCAGCCTCTATACGCATGGAGGTAAGCGTGACAGTGGTAAGCGAGACGGGCTCTCCAGGGGGCCGATGAGGAAGTGCAGGGAAGCAGCCTGTAACTGAGAGGGCGAAGCTGTGAGGTTAAGGAGGAGCACTATGCTAGACATTTGTGGACTCCACCACATTCAACGAGCACTCATAGGCTGTTTGGGGCTGGCGCTGGGCCTAGGAGGGTGTGCGTCGTCATTGCCATCGCTACCAGCGCCGGCGGAGAGCCCGCCCTTGAGCGGGATGGGGGAAGAGCAACGACAGATACCGACCACGGGCTTTACCCTTGGACCAGGCGATGTCCTGCGCGTGAGCGTGTACGATAACCCTGATCTGTCTCAGGAAGTGACGATTGAAGCCGATGGTGCTTTCTCGTATCCCCTGATTGGCCGCGTCCAGGCGGCTGGCCTGCCGGTGCGTCAACTGGAAAGTCTCTTGGCCAAGCGTTTCGCCGAGGGTTACCTCGTATCCCCACAGGTGGGGGTGACGGTGACCCAGCATAAAAGCCAGCAGGTCTATGTCATGGGGGCTGTCAGCAAACCGGGGCCCTATGCGTTACAGCGTCAGACGACTCTCTTAGAGGCCTTGTCAACAGCAGGGGGGCCGACTCCTGAGGCTGGTTTTGAGGTTATTCTGACCCACGCTACAGATAAACAGGCTCTTCCATCTGGAACTTCCAAAATCTCTGCTACTGCAAACGGGCAGTCCGCTATGCGGGTGTCGCTCGAACAACTGATGGCGGGCGGGGTCCCGCAGCGTATTACGCTGCAGGATGGCGACGTGGTCTATGTGCCGGCAGCGGCCTTCGTCTACGTTACAGGCGAGATCCAGCGTCCTGGTCGGTATCGTTTGGAGAAGGATACCACCATCCAGAAGGCGGTCTCACTCGCTGGCGGATTTACCAAATTTGCTGCCACCAAGAGTATGACAGTCCAGCGTATGGTTGACGGGAAACGCCTGGATTTCCAGGCCGGCCCGGATGACCTTCTCCAGGCCGACGATGTTGTCGTGGTGCGCCCGAGTCTCTTTTAACCTCATCTCATAGCGTACGGTGCCGGTAGGTGTTCTGCGCCTACCGGCACCGTATGTCAGGTCAACCTGCCTGAGACCAGGCTTCATCGCAGGATCATCGCGTGTATAAAGATTTCTATGGTCTGAAAGAAGAACCCTTCAACATTACGCCTGACCCTCGTTTCCTGTACTGGAGTCAAAAACACCAGGAGGCTTTCCGGCATCTGGTCTATGGCGTACAGAGTAATAAAGGGCTTGCGGTACTAACGGGCGAGCCCGGGACTGGCAAGACAGCCATTTTACGTGCTGTCACCGAGCATCTGAGTGACCAATACCCTGGGGTGCATATTGCGTTTTTGGTGAATTCTAAGATCAATGTGCAAGATCTTTTTTGTCTTATTTTTGATGAATTTGGTTTAGATGCAAACGAAGATAGTAAAAGTATGTATCTTATAAAGCTCAAAAGCTTCTTGATACAAAATCATCATAATAATCAAAAAAACATACTTATTCTTGATGAAGCGCAAAATTTTCACGCTGCGCTTTTAGAGGAGATACGTCTTCTCTCAAATATGGAACTTGCAGGAGAAAAGCTGCTGCACATTTTCCTCGTTGGTCAACCTCAACTTCTGGAAAATGTGAAAACGCCGAGCCTCGGTCAACTCAAGCAACGGCTCGGCATTATGTACAATCTGCTCCCTCTCAATCGGCTCGAGACGGAACTCTATATTCACAAACGCCTGAGCGTCGCTGGCGCGCATGAGGTCGACATTTTCAGGCGTGACGCGCTCGATGAGATTTTTGTCTGTGCCAAAGGCTTCCCACGGCTTATCAACATTCTCTGTGATAACGCTTTACTCTTTGGAAGTTCGACCAATATCTATCATATCGGTCGCGACATCATCCAGCGCGTGGCGAAGGACATGGATATTAGTACCTCGGAGGAGGATGTTATCCCAGAGAGTAGCCCGCTGACGCGTCCTTCTGCCCGTGCTACCGAGCCCCGTACGGGGCCTGCTCCCGTTGCCCCTCCGACCCCGCCACCTCCAGCGCAGCGCCAGCCTGCGCAGACTGGAGCGCCAGCTCCGCAGCCTGACGTGCGCGAGGATGCCGATCGTATCATTCGGCGGCATACGGTTTTTTCTGAAGATAACTATTGGGACTATTGGGAAAGTCTGCTGCGCAAAAATTCTCGGCATGATCCCACTCTCATCTCTCCCTGGAAGCAGGCTTCTGAGCGCGAATCGCGGCAGCGCTTGCGGCGTTTCCTCCTGATTGCTGTGGCGTTGCTCGGCTTACTCGGCGGCATTGTCGGCGAAGAACTCGGCTTGTGGTCGCTGCGCACGATAGTAGATCGCGCTGTGGAGATGGTGCGACAGCGGGCCGCGTTGGTCTCTGGGATTGCGGCTGCTCCTGAGGCTGGGGGCGGGCGTGACCCGGGACGCCAGGGGGCGCCTCTCCCCAGACGCATTCTCCCCACCGCGACGTCTGGTCATGAGCGGACCAGTGCTGGGACGGCCCTAGCCCCAGCGCCACAGGAGTCCGCACGGGCTGCCGCTCCTCCTGCCCTGCTGCCGAGCAGTCAGATGCCGACGATTGCGCCGGGGCAGCCTGTGGGTGAAGCAAAAGAATTGGCCATCAAAAAGGTGGTGGTTGTCCGTGCGGGAGATACGCTGTCGCACATTCTCGCTCAAGAATATGGGGAATATACCAAAGCTGTCGTAGACCTAGTCAGCGAGGCCAATCCCGGCTTACGCAATATTCACTTCCTAGAGATCGGGCAGCGTCTGATTTTGCCAGAGCGTCCCGAGTGAGGGCAGGTATCGTATGGCAGACGTCCAAACTCTACCCCCGCCGCAGTATCCATCACTGACCTCACGCCGTCAGGAGGTGGAGTATGTCGTGCTGGCAGAAGCCGACGGCACTGCACACACCTTGCAGGACTACGTACGCCTCTTCTGGCGTCGCAAATGGCTCTTCCTGCTCCCAGTCATATGTATCCTGCCATGGATCTGTCTCTTCCTGGCGACGCAGCCGCAGGGCTATAGCGCTAAGGCAACCGTATTGATCGAGGATACAAATCCGAAAGTGCTTGCCATTCCTGAGGTGCTGGGACCAGATCAATCACCGCACTTCTATCATACGCAGTATGAACTTATCAAAAGTAGGGCCGTTGTAGAAGAAGTAGTCGAGAAACTGCAGCTCTATGCACCGCAGCCTGCCAGAACCGACCGCCCACAGATGGCCACTTTGAAAGCCATTCAAGCGTTTCCGGAACGCGTGTGGCAAGCTGTGCTCGCTCTTGTGACGCCTCGCGACCGTGAGGCTCCCGCTGCCCTCACCAGCGCAGAGGCATCTTCTGCAGAGGCGACGCTCGCCGACCTGCAGCGTGCGCAAGCGGTAGGGCGCTTGCTGCGGGCGCTGAAGGTAGAGCCGCGTAAGGGTATAGATAAGGTTGACACCAAACTGGTGGACATTATTGTGGATGGCGATAATCCGCAGCGGGTGGCGCGTGAAGTCAACGCTGTCGCCGCGGCCTATGCGCAGCAAAACTTGGAAAAGCGTCTCGTGGCCTCCCGCAAGGCAACCGTCTGGCTCCAGAAGGAAGCGGAAACCCTCCGCGACACAATTGCCGCAGGGGAACGTCGGATCCAGACCTTGAAAGAGGACAAACGCCTGGTAGGGAACGAGACCAACCATACCTCGGCGGCAGACCTGCAGAACTTGGGTTCCTTAAATCTGTCGTACCTGGACAAGCGTCGGGAACGTCTGGCCCTGCGCGCGGAACTCGATGAGCTGCGGAAATTCTTGGCTAGTCCTGATCTGGCGCAAAGTGCCAAATATCCTACCCTCGTCAATAACCCCGCGATCAGTAGCTTGCGCATGCGCTATACCGATTTGCAGATTCAAGCCACCGAACTGGGTAAGAAGTTTATGGATAAACATCCCAAGATGGTGGCCCTGCATGAACAGATGGCGGAGGTGCGCAAGGCGGTGACCGGCGAAGTGCAACGCGTTATTGCCAGCCTTGAGAATCAATTTAACGCCCTCGTCAACCAGGAAAATGAACTGAAGCAGCTCTTTAACACCCAGAAAACCAGCGT
>WNGP01007272.1_pt1 | contig 10743 bp, 10 predicted proteins | sample 5407671 | NCBI WGS metagenome assembly WNGP01 (sample SAMN13153381, study PRJNA577476) | soil metagenome | isolation source: 40 cm soil or saprolite under Garry oak tree replicate 2 | place: USA:California | collected 2016-06-15
AAGCGATGCGTGATGCACCTACTTCTGAGGTGCAGGAAACTATTGCTAACGTCAACTGGCCGGAGGTCAAAGCACCACGCCTGCAGGCTTTGATGCGCAGGATTACTGAAGAGCGAGGCGAGCTCAATCTCGATTTTTTGCGCGATATACCTGTAGAGGAGGGTGCAGCATGGCTGAATCGGTTAGAAGGGGTTGGTCCAAAAACGACGGCGGCCGTCTTGCTCTTTAGCTCCCGCAAACCGATTTTGCCGGTTGATACGCATGTATGGAGAGTGAGTATCCGCCTGGGCCTTATCGGGAAAAAGGTGACGGCAGATCATGCCCATGCTCTCTTACAAGCCTTACTTCCCAATGATCCTCAAACTATCTATAATTTCCACAAGGCTCTACTGAGGCATGGACAGCGTGTCTGTGTCTACGATCGTCCCCGCTGCGAAAAGTGCATCCTGACCGATATGTGCGATTACTATAAAACCGTGGTACAGCCTAAGTAAGGTTTGCACCACCATATAAAGTAGTCATTTCTTTCTGGCTGGTTGTAGCCTACACTTTTGCATGAGCAGTTGATGCTTCCCCGACATAGCATTCATAGCGCTAGCGTTGCTCGGCCACCAAAAACTCAACAGGCATGAGTTTCCTCTTCCTTTCCACATGCCCTGTCAAATAAACTGTACATCTGCACGCACTTCTGCTAAAATAACCGAGCAGACAATATCTATGCAAGAATGAACATCAGGAGTAGGACAAACGTCTGCTAACCCATGTCGAAATCGTCACTGAAGTCTGGCCGCTAATATGGCCAGGGAAAACGAGCGATGAAACGGGAAGCGCAACCACCTCTCTCGGAAGAGGCCCAGCAAGTCTTAGACCCATATGCACAGGGAACAGGAACCGGGGCACCTATTTTCAACTGCAAGGAAAAAAAGAAATGAGCCATCACGACGAATTTGACCTCGATGTGCGTCTTGCTAGTGGCACTAGCCTGGCTGGGCCACCTCAACCACCAGGTGGTGGGGGCGGTGGGGCCCTTACCGAGACCTGCCACACCTGTCCCACCTGCGATACCTGCCCTCACACCTGCCAGACCTGCGCGGGTCAGAACACCTGCGACACTTGTCCTGATCAGCTCTGCGTCCTTGGCACTAATACCTGCCCTGGCAATACCTGCGACACTCAGTGTGAGCTAACGTGCCGTGGTCAGGATACTTGTGATGGTACCTGCGACACCTGCCAGACTCAATGCGCTCAGCAAACGTGTCTTGGCACCTGCCCTGATGATACCTGCGCCTGCGTGCCAGAGCAATAACCCTTAAGCCTTTTCCTGTTTAGTAACGAAGAAGCAATGAGTCACGAAGTAGGGTGGTACATAGAACAGGAACCGGGGCACCTATTTTCAACTGCAAGGAGAAAACGAAATGGGCCATCATGATGAATTTGACCTTGATGTGCGTCTTGCTAGTGGCAGTAACCTGGCGGGGCCACCTCAATTGCTAGGCGGTGCGGGTGGCGGTGCCGCTACCGAGACCTGCAACACCTGTCCCACCTGCGATACCTGTCCTGAAGGCTGCGGCACTGACCAGACTCAATGTAATCAGCAAACCTGCGGCACCTGTGCCACTCAATGTGGTGAGGCAACATGTGCTGACACCTGCACCTGTGACACTCAGTGTGGTCAGATCACATGTTTTGAGACCTGCCCTCTGACCTGTGACACCTGTCACACCTGTCCAACCTGCCCTGAAGTGACCGTCTGCCCAATCTGCATTCAATAGATGAGTCTGTGACACCTACCATGGTCAGAAAGGGACATAGAAGCGTAACCAGGGCGACAATTTTCAGGTCCAAGGAGAAAACGAAATGGGCAATTATGATGAATTTGACCTTGATGTGCGTCTTGGTAGTGGCAGTAGCCTTGCGGGGTCACCCAGGGCGCTAGACGGCAGGGATCTTACCGACAACTGTGGCACTGACCAGACCTGTGCTGGTCAGCAAACCTGCGGCACCTGTGCCACTCTCTGCGGTCAGCCAACATGTGTTGACACCTGCAACACTTGCGGCACCTGTGACACTCTGTGCGCTGGAACATGTTTTGACACCTGTGTCACTTGCCCTGGTCAGAACACGTGTGATCAACCATGTGTTGACACCGGCAACACCTGCCACACCTGTGACACTTGCCCTGGTAATCACACTTGTCTCCCTCAAGATACCTGCCATACCTGTGACACCTGCCACACCTGTGTCACCGATTGTGGTCAGGTAACATGCCACCCCATCTGTATTGAATAGATGAGTCTGTGACATCTGCCATGCTCAGAGCAGCTCTAATCCAGACACTGTTAGCGTGGAAACTAGCTAACCTGTATCTAGTGATAAGAAAGGTCTTAAGTGTCCAAAGCATATGGTTGTTCCTGGCAACCCGCCCTTACGTCAGGCAAGGCTGCAGCAGCAGTGGACATCGCTCTAGACGTTGCGACCCGCCTGCGGGAACGGGAGCGCGTAGAAGCCGCTGTTGTGGCAGCCAGTCGGCAAACCGCTTATCCTAAATCCACCCATTGGCAACCTTCGGGGGTGGCCCAGGGCTATGCGGGACTGGCTATCATGTCCGGTTACTTGAATGCCTGTTTCCCTGATGATGATTGGGATGCTATCGGGCACGGCTATCTCGAGCTCGCTGTGCGAGATATGGAGCGGCGATCCTATCTGCCAGCGGGCATCTTTGGGGGGCTCAGCGGTCTGGCATTTGCCGCCTGGTCCCTCTCTCAGGGAGGGAAACGGTACCGCAAGCTCCTGGCTGCTGTCGAGGAGGTACTCCTTCCTCAGGCCATTGGTCTTGCTAATAGACTGGCCATACAGAAAAAAGATGTTTCGGTTGGTCAATTTGATCTGATCTCTGGTCTCAGCGGTGTGGGGGCGTATCTTTTGTGCCGCAAGGATGAACCACACGTGGCCGCCTTGAGTGCTGTTCTTAAGAGTCTTGTTGCAGTAACTGAAGTAGAGGAGGGGCTACCTCGTTGGTATACACCTGCGCATTTACTTGGGGACGAGAAAACCATGCCTCTTTACCCCAATGGCAATCTCAATTGCGGCTTAGCGCATGGCATTCCTGGTCCTTTAGGTCTGCTCTCGCTTGCGCATATCTCTGGTATTTCATGCGAGGGGATAGAGGAGGCTATTGCCAGAGTGGCGACGTGGCTCTTGCAGCATCGTCTAGATGACCAATGGGGCCTGAACTGGCCCGCAGCAGTGCGCGTGGAAGCTAATGGGACGGTACTGACAGGTTTGTCTAACCAAACTGCTTTACCACTTGAACCAAGTCGTACCGCCTGGTGTTATGGAAGTCCTGGCGTGGCACGTGCCCTCTGGTTTGCAGGGAAGGCTTTACATAACCCGGAATATCAGCAGTTGGCTATCGAGTCTATGGAAGCAGTATATCGTCGTCCAGTTGAGGTACGCCGTATCGATTCTCCCACTTTCTGTCATGGTGTAGCTGGTCTCCTACAAATCATGTTGCGCTTTGCCCATGACACAGGGTTGCCTCAATTCGCCGAAGCAGTACAGTCACTCAGTGACCAACTGCTCTCTTTGTACGAACCTGATACCCTGCTGGGCTACTATAACCTGGAGCCCGGTGGGAATCGTGTTGACCAACCAGGTTTACTCGACGGTGCACCAGGGGTGGCCCTGGTTTTACTGGCGGCATCTACTCCCGTTGAACCTAGTTGGGACCGCTTGTTTCTGCTATCGTAGGTGAGGAGGAGAGTCTTTGCAACAGTCCAGGACCAGGTTTGCTCGCGCACAGCAACCAGCAACTCAAGCCAAATCCGCTGCGCGTCCGCTCTATGATCTGCTGAATTTTGTAATGGTGCGAGCGCCTCTACTGCCTATCGAAGTCTATCTCGCATTGGAGGCTCAGTTGGGCCAGTCTGAGATAGCTAGCAGTTCAACTCATCATGCCTACTTCCAGAGTGGCTCCCTTGCACCACGCGACCCGCGCATCCGCTGGGCTCTGGCAGTGGGAAGCAGTGTACTACTCGATGACCTGGAACGGTCTTCACCTTCCAGTAAGGACGCTGACCATCTCAAAGGGAAGCTGTTGCGCTTCCTGATTCGCATGTCAACGCGACCGACGCCGTTTGGACTTTTTGCTGGTGTTGCGTTGGGCCACTGGGGAGAAGTGACCGATCTTGCTCTGGCGGTAGAGCCGCCGCACACAGGAACGCGACCGGATATGACCTGGTTGCTCACCCTCGTTCAGGAATTAGAGTCTCGTCTCGACGTTCGCAAACATCTCCGCTTCGTAACGAATCCGACAGCCTTCATCCGTGGTGACCGGATCTTCATGACGGAGCGTTCGTCAATTGGGGAATCTAACTCAGTGTCGATGGTCTCTGTGCGAGCATCGGGAGTGGTGAAAAGGGCACTGGCGCTGGCTCGCGAACCCATCCCCTACCAGGGTCTGGTGGACAAGCTGCTTTTGACAACGCCGGGGGCGACTGCTGAGAAAGTCGAACAACTCATCACTGGACTCTGGGAGCAAACAGTGTTGCTCACCGATCTACGTCCACCATTGACGACTGACAGCCCGGCACGCTATGTCCTTCAACAGCTCAGCGGTATTCCAGCCGCAAATGAAGCTCGCGCACAGTTAGCCTCCATTTTAGAAGCGGCAGCCACCTACGATGCACTGCCGCCAGAGAGGGGGGTGTCAGCATATCGACAACTGGTAGCCCAGGCCAATGAGGTAAACAGGACCGTAGCCGAAACACCTGTACAGGTAGACATGGCTCTTGAGCTTCGCGGTCAGCATATTGCTCAGGCCGTTGGTACAGAGGTAGCCCGTGCCGCCGAATTGCTGCTCAAGATGACGCCATCACCCAATGGTCTGCCCTACTTCAAAGCGTATCGTACTGCGTTCGTATCTCGTTATGGACAGAACCGTGAGATACCGTTACTAGATCTGCTTGATCCCAACTTCGGGCTTGGCTCTCCTGCAACGTACAGCGGTAGCAATAACGGAATTGCTCAAGCCAAGGCTGCTCTGCGTTCGCAGACCCTGCTCGACCTTGCTACTAGTGCCTTGCATGATCGTACATCAGTAATAGAATTGGATGAGGATAGGCTCAAGCGACTTGAGACCTGGACTCCTTCACCCGGCACGGCTCCTACCTCTTTGGATCTCAACGTATTTGTTGCAGCTTCTTCCGTGGAGGCAATAGATGCGGGCCAGTTCCAAATCATTATTGGCCCCAATCTTGGTGCTCAAGCGGCGGGAAGGAATCTGGGACGATTTGCCAACCTGATTGGACCAGATGCTCAGGAAGCGTTGAAGTGTGCCGCTCATGCTGAAGAGGCGCATACTCCAAATAAACTCCTGGCCGAACTCGTCTACCTTCCCCGGCGGCTGCGCTCAGCAAACGTGGTCATCAGTCCAGCTGTACGCAGCCACGAGATTGCCATAGGGGTGAGCCCAGGCGTAGATACCAGCAAGGTGATTCCTCTCGATGAACTGATGGTAGGTATTCGTGATAACCGCTTCTATGTCCGCTGGCTGGCCGAGGATACAGACATTGTGATCACCGCCGGGCATATGCTCAATACTATGCAGGCACCAGCAATTTGCCGTTTTCTGGCAGAGCTGAGTCGAGAAAGTGCTGCGCAGTTGAGTTCCTTTGATTGGGGACCAGCCAGGAGCTTTCCATCGCTTCCTCGCGTGCAGGTGGGGCGGGTCGTGTTGCGCGAAGCTCAGTGGAGTATTGATACACTCACCCGTGCTCAAGCGTTACTACCAGACTCGCCCAGGGCCTTCAGAGAAGCACTTGAACGCTGGCGGGAGCACTGGCAAGTACCACGGTATGTGTATCTGAGCTTTGGCGATAACCGGCTCCTCCTGGATCTCAAGAGCGCAAGCCAGGTTGAGGAATTGCGCACCGAGGTACGACACCTGCGCGATGGGGGCCATCTCGTGCTGCAAGAAGCTCTTCCTGGTCCCGACCAGGCATGGTTGCAAGGGCCAGAAGGTCATTATATGACAGAGCTTGTTGCGTCCCTGGTGCTACGCCATGACTCTCTTCAGGGCACATCTGCCCAGAAGGATAAGAATGTAGGAGCGTCTTCAAGTGCTCCATCTCGTCGAGGCGACCCAACTCCTGTTCTGCCCGCCCAAACTGCTTTAGCAAGCGACCGTTTGAGGCCACCCGGCAGCGACTGGCTGTTCGTCAAACTCTACTGTACAAATATGTTTGAAGAGGATATGATTGCCTCTCCCCTGCGCATATTTGCCGAGGAAGCTCTGGCTTCAGGATTGGCCGAGGAGTGGTTCTTTATCCGCTACAATGACCCCGACCTGCATCTGCGGCTGCGCTTCCGTGGGGAGCCGGAGCGTCTCATCAGTCAGTTACTGCCCAAGCTCTGCACCTGGGCTACGAGATTGATGGAGGAAGATTTCTGCTCACGCTTCGTCTTCGACACCTACGACCGCGAAGTGGAGCGCTATGGAGGAATGGCTGGTACCCAGGTTGCGGAGTCAATCTTCGCTATAGATAGTCGCACGGTCAGTGAACTCATCTATCTTATCCAGGAGCGTGTGCTGAAATTAGATCGGATTACACTGGCAGTCCTGAGCGCGGACAATCTCCTGGCGAGTCTTGGGCTTACTCAAACGGCTCGGCTGCAATGGCTCCGGCAACATGTTAGCTCCAGGGACGAGGTGGGCCAGGAGTACCGGCAAAGGAAGACATTGTTGCGCTCATTGCTCCATGACCGGAGTCGATTGCTGAACGAACCAGCTGGGGAGTCTGTTGCGCAAGCATTTACGACGCAATCCGTCATGCTAGCCCCCATCGCAGAGCGTTTGCTGGGCCTAGCAAAGCAGGGCCAACTGAGTCAGACTATGGATATGCTCTTCAGTAGTTATATACATATGCATTTTAACCGACTCTTTGGCTCGGATCACTCTGCCGAACGGAGAGCACTAGGTTTGCTTCTGCGTACAAGAGAAGGTTTGGAGCGGTCATCTGTTGTCTAATTAAATCTTGATCTTTTTCAGGCTACGTCACACGAGGGACCGTTCGGTTCAAACTTATATTTGTCCCCAGACGTGCAGGTGAATGCTCCTGGGTATGAGGTCTTCGTGCTTACTCTGAACTGACCTGTCCATTTCCTTGCTCAGCTGAGATACAGCGATCAAGTCAATGTTTTTCACTGCTATGCAAGATACAGAAAGCTCTGCACTCCTACACTTTAGGATTCCATGTTGAAAGGCGAAAGGCACATTGGTGAGATTGCCCTAAAAACGTACTGATGTGTAAAAGATATTAAGCTATAACCTGGATTGATCAATCTATGCAACTACGTAGGGCGAGAAGAAGCTCTTTCATGTATGGGGGGAGGTTGTGAACGATGTATCCAGTAGTAAATCTACTTTCCAAACTATTCGTTCATTATTAGTTAGAACGGCTGACCGTAGCAGCACACAAAGCGTACCCTACAGCAAAGTTACATATCAGGTGAACAATAGGAACTCTAATCTTTATTTAAGTTTTAAGCAAATTATCACACACAGGACGATTAAAGGTGGATAAAAGATATGGCAGAGTACGGAGAATGGAATAAAAAAGGAGCAACCTTGAGTGATGTAACCGCTCAGAAAGAATACGGCATCAGCAGGGACTTCATTATCAAGGGCATTAATTCAGGACAGCTTGAATATCACGAGGGTTCGATCTGGGGAAATCCTTACATACGGGTGTTGAGAAGCCAGCTTGAAAAGTACATCTCGGATCAATTAGGAAATGAGTACTTGATGACTGTTAAGAATAAAGCCGAATTACGCGCGATCAAAAAAGAAATGGACGATCTCAGGAAAAGAATGGATGCTCTACAGAAACGTAAGGCAGAAATTGAAAGTACGATGAGATAATTTCTGTATAAAGGAAGGAAATATCCCATGCCAGATCCAACACAGGGTCCTCCGCCCACCTCAGGCTACGTTGTTGATGCTGAGAACGTGGCAGAAATGGCTCGCCTGAGGAGACAGGCACGAATGCTCAGCGAGCATCTTGGCCTCTATCCCCAACAGCTTGCACTTCCGCAGCGTTCTCATATCCTCGACATTGGGTGTGGACCTTGCGCAGTGGTCTCACCACACCAGAGGACATTAAAGTGCTCTACTCCTCTACCTTGGAGGAGATGGCAGCCGACGACTTTTGTGCCGCAGTCTTTTTCCAAAAAGTATGGGGGACAAAACCCGCGTAAGCCTCTTAATACCTTGAATCCATCAATGTGGTGATGGAAAACACTGTTCCCTTAATCCGGGCTGATAGTTCGAGGCGGTATCGGCTCATCGGTAGTGTAGACGTCCGCTGTAACGTAGGTCTGTGGTTCGGGCTGGACCTCCTCGCGATGATAGGAGCCGCTGGCATCGGTATTCATTCCCGGCGACATCCGGCCATAGTTGTAGTGCCCGGTTTCTGCCGGCGAGAGTGGCCTCCTGGCGAATTGTGGTATGCCTCTTACAGTCCGAACCTCAACAGCTGGCGCTTCATCGTAAAGATCATCGGGTATCCTGTTGAGTCCCATGCGCACCAGGTCATCTTCACTGAGAGTAAGGAAGGCCGTATTGTCTTTGATCTGGTCTCTTATGGCACTTTGCGGCACATAATAGACCTTTGGAAGTAAACGGCCACGCTCAACCAGAATATAACGGCTAAAGCGTGCTTGTATTGTGCCAAGCCATTTTCCCTGTGAGTCGACGACGTTCTGACCAATCTTGAACTTCCACGGATCAACTACGTGGTAGACAGTGACAAACTTCTCCTTCTTCTGAGCCATCGGATCTTCCAGGCCCCATGCCACGATGAAGACAAGCACGAAAGGTAGTGCAACAAGGGATATCCAGGGAAAACTGGAGACGAAGAGTAAGCCACCAACCGCAACAGCAATAGCGGCACTGAGAAAGATCGGCCAATAACTTGGATTGGGCATGTGGATATGCGGCTCTGCCTCTTCACCTTCTTGCTGTGCCGGAAGAGAAGTTCTAAACTCATCTGATATAGAACTAGCACTTTGAGGAGAACTATCCATAAGCTCTCACTTTCCTTTTAAGATATTAAGAATGATCTCCAACTTACGAGGAGGTATCCCCGTATTGTTGTTCTACTTCTAAAAATAGCAGATATGGTAGCTATCAGGACTTCTCGTCGTCACAAGCGACGAGAAGTCCTGATAGCTACCTTAAAGTTCCCTCAATGGCGTCATTGAGGCTTTACGAATAGCGACCGCGGCGAGTCGTTGTGATGCTCTAGCGACTTGAAAGTTTGGGGGCAAATACCAGTCTGCCCAGTGATACTATGCCCCAGGCCAGCAATGCGTATATGAGCATTGCAATCAGCGTTGTAATTTCTAAGACGCTGTTGCCAAAGGCCGGGTCGTTGAAAATGCCGTAAAAGGGTACCACAAACACATGGCTCAGGTTGTACAGGAACACGACAAAGCTGCTGCCCTGGTTCGCACCCAGGAGCCGGAAGAGGAAGCGCAGCAGCAATATTATTTCCAGCACGCCTAACACAAAGTACGTGGTTCTTATGATCCAGTAGCGAATATTGGCCCGCCGCAGGTTTTCATCTTCAAAGACATCTCGAGGATTCTCGACCCGGTTGACCATAGGGTCTACATAGCCTTCTCGTCGACTCTGGGCGTATGCACGCGGGCTGTTGGATGATTCGATGGTATCATCGGCTGCACCATACGGCCCTTGCTCAGAAGGGACGCGCATGGGTGGCTGCTGATATCCACGGGGATCGGGTGAGTAAGGTTGATTACTCATCTCTTGTTCCTCCTTACTTGACTTGATAATATCTTCTAACTGACACGATAACTCCAGATAAAGAGTTAATACAATCCTTTTTCAATGTTGAGTCCTGCTAATGAATTCAGCAAGGTACCCAGCATTGTTGCTCTGCTGCAAAGATAGGTATCTTACTTTATTACGTCAGGCTTAGTAAAAAAGTGGCAGAGTAGTTAGGTACAAGAGCAGTTTGCATCTTCTGTCTTCGGAGGTACCTATGCAGGTCTGGTACCTTTTGGGCTCCTCACTGCCTGCGGCAGTTCGCATGCGTTTTTTGTTGTTTGCGAGCTTTGCCACCGCTGGCGGCAAAGCTCGCAAACAACTGTATGGGCAAGCGCTGCTGGTGGCGAGGAGATCTGAATAGTTGCACCAAATGTTTTGCTAACGAAGATGTGCTAATTGCGCTATAATGTGTCCATCTCAATTTAATTGAATGAGAGCATAGAAGAGCCAGAATGAAGAACAGAGTGGAGGTTTACCATGAGCGATCTACCTCAGCTAGCCAGCCTTCTTAAATCCAGGAATACGATTGATAGCAAGATCGCGACTCTCATTGGGCGACCCGTGCAGGCTCAGTCCGTAGGCGAATACATCGCTTCCGTTATTTTTGGCATTGCTCTTGAAGAGCCAGCACCACACAAAACGACAGATGGACGTTTCACGCGGGGTCCGCTTGCGGGTCGTTCTGTCGATGTCCAATGGCATACGCGGCATGATGGCATACTGCACCTGAAAACCGATCCTCTTCCTGATTACTACCTCGTCTTCGTGGGTTCGAAAGAAGCGACAATGTTCCATAACCTCTCTATTCCCTGGGTGATTGATGCCGTATTTCTCTTTGACGCTGGCGAACTTTATACTGCACTACGCGAACGAGGCGTTCAAGTAGGCAAGGG
>WNGP01005299.1_pt1 | contig 10739 bp, 12 predicted proteins | sample 5407671 | NCBI WGS metagenome assembly WNGP01 (sample SAMN13153381, study PRJNA577476) | soil metagenome | isolation source: 40 cm soil or saprolite under Garry oak tree replicate 2 | place: USA:California | collected 2016-06-15
GCACCGCCGGTATCGAGTTACCAGGCTGCCTCGCACGATTTCCGCAAAGGGAGGAAGTTCCGAGGCCAGGATCTGGCGCTGCTCTAACAACTTCTTGGCTTGAGCGCTCCGCTTCGTCACCCTGACATCTTAATACTAGTCAGATCAGCAGTCAATGCAATTTATCCCCGCCGTCTTCGTTATTCAAATCCCGCATTATCACCAGTTAGGAGAGTCGTGCGGAGTTGCTGGCTCAAGTCCTCAAGTCGGCCTAAAGTCAAATCCGCTGCAGGCAAGAAGGGTCATGATACCTGGGTAATACGGGCGGACTTTACCACCGGAGAACGTCGCTGGCGCTCCGCGAAGCGCGTCGCTTTATCCTTGTCGGTGTAAACGCGGCCGAACTTTTCCCCGTCGGCATAGTAGACACTGACGAGGTAATGGTGATGTTTGCGGCGGCGATCTTTGCCAAAGGTACTCTTGCCTCTAGTCGAGCTTTTTGTCGTCACACCTTTTGTCACGTTGGCCACCCAATCTGAAGAGGATATGCACAGTACTATCTCAGGGAAGCGAGCGCCGCACAAGTACCAGAGAAGATAGTAACACGCGCTCCATTACAGCAGAAAAGTCCGAAAACGGGAACCGCTAACTTCGCGAAGAGGCGATATGTACCCGGCGGTCTCTAACTCTCATCATATCTACCTTAGTGAGTAAAACGCGGGGAAAGCACCTTCCCTGATGGCGGGATATGACTCTTTTCCAGTTTCACAGAATATTCATATAACTGCCTTTGTTCACGGCGTGTTTCCAGCTATGGGGATGATGGAACGAGAAGGCCAATTTGTCAGGAGAAATTGTTGCCGCCATGAAACATTTTTCGATTTTCCACGTCTTTACTAGTGTGGAGAAGATAAGCTGAATGTGGCTGAGAAACATTATGATGATAAGTGTCCCAAAACAACCGCCCCTTGTGGAAGATCTGCGAAACCATTCTGAGGAACAGATCGCGGAATTGCGTCAACTTCTCGCGGTGGGGGCGCCTTCGCGGCCAGATCCGCGCCGGCCTGGTTTTTATGAAGTAGAAGGCCTTTCGAGCACGTACTACGTGTTTAAGTATCCGACAGGCACGAAAGTGCTGCTGCTCGGCGTATGGGGACGCGAGAGCGATCCGGCAGCCTCCTTGGTGGTGTGTACTTGTCCAGCGGCATAATTTCCTTTAAACTGTGCCCCGAGAACAAGCAACCCAAAAAAGTGTCCCGGTGACAATCGGGACGCTTTTTTAGTCTTCATCCAGTTCTAGGGCGGCAGAGTTGATGCAGTACCGAATTCCGGTGGGTTTCGGTCCGTCGTCAAAGATGTGCCCGAGGTGGGCGTCGCACCGGCTGCACTTCACTTCCGTCCGTCGCATCCCGTGGCTCGTGTCGCTCTCCGCCGCGACGGCCTCTTTGCTGGCCGGAGCATAGAAGCTGGGCCACCCGGAGCCCGAGTGGTATTTTGTTTCGGAACGAAACAAGGGCTGCCCGCAGCAGACGCACTTGTAGGTTCCTGCCGTTTCGGTATCCGCGTATTCGCCTGTGAAAGGCGGTTCCGTCCCCTTCTTCCTGGTTACATAGTATTGATCCTGCGTAAGTTGTTTCTTCCATGCCGAGTCTTCCTTGCGAAGCTTTTCTGCCATGGCCTCTCCCTCTGATGGGTATCGTTCTAGCAAATCCCGCGCCTTATAAGACTCGGCGCACTGGCTTGAGGTTTCCAACGCTACTCCGCCGGGCGGTCGTAGCAAGAGCCTGTAGCGAAAGCCACCTTGCCAGAAACCTCAGCCCAAGAATACCCGGATAAACGACGCATCCGCAGGCGAAAATCGCCCGCACTTGGTCCTGTTTGGTCCTGCCGTTGACACGGGGCGAATAGTCCTTTATCTTGGTTCTTCACAATGATTGGCACACTCACAGTCCGGGGCCACCATCATCATCACGGCCACACGCCGCGCCCCCTGAGGTGTGCATAGCGATTCGCTAAAAAGAGCACTCTTCAGCCCGCTGGCGCAACAAGCCCCAGCGGGATTTTTATTTTCGGTTTCATTTTATTCAGGAGACGACACCGTGAAGATCGACTTTCAGAAAAGCGGCGGGCTGGTGCCGGCCATTATCCAGGACGAGCGCACCGGCGACGTGCTGATGCTCGGCTTCATGAATTCAGAGTCGCTTGTGGAGACGCAGCGCACCGGAGAAGTGGTGTTCTTCAGCCGTTCGAGAAACAAACTCTGGAAGAAAGGCGAATCCAGCGGCCACGTTTTGCTCGTTCGCGAGTTGCGCGTGGATTGCGACGCGGATGCGCTCCTCGTGCGCGTCGCAGCGGCCGGGCCGGGCGTCTGTCATGAAGGCTACCGGAGCTGCTTCTTCCGGAAATTAGAGCCGGACGGAAGCGCCAAGATCATCGCCGAGCGCACGTTTGCCCCCGAAAAGGTTTATGGACAGGAGAAAACTCGATGAGCCGGCTGAAGCTGGGAATCCCCAAAGGCAGCCTGCAGGACGCGACGCTGGATCTTTTTTCGCGTGCCGGCTGGAAGATCACGCTGGGCTCGCGAAGCTACGTGCCGACGATTGACGACGACGAAATCGAGTGTCTGCTGGTGCGCGCGCAGGAGATGGCGCGTTACGTCGAGTCCGGCGCGCTGGACGCGGGGATCACTGGTCACGACTGGGTGGTGGAAACCGGCGCGTCGGTGGGCGAATTGTCGGAGTTGATTTACGCAAAACAGCGTCTGGCGCGTGTGCGCTGGGTCCTGGCTGTGCCGGAAGACTCTGCGATTCGGGAACCGCGCCATCTGGAAGGAAAAGTTATCGCGACCGAAGTCGTGCACATCACGGAAAACTATCTCGCGAGGCACGGCGTAAAAGCCCGCGTGGAGTTTTCCTGGGGTGCGACCGAAGTCAAAGTGCCGCAACTTGCGGACGCGATTGTGGAAGTGACGGAAACGGGCTCGTCGCTGCGCGCCAATCGCTTGCGCATCGTCGATACCGTGCTGGAATCCGCGACGGTGTTCATCATGAATAGCGCCGCCGCAGCCGATTCCTGGAAGCGCGAAAAAGCGGAAAACCTGATTCTGATGCTGCAGGGCGCTATCGCCGCCGCGAGCAAAGTAGGTCTGCTCTTGAACGTCCATCGCGACGATCTGTGCGCTGTTCTAGGGGTTCTCCCCGCGCTGAAGAAGCCGACAATTTCCGCTTTGAGTGACCCGGATTGGGTCGCGATCAACACTATCGTCGAGGAAGCTGTAGTCCGGCAGATTCTGCCAAAACTCAAAGCCGCGAAGGCCCAGGGGATCGTCGAATATCCCCTGAACAAGATCGTGCTGTGATGCGCATCGTGAGACTCACGCCTGCGGTCGAGAAAAAGCTTTTGCGTGCGCGACAGGAGCATGACGCAGAAGCTGAAGGCATTGCGTCGGAGATTGTCGGCGATGTTCGCCGGCGCGGAGACGCGGCACTCTCCACTTGGGTGAAGAAACTCGACGGCATCGATCTCCACCGCGAAAGTTTGTGGATCTCCGGGGGCGAAATTCGTGCCGCCCGCAAGCAAGCGAGCCGCGATTTTCTTCGCGCGCTCGAACACGCCGCCCGTAATGTCGGCCGCGTCGCGGAAAAACAGTTGCCGAAACCATGGACGATGGAAGTTGAACCCGGTGTGAAAATCGGCCAGATGGTGCGCCCCATCGATACCATCGGCTGTTATATCCCGGGCGGACGGTTTGCGCTCGTTTCCACTATGGTGATGACGGTGGTGCCGGCCAAAGTTGCGGGCGTCCGTTACATCCAGGTCGTATGCCCGCGGCCGAACGCCGCCCTTCTGACGGCAGCTAGCGTTCTTGGAGTCACACGTGTAGCTCGAGTGGGCGGCGCACAAGCGATCGCGGCTCTGGCCTACGGCACGAAGCGCGTGCCCCGAGTTGAGAAAATATTCGGGCCTGGCAATCGTTTTGTTACTGCCGCCAAACAACTCGTCAGCAGCGATTGCGCGATCGATCTGCCTGCAGGGCCAACAGAAGCAATTGTCTTGGCCTCCACAGGAAACCCGCGCTGGATCGCCGCGGACTTGCTCGCGCAGGCCGAACACGCTCCCGATGCGGGCAGCTATCTCGTTACGACTTCAACCAGTCTTGCGCGGCAGGTGCAATCCGAAGTGGCGCGGCAACTACAACAATTGCCGCCGACGAATCCCGCGCAAATTTCGATGAAGCGCGCGGGCGCGATCCTGGTCGCGCCGTCCCTCCATATGGCCTGCGAATTCGTAAATCGGTTCGCGCCGGAGCACCTCAGTCTGCCCGGCAATGGGGACGCGCTCTTAAGGAAGATTCACGCCACGGGAACCGTTTTTCTCGGTCCTTGGGGCGCGCAACCGTTTGGCGACTACGCCAGCGGAGGCAATCATGTGCTTCCTACAGGCGGGTGGGCTCGCAAAAGAGGTGGACTCTCATCGGCAGATTTTGTGAAATGCATCTCCGTTCAAACAATCGGCCGGTGGGGCTTCGAGCGTCTTGCTGGAACCGTCGAAACACTTGCGGCGTCGGAGGGGCTCGTGGCGCACGGCAACGCGGTGAGGGTTCGCCGATGAAAGTTCACTTGCCGGTACGCGAAGCGATTCTGAATCGCCGCACCTACGAGGTGCCCGCCGAAGGGCGATCCGAAAAATTGCGCCTCGACTTCAATGAGAACACCGCGGGCTGCTCACCGGCGGTAAGGCGTGCGCTCGCAAAGCTCACCACCAAACAACTGGCGATGTACCCCGAGTATCAGGCGCCAACGCGGCGGATCGCGCGTTACTTCGGTGTCCGCACGGAAGCATTGCTGCTCACCAACGGTGGTGACGACGCCCTGCGCGTTTTCTTCGATACCTTCGTCCAGTCCGGCAGCAGCATCCTGATTTGCGAGCCTACTTTTCCGATGTACCGCTACTACGCGGAGATTTACGGCGCCCGGATTTCGGTATTGCGCTACGGCAGCGAAATGGAATTCCCCCTCGAGGGCGTCATCGCCGCGCTGCGCAGGAGGCCGAGCGTTCTCTTCATCGCCAATCCCAATAATCCGACCGGAACTCTGCTTCAAAAAGAAGAGTTGCAGAGAATCTTGAAAGCCGCCACGCACACCGCGGTAGTGATGGATGAAGCCTATGCAGAGTTTTCCGGCTTTACCGCGATGCCGTGGATTCGGAAGTATGCGCAGTTGTTCGTGGCAAAGACGTTTTCGAAAGTTGCCGGGCTCGCAGCCTTGCGCCTCGGCGCCGTGATTGCCTGCGAAGAGTCTCTCGCTCTCGTGCGCCGCGCCATGCCGCCCTTCCCCGTCAATCTCGCTGCTCTGGTAGCGGCCGAAGCGGCGCTGAACGACCGGGAAACGATGCAGCGTTACGTGAACGGGGTGAAACGGTTGCGCGCGTGGTTCGCGGCAGAATTGGAAAGGTTCGATGTGAAGACGTACCCGAGCGCGGGAAATTTTCTTCTCGCGAATTTCGGGCCAAGCGGGCCGGCACTCTTTCAGAAGCTGGAGAAGCAAGGGATTCTTCTCCGCGAGAGAAGCAAGGACATCGGGCCCGGGTTTGTGCGCATCACCATTGGAACGCAATCCGAAATGCAGCGGTTACTGAAGGCAATTCGAAAGGAATGGAAAGCTCCGGCCTGAAGTCTGGAGCTGCAAACGAGCTCACCATGCCACGCACGGCAACGATTCATCGCAGGACAAACGAGACGGATATCCGCCTGAAGCTAAATCTGGATGGACGCGGAAAAGCGCGCATCGCCACGGGAATCCGCTTTTTCGATCACATGCTCGAGCTGGTTGCTCGACACGGCGCGTTCGACATCGACGTGGACGCGCGCGGCGATCTCGATGTGGACCAGCATCACACGGTGGAGGATGTGGGAATTACTCTCGGCGAGGCGGTGCAGAAAGCACTCGGCTCAAAGCGCGGCATTTTGCGCGCGGGCTATTTCCTGATGCCCATGGACGAAACACTCGCTGCTGCCGCCGTAGATCTTGGCGGAAGGCCTTGCTGCGTCGTGAATGCGAAGATCACAGCAAAACGCGTCGGCGATTTCCAAGTCGAACTGATGGAGGATTTTTTCCAAGGCTTCGCGCAATCGGCCAAAGCCAACGTTCATCTGCGTGCCCTGTACGGGCGCTCGTCGCATCATCAGGTCGAGGCCATGTTCAAGGCGTTCGCACGCGCCTTGCGCTTCGCCGTGGCGCGCGACAAACGCCTGCTGAGGGTTTTGCCCAGCACAAAGGGACTGCTATGAAAGTAACGATTACCGACTACGGCGCGGGTAACGTGCCTTCCGTGGAACGTGCCTTGCAACGTCTCGGCGCAGAATCTGAGCGGACAAGTTCACCCGAACGCATTTCGAAAGCGGAGGCTCTTTTGCTGCCGGGCGTGGGACATTACGCCGCTTTGGTTCGCGCCCTCGACGAGAAAAATATGCGCGCGCCTCTGATCGGCGCCATCCAGCGGGGCGTTCCTTTTCTAGGCATCTGTCTGGGGCTACAGGTGCTGTTCGATTCAAGCGAGGAAGCGCCCCAATTGCGCGGCCTACAGTTGCTGCCCGGCACAGTGTGCGCGTTGCCATCGACGGTGAAACTTCCCCACATGGGCTGGAATCAGGTCGCGGCAACTTGTACTTCACGTCTGCTCGAAGGCATCGACACAAGCGCTTACTTCTACTTCGCCCACTCCTACGCGGTCCTCGATTCGAATGGATCGTCGGCGGCAATTTGCTACCACGGGGCGCCGTTCGCCGCCGCAGTGGAGAAGCAAAATATCTTCGCCGTGCAATTTCATCCGGAAAAGAGCGGAGAAGCAGGCGCGCGCCTCTTGCGGAATTTTCTGAGGATCTCGGCGTGAGCCTGGCGCATCGCATCATCCCCTGCCTCGATACCGATGGCGAACGCGTCGTGAAGGGAGTGAATTTTGTCGGGCTGCGCGATGCTGGAGATCCCGCCGCGCTCGCCGCCCGCTACAACTCCGAAGGCGCCGACGAATTGGTCGTTCTCGATATCGCGGCGTCGCGCGACCGCCGCCCCACTTTCCTCGATACCATCCGCCGCGTCGCCGCGGAATTGGCCATCCCTCTCACCGCTGGCGGCGGCATTCGAACGCTCGAAGACGGCCGCTCCGTGGTGCGCGCAGGTGCGGACAAGATCACCGTGAATACCGCGGCCGTGGAACGGCCCGGGCTCATTTCTGAATTATCACAAGAGTTTGGCGCACAAGCCGTCGTCCTGGCGATTGATGCAAAGCGCGCCGGCGATCATTGGGATGTCATGGTTCGTGGCGGAAGGGAATCCACAACTCTCGATGCCGTGGACTGGGCGAAGAAGGGCGTTCAATTTGGCGCGGGAGAAATCCTGCTGACCTCCGTGGATCGCGACGGAACACAGATGGGCTTCGACACAACGCTTACGGCCGCAATTTCCAAAGCCGTTTCTGTTCCGGTGATTGCCTCCGGCGGAGCCAAATTGCCGGAACATTTCGTCGACGTTTTCAAGGAAGGCGCGGCGGATGCTGCGTTGGCAGCATCGATCTTTCACGACGGCGTGCAGCCCATCCGTGCCCTAAAGGAATTTCTTGCAGCTCGCGGCGTCGAGGTACGCTTGCCGTGCTGATTCCGTGCATCGATCTGCAAGACGGACAGGCCGTTCAGTTGGTTCACGGGCGGAAGCGCGAGCTTGCCGTCGCCGACGTCTTCGGCCTCTTGAAGAAATTCAACAAATATCCCTGGTTGCACGTCATCGACCTCGATGCCGCCATGGGGAAAGGCCAGAACGACGATCTCGTTCGCGACCTCTGCGCGAGTGCGCGAAAAGGTTTCGGCATGAACGTGCGCGTCGGCGGCGGGATTCGAACCGTTTCTCGTGCCGAACAAATTGTCGGATGGGGCGTGAGCCAGGTCATTGTCGGAAGTGCCGCTTTCCGCCGCGGAAAAGTGAACGCCGGATTCCTGCGCCGGCTCGCAAAAAGAGTTCGCCGAAAACAAATCATCATCGCTCTCGACACTGCCGGGGGAACCATCACGATTCACGGCTGGCGCACACGCATCGCGCTTCAGGCAGAGGCAGTGATGACGCAGCTCGAACCCTTCTGCGCCGGGTTCTTGTGCACCGACGTGGACCGCGAAGGCACGATGACCGGCGCGAACCTCGATTGGTTTCGCAAGTTGCGCGGCGCCACATCCCATCCGATTATCGCCGCGGGTGGCATCAAAACGCGCCGTGAGATCGCGGCCTTGGAAAAGTTGGGAATGGATGCCGCCGTCGGCATGGCCGTTTACAAGAACCGGCTGCGCTAACCCGTGCGCTCGATCCTCGTCTGGTCTTCTCTCAAGCTCCGTGATCCGGCAAAGCGCATCCCGACGCATCAGCGCAGATAGGCGTCGGTGATGTACTGCTGCACCATACGCTGGGTGTTGAAGAACGAGCCATTGATGGCAATGGCGTGCTGCATGACTTCCAGGAACTTGGCACGATCGTTGTAGTACATCGGAAGAATCACGCCCTCCAGCTTGGCATAAAGCGATTCGGCTTCGGCCTTGTTATCAGCGGGAGCATTGCCGGCAACGGTGCGCCGCGATTCGCCGATGCACCATCCGGTGACCCCCTCAATGTGGCCTTCCACCCACCAGCCGTCGAGAATACTCAGACTTGGCACGCCGTTCAGCGCGGCCTTCATGCCGCTGGTGCCGGAAGCTTCGAGAGGAAACTGCGGCGTGTTGAGCCAGAGGTCCACGCCGGAAGTTATCTTCCCGCCGAGCTCAAGATTGTAGTCGTCGAGGAAAACCACGGGTACTGTTTTCCGCAACGCTTTTTTCGCCTGGAAAATCCGGCGAATGATGTCCTTCCCGCCTCCATCATTCGGATGCGCCTTGCCGGCATAAATAATCTGGAAGTGGCCGGCGTTCTTGGCAATCTCCCGGAGCCGGTCAAGATCGGCCAGGATCAGGTCGGCGCGCTTGTATCCCGTTGCGCGGCGCGCAAACCCGATGGTGAAAGCCTCGGAATCAAACTTGAGGCCGGTCTTCTTGCGAACCGTCTCGAGCAAATCGTACTTGGCGATCAGATGCGCCGCCCAGACTTCCTCCGCCGGCAAGCCGAGCACGCCTCGCAAACTGTAGTTGTCCTCCCGCCACGACGGAATGTAGCGGTCGAAGAGTTGCTGAAAAGCAGACGAAGTCCACGTGCCGGCATGCACCCCGTTGGTGATGGCCTCGATCGGTATTTCCGGAAACATCTGGCGCGAGGTTTCGCCGTGCTGCTTGGCAACTCCGTTGACGTAGGTGCTCAGGTTCAGCGCCAGCTGCGTCATGTTCAGGGATGCGCCGCGGCGTGCCGCTTCCTGCAGGCCCGGGAAATCCTGCTCAACCTGCAAAACGCGCTTCATCAAATCTGCGGAGGAAGCGTCCTTCAAATCGAGAAATTCCGTCTGGCCGGGGAACACGCGCGTGAGGTATTCCATTGGAAATCGGTCGTGCCCGGCGGGAACCGGCGTATGCGTGGTGAAAACGCATTTGCTGCGGACTTTTTCGATGTCCTCGCTGCGGATGGACTGGCGCCCCGCCTTGGCGGCCTCGTCGTTCAGCAATTGAAGGGCGAGGAGCGCCGCGTGGCCTTCGTTCATGTGGTAGCGCGTGAGGTCGTTGTAGCCGAGCGCGCGGAGAATGCGTACGCCTCCGATGCCCAACACGACTTCCTGGCACAACCGATAGTAGGAATCACCGCCATACAGAGTGCCGGTGAGGTTGCGGTCGGCTTCGGCATTGGAAGGAAGGTCGGCGTCGAGAAAGTAAATGGGAACTTCAAAACCGCGCACCCCTTTTGCGGAATACCGCCAGCAGCGCAGCTCGACGTGCCGGTTTTCTATCGAGACGCTGGCGCGGGCGGTTTCCTCCTTCAAGAAATCTTCCACGCGCCACTCGACCGGTTCTTCGGTTTGCGAGCCATCTTCGGCGAGGCGCTGGGTGAAGAAGCCCCTGCGGTAAAGCAGGGAGATGGCCACCATGGGCAGGCGCAGGTCGGCAGCGGCGCGAATCGTGTCGCCCGCAAGAACGCCGAGTCCGCCGCTGTAGCTCGGCATGGCATTCTCTAAGGCAATCTCCATCGAAAAGTAGGCGACGATGCGCTTTACGGAATTTACCTGACTTACCATTTCACTCGCTTCTCTTTTGGGTGCGGGAAACCGCCACCGCGCGGAAAAACACGCATCTGTAAACTTTAGATTGTCAGGGATTCGCGACGCGCAAGAAAGCGCTGAGGAAGCAACAGGTGTCCATAGGTCCCGTTCCGGAAAAACCAGGAGGGGCGCCGAAGCGCCCCTCCTCGATTGAATTGCCTTTGTGGCTGGTCGTCGCTTCGTTAGAACTCGAAGCGCAAGGACAACTGCGCCTGGCGTGGATCACCCACGCCGACGCGGAGGAAGCCGTTGAAGTCAAAGAGCTGCGGCGAGGACAACGGATTCACGTTGTTCTTGTTGTTGAAGGTGTTGAACACTTCGATCTTCGGGATGAGGCGCATGTGCTCGCCAAGACGGAGCGGACGATCGATGCTGAAGTCAAATGTGAAGAATGCGTTGTCCTTCAAGAGATGGTTGCGGCCGCAATCGATGGCTGCGCCGCCGCCCGTCGGAATAACAAACCGTGTTCTCGAGTTTTGGAAACTCCACGCCGCGCTAGTGCCATCACCGTTGACGTTATCCGTTATGGGTTGAGCGGAATGGGCCTG
>WNGP01005300.1_pt1 | contig 10738 bp, 8 predicted proteins | sample 5407671 | NCBI WGS metagenome assembly WNGP01 (sample SAMN13153381, study PRJNA577476) | soil metagenome | isolation source: 40 cm soil or saprolite under Garry oak tree replicate 2 | place: USA:California | collected 2016-06-15
TGGAGCGACCGGACCTGCTGGCCCTGCCGGGTCTCAAGGGGTGCAAGGTCCGCCCGGACCGGTCTCGCTGACCTATGTCATTTCGGCGGATACCGCCTTGCCGAACGGCACGCAACAGGACGCGTTCGTCACCTGTCCGGCAGGGATGGTCGTAACCGGCGGCGGTGGACTTACTCCCTCGACCAGCACCGGCGTCACCATCAACTCGTCGGCGATCGGTACATCGACGGGAGACGCACCCGACCAGTGGGGGGTTTCGATGAACAACACGAGCGGGAGCGATACAACCTTCAATGCAGAGGCAATCTGCACAACGCCAACAAACGTCTCGTTCGGCTCGAGTTCCACAGTCCGCGCTCTCCGCGCTGCACACAAATAGACATGGCGGCGGCGGGCTTCTTTCGAAGCGCGCCGCCGCATCCTCCTCCACTCAGCCCGGGGCCCCCGCTTCGACGGGGCTTTCCCTGCAAAGAGCCGGGACGGAGCGGCGCCGGAGTCGAACCGACCGAGCGTGGGGCTGCCACGCCGCACCGGTTTTGAAGACCGGTTGGGCCACCGGGCCCATGCCGCTCCGCCGGCAAGCGTAATCGCAGGGACTGTCCCGCCAGGGACTGTCCCGATAACGCGACCGAAAGCCGTGAGGTTTGTAGGGACAGTCCCCGTTCGGGGACAGTCCCTGCGTCAGCGGCGGGACGCGGAGCGCCGAAGCACGCGCTGGTCGCCGACGCGGCGTGTCAGACCGTCAGCGTCGAAGCGCTCCAGCAGGAGCTGCGCCGTGCGGCGGGAGATGCCCAGCGCATCCCGGAAACCCGCCAGCGTGATCGGCTCCAGCGTCTGCAGCGCCTCGAGGCCGCGCTCGTAGAGGTCCGTCGGAACGGCGAAGCCGTCGCCGACGCGCTTCAGCCTGCCGGCGGTCTCGAGGTAGGCCCCGAGCTCGGCGTCCTCGACATGCGCGAAGCCTGCGGCCTCGAGCTCGGCCTCGAGCCGCTCGGCCGCCTCGGCTCGGTCGCCGATGGAGGCGGCGACTCCTGGCGCATAGGCCTTTCCTTCTCGCCGCTCGACGTGGAGCAACGGCAGGATCGCCGGCGCCCAGGGCTCCGGAGGGAGGAGCTCGCCGAGCGGGATCCCGGGATCGAGCGGATTCGTCTCGGCGCGCTCGGCAAGACGCTCGCGGACGACGGTTCGCACGCCTTCCAGCCACGCGCGCCGGTAGGCCCAGTCACCTGAGAGTTCCGACGCGGCCAGGCCGCTCGCCAGCTGGGCCGGGGAGAACAGGCCCATCGCCTGCAGCTCTCCCGTCGTCACGGGCTCCGGGGTCAGCAACGAAACGATCTCGGCCGGGTCGCCGCGCTCGAGGATCTCGAGGCGTTCGGGCTCCAGGCGTCTCGGCGGAGCCGGGTCGACCACGCGACCGCCGCCGACGGTCGTCTCCGCACGGAGCACGAACCGGTCGCCGCGGGCGGCCACGACCGGCTCCTCGAGGCGCAGCTGGGCGAACCGGCCGGAGCGGACGACCCGAGCCGCGACGTCCGCCGTCCCGAGATGGACCTTCACCGCCGCCGGCACGGGCTCGAGCTCCTCGAGCACGACGTCGAGGCGGTAGCTGACCGGGTAGTGGCCGGGCTCGACGAGCGCGTCTCCGCGGCGAAGCTCGCCCCGCTCGATCGCCGGCAGGTTCACGGCGACGCGCTGCCCGGCCTGCGCCTCCTCGACCGGCTGATCGTGGACCTGGACGCTCCGAACCCGAACCGTCCGGCCGTTCGGCTCCAGCCGCAGGAGGTCGCCGGCGGCGATCGAGCCCGACCAGAGCGTCCCGGTGACTACCGTGCCGATGCCGCGCAGTGAAAAGGCGCGGTCGATCCAGAGGCGGGTGGCGGCGAACCGCTCGGGCCGCTCGACGGCCTCGGCTGTCCGTGCTAGCGCCGCACGCAACTCGTCCAGGCCGGCGCCGGTCTTGGCGCTGACGGCGACGACTTCCGCCTCGGGCACCAGCTCGGACGCCTCGGCGACGGCGAGCTCGACCTGATCGGGCTCGACCGCATCTACCTTCGTGACCGCCACGACGCCACGCTCGACGCCGAGCAGCCGCAGGATCGAGAGGTGCTCGAGCGTCTGCGGCCGCGCGCCCTCCGCCGCGTCGATCACGAGCAGGAAAAGGTCGACGCCGGTCGCGCCGGCGACCATGTTCCGGACGAAGCGCTCGTGTCCGGGGACGTCGACGAGGGACAGGTGCAAGCCGCCGGGAAGTTCCAGCGGCGCGTAGCCGAGGTCGATCGAGATCCCGCGCTCGTGCTCTTCCGGCAGCCGGTCGGTGTCCTTTCCGGTCAACGCACGGACAAGCCACGTCTTGCCGTGGTCGATGTGGCCGGCGGTCCCGACTACGAGCGGCATGCGGTCACGGCGTTGGCGACCTCGTCGACTTCGTCCTCGGCGATCGTTCGGCAGTCGAGCAGGAAGCGGCCGTCGCGGACAAGGCCGATCACCGGCGGCTCGGCGTTGCGCAGCCTCGGCGCGAGCTCCTCCTCGACCGCGCAAGCGAAGCTCGGCAGCTCGGTCAGCGGCAGCGCGCCGCCGCCGACCCGACCAACCGTCGGCTCGACGTCTCCGCCCACGAGACTCGCGAGCCGCTGCGCGCGGGCTCGGACCGTGTCGAGAGGCTCCGCGAGCATCCGTAGCACCGGCACCTCACGGGCCGCGAGCTCGGGGTCGAGGTAGAGCGCGAGCGTCGCCTCGAGCGCCGCCAGGGTGAGCTTGTCTGCGCGGAGCGCGCGCTGGAGCGGATGCCGTCGCAGCTGCTCGACGAGCTCGGCGCGGCCGACGATGATCCCCGCCTGCGGGCCGCCGAGCAGCTTGTCGCCGGAGAAGCAAACGAGGTCGGCTCCCGCCTCCAGGCTCTCGCGCGCTGTCGGCTCGTCGCCGAGCAGCAGGCTGCTGCTCGCGAAGAGCGCGCCCGAGCCGAGGTCGTCGACGAGCGGCAGGCCATGAGCACGGGCGACCCGAACGAGGTCGGCGAGCCTCGGCTGCTCGGTGAAGCCGACCACGCGGAAGTTCGACTGGTGGACTCGGAGCAGCAGCGCTGTCTCCGGGCCGATCGCGCGGTCGTAGTCGCCGGCGCGGGTGCGGTTGGTCGTCCCGACCTCGCGCAGCCGGGCGCCCGAACGCGCGAGCACGTCGGGAATGCGGAACCCGTCGCCGATTTCGATCAGCTCGCCGCGCGAGACGAGCACCTCGCGGCCCTCGGCCAGCGCGGCGAGCGCGAGTAGGACCGCGGCGGCGTTGTTATTGACGATCAGCGCGGCCTCGGCGCCGGTCAGCCGGCGCAGGATCGGGGCAGCGTGGTCCTGGCGAGAGCCGCGGCCACCCTCGCCGAGGTCGTACTCGAGGTTCGAGTAGCCGCCCGCGACCGCGCTCACCCGGTCCAGTGCTTCCCGCGCGAGCGGTGCGCGCCCGAGATTCGTATGGATGATCACGCCGGTGGCGTTGATCGCCCTTCGCAGGCGCGCCCCGCGCGCGGCGGCAAGCTCCGATTCGACGCGCTCGACGAGGTCGCCCGGCTCGGCGCCTGCCAGTAGTTCTTCACGCGCGCGCGAGAGAGCCGACCGCGCCGCCGAGACGAGTAAAGGCCGGGGCGCAGCGCCCGCCAACCGCCCGTCTCCCGCGAGCTCGTCCACGGACGGCAGGTCCCGCAACTCCACGGACGAAGTGTAGAGAGGTGAAATCCACGACTAAACTCGCGGCCGGAGCTCTAGAGACGATGCCGAATTCCGTTCTCCAACCGGTGCGGCGCCGGCGCCGCTCACGATCGAGGGGCCCGGTGCTCTTGGTCGCGGCTGCGCTCCTCGCCGCGGCGGCGGCGTTCGCCGCGACCCAGCATTGGGCGTCCGCGCATGGGAAACCTCGTCGCAGCCAGCAGTCCGCGACTCTGACCCCGAAACTCGTTTCGGCGAAGTCGCTTGCGCAGTTGCGCGCCGCGGCCTCGGAGCAGCAGGTCGCGACGCGCGCGCCGTTCGCCGCCGGCACTCGCCTCCTGCTGCCGGCCGCCCCCAAGCTGCAGCACGCCGGATTGCGCCGAATCACAGCGCCGGCGGCGATCCTCGTCAACGCGAGCACGGGCGCAATCCTTTGGACAAAGCGGCCGCACCAGCGCCGGCCGATCGCTTCGACCACGAAGATCATGACCGGCGTGCTGGCGCTGGAGCGTCTGCCGCTGACCAAGGCGATCCGCGTCAATCCGCTCGTCACGCGAGTGGCGCTGAACCGCGAGGGCCTGCGCGCCCACGAGCGCGTGGCGGTTTGGAAGTTGATGGAAGGCCTGCTGCTCTTCTCGGGCAACGACGACGCCCTCCAGCTCGCAATCTCGACCGCCGGCAGCAGGGGCGCGTTCCTGCAGCTCATGAACGAAAAGGCGTCCGAGCTCGGCCTCCGCGACACGCACTACACGAGTCCCAGCGGCGTCGTCGACCGCGGCAACTACTCCTCCGCCTACGACCTCGCAGCGCTCGCTCGCTACGCGATGGCGATCCCGCGCTTCCGGGCGTTCACGCGCACGCACATCGCCCACGTCAAATGGGCGAAGCCGACCTACGCGAAGACGTACGTGAACAAGAACCAGCTGATCGGCACCTACCGCGGCGCCGACGGGGTCAAGACCGGCTGGACGACGATCGCCGGCCATTGCCTGGTCGCCTCAGCGCGCCGCGGGGGGACGAGGCTGATCGCGGTTGTGCTGCACGCGCCGGACCCGTACGGCGATGCTCGGCGGCTGCTTAACTTCGGCTTCGCGAATTCGTAGGGGTCTCTGCCGTGACGATTCTGAAGCTCTACCGACGTGCGCTCATGCCCGTGCTCGGGCTTGCCTTCCTACTCGTGCCGGGGCAGAGCCTCGCGGCGCCGGGCGTCGGCAACGTCGAGATCACGCCAGACCACGTCGCCGCGGGGAGTACGAACACCTTCAAGCTCACCTTCACCGCTGACACAGGTCCGCTTCAGGGCCAGACGCTGATCGATATCCCGCGCGGCTGGTCGCCGCCGCAGACGGCTCGCCCGGGAGCGACCGGCTACCTCGTTCTCGACAGAGGCACCTGCTCGAGCGCGACCAAGGTGGTTCGCGTCTCTGGTTACCGGTTGACGATTGCGACCGATTGCAAGCGGGGCCAGCACTTCGAGCTCACCTACGGGCCCGCGGTCGCATCAACTCTCGCCGCGGACGGCTACGTCTTCCTGACCCAGACGAAGCCGAACGTCGGCGTCACCGCCACGAAGCTCGTCAAGGTGAAGAAGGTCGTCAGGAACAAGAAAACCGGGAAGCGGGTGGCGAAAACGATCGTCAAGCGCGTCGCGTACATCGTCAAGCCGACCTTCCGCCCTCTGGCGCAGAAGAAGCAGCCGATCGTGGTCGTCAACGGCGGCCCCGTCGACCATCTGGTGCTGAACGCGCCGACGATCGCGACCGCCGGCACGCCCTTCAGCATCACCGTCCGCGCCGAGGACGTCTATGGCAATACGGCCTCGGGCTACACGAGTACGGTCGGGTTCTCGAGCAGCGACCCGAATGCGTTCCTGCCCACGGCCTACCAGTTCACGACGAACGATTTCGGCGCGAAGACGCTGAGCGGGCTGATCCTCCGCGCGCCGGGCACGCAGACGATCACCGTCTCCGACAACGCCGGCCACGTGGACGTCAGCAACCCGATCACCGTCTACTCGTTCTGAGAGCCCTTATTGCGCGTCGGCCTTCTGGGGCGCGGCAGGCGTGCGAAGGGATCGGCTTGCGTACGCGTCGACGATCCGCGCAACGGCCTCCGTTGGCGAGTCGGTGACGGTGAGAAGCTCGAGGTCATCGGGCGAGATCAGCCCTTCGGGCAGCGTGCGCTCACGTAGCCACTCCAGCAGCCCCTGCCAGTAGTTGCTGTCGAAGAGCACAACGGGAAAGTTGAGCACCTTCCCGGTCTGGATCAGCGTCAGCGACTCGAACAGTTCGTCGAGCGTCCCGAAGCCGCCGGGAAAGATCACGAATCCCTCGGCCGCTTTCACGAACATCGTCTTCCGCGCGTAGAAATGGTGGAAGGTGAGCTCGATGTCGAGATACGGGTTCTCGTGCTGCTCGTGCGGGAGCTGGATGTTGAAGCCGACCGAGAGCCCACCGCCTTCCTTCGCGCCACGGTTCGCGGCCTCCATCACGCCGGGCCCGCCGCCGGTGACGACCGCGAACCCGGCCTCGGCGAAGCGCCGACCGACGTCGCGGGCCTCTTCGTAGGCCGGGTGCCCTTCACGGACTCGAGCGGAGCCGAAGAGCGAGACCGCGGGCCGGTCGATCCGCTCGACGGCCTCGAAGCCCTGCAGGAACTCGTCGCCGATCCGCGCCGCGTGCGCGAAGAGATCGTCGCCGCCGCGGCGCTCTAGGAGCTTTCGGTCTTCCACCTAGAAGGTGTGGGGGACGTGCGTCGCGTGCATGCCGAGGACGAGCAGCGCGGCCAGGCCGAAGTAAGAGACGGCCGCGGTCAGCCGCTGCCACGGCAGCACCGAGTAGTACGCGCCTGAGCCTGCGAAGTGGCGTGTCTTCCAGCGCTGCCAGAGCTCCATCGCAGCGAAGATCAGGATCAGGACGAGGATCCCGTTGGGCCGGTAGATGACGAGCCCTACCAGCGCGATGAGCCCCAGGACCCACAACGCCGGGTGGATCGCCGTCACGATCCGCCCGCCGTCGAGGGGCACAACGGGCAGCAGGTTGAAGAGGTTGATGAAGAAGCCGAGGAAGGCGATCGCCCGCAGGCGGTTCGAGTCTTCGGCCACCGCGACCGCGTAGACGCCAAGCGCACCGAGCGAGCCCAGCAAGGGGCCCGCGATCGCGAGCTGGAATTCCTTCCAGGCGCTCTCGGGATTCTCCTTCAGGAAGATGCTCGCCCCGAGAAAGGGGATGAAGAGAGGCGCGCTGACCGGGAGGCCCTGTCGCTTCGCCTCGAGCCAGTGGCCCATCTCGTGGACGAAGATCAACCCAATCAGTCCGATCGCGAAGGCGATGCCGCCGTACCAGAGGTACGCGCCGAACGAGATGAACAGACCGAGCAGGAACTTGAATTTGAGGATCCCGACGCCGAACTTCGCAATGAACGCGGCGATCGCCGCGAACGGCGCCCAGATCTTGCGGCGGAGCTCACGCCAGTCGGTGCCGCGCGGCTGGATTGGCTCGTAGTCGCGAAGGCCGTGCGGTAGCTCGCGAGGTTCGTTGGGGTCGATTTCGGGGGTGAGCTGGCTCATGAACTCATCGTAGCCGCCGCTTCGTCTGGCGCCGCGCTAGCCCTACTTACCTTGAGTCACTCGAACGAGGCACTCAATTCGAGGGACGTGATCCCTCGAACGAGCGCCGATACCGCCATGCATGGGCGCCTTCTGCCGGGCGCTTGCCGTGGCCGGGTTGCTCGCTTGCCTCTCCGCGTCGAGCGCGCTCTCGACCTCGACCCACGCGACGACTCGCGTGCTCACCTACCGCTCGCCGCAGGCCCTGAAAACCCTGCTCGCGCGGACCGGCTTCAAGGTCGAGCGGAACCTGCCGGCGCTGCACGCGGTCGAGGTCACCGGTTCAACGGTCGGCTCACGCACTGTCGCGCGCTACCCGAACTCGCAGCCGCAGTTGACCGAACCGGCCGTTCGGGACATGTACTGGGTCGGCGTACCTTACGAATGGCAGTACACCGCCGCTCATCTCGACCAGGTGCCGGACTCGGTTCTCCGCGCCGCCGCCAAGATCAAGATCGCCGTCGTCGACACCGGCGTCGACCTTCGCCAGCCCGACATCGCCGCCAAGAACCCGCAGGTCTACAGCGTCATCCACCCCAAGAACCGGCCCGACGTCCGTGACTACTACGGCCACGGCACGCTCGTCGCCTCGCTGGCGGCCGGCTCGGTCACGAACGGCGAAGGGATCGCCGGCTTCGGCGGCGACGCCCAGCTGCTCTGCGTGCAGGTCGCGCATCCGGACGGCTCGATCTCAGATGTCGACGAGGCGGCCGGGATCGTCTACGCGGTGAAGCGCGGCGCCAAGATCATCAACCTCAGCCTGGGCGGCCTCGACCCGTCGGCGCTCGAGACCCGCGCCGTCCGCTACGCCCAGCGCCACGGCGTTCTGATCGTCGCGGCCGCCGGCAACGAGTTTCGTGACGGCAACCCCGTCGAGTACCCGGCCGCGCTGCTGCAGCCCAAGGGCTCGGACGGACGGGGCGGCAGCGGCCTCTCGGTCGGCGCCTCGACGCAGAAAGGCGAGCGCGCGTACTTCTCGAACACGGGCAGCTACATCTCGCTGGCGGCGCCGGGCGACAGCGTCTTCGCAGCCCTGTCCGGGTACTCCGACTGGTCGCGTCTGTCGCTTCCCGGGTCGAACGCAGGTGTCTACGGCTTCTCGAGCGGCACGTCGTTCTCAGCACCCGAGGTCGCAGGAGCCGCCGCGCTCGTCTGGGCGGCGAACCCGGCTCTGACGGCACGCCAGGTCGCGACGGTCCTCAAGCAAACCGCTTCCGGTCGCGGGACCTGGAACCCGAGCCTCGGCTTCGGCGTCCTGGACGCCGCGGCCGCTGTCGCGCTTGCGCCGACGATCGCGCCGGCCGTACCGGCAGCGGCGAAGCTCCTTCCTATGGCTGCGCGACGATGAAGCGGGCGGACCCGAGCAGCTTGTAGCGCGCTGCCGAGCGGGGGCCGAAGCCTGCCCAGGCGAACCAGCGGTAGCGCCCGCGCGCGAGGCGGTAGCTGCGGCCGGACCAGCTCCAGCTCGTGTGGAGCGCAAGCTGCGGATGTAGCGGCCACGCCGCAAAGATCCGCGTGCCTCGGCGGAACAGCTGTACGTGGTAGTAGCTCGCGCCCGCGACGGCCGGCAGGCGAAGAACCGGGGCGCCGGCTGTCCGCGGCACATAGCCGCGGGTACGCAGGCTGACGACCTTCGGTAGGGCAAGGCGCGATAGCCGCCGCGACTTGTTGCCCGCCGGATCCTCGGTCTGAACCGAGAAGCGATATTCCACTCCGGGCTGAATCTTCTTGTCGACGAAGGTCGCCCCGCCTCCCCGGAAGACCGTCGCCGAACCGCCGCCACGAGCAACGCGACCCACGGTCGCGACATCGTCGTGGCTCGACGATTTCCAGCGGACGATTTCGGCGGCTGCGGTGCTCTCGACTGTGAGGCCGGAGAGCGTCGGCGGCTCGGCGTCGTAATCGATTGGAAAGGACACGAATGTGTTGTTGCCGGCACGGTCGCGGCAGCTGCCGACGGGCTCGATGCTCTTGATGAACGGCCCGCTGTACGTCATCGACGTGCAGGAGTCGACGCCCGACAGGCCATCTGTGCCGACGAAGTCGATTTTGACGGGGTGGTTGTACCAACCGTCGTGATCGGGGCCCCGCTCGGCCCGAGCAGAAACTGCGGGAGCGGTGGCGTCGTAGCTCAGCTGGAAGGAGCTCGAGCCGGAGTTCCCGGCCTTATCTGTGCAGGCGCCTGCGAGGGTGACGCCGGAGCTGTCGGGACCGCCATAAGTGGAAGCGTCGGTGCAGCTCTCGACCCCCGAGGCCGGATCGCTGCCGGCCCAGCCGACGGCGACCGGATGGTCGTACCAGCCGTTGGAATCCGGCGAGCGAGCCGGGCTGGCGACCACGGCCGGCGCGTTCGCGTCGAACTGGAGCGGGAACGTCGCCGATGCCGTGTTCCCGGCTTTGTCGGTACAGCCCCCGGTCGGCCCGGCGCTGCCGCTGTCGGGGCCGCTGTAAGTCAGCGACGAACAGCCTGCAATCCCCGACGTCGCATCGCTGCCGCTCCAGCTGATCGCGACCGGCTTGCTGTACCAGCCGTTGTGATCCGGGCCCCGAGCCGGGGCTGCCCCAATCTCGGTGGGAGCCGTCGCATCGAACTGGATCGGGCTCGGCAGGGTGAGGGGGGTAGAGGTGTTGCCGGCTTGATCGGTGCAAGTTCCGCTCGGGGCGACGCTGCTTCCGTCGGGGCCGTTGTAGGAAAGGGATGTGCAGCTCGCGGGCCCCGAGGTGGCGTCGCTGCCGCTCCAGTTGAGTGAGACCTGGTGGTTGTACCAGCCGTTCACATCAGGGGGCCGAGCAGGCGAAGCCGATCCGGCGACAGGCGGGGTCGAGTCGTACTTGAGCGGGAACGAGGTGGAGGAGGAGTTACCGGCCTGGTCGGTGCAGATCGCGCTCAGCGCGGCGTTGGCGCTGTCCGGGGTGCTGTAAGTGGCGGAGTTGGGACAGCTTGCGATCCCGGAGGTGGTGTCGCTGCCGCTCCAGGTGACCTTGACCGGATCCTTGTACCAGCCATTGGTATTCGGCTGGTGATCAGGGGTTGCCGTGACGGTTGGCGCCGTCGTGTCGTACTTGAGCGCGAACGAGGCCGAGGCTGACTGGTTGCCGGCTCTGTCGGTGCACGTCCCGCTCCGACTGACGCCGCTGCTGTCGGGGCCGCTATAGGTGACAGGGGCAGTGCAGTCCCCCGCCGCGACGCCCGAGGTGGCGTCGCTGCCGCTCCAGGTGACTTTGACCGGATCCTTGAACCAGCCGTTGGCATTCGGCTGGTGATCCGCGGTTGCCGTGACGCTTGGCGCCGTCGTGTCGTACTTGAGCAGGACTGATGCCGAGGCCGAATTGCCCGCCTGATCCGCGCAGCTCCCGCTCCGACTGGCGCCGCTGCTGTCAGGGCCGCTGTAGCTGACGGGCGCGCTGCAGCTCCCACCAGCGATCCCGTCAGCTACAGCGG
>WNGP01007102.1_pt1 | contig 10737 bp, 17 predicted proteins | sample 5407671 | NCBI WGS metagenome assembly WNGP01 (sample SAMN13153381, study PRJNA577476) | soil metagenome | isolation source: 40 cm soil or saprolite under Garry oak tree replicate 2 | place: USA:California | collected 2016-06-15
TGCCAACGGGTAGTGCGCCCTACACGTTTGTCACGGACGGCATCGAACGCGCCGTCGAGAAAGCTCGAAGCGCCGCAGGCGGAAAAGACGTCAGCTTGATGGGGGCGACGCCAGTGCAGCAAGCCCTACGGGCGGGCCTGCTCGATATCCTCACCCTCCACCTCGTGCCCGTGGTCCTCGGACGTGGCGTGCGCCTCCTGGATGGCCTCGACCCCGTCCAGCTAGACCTCGTCCAGGTCGTCGACGCGCCGGGTGTCACCCACCTGACCTTCCGGGTTGGGAAGTAGCCTCGCAGATGGACGCAACGTCCCGAACGGCCACAGATAGCGGCGTATTCTCCAGTACAACCCAGCTGGCCTATGCGATTCGGAGCGGTCACCTCTCAGCGCGTGAGGTCTTGGACGCGCACCTCGCGCAGATTGCCACGCACAACCCCGCCCTGAACGCCGTCGTCACGCTCGACGCCGAGCACGCATCGGAACGGGCGCGCGCGTCGGATGAGGCCCTGGCCCGAGGCGAAACGTGGGGACCGCTGCACGGGGTGCCCTTCACATTGAAGGACGCGCACGCCACCGCGGGCGTGCGCACGACGACCGGGTTCCCGCCCCTGGCCGATTACGTCCCCAAAGAGGACGGCACGGTGGCGGCCCGGCTCAAGGCCGCAGGCGGCATTCTCATCGGCAAGACGAACGTCCCGGTGATGCTCGCCGACTTTCAAAGCAGTAATCCCATCTTCGGTCGCACCAACAACCCCTGGGACACCGCGCGAACGGCCGGCGGTTCCAGCGGCGGCGCGGCGGCCGCGCTGGCTTCGGGCATGACGCCGTTTGAGATCGGCACCGACCTGTCGGCCTCGATTCGTCTGCCCGCCCACTTTTGCGGAGTCTTGGGGCTGAAGCCAACCGAACGGCGCGTCCCCCTCACCGGCCTGATCCCCGGCCTTCCCGGGCCCCGGCCGCTTCGGATCATGTCCTCGATTGGACCCATGGCGCGCTCGGTCGAGGACCTGGCGCTGCTCTACGCGATCATCGCCGGACCGGACGGACGCGACACGGAGGTCCCACCCGTACCGGTGGAAGAGCCGGCCCGCATCGACCTGCGAGACGTGCGCGTCGCCGTCATGCCTGGCTTTCCATCGATCCCGGTTGCGGCGGAAATCCGGGCCGCGGTTTCACAACTGGCCCAGCGGCTTGCTCCGGTCTGTCGTGCCGTCGATGAGGCGGCGCTCCCGGCGCTCGATTTCAACCAGGAACTGGCGAGGGCGGGAGCGCTGGTCGGCATGGCGATCGGGGCCGTCCAGCCCGGCGGCCAGGAAACGCCGGTAGCCCTGACACAGTACCTTGACGCGCTGGACCGGCGCGACCAGTCGATCGTCGCCTGGGAGCAATTCTTCGACCAGTGGGATGTGCTCCTTTGCCCACCCGCACCGGTGACGGCGTTCCCGCACTGCGACCCAGGGACACCCTTACGGGTCGACGGCCAGGAGGTCGCGTACTGGACGGTCAGTGCATACGGCGCGCCGTTCAACTACACCGGCCACCCCGCCATCGTGCTGCCCTTCACCCGGGACCGCGACGGCTTACCGATTGGGATTCAGCTGGTGGGGAAACGCTGGCATGAGTCGCGCCTCCTTGCGGTGGCCGGGACGATCGCGGAGGTGGCCGGCGGCTACCAGCGACCACCAGGCTATTAGCCTGGATTACGCAAAGCGTGAGCACTCCGCGACTCGAGACAATCGCGCCCGAAATGGCCGGCGTTGCCTGGTCGACTAGGATGCGGTGATGAGCGAGCCGGAGCGACCGGTCGCCGTCGACTCGGGGCAGGCGAAAACACCGGAACGAGCACCCGGGCATCGCGAGCTCAAACCACCGGAATGGTTCGAGGAACGGCTCGCCGCCTGGGTGCAACGGATGGGTCTTAATGCCTGGACCGTTCGCACGTCCTATAAGCCGAAGCTACGCGGAGCCGAAGGCTACGCGGAGGTCAGCCCCACATTCCTCGAGGCGGAGCTCCAATTTCGTCAGGACGTGCTCGTGGAACGCGGCGATGTCGTCATCGTTCACGAGTTGACGCATATCCTGACCGACGAGTGGGCGAGGGCCGTCGAGCAGGTCATTCACGACATGGTGCCGAGGCGACTTCAACGGGAAGCGCGTACCTCGATCCGGCCTCACGAGGAGTCGGTCGTGGAAGCGATCGCCCACGCGCTGGTACGGACCGCCGAGCAGGCTGCCGCGAAGGCCGCCCCCAAGTCTTAACCCGTTCACGCCGATTCGCGGGCGGCACCATGCGCGCGATGGCCACCGGACGGCCCTACGTTTGGGGGAGAATTTCGTGCTCTTCGGTGAGGAACAGGGCGGTCCGGGTCGCGTCGATGAAATGCGCCTCGTCCGCGCTCGACGCCCGCCACTCGGGCGAGCGCCGGGCCGCCTCGAGGGCGGCGAGGTCATCGAACCAGAGCTCGGCCATGCCGTCGAACGGCGGCGACAGGTCCGTCGGATGGGGCGCCGGATGGCTCTGAACGGACATCGCGCCTGTAGCGGGAGAACTCCTCGCGGCTCTCCCTCGACGGCGGGTGATGCAGTAAGCCAACTTGATCATGGCCGCGCAGCCGAGCATACGATCTGCGTAGCATTTCTGGTGTGGAGGGTCAGGAGACTCGTCCGCCGCGCCTGATAGCGATTTTCGGCTCCGGCGAGACCAGTCCGACCATGACGGCGGTCCACAAAGAGCTGACGGGGCGTGTCGGCCACCCGCGACTCGACGCCATCTTCCTTGACACCCCCTTCGGCTTCCAGCCGAATGCGGATGAGATCGTCGCCCGGACCATCACCTACTTCCGGCTGCACGTCGGCTGCGAGATCGGCCTCGCGTCCTTCCGGCACGGCGGGCAAGCCACGCCGCTTGAGACGGAGCGATTCCTCGCCCGCCTGAGCGAGGCAAACTATATCTTCGCGGGACCGGGCAGCCCAACCTATGCCCTGCGCCATTGGCGCAACACGGGGATGCGTGACCGGCTGGCCGAGAAGGTCGATCAGGGTGGTTGCGTCGCCTTCGCGAGCGCGGCGGCGATCGGCCTCGGTGCTTACGCGCTACCGGTCTATGAGATCTACAAGGTTGGCGAAGACCCGTCGTGGACCGCGGGCCTGGACCTGCTGGGGCAGATCGGCGTACGATGCGCCGTCATCCCCCACTACAACAACCATGAGGGCGGCACGTACGATACCCGATTCTGCTACATGGGCGAGGAACGGCTGCGCCGGCTCGAAGCGATGCTGCCCGACGATCGCCTCATTCTCGGCATCGACGAATACACGGCGTGCATCATCGATGTCGAGGCGCAATCGGTGAGCGTCCGAGGGCGCGGAGAGGTCACCGCCCGGCGGCACGGTTCGCAACGCGTGTGGACACGGACAACCTTTCCGCTCAGCATGCTGCAGGACCCGTCGCAGGCGTCTGCCACGACAACCAGGCGGCCCGTCCCGCCTCCCGCCGCCAGCGGCGCCCTCGATCGATTCAATGTCGACGGGCTGGTGGCGGCGATCCTGGAGATGGAGAGCGTGTTGCAGGAACGGATCGCGGACCTGGGCGGCAGGGGCGAACGGGATCGGGTGCGCGCCGAGATGCGTCAGCTCGTCGTCCGCCTTGGAGAACTCGCGCGCGACGGCGGACGACAGGAGGTGCGCGAGTGCGTCGCCCCATTGGTCGACGTCCTCCTGTCGATGCGAGGCGAGGCAAGGCGTGAGCAACGCTTCCGCGAGGCCGACCGCCTCCGTGCCATTCTCGCCGACTGCGGCGTGGAGGTACAGGACACGCCGGCCGGGACGGAATGGTCCCTGGTTAACGCCTGAATGGCAGCCTCAGACTCGATTCACGACGAGCGGGAGCGCATCGCCAGCGAGCGCGAGGGCATCGCCAACGAGCGAGATCGAGTTGCCGATGAGCGGGACAGCGTCGCGGATCAGAGGGAGGCAGCAAGCGACGCCCGCGACCTCGATCTCGATGAGAAGGAACGGCAACTGTCGAACCTCGAGCTGATGCTCGACGAGCGTGGGCGAGCCCTGCGTGAAGCCGTTCCCGACATGGTCAGGCGTCAGCAAGAGGCGATCGATCGCAGCCGGGAGGTCCTGAAGCGCGCTGAGCAGCGCTTAGTGCGGGCGGAGGCATCGCTGCAGCGATCGCGCGCCACCATGCAGCGGGACGACGCCGAGATTCAGCGGGAGGTGGCGTCGTCGGGCGAGGAGGAACCGGCGGAGCGCGGAGGGACCTGAGACGGCCGCTTACTGCGGCTTCTGGCTGCGACTGTAGGGCGAGCGCTGCTCACTCGTGGTCAGCCGCGCCAGCGCCGACTCCTCACCGAGATACTTGCTCAGGCGCTCCACGTGCTCAACCGGCACGAAGACTCGGTGGCCGTCGGCATAGTCGAGTTGAAAATACTGGGCGCTTGTCCCATCAGTTGCCTCGAGCAACCGGGTTCCCACGTAACGGCTAAGGCCGTGCGTGGTGTGGAGCACAAGCTCACCGGGATTGAAGGGGGAAGCGAACTTCGCTGGCAACTCCACCAATTGTACCCGTCCTCGACCCATCCCAAACGCTTGACTCAGGGGACATCCATGGCGGCAGGCGACGCCGCGGTCCGCGTTGCGCCGGCACTGGCCACGATCACGAGTCCGATGGCAACGACATCCCGGAGCGAAAGCTGCTGGCCGAGGAAGAAAAAGCCCGCCGCCGCTCCCATAGCCGGCTCCAAGCTCATCAGGATGCCGAAGAGCTGTCTCGGCAGGCGGCGCAGCGCCGCGAACTCGAGGGAGAACGGGACCGCTGATGACAGGATCGCGACAACCAGGCCAATGCCGAGGTTGCGAAGGTTGAGGAGCTCGCCTCCCGCGCCTGCGATGCCGAACGGCAGCAGCGCCAATGCGCCGACGGCGAGCGCGAACGCCAGGCCGTCTCCACCGGGTACCATGCGCCCCACCCGTTGGCTGATGACGATGTAGGAGGCCCAGCCCGCGGCTGCTCCCAGTGCGAAGAGCAGACCAATCGTCGTCACGGTACCGCCGATGAACGACAGCAGCGCCACGCCGGCCGCGGCCATCGCTGCCCAGGCGACGTCGAGTGGCCGGCGCGAACCAGCGATCGCGACGCCCAGGGGGCCGACGAACTCGATCGTGACCGCGACCCCGAGCGGGATGCGCGCGATCGCCTCGTAGAAGCACAGGTTCATCCCCGCGACGATCAGGCCAAACAGGACGATCGCGCGCCACTGCCGGGCGTCGAATCGCGGCCATCGCGGTCGCGCGATCGCCAGCAGGATCCCGGCACCGAAGGCGACACGCAAAAACACCGTGCCGGCCGGGCCAAGAAAGGCGAACAGGTGCCGGGCGACGGTCGCCCCCACCTGGACCGACGCGATCGCCCCAAGGGCGTACGCGATGCCCCGAGAAGGCCTCACCTCACAGAGCTATTTGCGCCCGCACAATAGGTATTCCTGCCGATGCAGCGACGACGGGCGACTGCGACGCTGTGTGAGGAACGGAATAATACGGTCTCCGTACGTATCGGACCGGAGGTACAGGGGGTGCCATTCTTGACCACGGGGCACGACGGCGCGCCGTCGCCGCCAGGCGTCGACATGGCGGAACCGGATGCGTCGGTAGCGGCCGGCCTCGAGCACCTGACGGCGCGACAGATCGAGGTCTTGCGGCTGGTGGCGAGGGGAATGACCAACAACGAGATCGCCGAGACGCTCTTTCTCAGCCGCCGAACAGTCCACGCGCATTTGCGCTCGATTTTTCACAAGCTCGGCGTCGGGCACCGAAGCGCCGCGACTCGCTACGCCGTCCAGCACGGATTGCTCTGATCAGCTCAGGAAGTAACCGAGTTCGTAGGCGAACGTATCGTGGTGAAGCTTGAGGCACTCGATGATGGTCTGCCCGTCGAACTCCCGCACGTCGTAGGCGCAGAGCATCACCAGCGGAAACCGCTTGGCCAGTGCACCGCATTGGTGCTCGAAGCTCAAAAAGGCCGGAACCGATTGCACGGCCGCCAATCCTGCGACAGGCTCGCCAAGGAGGCGGAACGGCCCGGGCCGCTGCCGGGTGATATCGATGAAAATGCCTTCGAGGAGGGAGATGAATTGTTCGGGCGAGAGTGGCGGAACCAACAGCATGGTCAGCAGACCGGCCCGCTCAGCCGCCGCAATGTCGACGCCCTCGCGTCGGAGGCCCTGGAGGTACTGTTCTCGTGCGTCCGGTAGCGCGAATAAGATGCAAGCCTGGCTGGACTGAATGCCGTCGCGCAGAAACGGAAGACCCAGGCGAAGACGGCCGGCGTCGGTGCTGTAGAAGCTGGCCAGGTGACTCCCGAGGCCGACGAACATATTTTCCAGCGAGATCGCGCGCGGCAGGCTGGTCGTCGCCCGCGATGAGCCCTGCTCCGGCCCCATGAAGAGCAGCAGGTCCTCCTCCTTGAAGCGGCGTGCTCGCCGCCGCCCCACCCGGCTTGCCGGCAGTAGTCCGGCATCGGCCCACCGGCGTAACGACGCCTCGCTCGCCCGAAGGAAGCGGGCCGCCTCGCGCGTGGTGAGCAATTTATCGCTCAATGCGCTCTATGTGACTGCTATGATGAGCAATAACTGTCGTGGTGTCACACACAATCTCACATTATCCGGCGGTGCGCAATAGTGCCTAGGCGGTCAAGGACCGATGGCCTGACCGGCCGTGAGGTCGAGATCCTGCGGCGCGTGACGAGCGGCCTGACCAACCGGCAGTTAGCCGAAGAGCTCGGGGTCAGCACCCGGACCATCGACGCGCACCTTCGGTCCGTCTATGCCAAGTTGGGCGTCAAGTCACGAAGCGCCGCGACCCGGTATGCGATCGAGCATCACCTCGTGTGACGTTTAGGCGGCTTTCTTGCGCTTGCGGCCCGAGGAGGGCTTGCGGGCAACCGTCGGACGAGCCCGCCGCTTGCGCGCCGTAGCCTTCGGCATGCGATCGACCTTTTCGGCGGGTGCGGCCGTGCGCCCGCGCTCGAGCTGCTCGAGTCCCGTCCTGAGCGTCTTCAGTCCAGCCTGGAGATCGTCAACCCGCTGCCGGAGGATGCCCGCACCGCGCGTCTTGGCGCCCCGAAACCATTTTTCCAGACTGGCGTCAGCCTGGCGCAGCATCGCCTCCATCTGATCGCGCTGAGAGCGGGGCATAAAGACTGAAACGGTTCTTCCGGCGCGAGCTTGCGCCCCGAACCAAGGCCGAAGCGGGCGAGGTCGAGTGAAGATCTTCAGAATAGTCGGGTGGTTGACCCGCTCGTATTCAGCGTCCGCTGGCCCGTGCGCGGCTACGAGCTGGACAGCCGCGGACACGTGAACAACGTCGTCTATCTCAGCTGGGCCGAGGAAGTCGCTACCGCGCACGCCGAGGCCGCAGGCTATGGTAGGGATTGGTCGGCCAGTCGAGGCGGTGGCTGGGTCATCCGGCACACCGACATCACGTATCACCAACCCGCGGTGTATGGGGATGAGGTGGAGCTGACCGTCAAGGTCGAGCTCGTGAAGGGCGCGCGCGGCGTGAGACGGACATTCATCCGCCGCGTCGCCGATGGCCTGCTGCTGGCCGAGGTTCTGACCGAGTGGGTCTGGGTGCGACTGAGCGATGGCCGCCCGACGGCCGCACCCCACGAGCTGGTGGAACTGGCGGCCGGTGTTACCGAGGCGACACTGGCGAAGCGCCGAGCGCGCTGAGTTGCGCGGTCAGTTGCTCGGCCGGGGCGAAGCCGTGGTTGAAGGTATCGACCCGACCGTCACTGGTCAAGAGGGCCGTGGATGGCGCGGTCAGCACCCTGAACGCGGTCGCGGCCGCCGGCTGACGCGAGAGATCGACCCGCAGGACGCGAAGCGCCGAGCCGTAGGTCGCTTCGACGGTCTCGACCGCCGGATACTGCGCGGTCCGGCAGACCGTGCAACTCGGAGTCGAAAAGACGACCAGTGACGGACGGCCATCGGGCAGGGTGCCAAGAGCCGTCCACAGACCCTCTGCCCGTATGGTCCTCAAGCCGGCCAACCCGCGGCCCAGCCACCAGCGGGCGAGGATCGCGGTCGCGGAAACGGCGACCACGACGATTGCCAGGATGAGCGCGCGCTCGACCATCTCAGGCACCGCGCAGGATGCCGCGCCGATTCAGCTGCGCCACGATGAAACACAGCGCGCAGAAGTCGAGGCTCGCATCCAGCGCCACCATCACCGCGATGGGAAGCGTGAGCACCCAGGCCACGATCGGGTAGCCGGCCAGCAGTGACGCGGCGGCGAGCAGCCAGATCGCGCCGCCCAGGACCCGCGCGATCCGTCGGGTCTCGTGATCCTCGTGGACCTCGTCGCGCCTGAGAATCCCGGCGGGCTCGAGCACGCGCCACACCAGTTGGCGGACCACGTCGGCCGGCCACCAGAACCGGCCGGCCAGCATGATCAGCCCGGCGACGGTCAGCAGGAGGGTGCCCGGGATTCCTTGCAGGATCAGGCCCGCCGCAACCAGCGCGACCATGGTCCATTGGTGCGCCTTGCGCGCCGTTCGATCGTAGAGGGGCGACTCGGTGCTGGCAGCTGACATAGTTGATTCAATCGATCGACAAACTCAACAATCAGAGATCGCCAGTGTAGAGGCCCGCCGGGCACCGGGTCAAGCGCGAGTTCGAATCGGCTAGGTAACGGTGATCCCGAGCTGCTCCAATTTAGGCCGCTCGAGCCACCAGGATGGTCCCCGGCTCGACGATGATCGACCCCGCAGCCCTTCCCATGGCCGCCCGCCGGCGGCCTTCATGAGCTTGCAGGAACTTTACGACACGGCCTGCGACCTCAGCCGGATCGCAGGCGTAGGGACGCCAGCGATCTTTCGACCATGGGTTCATGCTGGCCACGAAGTCGAACTCGACGATGTTGCCGTGAACCTCATGGACCGCCTCGGTATGCACGACATGCGATGGCACCAGGAAAACTGGGGCGCGGAAGGCCGCCGTCGCCAGGTCCATGAACCCGAAGAAGTACCAGAAGAAGAGGTCGTCGATCAGTCGCTCTCGCTTTACGGAGAAGCGTTTCTGCAGCCGGCTGATCCTACCGTGTTGGTAGAGAACATGAGCGGCCTTCACCTGCATCGCGAGGCTGAGGCGGAAGTGCTCCTTCAGGTGGGTTTCGAGGTCCCGCCGCTCATCGTCGGACATCGGCACCATCACCTCGAGCGCCCCGCGAGGCCGGCCGAAGGTGAGCAGCTTGGCGACCTCGGTCTCCGTGAAGCGGCTGAACTGGACGTCGCTTGCTAATAGCGATATGGAGAATACATTGATCGGCGCCGCGTCGCGCCCCACCCTGATCCGAGTGGCAGCTGGAGCTCAGCAGCGCGAGCTCTCGCGCTGGCTGGTCCCGATCGGCGGCGGGGTACTCGCGGCCTTCTTGATCGTGATCGGCACCCCACATGTTGCCTGGTACATGCGACTGTTCCTCGCCGTGGTCGCATTCCTCTATATCGGCGGGCAGTCGGCCGCCTACCTATGGGCGAGCAATTCCGACCAGGGCTGATCCGGCGCCCGACGTCTACAATTTGACTATCGCGAAAAGTGACATCCTCAAGGTAGAGCGGGCGAGAGCCGACGAGACCTTCGGGCGGGTTCTGCGCGAGGCCGTCGAGACCGTCGACCGGGCAGGGTACCCGTTCCTGGTCCTCGGCGGCTTGGCCTCGTCACTGGTGGGACGCCCGCGCTGGACCCACGACATCGACTTTCTCGTTCGTCCCGATGACGCGCGCGACGTCCTGGAGGCGCTTCGCGGCGCCGGCTTCACCACCGAGGAGACCGACCCGGTCTGGATCTACAAGGCATTCAAGGACGACGTCATGGTCGACGTCATCTTCATGGTGATGGGTGGAATCTACCTCGATGACGAGATGCAGTCCCGATCGGTCGAGCGCGACTATCAGGACCTGCGCCTCAGGCTTCCTAGCCCCGAAGACCAGATCGTGATCAAGGCGATCGTCCATCGTGAGGAGACCTCACGCCACTGGTTCGACGCCCTGGCGATCCTCGGGCGCGCTCAACTCGACTGGAGCTACTTGATCCGGCGGGGGCGAGTCGGCGCCCGGCGGCTGCTGGCCTTGCTCATCTATGCGCAATCCGCCGATATCCTGGTGCCGACGTGGGTGATCCGCCGCCTGTACGAGGAGATTTACGCCCAGTGAGCGAGCCGCGCCCCGACTACCTACCTGAGGCGATCCGCGAGAAGCTGATCCACGACCCCCGGGTCGCCGAGCAGGATCTGAGAGTGGAAGTCCGGGCGCATCGAGTGATGCTGGGCGGCAACGTGTCGAGCCCGCAACTGAAGCAACGGATCACCGAGGTCGCGAAAGAACTGTTGCCCGACTACGAGGTCGTCAACGAGACGACCGTCGTGCCGGCCGCCGAGCCAGACGGCGAGGAGCCCGTGTCGTGATTCGGATCGCCGCCGTCGGCGACCTTCACTACGGCGAGGGCTCAAGAGAAATCCTCCGCCCCAGCCTGCGGCATCTTCAAGACCGCGCCGACGTCCTACTTCTGGCCGGTGACCTGACGCGATGCGGTGGTCCGGAGGAGGTCAAGATCCTCGCCGACGAGCTGCGCGGTCTGCCGGTGCCTGTGGTGGCCGTGCTCGGCAACCACGACTACCACGCCGACCGTGAGGAGGAGGTCCGTCGCGTCCTCGAAGACGCGGGCGTTCGGGTCCT
>WNGP01005302.1_pt1 | contig 10735 bp, 10 predicted proteins | sample 5407671 | NCBI WGS metagenome assembly WNGP01 (sample SAMN13153381, study PRJNA577476) | soil metagenome | isolation source: 40 cm soil or saprolite under Garry oak tree replicate 2 | place: USA:California | collected 2016-06-15
TGCAGGCGGCCGGCGCGTTCGCGGTCGTGCTCGAGTGCGTGCCCGCCGACCTGGCCGCCAAGGTCACCGAGACGCTCGCGATTCCCACGATCGGCATCGGCGCCGGACCGGACTGCGACGCCCAGGTGCTGGTCTGGCAGGACATGGCCGGCCTGACGCCGAAGGTGGCCAAGTTCGCCAAGCGCTACGCTGACCTGGCCGGCCTGCTCGGCCAGGCCGCGCGAACGTTCGGCGATGAGGTCGCCGCCGGAGCGTACCCGACGCCGGAGTACAGCTACCACTGAACCGGCCGGTTCGTCCGGCCCCGGGAGGCCTGGGTGGAGCAGGAGCGGCCGGCGCCGGCCCGCCCCGCGCAGACCTGGGATGGCCTGCCGGTCGCCGCCGACGAGCCGCACGGCGCGGCGATCGTCGTGCGGCGGCCGGACGGCCACGGCGGCCGCGAGTACTTGCTGCTGCACCGGGCGCACCGGGGCCCGGACTATGACGGCGACTGGGCCTGGACGCCGCCGTCAGGCGCCCGGCTGCCGGGCGAGCCCGTGCTGGCCGGCGCGCTGCGCGAGCTGGCCGAGGAGACCGGGATCACCTCCGCTGAGCCGGTGCCGGTGAACCTGTCCGGCCCGTGGGCGGTGTTCCTGGCCGAGGTGCCCCGCGCCGCCGCGGTCCGCCTCGACGTCGAGCACGACCGGTTCGCGTGGACGTCGCCCGGCCGCGCGCTGGCGCGGTGCCGGCCGTCCAGCGTGGCGGCCAACATCGCGGCCACCGCAGCGGTGCCTCGGCACGCGGTCGAGTTCCGCCCGCTGACCCGCGCCGACCTGCCCGACCTGGTCGGGTGGCAGCGAGCGCCGCACGCGGCGCGCTGGTTTCCCGAGCGGCTTGACCTGGCCGCTGCCGAGCGGAAGTACGGCCCGAGGATCGACGGCAACGCACTCGTCCACGTGCACGTGGCGCTGGTCGGCGGCCTGCCGTGCGGCTTCATCCAGCACTATCCGGTGCCGGGTCACTCGCTGCCCGACCACGCTGCCGACCACGCCGCCGAGCGCACTGCCGAGTGCGCCGCCGCCGGCCTGGACTTCTGCATCGGCGTCGCCGAGTACACCGGCGTCGGCCTCGGTCCGCAGCTTATCTGGGGCTACCTGCGGACCGTGGTGCTGCCGGCCTGGCCGCGGCTGCGGGCGGTCGTGGCCAGCCCGGAAGCCGCGAACGGCCGGTCGATCCGGGTGCTGGCCAAGGCCGGGTTCCGCCCGCACGGCGAGCCCGTCCCCGGCCCCGGGCCCGGCCGGCCGGAACTGCCGTTCGTGCTCGACCGCCGCCGGATCTTCGGGCCGGGCGGCTGAGCCGCCGGATCTATCGGGAAGGGCGGCTGAGCCGCCGGCCTCACGCGGTGAGCTTGGGCAGAACGTCGCGGCCGAAGGCTTCGATCCACTCGGTCTGGTTCCGGCCGACGTTGTGCAGGTAGACGCGGTCGATGCCGAGATCGAGGTAGCGCTGGATGTCGGCCCGGTGCGTGTCGAGGTCGCTGGTGATGAGCATCCGTCCGGCGAAGTCCTCCGGGCGGACGAGCTGGGCCATCTGCGCGAAGTCGTGCGGAGATCGGATGTCCTGCTTGGGGAACTTCATCCCGCCGTTCGGCCACTCGGTGACCGCGTTGTGCAGCGCCTCCTCGTCGGTGGGCGCCCAGGACAGGTGCAACTGGAGGATCTTGGCCTGTGACCCGGGGTCGCGTCCTGCCTCCCTGGCGCCGGAGTCGAACCGGCCGAGCAGCGAAGTGACCTTCTCGGCCGGGGCGCCCGGCGTGATGATCCCGTCCGCCAGCTTTCCCGCCCTCTTGGCGGTCAGCGGCCCGGCGGTGGCGATGTAGATCGGCGGCGGGCTGTCCGGCATTGTCCACAGCCGCGCCGTCTCCATCTTGAAGTAGGTCCCGCGGTGCTTGACGTCCTTGCCGGTGAACAGCTTGCCGATCAGCTCGACCGCTTCCCACATCCGCTCCAGCCGCTCCGGGGCTTCCGGCCAGTACCCGGCGGTCACGTGCTCGTTCAGCGCCTCCCCCGACCCCAGCCCCAGCCAGTGCCGCCCCGGGTACATCGCCGCCAGCGTCGCCGACGCCTGCGCCACGATCGCCGGATGGAACCGGAACGACGGGCACGTTACCCCCGGTCCCAGGTCCCCCCGCGTCCGCTCGCCCATCGCCGTCAGCACGTTCCACACGAACGGCGCCTGTCCCTGCGCCGGCACCCACGGCTGGAAGTGGTCGGCCGCCATCACGCCGCGGAACCCGGCCGCCTCGGCCGCCACCGTGTAGTCCGTCACCTCGACCGGGCCGAACTGCTCCAGCATCGCGGCATAACCGACATGCGCCTGGCTCATCTGTCGCCTCCAGGTTCAGGAATCGTCACCTCCGTAGACTGGCACAGCCCGGCCGGCGCCGCCCGACTCCGGCGGGCAGACGCCGGGCAGACGCCGGGCCCATGTTCGGCCAACTCCCGCGGGTTCGCCATTGTTTCTGCCAGCATGAATGGGTGAATGCCGCTCAGGTCGAGGCGCTGCGCGCGCTGCTCGCGTCGTCTGGCTGGCTGGAGCGCACCAGGTACTTCGCCAGGGCGCTGCGCGGCCGGTGCAGGACGCCGCACGGGCTGCTCGTGGTGGGCACGCCGGCGCACGAGCCGTGGCACATGACCGCGCACCTCGCCGACGAGAGTGCCCTGGCCGGGCTGCCCGGACTGGCGCCGACGCTCGTGCGGTGGACTCCGCCGCCGGACGGCCCGCCGCACCTGCGGGTCGGCCTCGACCGGCTCGGGCAGGCAGGCCGCGCCGGGACCGTGCTCGTCGTCGGGTCGGATGCCGCGCCGGACGCCCTGCTCGAGCGGGTTGCCGATGCCAGGAAGGCGGGGGCGGCCATCTTCGCGCTCGACCGCGGCGACGACGAGCTCGAAGGCCTCGCGCACGAGTCGCTCGCCGTGAACCCGGCGCTCGACCCGGTCTCGTTCGACGGGGCGCAGCATCTCGTGACCCTGTCCGTGGGCGAGCCTGGCCGGGAGTTCCCTCTGCTGGGGGCCGGTGCGCCACCCGGGGCCGGCGCGCGGCCGGGGGCCGGCGCGCGGCCGCACCTGACCGGTGCGCGCGGCACGCTCGCCCGGGTGCTCAACGCGATCAGCGGGTCGCCGGACGGCTGAGCCCAGGGCGTGGCTCTGACCATCAAGCGAGGTCGCGAGCTGTGCCGGTATGGTTGGGGACGAGGTCGAGAGGCGCTGCAACGGGTTCTGGCCCGCCACGCTCGACCTGAGACTACGCATCGAAGGGCGCCTCCTGTAACGGGAGGTGCCCGAAGATATGTCATCAGCGGCGGGGGCGGGTGAGGCCCTGCGTCATCTTCTGGGTCAGCGCATCGCGGTGCTTGATGGACCCTGGGGCACCATGTTGCAGGCGGCCGGGCTGAGCGGGGCCGACTACCGCTCGGAGCGGCTGCGTGATCATCCGCGGGATGTGGCGGGTGACCCGGATCTGCTGAACCTGACCCGGCCCGATGTCGTGCTGGATATCCACCGGCAGTACCTGGCGGCGGGAGCGGACATCACCACGACGAACACGTTCACCGCGACCAGCATCGGCCAGGCGGACTACGGGCTGCAGTCCCTGGTGCGGGAGATGAACGTGCACGGCGCGAAGCTGGCGCGGCGGGCGGCGGATGAGGTGGGCGGCCGTTTCGTCGCCGGGTCGATGGGCCCGCTGAACGTCACTTTGTCGCTGTCTCCCCAGGTGGAGGATCCCGCCTACCGTGCAGCGTCGTTCGACGAGGTTTATGCGGCCTACGCCGAGCAGGCCGCGGCTCTGGCCGACGGTGGCGTGGACCTGCTGCTGATCGAGACGGTCTTCGACACGCTGAATGCTAAGGCCGCGGTTGCGGCCGCCCGCGCCGTGGCACCGCACCTGCCGTTGTGGATCTCGGTCACCGTTGTGGACCTGAGCGGTCGAACGTTGTCCGGGCAGACGATAGAGGCGTTCTGGCGCTCTGTCGAGCACGCCGACCCCCTGGTGGTTGGCGTGAATTGCGCGCTGGGCGCGGAGGAGATGCGCCCGTACGCCGCGGAGCTGTCCCGGCTGGCCGGCACGTACACGGCGTGCCATCCCAACGCTGGCCTGCCGAACGCGTTCGGCGGCTATGACCAGGCGCCGGAGGAGACCGCGCGGCTTCTCGGCGAGTTCGCCGCGGCGGGGATGGTGAATATCGCGGGCGGGTGCTGCGGGACGACGCCCGCGCACATCGCGCGGATCGCGGCGGCCGTGGCGGGCCTTCCGCCCCGGCCGGTGCCTGCACCGCCGGCCCGCACCCGGTTCAGCGGGCTTGAGCCCTTCGAGATCGGCCCCGACAGCGGGTTCGTGATGATCGGGGAACGCACCAACGTCACCGGGTCGAAGCGGTTCCGGCGCCTCGTTGAGTCCGGTGACCAGCAGGGTGCCATCGGCGTCGCGCTGGAGCAGGTGCGCGGCGGCGCGAACCTGCTGGACGTGAATATGGACGCCGACCTGCTGGACAGTGAGCAGGCCATCACGACGTTCTTGAACCTGGTGGCGGGCGAGCCTGAGGTAGCCCGCATCCCGGTCATGATCGACAGCTCGCGGTGGCGTGTGCTGGAAGCGGGGCTCAAGTGCGTGCAGGGCAAGGGCGTGGTCAACTCGATCAGCCTCAAGGAGGGTGAGGGCCCGTTCCTTGAGCAGGCCCGTCTGATCCGCGCGTACGGGGCCGGGGTGGTGGTGATGGCCTTCGATGAGCAAGGCCAGGCCGACACCGCCGAACGCAAGGTGGCCATCTGCGCCCGCGCCTACGACCTGCTCACCGGGCAGGTCCGCTTTCCTCCCGAGGACATCATCTTCGACCCGAACGTGCTCGCGGTGGCGACGGGGATTGCCGAGCACAACGGTTACGCGAAGGCGTTCATCGACGCGCTGCCGCTGATCAAGCAGCGCTGCCCAGGTGCGCGAACCAGCGGCGGCATCTCCAACCTGTCCTTCGCCTTCCGCGGCAATGACGTGGTCCGCGAGGCGATGCACTCGTCGTTCCTGTTCCACGCGGTGCGCGCCGGGCTCGACATGGGCATCGTCAACGCCGGGCAGCTCGCGGTCTACCGGGACATCCCCGCCGACCTGCTGGAACTTGTCGAGGACGTGCTCTTCGATCGCAGGCCGGACGCCACCGACCGGCTGGTCGCGTTCGCCGAGACAGTCCGCGGGCCGGGTACCGGCCGCACGGTGGACCTGTCCTGGCGGGAGGCGCCGGTGGACAAGCGCCTCAGCCATGCGCTCGTTCACGGCATCGCGGACTTCATCGAGGCCGATACCGAGCAGGCGCGCCAGCGGGCCCAGCGACCACTCGACGTCATCGAGGGGCCGCTGATGGAGGGCATGAAGGTCGTCGGCGACCTGTTCGGCGCCGGGAAGATGTTCCTGCCCCAGGTGGTGAAGAGCGCCCGGGTGATGAAGCGCGCGGTCGCCTACCTGGAGCCGTTCATGGAGGCGGAAAAGGAACAGGCCCGTCGCCAGGGACAGGCCGTTGTAGACCGCGGCCAGGGCAAGATTGTGCTCGCGACGGTCAAGGGCGACGTGCACGACATCGGCAAGAATATCGTCGGGGTCGTTCTCGGCTGCAACAACTACGAGGTCATCGACCTCGGCGTGATGGTCCGGGCCACGGTCATCCTGGACACAGCGGTCGCCGAGGGAGCCGATGCGGTCGGGCTGTCCGGGCTGATCACCCCGTCGCTGGATGAGATGGTCAGCGTCGCCACGGAGATGCAGCGCCGCGGGCTGAAGCTGCCGCTGCTCATCGGCGGCGCTACCACCTCACGCCAGCACACCGCGGTGCGGATCGCCCCTGCCTACGACGGGACCACCGTGCACGTGCTCGACGCTTCCCGGGTCGTCGGCGTGGTCTCGGACCTGCTCAGCGACGACCGGGCACCGGTGCTTGCCGCCACTAACCGGGCCGAGCAGGAACGCCTGCGATGCCAGCACGAGAAGTCACGGCACCGGCCCCTGCTGCAACTCCGGCAGGCCAGGGCGAATCGGGAGCGGGTCCCGTTCGGCGACCTGCCCGTCCCGGCGTTCACCGGCGTCCGCACCGTCCGCCCGGACCTGAGCGCGCTGCGCGGCATGATCGACTGGCAGTTCTTCTTCCTGGCCTGGGAACTGAGAGGCAAGTACCCGGCGATACTCAGCCAGCCGGCCGCACGTGAGCTCTTCGACGACGCGAACACCCTGCTCGACCAGATCATCGCCCGCGGCAGCCTCCGGGCCGAGGGCGCCTACGGTTTGTGGCCCGCGCGCTCCGACGGCGACGACATCGTGATCGACCCGGGCCGCGGCCGCGTCACGGTGCCGATGCTGCGCCAGCAGACCGCCAAGCCCGCGGGCAGGCCTAACCGGTGCCTGGCTGACTACCTGGCCCCGGCCGCGGACCACCTCGGCGCGTTCGCCGTGGCCATCCATGGCGCCGAGGAACTCGCCGCGACCTGCCAGGACGACCACGACGACTACCAGGCGATCATGGTCAAGGCGCTGGCCGACCGGCTCGCCGAGGCGTTCGCCGAGCACACCCATCTGCAGGCCCGACGCCGCTGGTACGAACCGGACGCCGACCCGGTGATCGAGGACCTGCACGCCGAACGGTTCCGCGGCATCCGCCCCGCGTTCGGCTACCCCGCCAGCCCAGACCATAGCCTCAAGCGAACCCTGTGCGGCCTGCTCGGCGCGGGCCGCCTCGGCATGGCCCTGACCGAGTCATGTGCCATGACCCCCGCTGCCAGCGTCAGCGGGCTGCTGTTCGCCCACCCCTCGTCGCGGTACTTCACCGTCGGACGCATCGGCAAGGACCAGGCCCAGGACTACGCACGCAGGCGAGGCATGACCCTCCCGGAGGCCGAACGCTGGCTTCGCCCCAACCTCGCCTACGACCCCTGAGCAAGCACGACCCGGCGGGCGATCCGCACGGCGCCAGCGCCGGCTGCCCGTGACTTCCGGCTACGTCGAGTCGGTACGGGCGGCGGGCGCAACGAAGGTGCCGCGGCCCTGCCGCGTGATGATCAGCCCTCGCTCGCGCAGGATCTGCATGGCGTGGCGCACGGTCTGGTAGGCGACGCCGTACTCCTCGGCCAGCGCGCGCTCGGCCGGCAGCTTGTGGCTGATCTCGCCGACCTCGATCCGCGCCGCGAGGTGGTTGGCGACCTGGATATAGGCGAAGTCCGGGCCGAGCGGGTCTATCACCGACACGTGGATCAACGTAGGCACGCCGCTAGCTGCGTAAACCTGAGCTAGCACCAAGTGCTATGAGTGCTCTAGTATCTTTACATGCCCGATGCCAACGACATGGCCGACACGCGGAACGTCCGGCTGCCAGCCCCGGACCGGCCGCCGGTGACAGCGGACCGGGACTGGCTGCCGGCGGTGCTGGGGGACGACCAGGACGAGCGGCGCGCGCTGCTGCGCGAGCTGATCCTGCGGGCCCTGCTCTGACTACGGCTAGGCGTCCAGGCTCAGCACCATCGTGGGCCGCTCGATCACGTGGTCCTCGCGCAGCGGCCTGACCGCCGTGCCGATCGCGAAGAACTCCGTGGTGTGCCCGCCCCAGGTGTGCGAGTGCTGCTTGAGCTGGACGCCGACGATGCCCTCCGCGTGCAGCTCCTCCGCCTCGGCCTGCATCCTGCTCATCGCCAGCTCGCGGGCGTCGTACAGCGCCTGGGTGAACTGCTCGATCTCGACGTTCCGCCCGATGTTGCCGATCACGCTGCCGATCCGCTGGTGCGCGATGTGGTAGACGCACGAGCCCATCACCATGCCGAGCGGCGCGTACCCCGCCCTGATCAGCGTCCAGAAGTCCTGCCCCGACAGGTCAGAGGTGAACGGCAGGTCCTTGTTGTTGCGCCAATTGGACACGCCGCCGCCGCCCGCATTCGGCTCCGCCTTGACCGCGGTGCCGACCGCGATGAACTCGGCGATGTCGGCCCCGAACTCCTTCATCTCCACATCTAGCCTGACCCCGACGACGCCGTCCGCGCCGAGCGTCCTGGCCTCGACCTCCATCCTGGTCATCGCCAGTTCCCGCGCGTGGTACATCGCCTGGGACAGCACGTCGAGCTCCTGGTTCTTGTTCCAGCGGCGAACCTGAAGGCCCACGTGGTAGATCGAGCTGCCGAGCACCAGGCCGAGCGGCCGGAACCCCGCCTCGCGGACCAGCAGGAACTCGTTGACCGAGAGGTCGGAGGTGAAGATCGCCCCGGCCTTGCCCGGCGTCAGCTCCGCGAGCCGCTTGATCGCGTCCTGCGGAACGCCCATGGCCCCGAAATCGGCTGCCTTCTGGTCGGTCATGCTGCTCCCTGGGCTGCGTTATGCCTGAACTGGCTGGGTTTCGTCAGACCTTGCCGAGCCTGACCCTGGCTGCCTGCCTGCGCTGCGGGTCAAGCGAGAGTATGGCCAGGCTCGGCCGCTCCGCCACGCGCTTCGACGGGGCGAAGTGCGTGATCGCCGTGCCGACGATGGTCACCTCGGTGACGTGGTCATGCGCCCCCTCCTGGGCCGGGCACTCGTGCTCGCCGATCTGCATGTCCATGCTCTGGATCACGACGCCTTCCCCGCCCATGTCGTGCACGTCGCGCCTGAGCTGGTCCCTCGCATCGTGCCTGGTCGCGTTGATCAGGTCGGTGTACCCATTGACCTCGGTGTTGCCGCTGGTCCACCGGCTGGACTGGGTCCTGGTCAGCCAGTCGTCGTGCCGGGCTCCGATCGAGATCCCGAGCGCGAGTCCGACCGGGATGGCGCCGTCGGCGATCAGCTTCGCGAAGTCCTGGCCGGACACGTCGGAGGTGAAGGGGCGGCGCAGCGGCTGCGCGCCCGGGGCGCGGATCGCGGTGCCGATCGCGTTGAACTCCAGCCCGCCTGCCGGGAAGCGGCCGATGGTCAGCGACACCCCGACCACGCCGTGCCCGCCGAGCTGCGCGCACTCGGCCGCCATCCGCCCGATGGCGGTGCGGCGGGCTTCGTACAGGGTCCGCACGAGCGGCGCGTAGGCCGTTCCCGATCCTGAACTCGAGACGGCGGTCGCGGCGGCCTGGTAGCCGCCCCACTGTGAGCCGGTGAACCGGTTGTAGCTGCCGAACGAGCCGTAGCTGGGACAGCCGTAACCGCCGCGGTAGCCGACGTTGTAGACGGCGGCGCCGAGCACCTGCCCGACCGGTTCGAACCCGCTGCTCTTGATCGCCGCGAACTCGTCGGCGGTGAGCGCCGAGCTCCAGGTCCCGCTGGCCTTAATCTCGGCGATCCGGGCCTGGGCGGCCGGGGGCAGGCCCCGGCCAGACCATGGTGAAGTCACTGTGAACGTCCTCCGCGCCTGGTGCGCCGCGATTTCCGACTCTACTGCGCCCGGTTCGCCGTCGCCACCTGGCTAGTCGCTACGGGGCTGGCCGGCACCGGGCTGGCCGGCACCGGGCTAGTCGCCGTTCTGAGCCGCCCACTCCTCGTTGCGGCGCCGCACGGTCTCCAGCGCCCGTTGCGCGTCCTGCTCGGTCGGGTACGGACCGAGCCGGTCCTTGGCCGGGCAGCCCGCATCGGGCTCGACGGCGTGGTGTTTCAGGCAGAACCACCAGTGCTGCTCAGTGTCCATGCGAACTAGACTCTCAGATCATGGTCACGAGTCTGCGGCCCGGCCGGATCTCGCCGATGCGCCAGGTCCCCGCGCATATCATCCGGCCGGAATATGTCGGCAAGCGCTATCCGAAGATTGGCGAGCCGGCCGTCAAGGACGCCGCGACGATCGAGGCGATGCGGGTCGCCGGCCGGATCGCGGCGCAGGCACTGGCCGAGGTCGGCAAGCACGTCGCCCCGGGAGTCACGACCGACGAGCTGGACCGGGTCGGGCACGAGTTCCTGTGTGCCCACGGCGCCTACCCGAGCACCCTCGGCTACCGCGGTTACCCGAAGTCGCTGTGCGCGTCCCTGAACGAGGTCATCTGCCACGGCATTCCGGACGACACCGTGGTGGAGGACGGCGACATCGTCAACATCGACATCACCGCGTTCATCGGCGGCGTTCACGGCGACACCAACGCGACCTTCCTGGCCGGCGACGTGGATGAGGAGTCCGCGCTGCTGGTCGAGCGGACCCGCGAGGCGACGATGCGCGGCATCAAGGCGGTGGCCCCCGGCCGGGCGCTGAACGTGATCGGCCGCGTGATCGAGTCGTACGCGCGCCGGTTCGGCTACGGCGTGGTCCGCGACTTCACCGGGCACGGGATCGGGACCACCTTTCATTCCGGCCTGATCGTCCCGCACTTCGATGACCCCGACGTGGACACCGTGATGGAGCCGGGCATGACGTTCACGATCGAGCCGATGCTGACGCTCGGCACCATCGACTACGACATCTGGCCGGATGGCTGGACCGCGGTCACCAGGGACCGCAGGCGCACGGCGCAGTTCGAGCACACCGTCCTGGTGACCGCGGACGGGCACGAGATCCTCACCCTCCCCTAGCCGGGCTGAGCCGTGCGGCGCCGGGATCTGGCCAGGCTGGTTCTCTGCGCGCTGCTCGCGACCCTGCTGACGGGATGCGGCCTGTCTACCGTCGGGCGGCGCACGGCACCGGGCTGCGCGGCAGTCGCGGTCCGCGCGGCCGAGCGGCACCTCGCCCGTACGCGTCTGCCCGTCGCCTGCCGAGGCCTGGACGCGGCCGGGCTGAGCCAGGCAGTCAGGA
>WNGP01011160.1_pt1 | contig 10729 bp, 9 predicted proteins | sample 5407671 | NCBI WGS metagenome assembly WNGP01 (sample SAMN13153381, study PRJNA577476) | soil metagenome | isolation source: 40 cm soil or saprolite under Garry oak tree replicate 2 | place: USA:California | collected 2016-06-15
AGCTGATCAAGGTCCGCGCCGCCGGGCTCGGGCGCGAAGCGCGCCAGCAGGCGCTGCCCATCATTTGCCGGAAAACGGCGGCCGAGCCAGTCCAGCAAGTCGGCAAGATCTTCGTCATCTTCCGGAAAAAGCCATGAGAGGGATGCTGGATCTCGGGCAGTTGCGTGACCTGGCCTCGAAGGGCGAGATCGAAACCGTGGTCGTCGGCTTCACCGACCACTACGGCCGCCTGCTGGGAAAGCGCTTCGACGCCGAGATGTTCGTCGAGGAGATCTGCAGCCAGGGCGCCCATGCCTGCGACTACCTGTTGACCGTCGACATGGAGATGGAACCGGTCCCGGGTTACCGGTTCGCCAGCTGGGAGCTGGGCTACGGCGATTTTCATCTGGTGCCCGACCTCGGCACGCTGCGCCTGGCCAGCTGGCTCGACAAGACCGCGCTCGTGCTGTGCGACGTGAAAAGCGAGAAGACCCATGATCTCGTCGGCGTCGCGCCGCGCTCCATTCTCCGTCAGCAGGTCGACGCCGCAAGCGGCCTGGGGTACGGCAGCTTCGCCGCCACCGAGCTCGAGCACTACCTCTTCCGCACGAGCTACCGCGACGCCGCCCGGCAGGGCTATCGCGATCTCGAGCCGGCAGGCTGGTACCTGGAGGACTATCACATCCTGCAGGGCACGCGCACCGAGAGCTTCCACGCAGCGGCGCGCCGCCACCTCAAGCTTTCGGGCGTGCCCGTCGAGACCTCGTAAGGCGAATGGGGGCAAGGCCAGCACGAGCTGAACGTCCGCTACGCCGGCGCCCTCGAGATGGCGGACCGCCACGTCGTCTTCAAGCAATGCCTCAAGGAGCTCGCCGAGGCAGCGGGCATGAGCCTGACCTTCATGGCGAAGTTTGCCGCGGACCGCGCCGGCTCCAGCTGTCACATCCATTTCAGCCTGTGGCGCGATGGGAAAAATGTCTTCGAGAAAGGCGGCGAGTTGTTCCGCTGGTTCCTCGGCGGCTGGATCGCGCACGTGCCCGATGTGATGGTGTTCTACGCTCCGACGATCAACTCGTACAAGCGCTACGTGGATGCTTCCTGGGCGCCGACGCGGCTCGCCTGGAGCTACGACAACCGCACCGCCGGATTTCGCGTCGTCGGCAACGGGCAGAGCCTGCGCATCGAGTGCCGCATTCCCGGCGCCGACTGCAATCCCTACCTGGCGCTTGCCGCGTCCCTCGCCTCCGGCCTGGACGGCATCGCCGGCCGGCTGGAACCGCCCGAATGCTTCGTCGGCGACGTCTACGCGGCGAAAAACCTGCCGCGGGTTCCCTACACGCTAGGAGACGCAGTAAATCTTTTTTCAAGAAGCGAATTTACGAAGCGCGCGTTCGGCGACGAGGTCGTGGAGCACTACAGCCATTTCTTCCGCACCGAGGCAGCGGCCTTCGACACGGCGGTCACCGACTGGGAACACAAGCGATACTTCGAAAGAATATGAGACTCAAAGACAAGGTTGCGCTGATCACGGGCGCGGGCAGCGGCATCGGCCGCGAGGCGGCGCTGCTCTTCGCCAAGGAAGGCGCGGCGATCGTGGTGGTCGACGTCAATGACCAGGCGGCGCGAGACACTGCCGCGTTGATCGACAAGGCAATCCATGTTCGCGCCGACGTGTCGAAAGCATCCGATTGCCAGCAGATGGTCGCGGCGGCGGAGAAGGCGTTCGGCAAGCTCAACGTGCTCTTCAACAACGCCGGCATCATGCACGCCAAGGACGACGACGCCGTCTCCACCGACGAGGGCATCTGGGATCTGACCCTCGACATCAACGCCAAGGGCGTGTTCCTCGGCTGCAAGTACGGCATCCCGGCGCTGCGCCGCGCGGGCGGGGGCTCGGTCATCAACACCGCTTCGTTCGTGGCGCGGCTCGGCGCCGCGACGCCACAAATCGCCTACACGGCGAGCAAGGGTGCGGTGCTCGCGATGACCCGCGAGCTGGCGGTGATCCACGCCCGCGAGAACATACGGGTCAACGCGCTATCCCCGGGACCGCTGCGTACCGAGCTTCTCATGCGCCATCTCGATACGGAGGAGAAAAAACGCAGGCGCCTGGTCCATGTGCCGATGGGCCGCTTCGGCGAGGCGAAGGAAATCGCACAGGCGGCCCTCTACCTCGCGTCCGACGAATCGTCCTACGTCACCGGCACGGAGTTCCTGGTCGACGGCGGTCTCACAGCCGCTTACGTAACCCCGGAATGACCATGCGTTACCTCGAAGATTTCGCCGCAGGACAGAAATTCGGATCCGGGCGTCTGCGGATCGAGAAGGAGCGGATCAAGTCCTTCGCCGCCGAATTCGATCCGCAGCCCTTCCATCTCGACGAGGCGGCCGCACGCGGCTCGATATTCGGCGGCCTGGCGGCAAGCGGCTGGCACACCGCCGCGCTCACCATGCGGCTCCTGGTCGAGAGCGAGCTCAAGCCCGCGGGCGGCATCGTCGGCGCCGGTTTCGACGAGTTCCGCTGGCCGCGGCCGGTACGGCCCGGCGATGAGCTGCATCTGGAAAGCGAAGTGCTCGAAGTGCGGCCTTCGAAAACGCGTCCAGAGCAAGGGCTGGTCAAGGTGCGCACGACGACGCTGAATCAGAACGGCGAGACGGTGCAGATCTCGGTCGGCAATCTCGTCGTGCCGCGCCGCCCCCGGCAACCATGAAGACCATCAGTCCGATCGACGGTTCGGTCTACGTCGAACGCGCGCCTGCTTCCGACAAGGTGATTGAACAGGCATTGGAAGCGTCGGTTACGGCGCAGCCGGCGTGGAAGAAGGTGCCGGTTGCGGAAAGAGCCGCAATCTGCCGCCGCATGGCGGACTGGTGCGTCGTAAACGCCGACCAGCTCGGCGAGGAGCTGACCTGGCAGATCGGCCGCCCGATCGCGCAGAGCCCCGGCGAGATCCGCCGCGGCTTTCATGAGCGCGTCGAGTACATGAGCGGTATCGCCGAACAGACTCTCGCTGATCTTCCAGTTGAAAAAAAAGCGGGCTTCCAGCGCTTCATCCGGCGCGAGCCGCTCGGCGTGGTGCTGGTCCTCGCGCCGTGGAACTACCCCTGGCTCACCTCGGTGAACGCCGTCGTGCCGGCGCTCCTCGCCGGCAACACGGTGGTCCTGAAGATGGCGCAGCAGACGCCCCTCGTCGCCGAGCGCTACCGCCAGGCTTTCGCAGCCGCCGGCCTGCCGGATGGCGTGTTCCAGTTCCTCCACATCGATCACGAGTCGGCGGCGCGCGTCATCGCCGACCCCCGCATCGGCTTCATCGCCTTCACCGGCTCGGTCGGCGGCGGCCATGCGGTGCAGCGCGCCGCAGCCGGGCGCTTCATCGCCACCGGCCTCGAGCTCGGCGGCAAGGACCCGGCGTACGTGCGGGCCGACGCGCCGCTGCGGGCGACGATAGAGAACCTGGTCGACGGCGCTTACTTCAACTCGGGCCAGTCCTGCTGCGCGGTAGAGCGCATCTACGTGCACCAGGCCGTGTTCAAGCCGTTCGTCGAGGGCTTCGTCGAGCTCGCCCGGCAGTACCGGCTCGGCAACCCGCTCGAGCGTCAGACCACGCTTGGGCCGCTGGTGCGCACCGAGGCCGCCAACAGCGTGCGCGCTCAGATCCGCGATGCCCTCAACAAGGGGGCGAGGGCGCTTCTTGACCCGAAAGCGGACAGGGAAGGCACGCCGTACCTCGCGCCGCAGGTCCTCGTCGACGTCGATCACGGCATGGCGGTGATGACCGAGGAGACATTCGGACCGGTGGTCGGCATCATGGCCGTCGCGACCGACGAGGAAGCCATCGGCCTGATGAACGACAGCCGCTACGGGCTGACGGCTTCGATCTGGACCGCCGATGCGCAAGCCGCGATCCGGATCGGCGATCGCGTCGAAACCGGCACCTGGTTCATGAATCGCTGCGACTACCTGGATCCGGCGCTTGCCTGGACCGGAGTGAAGGACTCCGGACGCGGCTGCACGCTGTCCCGGCTGGGACTGGAGAGCTTCACCCGTCCCAAGTCCTTCCATTTGCGATTGACCCTGTAATGCACATCGGCCTGCTCGAATGCGATCACGTCGCGGGGCGTTTTCCCGGCATCGCCGGCGGGTACCGCGAAATGTTCGCAGCGCTGCTCGGTCCGCACGCGCCCGGGCTTCGCTTCACCTACTACGATGCTTGCCACGGCGGCCTGCCTGCGACGCCCGATGCCTGCGATGCGTACCTTTGCACCGGGTCGCAATTCTCGGTCTACGATTCTTTCGGCTGGATTGGCGGCCTCGCCGGCTTCTTGCAGCGGCTGCACGAGCTGCGCAAGCCGTTCGTCGGCATCTGCTTCGGCCACCAGGTGCTGGCCCAGGCCCTGGGCGGAGAGGTGAAGCGCGCCGCTCAGGGCTGGGGCGTTGGCGTTCTCGACATGACGATCCTGCGGCAGGAAGCCTGGATGCAACCGGCGCAGGCGCGCTGCAGGCTCCAGTACATGCATCAGGACCAGGTCCAGCGTCTGCCCGCGGATAGCGTGGTCCTCGGGCAGAGCGAGCATTGCGAGGTCGCCATGCTCCGTGTCGGCGAAACCATGCTCGGCATCGAAGGCCATCCCGAGTTCACGCGGGCTTACCACCAGGCACTCATCCGTTCGCGCGCCGCTCGCATCGGCGCCGAGCGCGCGCAGGCCGCTCTCGCCAGCCTCGACCAGCCAACCGACGGGCCAGTCGTCGGCCGTTGGATCGCCGAGTTCCTCCAGCGCAAGGCTTAGCGGCCGCCGCCGCTGCCGCCTTTCTTCGAATAGACCCTCGGGTCCCATTCCGAGTAGTACCAGAGCACGCGGTCGGCGGAATCGAAGATCACGTGCAAGAGCTTGATGACGCCGTAGTCCTGATACCGATAGCTCCAGGAGCGAGTGCCGTTCGCATAGGCCTGCTGCTCCGAGCTCGCCCCGACGAGCGCGCTGACCTCGGCCTGGGTCATGCCGGCCTGCAGCTTGCGGATGTTCTCGGGCGTGAGCAGGTTGCGCACCTCGCGCACGCGCTCGTCCGGCCCGAACGTGACGCGGTAAATGGTGTAGCCGTAAGGCTGGCGCGTGTAGTCCCAATACGCTTCGCTATCCGCCAGCCGTCCTTCGGCGATCGGCTTGCCGGCGAGCGCGCCGACTTCGCCTTTCGCCATGCCCGGGGTGACAAGGCGCGACACGTCGTACGTCGCGCAGCCGGCGAGTGAGGCATACAAAAGAAGGCAGAGAAACCTCATTCGTAGCGCACGTCGAGGATATCGTAGCGCTTGACGCCGCCGGGAGTCTGCACCTCCACCTTCTCGCCGGACTCCTTGCCGATGAGGGCGCGGCCGAGCGGCGAGCTGTAGGAGATCTTGCCGGCCTTGATGTCGGCCTCGTCCTCGCCGACGATCTGCCAGGTCGTCTTTTCGCCGCCGTCCTCCTCGACGTCCACCGTGGCGCCGAACACGCAGCGGCCCTCGGCATCGAGCAGCCTGGGGTCGATCTCCTGCGCGTTGGCGAGCTTCGACTCGATGTCGCCGATGCGCGCCTCGATGAAGCCCTGGCGCTCGCGCGCCGCGTCGTACTCGGCGTTCTCGGACAGGTCGCCGTGCGAGCGCGCATCGGCGATCGCCTGGGTCACCGCCGGCCGCTCGACGCTCCGCAGCCGCTGCAGCTCTTCGCGCAGCAGCTCGGCGCCGCGCCGGGTCATCGGGGTCTTCGGCATGTCAGGAGGTTACTGCGGGTTCGGCGGCAGCGCGCCGCAGTTTCGCGTGCAGGTCCTGCAGGCGGTAGGGCTCGAGCTGCGCGAGGTGCTTCATGCCGGCGCACGCCGCCTTGGCGCCCGCGATGGTCGTGTAATAGGTAACGCGCCGCGCGAGCGCGGTGGTGCGGATCGAGCGCGAGTCGGAGGTCGCGGTGCGCGTCGCCTCGACCGTGTTCACGATGAAGCTCACCTCGCCGTTCTTGATCATGTCGACGATGTGCGGGCGGCCCTCGGCCACCTTGTTCACCTGCGTCACGGCGATGCCGTGCGATTTCAGGATCGCCGCGGTGCCGCGCGTGGCGAGCAGCGAAAAGCCCAGCTCGACCAGGTCGAGCGCGACCTGCACCGCGGCGTGCTTGTCGGCGTCGCGCACGCTGATGAAGGCCCTGCCGCCTTGCGGCAGCCGCACGCCGGCGGCGAGCTGCGACTTCACGTACGCCTCGCCGAAGGTCTCGCCGACGCCCATCACCTCGCCGGTCGACTTCATCTCCGGGCCGAGGATGGTGTCGACGCCGGGGAACTTGGCGAACGGGAACACCGCTTCCTTCACGGAGAAATACGGCGGCGTCACCTCTTCGCTCGCCTGCTGGTCCTTCAGGCTCCTGCCGGCCATGCAGCGCGCCGCGATCATGGCGAGCGGCACGCCGGTGGCCTTCGACACGTAGGGCACGGTGCGCGAGGCGCGCGGATTCACTTCCAGCACGAAAACCGTGTCGCGCTGGATCGCGTACTGCACGTTCATCAGGCCCAGCACCTTGAGCGCTTTCGCCATCAGAGCGGTCTGGCGCCGCAGCTCGCGCTCCAGGTGGCTGGCGAGCGAGTGCGGCGGCAGGCAGCAGGCCGAGTCGCCCGAGTGCACGCCCGCCTGCTCGACGTGCTCCATGATGCCGCCGATCAGGACGTTCTTGCCGTCGCACACGCAATCGACGTCGATCTCGATCGCGTCCGCCAGGTAGCGGTCGAGCAGCACCGGCGAATCGTTCGACACCTTGACCGCCTCGCGCATGTAGCGCTCGAGGTCCTCCTGCATGTGCACGATTTCCATCGCGCGGCCGCCGAGCACGTAGCTCGGGCGCACCACGACCGGGTAGCCTATCTCCTGCGCGAGCTTCACCGCCTCCTCGGCCGAGCGCGCGGTGCGGTTGGGCGGCTGGCGCAGTTTCAGCTTGGTCAGGAGCTGCTGGAAGCGCTCGCGGTCCTCCGCCATGTCGATCGATTCGGCGCTGGTGCCGATGATCGGCACGCCGGCCGCTGCCAGCTCGCGTGCGAGCTTCAGCGGGGTCTGTCCTCCGTATTGCACGATCACTCCCCAGGGGCGCTCCTTGTCGACGATCTCGAGCACGTCCTCGAGCGTGAGCGGCTCGAAGTACAGCCGGTCCGAGGTGTCGTAGTCGGTCGACACCGTCTCCGGGTTGCAGTTGACCATGATGGTCTCGAACCCGTCATCGCGCAGCGCAAGCGCGGCGTGCACGCAGCAGTAGTCGAACTCGATGCCCTGCCCGATGCGGTTCGGCCCGCCGCCGTACATGTAGGCGGTGCGCGTCGCGAATTCCGCGGCGCAGGTATCGACGCGCTTGTAGACCGGGCGGATGCCGAGCTCATGCCGCCTTTGCCTGACCAGCTCCTCTTTTGAATTGAAGAGGTACGCCAGGCGCCGGTCCGAGAAGCCCTTGCGCTTCAATTTGCGGAAGCTCTCGGCGTCGATCTCCTCCAGCTTCCTGTCGTCGAGCTCCATCTCCAGCTCGACGATCTCCTTGATCTGGTCCAGGAACCACGGGTCGATCCTGGTGAGGCGCTGCACCTCCTCGAGCGTGAAGCCGTTCTCGAAGGCATCGCCGACATACCAGATGCGCTCCGGCCCCGGCTCGCCGAGCTCCTTCTCGAGGGTCTCGCGGTCGCGCGTGCGCTGGTTGAGGCCGTCGACGCCGATCTCGAGGCCGCGCAGCGCCTTCTGGAACGACTCCTGGAAAGTGCGGCCGATCGCCATCACCTCGCCCACCGACTTCATCTGGGTGGTGAGCCGGTCGCTGGCCTGCGGGAACTTCTCGAACGCGAAGCGCGGCACCTTGGTGACCACGTAGTCGATCGTCGGCTCGAACGAGGCCGGCATGAATTGTCCCCCGAGGCCGCCGGTGACGTCGTTGGCGATCTCGTCGAGCGTGTAGCCCACCGCGAGCTTCGCCGCCACCTTGGCGATGGGAAAGCCCGTGGCCTTGGAGGCCAGGGCTGACGAACGCGACACGCGCGGGTTCATCTCGATGATCAGCATGCGCCCGTCGTCGGGATTGATCGCGAACTGCACGTTCGAGCCGCCGGTGTCGACGCCGATCTCGCGCAGCACCGCGCTCGAGGCGTCGCGCATGATCTGGTATTCCTTGTCGGTGAGCGTCTGCGCGGGCGCCACCGTGATCGAATCCCCGGTGTGCACCCCCATCGGGTCGAGGTTCTCGATCGAGCAGACGATGATGCAGTTGTCGTTGCGGTCGCGCACCACCTCCATCTCGAATTCCTTCCAGCCGAGCACCGATTCCTCGATCAGCAGCTCGCGCGTCGGCGAGGCTTCCAGCCCGCGCTCGCAGATCGCCACGAACTCCTCGCGGTTGTACGCGATTCCGCCGCCCGTGCCTCCCAGCGTGAACGACGGCCTGATCACCACCGGGAAGCCGATGCCGGCCTGCACCTGCAGCGCTTCCTCCATCGAGTGGGCGAGCGAGGAGCGCGGCGAGTCGAGGCCGATTTTTCTCATCGCCAGCTTGAACTTCTCGCGGTCCTCGGCCTTGTCGATCGCCTCGCGCGAGGCGCCGATCATCTCGACTGCGAATTTTTCCAGAACGCCCTCGCGAGCGAGGTCCAGGGCGCAGTTGAGCGCCGTTTGCCCGCCCATCGTCGGCAGCAGCGCGTCGGGCCGCTCCTTCTCGATGATGCGCGCCACCACCTGCCAGGTGATCGGCTCGATATACGTGGCGTCGGCCATCTCCGGGTCGGTCATGATGGTCGCCGGGTTCGAGTTCACCAGGATCACCCGGTAGCCCTCGGCGCGCAGCGCCTTGCACGCCTGCGCGCCGGAATAGTCGAACTCGCAGGCCTGTCCGATGACGATCGGGCCGGCGCCGATGATCAGGATCGACTGCAGGTCAGTTCTTTTTGGCATCGATCATCTTCGCGAAGCGGTCGAACAGATAGCCGATATCGTGCGGCCCGGGGCTCGCCTCCGGGTGACCCTGGAAGCAGAACGCCGGCCGATCCGTGCGCGCGAAGCCTTGAAGGGAACCGTCGAATAGCGAGACATGCGTCGCACTGAGATTGGGAGGTAGCGTAGCAGGATCGACAGCAAAACCATGGTTTTGGCTGGTGATGACTACGCGTCCCGTGTCGAGATCCTTGACCGGGTGGTTCGCGCCGTGATGCCCGAACTTCATCTTCACGGTCTTGGCGCCTGAGGCGAGTCCCATCAGCTGGTGGCCGAGGCAGATGCCGAACACCGGGATGGTCGTGGTATCGAGGATCTCGCCGATCGCCTCGATCGCGTAGTCGCAGGGCTCCGGGTCGCCGGGGCCGTTGGACAGGAACACGCCGTCCGGCTTCATTCTCAGAATTTCTTTTGCGGGAAACTGCGCGGGTACCACGGTGACGCGCGAGCCGCGCTCGGCAAGCATACGCAGGATGTTGCGCTTGATGCCGTAGTCATACGCGACGACGTGAAAGCGCGGCTGCTCGATCTCGCGGTAGCCCTTGCCCAGCTCCCAGCGGCCCTCGCTCCACTCATACGGATTCTGTGCCGTGACCACCTTTGCCAGGTCCATTCCCGCGAGCCCGGGGAAGTCTCTTGCTTTGGATAAAGCCAATTCTGCGTTGGCTTCGCCCGCCATCAGGCAGCCGTTCTGCGCGCCCTGGCTGCGCAGAAGCCGCGTCAGCCTGCGGGTATCGATGTCCGCGATGGCGACGACGTTCTGCTCCTTCAGGAAGGAATCCAGCGCCTGCGGCGAGCGCCAGCTCGAATGCAGCCGCGGAAGATCGCGCACCACCAGCCCGGCGGCGTAGACGCGGTCCGATTCCCAGTCCTCGGCGTTCACGCCGGTGTTGCCGATATGGGGATAGGTCAGCGTGACGATCTGCCGGAAGTACGACGGGTCGGTGAGGATTTCCTGGTATCCGGTCATGGCGGTGTTGAACACCACCTCGCCGACGGCCATGCCGCGCGCGCCGATGGAGCGGCCCTGAAACGCCGTCCCGTCGGCGAGGACGAGCACGGCGGAATCAAGGTCAGCCACAGTACTAACTCCAGGAGTCGACGTGAAAAGCGGGAAAGGCTGCGCGCCCCTCCCGCTCAATTGAAGGTGGAATTATACGCGCTTGGCTAGCTCAGGCCAAGCACATGAAACATGTCGTAGAGGCCGGCAGGCCGGTCTTTCAGCCATTTTGCCGCGCGCAGCGCGCCGGCGGCATAGGTCATGCGGCTCTGCGAGCGCGCGGTCAGTTCGACGCGCTCGCCGGTGCCGGCGAAGATCACGGTGTGCTCGCCGACGATGTCGCCGCCACGGATCGCGTGGAAGCCGATCTGGGCGGCGGGTCTTTCCCCGGTATCGCCTTTCCTGCCGTGGGTCGCCACGCGCTCCAGATCACGGCGCAGAGCCTTGGCGACGATTTCCCCGAGCTTCAGGGCGGTACCGGAGGGCGCGTCCACCTTGTGGCGATGGTGCGCCTCGACGATCTCGACGTCGTAGTCCGTGCCGAGCGCCCCGGCGGCGGTCTGCGCGAGCCTGAACAGCACGTTCACCCCGACGGCGAAATTGGGCGACATCACCACCGGGATTCGCCGGCTCGCTTCCAGAATGGATTTCTTCTGAATTTCCGAGAATCCCGTGGTTCCGATCACGATCGGTTTGGCATGCGTGACACAGGCCTCCAGGTGCTCGAGCGTGCCTTCCGGCCGCGTGAAGTCGATCAGCACCTCGGCGGTGG
>WNGP01012012.1_pt1 | contig 10726 bp, 10 predicted proteins | sample 5407671 | NCBI WGS metagenome assembly WNGP01 (sample SAMN13153381, study PRJNA577476) | soil metagenome | isolation source: 40 cm soil or saprolite under Garry oak tree replicate 2 | place: USA:California | collected 2016-06-15
CTGTTGATCGCGACACTGACGTTGGCGCAGGCCCAACCGGGCAACGGCCAGGCGGCCTCGTTCACCTGCTGGATCCGTGGACCGGCGGATAAGCTGGCGGAGCGGCCCAGCCCACTGGACTCGAGCGCGGTCCAACTCGGGGGCGGGACCATCAAGCTGTGCTACGGCCGCCCGTCGGCGCGCGGCCGTAAGGTCATGGGCGAACTGGTCCCGTTCGGCCAGCCGTGGCGACTGGGCGCCAACGAAGCCACGAGCATCCACCTCCCGTTCGCGGCGGAGATCGCGGGGGTGCGGGTGGAGCCGGGGACGTACACGCTGTACGTGATTCCCGGCGCTTCGAAATGGCAGATCGTCGTCAACCGCGGCGTTCAGCGCTGGGGTGTTCCGATCGACAAGGACGTGCGGGCGGCGGATGTGGGCGCGGGCACGGTGACCACCGAGTCGCTCGGCGCGCCCGTCGAGACGCTCACGCTCAAGTTCGCGCCGGCCACGGGCACTGCGACGGAGCTGGTGTTCGAGTGGGAGAAGACGCGCGTACGGATTCCGATCCGCCGGATCGCCGGTTGACACGCGTCGTCACGCGTTCTACCTTGCACGATCGCATGCGCACGACGCCGATGTGTCGTCACACCTGTTGTTGTAGCCGCCCCCCCACCCACAGGGTTGGACGGACGCCACGGCGCACCCAGTGATGACATGAGGAATCCCTAAGCCTCTCGCCTCCTGAGCCGCTCCCCGGCCCGGCCACCCCGCGTGGCCGGGTTTTTTGTTGTGCCATCACGAGAACAACATGCGATTACCGGGGGGCTGGTCTGGGTCGAAGTGGCCTTGAACACGTACGTCCTCTGGGTCAACCGGGCGAGCATCCCACACGTCTGGCGCCGGGTCGTGCCGATGATTCTCGGCCTGGCGCCGGGCGTGGCTCTCGGAACGGCTCTGGTCCACCGCGTGCAGCCGGCCGGGCTCAAGCTCGGGACGTTCATCGTCCTGCTGCCCCTGATTCTGCTGCAGGCAGCCGGCTTTCGCAGACCCATCAAGGACGAGCGCCGCCTCGGGCTGGTCTTCGGAGGCGGCCTCGGCGTGCTGTACTCGGTCACGACGATCTCCGGCCCGCCCCTGGCCGTGATGTTGAGCAACCAGGGCTTCACGAAACAGGACTTCCGAGCCGGCCTCGGACTGGTGCGGCTCGCGGAGTCGAGCTTCACGGCCGTGGCCTACTACTTCGCCGGCATGTTCTCCATCGAGAGCGCCGGCCTGCTCCCCTACATCCTCCCGAGTCTCGTGGTCGGGATCCCACTGGGCGTACGCGTCATACGCCACGTGCGACCCGAGACCTTCAGGCGCGTCTGCATGAGCTTCGACGCCTGGGTCGTGGGCTATGGCATCTCGACACTACTGCGACAGCTTCACGTCATCGAGACCAACGCGGCCTACTCGGTCCTGGCCCTAGTGGGCCTGATCGACTTCTGGCTGCTGTATCGCTTCTTCCGCCAGCAGCCGCTGGGGGCCATTGCGACCGGCCCCCAACCGGCTCCCCAAACTCAGTAGAGGTACGCCACGGCCAACGCCACACTGACCTGATCTTTCTTGCCGCGGAACGCCGCCAGCGTGGACCGGTCGTACCGCAGCTCGGGCCGCACCACCGCGCTGGGCCACGCCTTGATGTTCAGCGTCGCCGTCCCGCTGCCGAACTTCTGTCCGGTGTTCGCGGGGAAGCCCAGCATGCCGTTCGAGCGGGCCCCGTTCTCGTCATTGATGTAGTCGCCGCGCAGCGCCAGACCAACGGTGCCGCTGAAGTCGTACGTGACCCACGCGCCGAGGGCCCACCATTTGGCGTCCTGCGTCGGATCGGGCAGGGCCGCGTTCGCCTGCTCGGTGCCGTAATCCCCCTGTAGCCAAACGGCCGCGTTGCCGAGCTTGCGCCACAGCAATGCCTCGAAGCCGTAGCGGTTGGCGTTATTGTTTCCGGCCTCCTCAGGGCCCCAGTAGCCGGTCAGCCCGAGCGACGAAAGGGCATTGGGATAGAGGCCGACGCGAGCCATCAACGATTTGCGGCCGTTGTTGTCCGACACCTGGTCCCAGCCATTGATGACGCGGAACTGGACGTCCACGTAATTGTTGAACTTCGTTTCGACGCTGAGCCCGGTGCCCGTGAAATTCTCCACGTAGATGAACTGGTTCCCCTCAGACCAGTTGGGGTTGGCGATGGTCTCGATCACCTCGAGGCCGAGCAGCGTGGGAATCCGACCCACCTTGAACTGCAGGCCGTTCCCGCTGGCCGTCGGGACGTTCAGGGTCACGTACAGGTGCGGCAGGTCGGCCGGGGTCGAGGAGCCGAAGAAGCCGCCGGATTGGATCACCGTCGCGTCCTGGCCGACGAGCAGCTCGGTGTGGAACCCCGCGCTGAACTTCGCCGGGTCGTACGGCTTGTCGAGCACGACCGCGAGCGCGTTGAGCGTGAAGCGATTCTGCAACCGGTCGTACAACCGCCCCACGATCGCCGTGTCCCCCACGCTCCGGCCGGAATAGGAGTACGACCCCTGGGCGAAGCCAGTCAGCTTGAAGCCAGCCCACGTCGTCTCCAGATGGTTCACCGGAGGCGGTGGTGGATCAGGCTTCTTGGCGCTGTCAGGGGGCGACGCGCCGCTCTGGGCAAATAGCATCCCCGGGGCGACGAGCCATGCACCCACGAGCGCGGCTTGCGCGAAACGGCTTCCTTGCACTCTCATACGATGGCCTCCTTCAGGGCCTGGCGCAGTGATGAGCTTCATCAAACCGCCTCGGGCTCGGGCTGGAGCTGCCGGATCCCTCCTCCGGAGGCCGTCTCGCTGAGGATCACCGCCGACCCAATTTCGTGCGTGTCGGGATAGGCCAGCGCGCCCATCTCCGGCAGGTCGAGACCGAGCTCCTCCACCTCCGGTGCCACGCGGTGGCCGCCGACGACGAACGCCGTGACCTTATAGGCGACGAACGCCATGGCGCCCACCCCCACGATGTTGGCTATGCCGCCGATGGCTTGGGCGACGAACTGGCTGGCATCACCGTAGAACAGCCCCCGCACCGCCCCGTTCACGCCGTTCCAGCCGTCCCCGTAGGTGCCGTCTGCCAGGAGTCCAAGTGCCAGGATGCCCCACAACCCGTTGACCCCGTGGACCGAGATCGCGCCGACCGGATCATCGATGCGCAGCTTGCCGTCGATGAAGAAAACCGCAACGCAGACCAATACGCCGGCGACGCCGCCAATCAGCACCGCCGACGGCGCGGTCACGAACGCGCACGGCGCCGTGATAGCCACGAGACCGGCGAGCGCCCCATTGGCCATCATCGAAGGATCGGGCTTCCCATACTTGAACCACATGTACAGCATCGCCGTGATGCTTCCGGCCGCGCCAGCCAGCATCGTGTTCGTCGCAATGACCCCGATGCGGAGGTCCGAACCCGCCAGGGTCGAGCCGGCGTTGAAGCCGAACCATCCGAACGCGAGAATAAACGTCCCGATCAGCGCCATCGGGATGTTGTGACCGGGGATCGCGTTGACGCTGCCGTCGGCGTTGTATTTGCCGCGGCGCGGACCGAGCAGTGCCGCCGCGACGAACGCCATCACGCCGCCCGTCATGTGCACGACGGACGATCCCGCAAAATCCACGTGCCCATGCCCGAGTCCGAGGTTCTTGCCCAGCATCGCGAGCCACCCGCCGCCCCACGTCCAGTTGGCGTAGATCGGGTAGATGACCGCGCCCACGAAGACGCTGAACACCGCGAACGCCGAGAACTTCCACCGCTCGGCCAGGGCCCCGGTCGGGATCGTGGCCGCGGTGTCCATGAAGACCATCTGGAACAGGAAGTACGCGAACACCGGTGCCGTGTACGCGACGCCCGTGAGAAAGAACCCGGTGCCTCCGAACAGGCCCCACTCCTTACCTGCGATCGTGATGGAGACCTCGTGCGCCAGCTTGTCGTAGCCGCCCAGCGTGCCGAGTGGTCCCACGCCACCCGCCTGGAGCGCGAAGCCGATCGCCCAGTAGGCGAGCATCGCGATGCCGTAGACCATGAAGTTCATGGTGATCGTGTGCGCCGCGTTCTTGGCGCGCGTGAACCCCGTCTCCACCATCGCGAACCCAGCCTGCATGAACATCACGAGAAACCCGGCCACCAACGTCCACACGAAGTTGATCGCCACCGTATTCGCCGCCGAGGCGGCGCTCGCAGCCTTGGCGAGCGAGTCCGCCGCCGGCACACCTTGCCCAGCCACTACCAGCGGGCACGCCAGAGTCATCAGCAGGCCAAGACCGACCGAGCGTCTCATACAACCTCCCAGTTGAGGGGTTCACACGATGCACATGTGATACAGAATTCGTGCAGAAATTGCACAGATCTACGTACACCGCGCTACTACCCAATCGGGTAGTACGACGTGATGGCGCAAGAATCGTGCATATTATGCACATTTCGGTACGCACCAATACACTCACGTGAGCCACCGTTCCCGCAGCCCCGTTCCGCTTGACACGATCCGCGCGCCGCGGGCAGCTTTCGCGCTCGACCATGAGCTGCGACATGCACCTGCGTTCCGGAGCCTCCCGCCCCCGCCCGCACGGCGTCCGGCCTCAGCCGGCCGGACGAAAGCGGCTGTGTACCTCGCCGCGATAGTCGTTCGTCGAACAGCATTCCTAAAATCGATCACATCACCGGTAGAGCGCGGCGCGGCATTTGTCCGACGCGGCAGTAGGTTCTCCTGAGGTGAGTCCGTGAGTGAGTCGACAGCACCATGACCGACCTCGTCTCGCTGGTGTGTGACCTGGTAGACGTCCCATCGGTGTCGGGCGAAGAGGCACAAGTCGCGCGGTTCGTGGCATCCTACCTCACGGACCTGGACTATCGCGTGGAGCTGTTCGATGCCGCGCCGGGACGCCCCAACGTGCTGGCGACCACCGATCGGCCGCCGCGAATCGTGCTGTCCACCCATCTCGATACAGTGCCGCCGCACATGCCCGCCAGAATCGAGGACGGCGTCCTGTACGGGCGCGGTGCCTGCGACGCGAAGGGGATTATGGCGGCCCAGATCGCCGCGGCCGAGCGGCTCCGCGCTGAGGGCGTAGACGGGATCGGGCTGCTGTTCGTCGTGGACGAGGAAATGGGAAGCGTGGGCGCGCGGGCGGCCAACGCGCACTCGCTGGCAAGGGAATGCCGCTGGCTCATCGACGGCGAGCCCACGGAGAATCGGCTCGCCACCGGCTCCAAGGGCTCGCTGCGCCTCACCTTGTGCACCGCCGGCGTGCCCGCCCACTCGGCCTATCCCGAGCACGGGCGCTCAGCGATAGATGCACTGCTCGAGGTGCTGGGCGACGTGCGTCGCGCCACCTGGCCGACCGACCCGGTGTTCGGTGAGACAACGGTCAACATCGGCGTCATCGCCGGCGGCACGCGACCGAATGTCGTGGCCGCGGACGCGCGGGCCGATCTGCAAATCCGGCTCGTGACGGAAGCCTCACCGGTGAAGGCGCTGCTCGAGCGGGCGGTCCGAGACCGGGCCCGGATCGATTACCTCAGCGCGGTGCCTCCGCTGCGGCTCGCCACGGTTCCCGGGTTCGAGACCTGCGTCGTCCGGTTCACGACCGACATTCCTCACCTCACGAACTGGGGCACGCCACTGCTGCTCGGCCCCGGGTCGATTCTGGACGCGCACACCGCACACGAGCGGATCTCCGTAGCCGAGCTCGCCCGGGGCGTCGACGCCTACGTGCGTCTGGTGCACGCCCTCTCCCTGCGAAAGGCCGTAGTGTGAAGATCGCCCTGTTCGGCCACGGGACGATGGGACGCGTGCTCGAGGAGAGCGCCCGCGCCGCGGGCCACGAGATCGGCGTCATCATCACCTCTGCCAACGTCGGCGACGCCGCGCGGCTCCTCCCCGGCCACAGCGTGGCCGTCGACTTCTCCACGCCCGCTGCCGTGCCGGCCCACGTGGAAGCCGCGGCCGCGGCCGGCGTCCCGTTGGTCGAAGGCACTACCGGCTGGCAGCGCGACGAGGCCGGAGTCCGGAAGGTCGTAGAGGCGCGCGGCATCGCGCTGATCTACGGTGCGAATTTCTCCATCGGCGTGAACCTCTTCTATCAGGTCGTCGCGAGCGCCGCGCAGGTGTTCCGCGGCGCCGGATACGATCCGTTCATCGAGGAGGCCCACCATGCCCGCAAGCGCGACGCGCCCTCGGGCACGGCCCTGACACTGCAAGGGATCCTCTCCCGCGGCCTCGGGCTGGAGGAGGCGACGAGGGTGCCGATAGCGAGCACCCGCGCAGGGCACATAGCCGGGACGCACCGGGTCGGGTTCGACTCCGTCGCCGACCAGATATTGTTGGTCCACACCGCCCGATCCCGCGCGGGGTTCGCTGCGGGCGCGCTGCTCGCGGCGCGATGGATCGTGGGGCGGCGGGGTATGTATGCGTTTGCCGACGTGCTGGACGACATCCTCAGGAAGGCTTGATGACCCAACACCTGGAATGGCTGCGCGGTTGCGGCACGGCCCTGGTCACCCCGTTCAACGCCGCCGGTGAAGTCCACGAGGCGCGGTTTCGGGCACTGGTCGACCGGCAGATCGCGGGTGGCGTTCGCCTGCTCGTCCCTTGCGGGACCACGGGTGAAGCCGCGACCCTCACGCCGGCCGAGCAGGAGCGCGTCATCGCGCTGACGGTCGAGACGGCTCGAGGCCGCGCGAAGGTGGTCGCCGGTGTGGGGAGCAACGCCACAGCCGCCACGATCGAGCGGGCGCGCGCGGCTCGAGCCGCCGGCGCCGACGCGGTCCTCGTCGTGGCGCCTTATTACAACAAGCCCACGCAGGCAGGTCTCCTGGCGCACTTCCGGGCCGTCGCCGAGGCGATGGGGGACGTTCCTGTTGTTTTGTACAACGTTCCGGGTCGCACGGCGTCGAACATCGCCGCCGCAACGGCCCTCACCCTGGCACGGGAGACGCACAACATCGTCGCGGTGAAGGAAGCCTCGGGTGACTTCGCCCAGATCATGGCCATCCTGCGCGACCGGCCGCCCGGGTTCCGCGTGCTCTCGGGCGACGATGCCGTGACGCTCCCGCTGATCGCGCTGGGCGCCGACGGCATCATCTCCGTGGTATCGAACGAAGCGCCCGATCTGATGGTCAAGCTCACCGGCAACGCGCTCTCCGGCGGGTGGGATTCGGCCCGCGACGTGCATTACCGGCTGCTCCCGCTGATGGAAGCGAACTTCATCGAGTCGAACCCCGGGCCGGTCAAGGCCGCGCTCGCGATCATGGGACAGCTGGAAGAGCGGTTCCGGCTGCCGCTGGTCCCCGTGCAAGAGCAGACCCGGGCCCGCCTGCGCGTGGTCCTGGGAGCGCTCGGCTTGCTGCCGGGCGCCGCGCATGTCGCTGCGTGAGCGCGTCGAGGCGCTCGCCGCCCAAAAGCGGGAGCGCTACGGCGAGCCCGAGCGCACGCTGTTCGCCGAGTTCCGGGCCGCGCTCACGCGCGGCGAGATCCGCGCCGCCGCATGTCGGCGCACCCGACCCTCAGGTTCTTCGACAAGGACACCTACCCGGTGCGGCCCACCACGCTCGCCGACGGGGTGCGCATCGTCCCGGGGGGATCGAGCATCCGCGACGGCGCGTACGTGGCCCCGGGGGTGGTCTGCATGCCACCGATGTACGTGAACGTGGGCGCGTATGTGGACCAGGGCACCATGATCGACAGCCACGCGCTGGTCGGCTCGTGCGCGCAGGTCGGCAAGCGGGTGCACCTCTCCGCGGCGGCCCAGATCGGTGGCGTGCTCGAGCCGGTCGGGGCGCTGCCGGTGATCATCGAGGACGACACGCTGGTGGGCGGCGGCTGCGGGGTGTACGAGGGCACGATCGTGCGCGAGCGCGCCGTCCTCGCGCCCGGAACGATCCTTACGGGCTCGACGCCCGTCTACGACCTCGTACGCGATCAGGTGTACCGCCGCGCCGGGGACGGGCCGCTCGAGATTCCAGCCGGCGCGGTCGTGGTGCCGGGGGCACGGGGCGCGCCGGGCGCGTCGGCCGCGCGGTGGGGCATCTCGCTGTACACGCCGGTCATCGTGAAATATCGGGACGAGAAGACCGACGCCGCGACTCTGCTCGAGGAGTACCTGCGATGAAGGATCAGCGTGTGGCGGTACTGGGACTCGGCAAGATCGGAAACATCCTGCTGCAGGGGCTGCTCAAGGCGGGGCTGCCGCCGAAGAACGCAGTCGCTACCGTGCGGCACCCGGAACGGGCGCAGTCGCTCGGAAAGGAGCGCGCCGTTCCCGTGGGAACCGACAATCGGGCGGCGGTGCGCGGAGCGGACGTGGTCATCATCGCGGTCAAGCCGCAGAACGTGCGCGAGCTGCTCGAGGAGATCCGCGGGGACGTGACCCCGGCGCAGCTCGTCATCTCGGTGGCCGCCTCGGTCCCGACGGGCTTCATCGAGAACATCCTCGCGACACCGACTCCGGTAGTCCGTGCCATGCCCAACACGCCGAGCCAGGTGGGAGCGGGCATGACCGGCATCTGCCGGGGGAAGCACGCGACGGACGCGCATCTCGACACCGCCCGCCGCCTGTTCGACACGGTGGGCCGCACGGTCGTGGTGGACGAGAAGCACATGGATGCCGTGACCGGCCTCTCGGCGAGCGGTCCGGCGTTCGTCTACATCATCCTGGAGTCGCTCGCGGAGGCGGGCGTGAAGGTCGGGCTGCCGCGCGACATCGCCACCGTCCTCTCCGCGCAGACCCTGCTCGGCGCCGCGAAGGTGCAGCTCGACACCGGCGATCACCCCGCTCTGCTCAAGGATACCGTCACGACGCCGGCGGGCTGCACCATCGACGGTATTCTCGAGCTCGAAGAGGGCAAGCTGCGCGTGACCCTCATCAAGGCCGTGGTGAAGGCTACCCAGCGTGCGAAGGAGTTGATGTTCGAGAAGTAGGCGAGGCTACTTGTAGTCCTGGAACGGTTCCGTGAGCAGCCGCACGCCGAGCGGCTTGTATTTGAGCACGTGCGTGAGGCGAACCTCGTCTCCCACACGTTCCACCCGCGTTTCGAGCAGCTCGAACTCCTTCGCATCACCCAGTCCCAGCTGATTCAACCGCTCGGCTTCTCCCTTGCAGACGTCGCCGGGCGTGGGCTTCGGGTTGGGGTAGGCGTCTTCGTGGTGCCGGCGCAGGGCGTCCCAATGCTCATCGCCGGCGCGCTCCACCGACTCGCGGATGTCGTCTCGGGTGAGCGACATGAGGAGAAGGTACCGCGCCGCAAGCGGCCCGTGAGGGGTCTGTGCACCACGGGGCGCTCGGTGGTCACGGGCTGAAAGCCCGCGCTCAACGCACAGGTAACTCCACATGCAGGTGATCCGACGTGCCGGTGTGGCGCAGCGTGCTGAACCCTAGTCCCCACAAGTACAGCTGGACGAGGCGGTTCCTCAGGAAGCCGCGGCCCCCAGTACGCAGGTCGGCCGCGTGCGCGTAGCCGTCCCGTTGCACCAGATGCAGCGACCCATCATTCGGCGGCAGGCCCATGGTCTTGTAATCCTCCGGCCGGCGGGCGAGGTCGGTGATCACGGCGTCGCCGTCGAACACGATCAGGGTCGAGAGCCCCACGCGCAACAACGGATGGAGTGAAGCGTAGTACGCGCGCACCCGGTCCGACTTGGCATTTGCGCTGGAGAGGTAGACCAGAGCGTAGATGCTGTACGCGACTACGAACGGCAGCGCGATGCGCCGGCCCACGAGCGCGAGCCGGACTTGACCGGTGAGGCGATGCCACGCCCACGCGCCGTACGCGGTGACGACGGCCGCAGTGCAGGCGATCCCCCCGGTGAGCGCGAACGCGGTGGGCCACCCTTCGTACTCGTACAGAAACACGGCCACCCGAACGAGGGCGAGAAACGGCAGCACAGCCACGAAGACCACTTTCGCGGCAAACCGGACGACCTGAACGGCCCATGGCCCGAGGCGCCGCGGGTCGCGGCGCGCCGTCTCGAGCGCGCCGACCAAGCGGTCCCACTCGCGCAGCGCGCTCGATTGGAGCCGTGCCAGGGTCACGAGCCCCGTACGGGATGCCCCTGCACGGGGTTGCGATTTGCCCATGGCAACCTGTAACCGAATCCTCATGATGTAACAAGGAGCTCGTCACCAACCGGTGTGCACGCCGTCAGGTGGCCGGCGTCTCTTACAGACGACCCCTGATCAGGAGACGCCAATGCGACCCATCGCCACGCTGCTGTTCGCCGCCGCTCTTGCCCTCACCGCCTGCACGGGGGCCCGGGAGACGGAACCATCCGCCGAGGCACAGGAGCGCGCCGCCTTCTCGCAGACCGGGCGCGCTCGTGCACCGGCCCCGATGGTGGCACAGGCGCGCGCCGAGGCCACGGCGGCGGACGTCGCGCTGTTTCCGCGTTCCAGCATCGTCTCGAGCATGGTGATCCGTACGGGCCAGGCGAGCATTGAGGTAGACTCGCTGGAGCGGGCGGTCGCGCAAGTCCGCCTGCTCGCCGCACGGGTCGGCGGATACGTCGCCAACACGGTGATGCAAACCGGTCGCGGCGACCTGCGCTCGGCGAGCCTCGAGGTCAAGATCCCGGCCGAGCGGTTCGACGAGGGGCTCAACGGGCTCACGCCACTCGGGAAGCTCGAATCCGTAAACGTCCTCGCCGAGGACGTGGGAGAGGAATTCACGGATGTCACGGCCCGCATGCAGAACTCCCGGCGGC
>WNGP01017582.1_pt1 | contig 10726 bp, 9 predicted proteins | sample 5407671 | NCBI WGS metagenome assembly WNGP01 (sample SAMN13153381, study PRJNA577476) | soil metagenome | isolation source: 40 cm soil or saprolite under Garry oak tree replicate 2 | place: USA:California | collected 2016-06-15
AAGGCAAAAGCGCTGACGCGATCGTTTGCGTCTTCTTGATCATCAGCAAGGCTTACGAATATGACGGCGACCTGACAAGCTTTCCCTCACGAAGAGCCCCCACGCTCCTATCCCGCACCGGCATATCCTGCCAAATCCCACGGGTATCAATCACCGCCAGGTGACGCCGTTCTGCTAAGGGGATCATTTTGAAATGGTCGTGGTCGACGAGCACAATTGCGATCTCGCAGGTCCGAATCGCCTCATCAAGGTCTGTTAGCTCGGCTCCATGCTCCGCAATTTGTGAAGGCAGCTTGCGGATGTGTGGCTCGACAATCTTGATGCGAGCGCCGTAACGGGAGGCAAGCTGATGCGCGACTTCCAATGCGGGGCTCTCTCGGAGATCATCGACGTTTGCCTTGAACGCCAAGCCGCAACAAGCGACATTGGCATAGGGATGTTCCTCGATCAGCGCTGCCGCCCGTTCAACTGTCCAGTCAATCATCGAATCGTTCACATCGCGACTTGTTTTGATGAGACGCGCGAGCTCAGGCGCCGATTCGACAATGAACCAGGGATCGATCGCGATACAGTGACCACCGACTCCCGGGCCCGGGCGCAAGACGTTGACGCGAGGATGTCGATTGGCGAGATCGATGACTTCCCACACGTTAATCTCATAACGATCGCAGATCAAAGACAGCTCGTTTGCAAATGCGATATTGGTATCGCGGAACGCGTTTTCGGTCAGCTTGACCATTTCGGCTGCGCGCGCAGTCGTGGCGATACATGCGCCGCGTACGAAAGTCTTGTAAAAGCGCTGCGCACGCCGGGCGCAGTGCGGCGTTACGCCTCCAATGCAACGGTCATTGTTGACCAACTCAGAGAGAATGCGTCCGGGCAAGACCCGCTCGGGGCAGTAGGCGACCGAAATGCCGTGTTCAGATCCATCGGCCATGACGAATATGCGCGATCTTCTTTGCTATCTCTTCCGTCGTCCCGATCGGAACGGTCGATTCCAAAATTACAAGATTGCCGGCGCGCAGCACGCTGGCAATACTGTCGACGGATTTCATGACGCTTGCCAGGTTGGCACGCTTTTCCGCATCGATGGGAGTTGGCACGGCGATAATAAATACGTCTGCGGCCTCGGGCTGCGTTGCGACCTTGAGCGACCCGGAAGACACAACCTTCTGGACGAGTCCTTCAAGGTCGGGTTCCGCAATGTGAATAGCGCCGGAAGCAACTGTTTTAACGACGCGTTCGTTGACGTCGACCCCGACAACCCGCATTCCGCGGCTGGCAATGACGGCAGCCGTGGGCAACCCGATATACCCCAGCCCGACCACAACAACATTCTGGAATTCAGGCATCTCGCATCACCTTCACAATTCGAGCACTCGCATGGCCGTCTCCGAACGGATTATGTGCACGCGACATTTCCAAATAATGCTTCGGGTCGTCGAGCAACGAAAATGTCTCCGCAACAATCCGATCGCGGTCCGTTCCCACCAGACGCGCCGTGCCGGCGAGCACGCCTTCCGGCCGCTCCGTAGTGTCGCGCATGACCAGGACCGGTTTTCCGAGCGAAGGCGCTTCCTCCTGGATACCGCCCGAATCGGTCAGAACAATATGCGCAAGCGACAGCAGGCCAACAAAGTCGGCGTATTCCTGAGGCGCGATCATTTCGGCGCGCGGGTGCCCGGCCAAACGAGCTTGTAAAACGTCCCGCACATTCGGATTGAGATGCATCGGCAGGACAATCATTACGTCTTCCCGCTGGAGAATCTGCAGGAGCGCATCGGCAATCCGATCCATTCCGCCGCCAAAGTTTTCGCGCCGGTGCGTGGTCACCAGAATGATGCGACGGTTTCCCTGACGCCTTTTGAGGTCATCCCAGCGGAAGGCAAGCGCAGGATTGGACTCGATCAATTCCCTGGTAGCCAATAACGCATCGACGATAGTGTTACCGGTCACATGCACCCTTTCACAGGGCACATTTTCCTTTCGCAGAACTTCCGCAGCAAGTTTGGTCGGAGCAAAGTGCTGATCTGCAATCGATCCGACAATCTTGCGGTTCACCTCCTCGGGCCAGGGCGCATATATGTCGCCACTGCGAAGGCCTGCTTCCACATGCGACACCGGGATGCGCCGGTAATACGCCGCAAGAGAGCCGATCATTGCCGTGGCGGTGTCCCCCTGAACGACCACTCTGTCCGGACGTGTACGGTCGAGCGCTTCGCCCACCGTGAGCAGGATCCGGGCGCTGAGCTTGTCCAGGCATTGATTTTTTTCCATCAGGTCAAGATCGATATCGGGGGTGATATTTACCAGCTTGAGAACCTGATCCAGCATCTCGCGATGTTGGGCAGTAACGCATACGGTCACGTCGATCGCATCTTGGGCCTGCAGTTCTTTCACGACCGGAAAAAGCTTGATGGCTTCCGGCCGCGTTCCGAACAAAACAAAAATCCGCTTCGACACCCGCGGTAGCCTCCTCAGCCGGACCGAGACAACCAGCGAGGGCCAACGCTATATTGATTTAAAATGCCGCGAATCAGTATTCCGGCGAAAAGGGTATTTGTCTTGACATATCGCCACCACATGCGACGCGGCTCCTGGTAAACTCGATATAGCCATTCGAGCCCCATCGACCGCATGAATGGGGGGGCTCGCCGCACGTGACCGGCGATCACGTCAAGTGACCCCCCGATGCCCATGATAAACGGCACATCCAGGCGGTCCCGGTAAGCGGCAAGGAAGCGTTCCTTGCGAGGTGTCGGCATTGCAATGAACAGGCAATCGGCTTTGCTATTGGTAATCTGCTCGACGACCTCGCGCTCCTGATCCGGGCGAAAATAGCCGTCCCTCAATCCGGCGAATTGTATCGACGGGAAATGAGCGACAATGGCGTCCTTAGCCCGATGTAAGACATCCGGCGTAGCGCCAAGAAGGAACGGGCGGAACCCGTCCCTGGCACAGACGCCGTCAATCCCGATGACGTCGCTTCCTATCACGTCGGAACGGAGGATCTGATCCGAACGCATATTTACAAACTTGGCGACGTTCAGGGCCACATGCTGCACCCGTCCTCGGTCGCGCATTGCCACCCTGGCACGTTCGACGGTTTCAGCCATGGTCAAGACGTCAACGGAACATTCCAGCAAATCTGCGCGCATGCCAGGCTCCTAAGATCAAATTAAATTCCGCCCATTTTGGCCAGCGAGCCAAAACTTCCGACGATTTAATATCGTACCCCTATCTATTTAATTATAATATTATGTTGTCAACAGCGTTTATAATATATCGGTTAAATTTAATGAGCAAAAAGCCGGGGCGCCGTTGGACCGAAAAGATGAAGCCGAAAAAGCCGCTAATTTCAGTGATCATCCCTCATCTCAACCAGCCCGACGGACTGGAAGCCTGCCTCGGCAGCCTCTATTCGCAGACCCTCGAACGCTCTGCATTCGAAGTCATCGTCGTCGATAACGGTTCAACGTCGCTTCCCCGGGCCGTCGTCGAGCGATATCCGGGAACACTGTTATTGCAAGAATTAAAACCTGGACCTGGCCCAGCGCGCAATCGCGGCGCTGAAGCGGCCAGCGCCGACATTTTTGCATTCACGGATTCCGACTGCCGCGCGCATCCAGACTGGCTTAACCAAGCTCTCCGTACGCTCCAAGGCGCGCCGCAGCGGACAATTCTGGGCGGCGATGTTCAGATTTGGCGCGAACCCAATACGGCGATTACTGCTCTCGAAGCGTATGAGAGTGTGTTTGCGTACCGCTTCAAGCTTTACATCGAGCAACATGGCTTCTGCGGGACCGGCAATTTAGTCGTGCGCAGATCGGATTTCGATAATATTGGCCCATTTCGGGGGATCGACGTTGCTGAGGACATCGAATGGGGTCAGAGCGCGCGAGCTGCTGGCTACACCTTCCGCTATGTTTCCGGGATGATCGTGTTTCATCCCGCACGTCAATCGCTGCGAGAATTATTGGTCAAATGGGATCGTCACATACAACATGCCGTGAATGCGGGAAGCAGGAACGCAACGTGGCAAGCTCGATGGGTGTTTCGCGCTTTAGCGGTCCTGCTTTCGCCGGTTGTTGATTGGAGCAAGGTCATCGCCAGCGATCGCATCCATGGAGTGTTGCCACGCGTCAAAGCAATAATCGTACTTATAGCGGTACGTTGGTATCGCGCGTACAAGATGGTCTTTCTGTTGATGTCGCGCAGACAAGTCCGGTGGAACCGGGATTTAGCGGTTATCAACTCCGACGTTCATAATGACGTACCATAAAACCAGCTTACTTTTTGCATGGCTCGATGAACATCTCATTGTGGGTCAACTCCGGAAAGTCGGAACGCTGGCCGAATGACCACAGGATCCATCCCAACTCGTAGCTACGACATTCGAGACGAAGTTCAAGTTCAGAAGGATCGATCAAAACAGCCTCACGGCGCAGCATGGAATTTCGAACAGCACGAAACACTCTCCACTGCTTCGTGTGCAGCTCGCCTTTTCGTACCTGTGACCGAATGGTCAAATGCAGATCAGGTACGAGCATGGGTGTAGCCAGCTGATTTTGTCCTAGGACCCAATTGAATCCCTTGATAATGGCGTTTCGCGCCTCCAAGACCCCGTGCTGCTCTGCGAGTTCGAGGAATGCCGGAGCCATGCCGTACTGATGGACCGAATAGACCTCGTAGAAATCGAGAACCCGTCCGCCTGCAGCGTCGAAAAACCACGGCCACTCGCCATTAGGACCCTGCCATTCAATCAGTTTCCGAGTGCATGCATTCGCGATTTGAATTGCCCGATCATCGTTCATCAGCTCGCCATAGGCATAGCAGGCGAGCAGCAGATAGGTTTGAGTCGCAAAAGATGCGTACCGCCGCCGTGGACCGAAGGCCGCATCGAAAAATAGTCCGGATGGGGAATAATACCGATCGAGCAGAAATGCGAACAATCCAGTCGCCATCGGTGACCACTTTTTTCGATCGACCTTGGCCTGGGCCACCACGCCGACGACGATCATGCCAAGATCTTGAGCGCGGAAGGACCGCCACTGACTCTTGTCGGAAAGCATCCCATCGATATGATGGAGAACGTCGTCGGGAAGCGCCAACCGGAGTTCTGCGCCCGCCCATAGCGCGACACCAAAGGCATATTTGGACACAGGCAGTGTCAGGAGATGGCGGACGTTTTGCTGAAACGTCTCCGATAGATTAATGTTTCGCGGAACGCGCCGCACCCGAGCCATCCCATCCAAGTGATAGATATGAGACCATCGGCCGAACTCCGGAAGCCAACATCGGTCCAGTCCCTTCAGAGCATAATCCACGAGGGGTGAGTTTGCTGGCGTCGAAATATCTCGATTGTTCATCCGATGTCCGCTGTAAAGTTAACTGTCATATTTACGCCGGCGATCTCGCGAAGCGATTATTTAGCCAAGTCGGCTGAAAAGGCAAATGCGCTCGGGTTGACTATTAATCATGGCGAGGGTCCGAACAATCGACGTGTCTGGTTAATTGTAATCATGCACGATGGATGCGCATGCGGAGAGCCCGATGCCATTTCGGTCGCGGAAACTTAACCCCATAGGCGCTCTTCTGCTGGTTTCTCGCAATGAACTACAGGCTATTTGCGCCATCCCATGCTCCAGTTTTTCATATCCTCCCTTGAAGGGCCCTCTCGTGTGCTATGCTACTCTTCACCGGAAATCCCTTCGATGGACGCGTTCTTCAGATGTCCGAGAGCTGATACGCCGGTAGTGCCGCAGAACCCGTTTCCCAGTTGCGGGCTTCGGTGCGATAGCTTTTGTTCGATTGACACCACTAACGGATGTCAGTGTCGAGAAAATTGGAGTCCCGAGTGATCGATCCAGACCGTTTTCGCGTGGCGATTCTGATCGTCAGCTTTCGCAATCCGCAGGATGTGCAAGCGTGCCTGACAGCCCTCTCCCGTTCGACGGCGGAACCTGGCTTCGATATTTACGTGTGCGAAAACGGTGGGAGTGAATCGTTTCACGAGCTCTGCGACGCATTGATGGGTCCGCAAGGACCGTGCATCACCGTTTCGGACGACTTGCCGGATTCGCTTGCCTCCGCTTCGGGACGGCTAGTGGAGGTCAAGTGCCTCGCGCTCAAAGACCGGCCCTCGCGGGTATGGATCGGCTGTGCCGCGGGGAATCTTGGCTATGCCAGCGGCATCAATGTCTGGATCGATCGATTGCTGCCGATTTCGGGTTGGGAGGGAATCTGGGTTCTCAATCCGGACGCCGAACCTGAACCCGGCGCGCTGCGGGCCCTGGTTGAGCGCGCCGTCGCAGGCAACAAAGGCATGGTGGGCAGCACCATCGTGGCCTCCGTTAATCGCGATTACGTTCATTGCCGCGCCGGCCATCGCTGGCGCAAGCTACGGACCAACCTTGCTCTTATAGGCCTTGGGGAGCCAGTCAATGGACCCATCGATCTCCAGGCGATCGAGGCCGCTCTCGATTGCATCGCTGGTGGATCGATGTATGTCACGCGAGCATGTCTCGAGAAAATCGGTCTGATGGATGAGCGGTTTTTTCTATTTTATGAGGACGCGGACTGGTCCATCCGGGCAAAGAAGCATGGTTTGGGTTACGCGCGCGACTCTATTGTACCGCACAAGGGAGGCACAACGATCGGATCGGCCCGACTCCGCGCTGAAAGATCCCGGCTTTCAGTGTATCTCGAAAGCCGAAATCACCTCCACTTCGTTCGCATGCATTGGCACCGGTATTTGCCCTTTGCGATCTTTCTGGGATGCGTAGACGCAACCATCTATCTCCTTGCCCTTTCGCCAAAGAACTTCAAGGCTGCCGTGGATGGACTATTGGCCGGAATGAAGGGGGAAACAGGCGTCCCAACGTTCCACGACTGAACAGAGAGTGACATCGACCGTTCATCACTGGATGATGACCTGAAGGACTTCAGGCGCATCGCGATGCGACAGACCGGCACCACCCCGGCCGCCGCTCCTGGATGGCGGATTCAGTGAGGCTGGACCCGGATGGCTGGCACCTGCTTGCCGAACATCGACCGCAATGTTTTCCGCAACGGGACGGTGTCCCCCATCCATTGATATGCGCCGTTGAACTTCAGGAAGAATTCAATCGGACCATCGGATGGATCGACCTTGGTCCGCCCCCGCAAAAGCTCGGAACTTGTTGTATCGACCTCCTCGGCCGTAATCGAATATGCAGTTTCATAACCGGCTGCACGGCACATCGCGACCGTGGACGCATCATGGTCCCCATAGGGGAACGAAAACCCGAGAATTTCCCGTCCGCTCAATTCCGCCAATCGATGGCGCGAGTCCTCGATTTCCCTTCGCGCCTGCTTTGTATCCAATTCCAACATGGACGGATGGGTTACACTGTGTGACTCCAGCGAGACCAGCGAGGCACTTAGCGCGTTCAATTGCTCGGACGACATAACAACTTCCGCCAGCTCCGGATTTGCATCCGCTGCGGGTGCGGGCTCACTGTCTTTCATTACCCAACCCGGAGTTCGCCCAATCCAGCCAACCGGAACGAATATCGTTGAGTGAAGCGAATGCCTCGCGAGTTCAGGAAGGGCATTTTCGGCAACACTGGTGAAGGCATCATCGAAGGTGATTGCAACACATTTTCTTCCTGAAGGGAGCTCCCCTCGGTACGATGCCGGCAGTACGCACGCTCCGCGATGGAGAGCGTCCATTTGGCGAGCAAAGCTAACCCGATGTTCAGGTGATACCCCATGATAGTAAAGGATAGTAAGCCGCTGGGTGGACGGCCGCCCTGCCAGGCGAAGCGAATAGCGAAAAATGGCTCGCATAGCGTAATAGACTAAGCTGATGACGATTTTTAAGTCTCGTCTAAATTCGGGAGCTCTCATTGTACTGCCCCTGCCTTCCGATGGCCAAACGCGGATCATACTAATCTAATATTTTTTGGCTCGCAAAAATTTATACTATTAAGCTTCATTTAAACTGATGCCGTATGAACCCGTATAGTCACATCGCTTATTCGTCGGCAGTGCTCGCAGACGATCGCGCTTCGGAGCAGGCGGCGCGCGGAAACCCGTACCATATGATCAACGGATAGCCCTTCAGGTGCCAAGCCCGGGCGCTCGAGCCCAAACTCGATGAACTGGCCAGGGAAATGTGCTGAAGAAAGCGATGCGCATTGGTGCCGCCCAGCCGGCCGTGTGGGCTTCACGTCGGTCCCTGCGAACCCAGTGCGCTCCAGGGCAGCTGTTCCGCATCACACGAGGTGACGACGGCGAGCACCGGGGGAACGCGCGATACCGAGCCGAGCTCACGAAGAAATCTGAACCATAGATAACTCGCGACCGTCAGGCGAACCGGTTGCTCAGGGTAAACAGTTCCCCGGAACACGTAAAATGTGCGGTCACTCGTAGCGCTCGCTCGGCGAACAAGATCTGCCTGGTGCCCAAGCGGCGAAACTCTTGCTACACGCAATTGGCACGAGCGCGACCGGGCGTCGATTATGCCCATATACTCCATATTTTCATCCGTGACGCTAACATCAAATTGCTGCTTGGTAAGAAACTCTACAATTGCGTTCTGTATTTCGACCGTATTTTCCGGCTTGCCCACCAGCTTCCAGCCGATCGTCAGCGGAAGCAATATGACAACCAACCATTTAAGCGCGGGAGAGTATGTCACGCCTGATGCCCAGTACGCTGATCGCAAAAATTAAAACGAGAATTATAATATTCGAGACGCTGTCGGCCAGTGGAGCGTGAAGCATCTGGTAATGCGCGGAACTCAATCCCATGAGGCTGATGCGGATGACGTTCACGGCGACCACGGAAGAGCAAGCGAGTAGGCACCAGAAGATATCCTGAACGCGCCATTCATGCCGCACATACGCGCTAATGGTGACCCAGCACAATAATGCCAGGGACACATTTGCCAGCGAGGAACACGACGGGAAGATAGCGAGCGTGCCGGAATGATCGGCAAATTCAACTATAGTTCCGCTTCGATGCGTGCCCAGCATCCATCCGACAAGCGCCGCATCCACGCCCAGGATGAAGTTGGCAAATAAATCAAAGACAAGACGGCTCCAGAGCATGGGAATTGTGGCGGCAAGAAGAATCACGGCGCCTCGACGCTGTGATTCGGTCGCTGGCGTAAAACGCAAGACGTAGAGACTAAGCACGGTTACGGCCAGCCAGCTCATTGCGCCGATTGGAAGAGCGATAATTAGCAAGAGAACCATCGCGACCGCGAGGTCGGCCACATGTATGCCACCTGTCTTGTCGGCCAGAACCAACGATATGCCGGCGAAGCACGCAATCACTACGATTGCACTGACGTCGAACGTGCCGACAGCGGCATCCACCCACCCAAGCCGGTGGACCGACAGAATCATTTTTGCGGCTAGGCCATTGGCGCAACCAAGAATGTACAAGCCCGCAAATAGTTCACCGCGAGTGAGGCCTAACGCTCGTATGACGGCCTGGGCACTTTGAGACATTGTGTACGTTGGGCTTTGCGTCGCGCTGCAAGGGAATGGATGATGCTTTTTAAGGCATTTCAACGCCTTCCCGATTGGATTTATCTGTTAAATTCCGCGGTTGCAGATTTACCATATGTGAGCTATTTAATTTAATAATGCAATAGGAGGGCTATTTAATTTAATAGTGGAATACATTATGATTATTCGCGCTACAGGTCTTTCGCCGGGACCGAGTTTGGCCGCATCCCAAGACTCGCTTGGACATTGGTAGCATTCCAGGAGTGGGGCGGGCGCTTTGGCAGGAGTGAAAGAATGCGACCTTCCAAATCATACCTTTCAGATATTTGTTCTTCATCGCTGGACCCGTCGGGAGGAAATCTGTGACTTTGACGGAAATCTTACCAAATCATTCAGAGAAATACCGCTCCGACCTCTGGGGGGCGTTGACGGAACACGAACGGGCGCAGTTGCTCCAGTGGAACGACACGCACGCGGATTTCCCGCGGGTCTGTACGCATGAGCTGTTCGAGCTTCAAGTCGACCGCGATCCCGAAGCCGTTGCCGTCGTATTCGGGAAACGCCAACTCAGCTACCGGGAGCTGAACGAGCAGGCGAACAGGGTGGCGCACCACCTTCGTAGACGAGGCGTGAGGCCCAACGTGCTGGTGGGTGTTTGCCTCGAACGCTCACCGGAAATGATCGTGGCATTGTTGGCCGTCTGGAAGGCCGGAGGCGCATACGTGCCCCTTGACCCGACCTATCCGAAGGAGCGGCTGTCGTTCATGATCGAGGACGCGCAGCCGCTTGTGCTCCTGACCGAGAAGAAGTGCCTCCCGCTACTATCTACATCCGGCGACAAAGTGGTCTGCCTGTATACCGACTGGCCGATGCTTGGTCAGGAGACCGGCGACAATCCGGCGCCGATCGCCGGCCCCTCAAATCTTGCCTACGTCATGTACACTTCGGGCTCCACCGGCAAGCCGAAAGGCGCGATGATTCTTCATCGTGGCCTGGTCAATTACCTGTGGTGGGCGATCAGAACCTCCGCCGTCGAGCCCGGGCACTCGGTTCCAGTTCACACATCCATCTCTTTCGATCTAACGGTCACGAGCCTTTACACGACCCTGCTGGGTGGCGCCAAAGTGGAGCTGTTGCCGGAGGACGTCGGCGCACAGAACCTGCTGGCCGCCCTTCTCCGTCCTGGAAACCATGGCCTCGTCAAGATCACGCCGGCTCACCTCGAA
>WNGP01005313.1_pt1 | contig 10724 bp, 8 predicted proteins | sample 5407671 | NCBI WGS metagenome assembly WNGP01 (sample SAMN13153381, study PRJNA577476) | soil metagenome | isolation source: 40 cm soil or saprolite under Garry oak tree replicate 2 | place: USA:California | collected 2016-06-15
CTCGGCGCGCGCGGTGCGCACCTGCACCGCGTGCTCTGCGGGCGCGTTCTGTTCCCCGGCGCAGGACAGCGTCGGTCCGATCAGACCGATCGCCAGCGCGAACGCGAACAGCGTCCTCATCGCCCCCGCCTCATGGCTCATCGCGCCCCGTGGACCGGAGCAGGTCGGCGTGCGCCGCGCCCCACGCCTCGTAGGCGTCGGCCCGGTCCACGGCCGCCTCGGACAGGAGACGCTCGGCGTCGAGCAGCCGGAAGACATCCACCTTCCCTTCCTGATAGGCGAGCCGGGTCAGATCGGCGGTCTGCCGCGCGGCCGGCAGCAGGTCCCGGTCGATCACCTCGAACCGCAGCCGCGCCGCGCGCGACCTCCCCCAGGCGCTCTCCGCCGCGAGGACCGCCTCGCGGCGCGCGCGCTCCACGAGCGCGCTCTCGCGGTCGCGCTCGCCGAGCGCCACCCGCGCCGACGCCGGGCCGGCGATGGGGATGCCGACGCTCACGCCGACGAACCTGTTCGTGCCGTCCTGCGTCGGGTCGTTGAACTCGGCGCCGAGGTTCAGGCCAAGATTGGGGACGCGCAGCCGGCGCGCGAGCCTGAACCGCGCCGCGGCGGCATCCGCCGCGGCGAGCTGCAGCCGGACCTCCGGGGAGGCGTCGCGCGCCCGCGCCACGGACTCCTCGAGCGCCCCCTCAGCGTCGGGAAGCGGGCGCCCGCCGCCGGTCGTGAGCGCGGCCCCCGGTCCGAGCCCCATCAGCGTCACGAGCGCCATGCCCGCCGTCCGGAGCCCTTCCTCGGCGGTGGCGCGATCCGACCGCGCGAGCGCCGCCTCGGCGTCCGCCCGGACCTCCTCGAGCCGCGCCACGCGCCCCTCCGCGAGGAGCGCCGCGATCGCCTCGGAGTTCCGCCCGGCGCGCGCCTCCCGATCGGCGGCGGCCAGCGCGCGGTCCTCGGCGGCGGCCAGCGCGAACCAGGCGACGCGCAGCCCCTGCCGTGCGGAGGCCCGCGCCGCGTCGCGCGACCGCCCGGCGGTCAGCAGGTCGGCCGCCGCGGTCGCGATGCGCGGACCCCGGGCCGGCCAGGGCAGCGGCAGCAGGACCGAGATCGATTCCCGCGCGTTGATCGAGTTGGTGGCCATGGAGACCTCGGGATCGGGCAGGGCCCGCGCCACGTGGACCGCGGCCTCCGCGGCCTGCTCGCCGGCCAGCGCCGCGGTCAGTTCGGGCGCGCGGCCGGCGCTCGCCACCGCCTCCTCGAGACTCACGGTGCGGACCGTCTGTTCCCCGGGGCCCGCCTTGTCCGGCTGCAAGGAGAGAACCAGGCAGGCACCCACTCCCAGGACCATCCTGCCGCGCGCGATCCGCCGTCCCATGACTCACCTCCGACGGGAATCCTAGGGTCCCCGGATGAACGGGACCTTAACTGATGCCTCCCCTCGCAGGACCATGCGCCCGCTTGTTCGCCCGCGCCGGAATCACGGCGCCCGTTGCGGGCTGCTTCCCGCGCCCCGCGCCGCCCGCGTCGATCCAGCCGCGGCGATCCGGCACGAGCCGCTGCACGGCACCCGCTCCGGTGGGGGTTTCAATAGAGTAACCGCAGGACCGGCTCCCCTTGACTCCGCCGTCCCAGGCACTACCTTCTGCTCATACCACTGATCTACGGGTTCGATATGAGGAGAGGGCAGATGCCGAACAGTATCGTCACCGCGGACGCCGACCTCTACCAGTCGGTCTTTCGGATGCTCCTGGCGCCCCTTTCCTGGATTCCCGTGATGCAGAAGTGGCTTCTCAACTTCTTTCTCTCGTCGTCGTCCGATTGGGTCGCCGTGTGGAAGTGCACCCTCCTTCTTCTTCCCGTCCTGCTGTTCGTGGCGGCCATGTGGTGCACGCAGCTGTCGCTCTACACGATCCCGTTCCGGTCGGCGCGCGTGAAGTTCGCCGGGATGATGGTGCTGAGCTGGTGGGACGCGGCCCGGGCCGTCTGGTTTTACTACATCGGCCTGTTCAGGCTGGTCGTCGTGGCCGTCGGCTGGTGCCTGACTCTGGCCCGCCTCGGTCTTCGTCTGGTGATGGAGGCGCTTCGGCAGCTGTTCATCGCCCCCTTCACGTTCACCGGCAGGCTGTCCAAGACCTACTTCCGGCCCGGCGTGCCCTGGATCGCCTTCGTCATGCTGCTGTTCTGGTGCCTGCTGGAGGCCACCATCTTCACGTACACCCTGTTCCCGACCGTATCGGAGGTCCTGGCGGACCTGGTCGGGATGGAGGCGCCCCGCTTCGCCGCGCCGGTCCTCTACCTGTTCCTGCTGCTTCTGATCCTGGGCAGCTTCGCCTGCATCCAGGCCCTCCTGGACAGCTTCAGGAAGCGGGAGTTCAAGCTGATCATCCAGATGGTCCTGGTGGAGCTGTTCGTGATGTTCTTCGAGGTGATGTTCCTCTACCGGGAGCTGGTCGATGCGATCACGCCCTGGATCGCGCAGCAGACCGGCGAGCGCTTCCGCCTGGGGATCGGCTTCACGCTCTCGGTGGCGACGTTTGGCTGGATCGGCATCCGCGGCATGACCTGGTTCCTGTTCGGGCAGTACGGCACGCCGCCGCTTCTGGCCTTCATCTCCCGCCAGCCGCTGCCCCAGACGGAGGGACCGGCCGCCGAGCCGTCCGGCCCCGAGCCGGTGAGCTGCTGGAGGGAGCTGATCGAGGATTTCAAGCGCGAGACCGACTGGCTGCACGCCAAGTGCCAGGAGATCCTGGAGTACCTCGCGCTTCCCTTCCTGCACGTCCTCGCGGCCGCCCTGAACTTCGTCATGGTCCTGGTGGCATCGAAGCCCGTGATCAATTTGCCGCTGAACAGCCTGAAGGACATCATGGACACCCGGGAGATGGCCAACTCCATCCGCCTGCAGCCCGAGAGGCTGGAGAGCCAATGAGGTGCACCCGCCGGCGCGCCCGCGGCCTCGCGGCGATCGCCGCGCTTCAGGCGTTTCTTTTCGCCGGCTGCGGCCTCGAGCCCGGCGAGCGGAAGCCGCGCCTCACTCTGTTCGTGGGGGTCGACACCAGCGGGTCCTTCCAGCGCTCGGGCTCGTACAACGACGCCATGGCCTTCCTCGCCTACTACATCTACGGACATCTCAACGAGCTCGGAGGCCTCGAGCGGCCGCGCGAGCTGTTCGTCGGGGCGATCGGCGGTCACAATCCGAACGAGCCGAAGGCGTTCCATCCAATCCAGGACTTCGCCGGCAAGAGCGTCCCGCAGATCGAGCACGATCTCAAGACCTGGTTCGCCCCCAGCGATTCGCTCACCGACTTCAACCCGTTCTTCCAGCAGGTGGCCCGCATCGTCAAGGAGCGCAATCTCGTCCTCGCCCCCATCACCCTGACAGTGATGACGGATGGCGTTCCGGATTTCTCCGTCGCGCGCGCCAAGGCCGGCTCGGCGGCCATGTACAAGCACATCGACCTCGGTCCGCTGGAGTACCTTTCCCGCCGGATGAGCGTGCGGCTCGCCTACGTCAGTCCTCAGGTCGGCAGGAACTGGCACGACCTCGTGCCGCACCAGCGCGTCCGGCTGTGGACCGTGGACGCCGAGATCATGAAGGGCTGGAAGTCCCAGATCGACCCGCCCGGCGGGCCGGGGGAGAACGACCGGCTGTGGGCCTGGATCCAGCACAACGTGGACTACCGGGTCCGCGCGATCGGGGCCTGAGCCCGCGACGGGAGCATGCGCGCGGAGTTCAGGATGAAGGCCATTTCCGGCGTCACCCCGAAGAACTTGAAGATCAACTCGCCCGCGGTCGCGAAGACGATCAGGATGGCGGTCGTGGCGATCGACGCCTTCAACGCCATGTCGCGGCGCTTCTTGAGCGAATCGCCGGCCGTCATGGTGAGAAACGCCGGTATGGCCGCCAGAGGATCGACGATGAAGAAGATCGACACCAGGGGAATGAGCCAGGAGTTCACGAAGGCCGGCATTGTGTCGTGACTCTACCTCACTGACCCCGGGGCCGCAATGATGGCAGCCGAAAGGAAGGCGTGGCACCCATGTCCTCCGGCACATCACAGCCATCCGACTCGCCGGGCGTGATCGTCTTGCCGCCCCTGCTCTACCTCGCCGGGCTCGCCGCCGGCGGGCTGACGCACTGGCTCGGCCCCCTGCCGATCGTCACTCCTCTCGCCGGCTGCCGCGTCGGCGGGGTGCTGCTGGCCCTGGGCATGGCTCTGGGATGGTGGGCGCGGCGCACGATGAAGGCGGCCGGCACCAACATCGACCCGCGGCGGCCCAGCACCACCCTGGTGCGGACGGGCCCGTTCCGCTTCAGCCGCAACCCGTTGTACATCGCTGTGACGCTCATTTACCTGGGGCTGGCCTTCCTGATCGACAGCGTCTGGATCCTGTCGGCGCTGGTCCCGGTCCTCGTCGTCATGCACTACGGGGTGGTCCGTCGGGAAGAGCGCTACCTCGAGCGCACGTTCGGGGCGGCGTACCGCCTGTACCGCTCTTCCGTGCGCCGCTGGCTGTAGCGCCCGCAGGCGGCTCTCGCCCGCAGCCAGGGCATTGATACGCCCCCGCCCGACCGGAAGTCTTTCGGATTTATGATGGAGCCACCCGGGACGTTTCCCGGGCCGTGGTGCCAAGCGTGACGTGGGACGGCGATCGGGTGTTTCGCGCGGCGTGGGTCACCGGACGCGGGATCCGGAAGTGAGCGGGCTCGACGGCGCGCGGCTGCGGGCCGGGCGGCTCGCCCGGCTGCAAAGCGCGATGCAGGCGCGCGGTCTCGAGGCCTGCCTCCTGTTCAACGAGCCGAACATCCGCTACGCGACCGGCGCCTCGGCGATGCCGATTTGGAGCAACACGACGTTCGTCCGCTGCGCCCTGGTGCCGGCGTCGGGGCGGCCGATCCTGTTCGAGCATCCGAACTCGATGCACCTGTTCCGGGAGATCGAGGCCGAGGTGCGGCCGATGCACGCGTGGGAGTTCTACGACGACACGGCGGCGCACGCCGCGATCTTCGCGCGCGACACGGTCGACGCGATGCGCGAGCTCGGCGTCGCCGGCGGCCGGCTGGCGGTCGACCGTCTGGGGACGCCGGGCTTCCTGGCGCTCGAGCGGGCGGGGATCGCCATGGTCGACTCGGCGCCCGCCACGACCGCGGCGCGCGAGATCAAGACGCCCGAGGAGATCGCCCTGTTCGAGCTGAACGGCGGGATCGTGACACGCATGCTCGCCGATTTCGAGGGCGCGATCGCGCCCGGCGTCCGGGAGCGCGACCTGCTGGCCGTGCTCGCGGGCACGCTGCTGCGCGGCGGGGGCGAGCACCTCTCCACCAGCACCGTGTGCTCCGGGCCGAACACGAACCCCTGGAGGGCGCAGACAACCGACCGCGCGCTCGACGTCGGCGACCTGGTCTACGTCGTCACCGACGCCGTCGGTCTGGAAGGCTGTTTCTTCTGCGTGTCGCGAACGTTCCTCTGCGGCGGCCGGCCCGCCAGCCCCGCACAGAGGGAGGCGTACCGGACGGCCTACGACTGGCTGCTCGCAACGCGCGAGCTGGTCCTGCCGGGCCTCGCCTGCAGCGACATCGCCGCGAGGGCCCCGCGGCTGCCGGCGAAGTTCATGCCGCAGCGCTATGAAGTCATGATCCACGGCGCCGGCCTCGAGGAGGAGAGCCCGAGCGTCGCCTACCCGGGCGACCCGCAGCCGAACGGGGAATGCGTGCTGCGCGACAACATGCTCCTGGTCGTCGAGGTGTACTGCGGCGAGACCGGCGGGCGCGACGGGGTCAAGCTGGGCGACCAGGTGGTCGTCACGCCGCGGGGTCCGAAGCTGCTGGTGCCGTACCCTTACTGCGACGCGCTGCTCCGGTGAGCGGCCGGCCGGCCGGCGCCTACGCCGGCTACGTTCTCGCTCTTCTGACCTGCCTCAACCTCCTGGACTATCTCGACCGTTACATCATCGCCTCGGTCCAGTCGCTGGTGCGCAAGGACTTCCCCCTCTCCGACGCCGATTACGGGCTGTTCGGCACCCTGTTCTTCCTCGTCTACCTGGCGACCGCGCCGATCTTCGGTTACCTGGGGGACCGGTACCCCCGCCGCGGCATCCTGGCGCTGGGAGCGGCGCTCTGGAGCCTGGCCACCGCGGCGTCGGCCCTGGCCCGCTCGTACGCCTGGCTCCTCGTGTCGCGGGGGCTGGTCGGCATCGGCGAGGCGTCCTTCGGCACCCTGTCGCCCCCCTTCCTGGCGGATTACTTTCCGGTGCGGAAGCGCGGCCGGGTGATGGCGATCTTCTTCCTCACCATACCGGCGGGGGCGGCGCTCGCCTATCTGGTCGTCCCGCTGCTCGGGGAGGAACGGGGCTGGCGGTTCTTCTTCACTCTGGTGGGGCTGCCCGGCCTCCTGCTCGCCGTCCCGATCGTCTTCCTCAGGGAGCCGCCGCGGGAGAGGATCGAGCCCGCCGGTCGGAAGCCCGTGTACCACCTCGTGTCATCGTACCGGGAGCTGATTCGTTCCCGCTCGTATCTTTTCACCAACCTGGGATACGCGGCGCTCACCTTCGCCATCGGCGGGATGGCCTTCTGGATGCCCCGCTACCTGGAGACGATCAAGAAGATCTCCCTGGAGGATTCCAACCGTCTCACGGGTGGCATCGTGGCGGGGGCGGGCCTGCTCGGGACTCTGGCAGGAGGGTTCGCCGGCGATCGACTGATGCGCTGGACCCGGCGGGCCTACCTTCTGTTCTCGGGGCTCGGCGTGCTGGCCGCCATCCCGTTCGCGTGGATCGCGATCGTCTCGGGCGACAAGCGGACGTTCTCTCTCTGCTTCGCCCTGGCGATCTTCTTTCTCTTCCTCAACACCGGCCCCCTGAACGCGGTCATCCTCAGCGTGACGCCGGCGCGTCTGCGCGCCACCGCGGTCGCGGCCAACATCGTCATCATCCACATCCTGGGCGACGCCCCGTCTCCCTTTCTGATCGGGTGGGTGTCCGATCACTCGAGCCTCCAGGGCGGGATCATGCTGGCCGTCGCGGCGATGCTGGTCTCGGGCATCCTGCTGCTTTACGGCTCGCGTTACCTGCCGCGGGACCTGGAGCGCGCCGCGCAGCGTTCGACGGTTACCGTGGTCTCCTAGACCGCGGCCCGCGCCAGATCGGCCGCCGGCTCTTCGCCCGCGCGCGTGGAGGGGGCCAGCGCGCGCGTCCGCGCCACGAGCATGTAGATCGACGGGACGACGAACAGGGTGAACCCCGTCCCGATGATCATGCCGGTGACGAGCATGATGCCGATACTGTTGCGCGCTCCGGCGCCGGGACCGGTGGCAAACACCAGGGTCAGGTGGCCCATGACCGTGGCCGCGGTGGTCATCAGGACCGGGCGCAGGCGTGTTCCAGCCGCCTCGATGATGGCGTTCAGGGGAAGCTTCCCCCGTTCCTGCAGCTTGTTCGCGAACTCGACAATCAGGATGCCGTTCTTCGAGACGAGTCCGACCAGGGTGATGAGGCCGACCTGGCTGTAGATGTTCAGCGTCGTCAGGCCGAGGAACGAGAAGAGCAGGGCCCCGGACAGGGCGAGCGGCACCGAGCCGGCCAGGATGACGAACGGGTCCCGGAAGCTCTCGAACTGGGCCGCTAGAACCAGGTAGATCAGGATGGCCGAGAGGACGAAGACGCCGAGGAACTTGCGGCCCTCCGTGCGGAGTTGCCTCGACTCCCCCGCGTAATCGACGCTGTATCCCGCCGGCAGGAGGATCTTCGCCTCGTTCTCCAGGAAGCGCAGCGCCTGATCGAGCGATACGTTGGGCGGTATGGCGCCCTGGATGCGCACGGCGTTGAGCTGCTGGAACCGCTTGAGCTCACGCGGCTCGGTGCTCGTCCGGAGCGTCGCGAAGGTCGACAGCGGGACCGGCCGGCCCTCGGGACCCGTGACGTAGATGTCCTTGAGCTGATCGGCCGTGAGGCGTTCCGAGCGTTTCACCTGCGGGATGACCTTGTAGCTGCGCCCCTGGATGCTGAAACGATTGACGTAGTTGCCGCCGAGGAGCGTGGACAGATCCGCCCCGGCCTGGCTCATGTCGACACCCAGCGAGCGCACCTTGTCGCGATCGAAGACGACCTCCGTCTGCGGCTGGTCGAACTTGACGTCGGTGTCTGCGTACATGAAGAGGCCGCTCGCGTACGCCTTCCCGACCAGCTGGCCGGCCAGCTCGGCGATCTGCGCCGGCTCGGATGTGGAGCCGACGATGAACTCGACCGGGAAACCCTCGCTGCCAGGCAGCGGCGGAGGCGACAGGGGGATCATGCGCACTCCCGGCAGCTTCGAGAGCGCCGCGGCCGCCTCCATCTTGAGCTGCTCGGCGGTCTTTTTCCTCTGGCTCCAGGGCTTGAGGACCATGCCGCCGAATCCACCGCCGGGTGAGGTGATCTGAAAGGTGATGTCACTCTCCGGGAACGACCCGAATACCTCGCTCACCTTGGTCGCGAACAGCATCGTCTGTTCCAGCGTGGCGTTGGGGGCGGACTGGATGATGGCGAACACGAACCCCTGATCTTCGGTGGGCGCCAGCTCGTGCTGGGAGAACATGTAGAACGGCGCCATCAGCAGAAGGACGATCACCCAGAGCACCAGCACGACGGGCCGGAAGGCCAGGGTCCGCGACAGGGCCCGCGTGTAGAGGTGCCGGAGCGACTCGAAGCGCCGGTTGATCACTCCGGCGAAGCCTCGCTCCGTGTCTCCCGCGCGCAGGAGCTTCGAGCCCATCATCGGGGAGAGCGTGAGCGCCACGATGCCGGAGACGACCACCGCGCCAGCCAGCGTGAACGCGAACTCCCGGAACAGGGTCCCGGTGAGCCCTCCCTGGATGGCCACGGGCGTGTAGACCGTCGCCAGGGTGATGGTCATGGCGATGATGGGACCGACGAGCTCACGCGCGGCGTGCAGGGCCGCTTCGAGGGGACGCTGTCCCAGGCTCAGATGTCGCTCGACGTTTTCGACCATCACGATCGCGTCGTCGACGACCAGACCGACCGAGAGCACGATGGCGAGAAGCGTGAGGAGGTTGATCGAAAACCCCGCCACCAGCATGATGAAGACCGCGCCGACGAGGGAGATCGGGATGGCGACGACCGGGATCATCACGGCGCGCACCGAGCCGAGGAAGAGATAGATGACCACGATGACGATGAGCAGGGTCTCGCTCAGCGTCTTGAGCACCTCCTCGATGGCGTTCTGGATGTAGACCGTGGAATCGTAGGCGACGGCAGCCTTGATCCCCGCGGGCAGCTGCGCCTGGATGTCGGGCAGCGCCTGGCGCACACGTCCCACGACCTCGAGTGAATTCGCGGTCGGGAGGACCCAGAGCCCCATGAAGGTGGCCGACTGGCCGCTGAAGCGCACGTCCGTGTCGTAGTTCTCCGCCCCGAGCACCACGTCGGCGATCTCGCCGAGTCTCACGATGACCCCGTTCTCCTCCTTGACCACGATCTGACGGAACTCCTCGGCGGATTTCAGGTCTGTATTGGCGATCAGGTTGACCGACACCATGGAGCCCTTGGTGTGGCCGAGGGCCGACAGGTAGTTGTTGCGCGCCAGGACCTCGCGGACATCGGAGGCGGAGATCCCGAGCGCGGCCATCTTCTCGGGCTTGAGCCAGACGCGCATGGCGAAGGTGCGATCGCCAAGGATGTCGGCGCGCTGCACCCCGCTGATGGCGCTGAGCTTTGGCTGCACGACCCGCGTGAGGTAGTCGGTGATCTGGTTCTGATCGAGGACGTCGGACGCGAAGCCGATGTACATCGCGGCGAACCGGGCGTCCGCCGTCTGCAGATCGATGATCGGCGCCTCGGCCTCGGGGGGCAGGGTGTTGCGGACCTGCGCGACTTTGGACTGGACCTGTGTCAGGGCGGCGTTGGTGTCGTAGTTCAGCTTCAGATGAACCGTGATGGTGCTGACGCCCTGGGCGCTCGAGGATTCGAGAAAGTCGATGCCGTCGGCGCTCGCGATCACCCGCTCGAGGGGTGTCGTGATGAACCCGCGCACGAGATTGGCGCTGGCGCCGACGTAGGCGGTCGTGACGTTGATCACCGCGATGTCGCTGCGCGGGTACTGCCGCACCGCCAGCGTGCGGATCGACTGCAGGCCGGCGATCAGGATGACGAGGTTGACCACGACCGCCAGGACGGGCCTCCTGATGAAGAGGTCGGTGAGCTTCATCAGTTGTCCACCGGCTTCGGGGCGGGGTCATTCGAGGGCTGCGTGGCGTTGTTCACAGCCACCGCCGCGCCGTTGCGCAGCTTGAAGACCCCCGAGGTCACGACTTCGGCCCCTGGAGCGATCCCGGAGACCACGGCGACCTGATCGCCCCGCGCGCCGCCCAGCTTGATGAACTGCTGGCGCACCCCGCGGTACGTCTTGCCGTCCGGCCCCTTCAGGTCCTCGACGATGAACACCGAATCGCCGTAGGGCGCGTAGCTGATCGCGGAGGCGGGAAGCGCCACGACCTGGTCCGCGGCGTCGAGGGTCACGCGCGTCGTGACGAACATGCCGGGCCGCAGCCGGCCCTTGCGGTTGTCCAGCGTCGCCTGGACCCGGACGTTGCGCGTGGATTCGTCGACGATCGAGTCGATGGCGGTGATCCGCCCCGCGAACTCGGCGCCCGACATGCCCTCGGCGGCCACGCGCACCTCGCCCCCGACCTTCATCCGGCCGATCTCCTGCTGCGGGAGCCCGAAGTTGACGTAGATCGGGT
>WNGP01005314.1_pt1 | contig 10724 bp, 8 predicted proteins | sample 5407671 | NCBI WGS metagenome assembly WNGP01 (sample SAMN13153381, study PRJNA577476) | soil metagenome | isolation source: 40 cm soil or saprolite under Garry oak tree replicate 2 | place: USA:California | collected 2016-06-15
GTGTTTGGCCGAGGGCTAGGGCTTTCGAATATTCGCGACCGCCTGGCGCATCTTTATGGCGACCGTCAGCAATTCTCGATCTCCAACCGGCGCAGCGGAGGCGCACAGGTGACGCTGAGCGTTCCCCTGCACACCTCAGTGCACATTCCCCAAGACTCCCAATGAGTTCGCCGTCGCAACTCCGCGTCTTGATCGTTGACGACGAAGCGCCGGCGCGACGCAAGATTCTTCGCCTGCTGCGCGAAGAGTCCGCCGTAGAGATTGCCGGTGAGGCCGATAATGGCGAGGCGGCCATTGCCGCAATCAAGCAGCATCGTCCCGATCTGCTGTTCCTCGATGTGCAGATGCCGGGATTAGACGGCTTTGGCGTGATCCGATCGCTCAACGCCGCCAAGATTCCTTTGCCGCAAGTCATCTTCGTCACGGCACACGATCGGTTTGCGCTTCGCGCCTTCGAGGTTCACGCTTTCGATTATCTGCTCAAGCCCGTCAGCGAAGAGCGCTTTCGCGAAGCTCTCTGCCGGGCCAGAGTCCAATACGAGCAAGCGGCGGACGGATTCGCTTCTCGCCTGGGGGCCATGCTGGAGCAGTTGCAGCGCGAAAGATCCCTGCCCGATCGCCTGCTCGTCCAGGAAGATTCACGGGCCATCTTCGTCCCGGTCATGGACATCTCCTGGATCGAAGCCGATCGAAATTACGTGTTGCTGCACTGTGGAAAGAAAACGCACACGCTGCGCAGTACCCTTGACGCGTTGCAAAACACCCTGGATCCAAAGCTGTTCGTGCGCATCAACCGGGGAACGCTAGTGCGGCTGGAGGCGGTGCGAGAACTACTTCCGTGGTTCCACGGAGAATACAAAGTCGTGCTGCACGACAACACCGAGCTCCGATGGTCGCGCCGTTACATTTCGCAGCGTCCCGAGATCCTCAAGCTTCCCTGACTCTGCCGGGTCTTAGCCGCGTCGTGCCCGAACAGCGCGATGCCACGATTGACCGGAACCTAGTAAGGATAATAACCCCAAGAGCGGCTCGAAATCGCGATCCCTCCGTAACAGAGAATGCCCGTTGATTATGCCGGAGTCGGGGATCCAATAATCGCTAGTCTTAGTGCGGCCTCCCTGGTGGAAATTCACGGTGGCCTGACGATGCCATATTTATTTATGCCTGTCCGTCAATCCTGTGGTCAAACTGACATGTTGGCGCATCCCGCTCGTCCTGCGGCCAGGCCCGCTCATCCCAACTCCATTGCTTCCTTCCGGCTTCCTGAGGTATCCCTCATTCTATGACCAACCGATTCTACTACCACACCGCTGGCGGTCTCTGCTTCACACTACTAGTCCTGGGCTTCATCTCACGCGCAGGCGCACAGGGCAAGCCAGAAGCCGGTTGGCCTAACTATGGCAACGAGGGAGGGGGCACGCGCTACTCCCCGGCTTCGCAAATTGACCGCGGGAACGTGGGGCAACTGAAGCCCGCATGGACCTATCGCAGCGGTGCGCTCCCCCATGACCCGGAACTCGACAAGAAAGCTGCGTTTGAGGCCACCCCCATCCTTGTTGGTGGAAAGCTCTTCCTGAGCACTCCGTACGATCACGTGATCGCATTGAATCCGGAGACTGGCGCGAAGCTTTGGGAATTTGACCCCCACCTTGAGCTCCCCTATGGCGCTTCAGAGGTGACGTCGCGCGGTGTCTCTGCCTGGCGAGCTCCGCGTGCCAAAGCCGGCCAGCCGTGCACGCTGCGGATCTTCATTGGCACCCTCGACGCACGACTGATCGCTTTGGACGGAGCCACCGGAAAGCCATGTTCCGACTTCGGATCGGATGGAGAGGTTGACCTCACGAGCGGCGTTAGACTGCGCGACCCAGGCGACTATCAAGTCACCTCCGCTCCCGCCATCTTCAAAGACCTGGTCATCACCGGCTCCTCGATGGGCGACAATCGCGCGGTCACGGTGGAGCGCGGCATGGTTCGCGCCTTCGACGTTCGCACCGGCACACTCCGCTGGACCTGGGATCCCATTGCGTCCTGGGCCTACCAGACCACGCCGCGGACTGGCGCGGGAAACGCTTGGTCCACTATCTCGGTGGATGCCCAGCGCGACTTGATTTTCATCCCGACCGGCAGTGCCAGCCCCGATTATTACGGCGGCATCCGCAAGGGTGACAACCAATGGGCCAACTCCGTTGTGGCTCTCCGTGCCAGCACGGGCGAATTTGTCTGGGGCTTCCAGGTGGTTCATCACGATCTGTGGGATTACGACGTTGCATCGCAACCCACGCTTTTCGCTTGGAAGGACGGTACGCCCGCCGTCGCCATCACTACAAAAATGGGCCGGGTATTCGTCCTCAATCGCCTTACTGGTGCTCCGCTCCTCCCCGTAGAGGAACGCCCGGTGCTCAAAAGCGATATCCCCGGTGAAGAATCCTGGCCGACGCAACCGGAGTCCGCCATTTCTGTGGTTCCGGAAAAACTGAGGCCGGAAGACGCCTGGGGCATAAAACCGGAAGAGCGCCAGTGGTGCGCCGACAAGATCAAGGCGGCCCGTTCCGAAGGAATCTTCACCCCTCCGAGTCTTCAAGGCACGCTCGTTTTCCCCAGCAATGTCGGGGGTGTGAACTGGGGAAGTGCCGCATACGATCCTCAGCACCATCTACTCTTCATGGACACCAACCGCCTTCCCATTTTCGTGAAACTCATTCCCCGCGCTGAGTACGACGACGCCCGCAAGAACGCAAGTGATTCCGACCGGCTCCACGGAGAGTTTGCGCGGCAGGTCGGCGCACCTTACGGCATGTTTCGCTCGCCGCTTCTTTCGCCGAGCGGACTTCCATGCAACGCACCGCCCTGGGGCACAGTCGCCGCAGTCGATCTGTTTTTGGGAGTAAAAGCCTGGGATGTCCCGCTGGGAAGCTGGATTCCGGGTATGCACACGGGAACCATCACTCTCGGCGGGCCCATCGCGAGTGCGGGCGGCCTCGTTTTCAGTGCCGCTGCCATGGACAACTATCTGCGCGCTTTCGACTCCGAAACTGGCAAAGAGCTCTGGGAGTACGAGCTTCCGGCTGGCGGCCAGGCCACTCCCATGACCTACACGGTCAACGGCAAGCAATACCTGGTTATCGCTGCAGGCGGCCACGGCAAACTCGGCACGAAGCAAGGCGACTACGTAATTGCCTTCACCCTGCCTTGAAGGAATCGCAAGAGGGGAACGTGTTGAGCGCTCCTCCGTATCTAGAGATACCCAAATGAAAATCACCGCTGATCAAGCACCCGTTCTCAACCATGAAAGACAATCCCTTCTTGCGGATGGCATGCCCATCGTCCTGTTTCTCGCCTTCCTGAACTTCTTGTTGCACCTCTATTTCAACAATCAGTATGGTTACTTCCGCGACGAATTCGACTACCTGGCTTGTGGGGACCGTCTGGCTTGGGGCTATGTGGATCAACCTCCGGTGGTACCGTTCCTCATCAAGATCTCCCGGCTCTTGCTGGGTGACTCGCTTCGCAGTATTCGGATTGTTCCGGCGCTGGCAACCTCGGCGGCGGTCATTTTGACGGCCATGATCACGCGAGAAATCGGTGGCCGGCGGTTCGCGATTGTGCTCTCCGCTTTGGCGTTCATCGCTGTACCCGTCTATCTCAACGACGGCAGCGTCATGACCACCAATTGCCTCGAGCCGCTGTTGTGGATGGGCTGCGTTTATTTCGCAATCCTGGCGATCAAGCGCGACGACCCGCGCTACTGGCTGTGGTTTGGCGTCGTCGCCGGTGTTGCTCTCGAAGAAAAATACTCGGTTGCCGTGCTCGGCTTCGGCATGGTGGTTGGACTGTTGCTGACAGAGCACCGCCGCGTTCTTACCGGGAAGTGGATCTGGCTCGGTGGAGCCATCGCCTTTCTGGTTTTTCTTCCAAACTTTCTATGGAATGTCCAGAATCACTGGCCCTTTGTGCAACTAATGCACAATATCAAGGCCGACGGCCGCGACGTGGTACTTTCACCCACGGCGTACTTCGCCCAGCAGATTCTAATCATTCACCCGCTCTTAGCACCCATGTGGATCACCGGCCTGCTGGCCTTTCTCTTCTCCGCCCGGCTGAAGCCTTACCGGTTTCTCGGCTGGTGTTATCTAGCCTCCTTTACCGTGTTCGTCGTTCTCCAGGGAAAGAACTACTATCTTGGGCCAATCTATCCGGCCTACCTGGCGGCCGGAGCGGTGGTGATCGAGAGTTACACCGCACGGTCGCGTCAAGTCTGGCTGAAGCCCATGCTCGTAGTGCTAGTTCTCGCCGGAGGAGCCTGGCTTGCCCCCGTGGTCATGCCCGTGCTTCCCGTTGATCAATTCATTTCCTACATGGATCACTTGCCTTTCAAAGTGCCTCGCAGCGAGCACAGTCACATGCGCGCCATCCTCCCGCAGCACTTTGCCGATGAATTCGGATGGGACGAGATGGTCGCTACCGTGAATAAAGCCTACCGTCGGCTATCTCCCGAAGAACGGCCGGGCTGCGGCATCTTGGCGCAAAACTACGGGCAGGCAGGCGCCATCGACTTCCTGGGACGCCGCTACGGGTTACCTCCAGCCCTCAGCGGTCATCAAACCTATTTTCTGTGGGGACCGCGCGGCTATTCGGGGAATTGTCTGATCGTGCTCGACGATTCCAGAGAAACACTGGAGGGCTATTTCGAACACGTCGAATACGTGGGCAAGTCTACCGACAACCCCTACGCAATGGAGCGCGAGATCCCCGTCTTCATTTGCCGTGGCGCAAGATTCGGGACGTTGGCCGATATTTGGCCGCGGTTGAAGAAATGGCGCTAGCCATCCTCGCCTGACGCGCGGGTCGTGAGGTCGCCCGTTCACCTAGCCCAAAACGAAGTACCGCGTTCGCCGCCCGCAGCAGGGGTGTGCCTGCTTCTTGATATACAATCGTGACCGGAAAAAATGGCTAAAAGACGATCCCGCGGCCGTGGCTTGCGTCTCATCGCTGCCTTCAAACTCTTAAAAGGTCTGGCGCTGCTCGCGCTGGGAATCGGCGCGCTTAAACTTCTTCACAAGGACGTCGCGGCGGTCGTCGAGCACTGGATCAACATTTTCCAGGTTGATCCCCACAGTCACTACATTCAGCTGCTTCTCGCCAAGTTGTCGATTGTGGACGACCGCCGATTGAAAGAACTCAGCGTAGGCACGTTTATTTATTCAGCCATTTTTCTCGCCGAAGGCGTTGGCCTGGCACTGGGCAAGCGCTGGGCCGAATATCTCACCATCGTTACGACTGCCTCTTTGCTCCCGCTCGAAGTCTATGAACTCGTCAAACACGTCGGCATTGGCAAAGGCGTCGCCCTGGTGATCAATCTTGCCGTGGTTGCCTATCTGATCTTGGAACTGCGCCGCTATCCGAAGCGGCCCTGACGGCTCCACCTTCCGTTCGCTTCCAACGTACAGCTCGACTGTTTGAGTGCCCAGCTCCAAAAACATCAAAGCACAGATCTACCCCGGAGCAGCATTGATCGCCGTTCAGCTACCCGCCGCCCAAGTCCACGGACGAGTGCTTTGGCTGGGCGGCCACACTATGGAATCGTCAGGGTGTTCCCTTCGCGCACCGCGGTGGCGCTTTCCTTGCCTTGATGGCGATAAACAACGATTAGAGTTTTGCCCGCGCCTATGGCTGGATCTCCGCCCAAAGCGCTATTGGTCACCACGAAACTCAGCACCCCTTCGCGAATTCTGCTCTGAAGGACATCCGTCACGTTGAAGGTCCTTCCCTGTACGCCGTAATAACCGCGGATGATCCTGAGGCCATTCCATTCATCATGATCGCGGCCGCCGTAATTCGCGGCGTGGTCGTCCCTATCATCATGATCGCGGCCGCCGTAATTCGCGGGGCGCTCGTCCCGCTCATCGCGGCGAACATTGAACACACTGACTTCAACGAAGCCGCCCTCGTTGTAGTTGAATTCGCGTTCCTCATTCCTGCGATTTCTTGCGAGTATGTGGAGTGACTTGTTTTTCCCAATGGCTGGATCCCCGCCCATGGTTTGGTTGTTCACCGCCACTCTGCCATTTACGCCGCCGCGTCCAACGAGGTCTTTGAGAATATCGGTGACTTCATTGCGCTGATTCTTGAAGCCATAGTCAGCGCGCGTGATCCGCCAGCCTTCCTCCTGCGCACGCACGCCGGCGCTGAAAAGGGTGGTGCCAATGGCGATGGCCATCATCGCGAAGACGAGTACCCCATATCGATTTGTGGACTTCATTCGAGACTCCTTCAGGGCGCAAGCCCTGTTCCATCACTTCTCTCACTTTAACTCTGGTGGGGGCTCCTGGTAATCGCCAATCGAGACGCGATTGTCCTGAACGTCTACACCAGCCCCATGGCTTATTTGCGGAACGGACCTCCGGTTCAATGACCGCAACGCTGCGATTTTCTCCGCGCCGATTTGCAAATCCGGAGGTCTTCCCTCATCATTACTGGTTTGTTTGCGGACGCGGCACGGTTCCGTCCGGCAATTCTTGTTCTAAGTTCATTTTTTCCGACGATCGCATGGTAATCGTTCAATAATAAGGAGCGGCATGGAAAAGCCTTCCAAAATCGCGCCCGCCAAGGGAAAACTGGGAGTCCTGCTTCCGGGCATGGGCGCTGTCAGCACGACCTTCATGGCCGGAGTCGAGCTGGTCCGCAAAGGCAGGTCGCAGCCCGTGGGATCGCTCACGCAGATGGGCACCCTTCGACTGGGTAAGCGCACGGACGCACGTTCGCCGCTGATCAAGAAATTCGTCCCACTTGCGGAACTGAAGGATCTAACCTTTGGCGGTTGGGATATTTTCAAGGACAACGCTTACCAGTCTGCGGCGAATGCAGGTGTCCTGAATCCGCTGGACTTGGAAAAGGTGAAGTCTTTTCTTTCCACCATCAAGCCGATGAAGGCGGCGTTCGACCACGATTTCGTGAAGCTGATCGACGGGCCCAACATCAAGAAAGGCAAGAACAAGTACGAACTGGCGCTGCAGATCAAGGAAGACATCGCCAACTTCCGCAAGACTTCGCGCGCTTCGCGGCTGGTGACTTGCTGGTGCGGTTCGACGGAATCCTTCGTCAAGCCCGAAGACGTGCACTCTACGCCGGAAAAATTCATCGAGGCGATGAAGTCCAATCACCCAACGATCGCGCCATCGATGCTGTACGCCTGGGCCTCCGTGACCAGCGGCGTGCCTTTCGCTAACGGCGCGCCCAACCTGACCGTGGACATCCCCGCGATTCAGAAGCTCGCGCACGACAATAACGTGGCCATCTGCGGAAAGGATTTCAAGACTGGTCAGACATTGATGAAAACCATTCTCGCGCCGGGCTTCAAGGCGCGCATGCTGGGGCTAGAAGGCTGGTTCTCCACCAACATTCTCGGCAACCGTGACGGTGAAGTTCTGGAGGACCCGGGCTCCTTCAAGACCAAGGAAGAGTCTAAGCTCAGCGTTCTGGAATATATCCTCCAGCCGCAGTTGTACCCGCAGCTCTACGGCAAGATGTGCCACAAGGTGCGCATCAATTACTACCCGCCGCGCGGTGACAACAAAGAGGGCTGGGATAGCATCGACATCTTTGGATGGCTCGGCTATCCGATGCAAATCAAGGTGGACTTCCTCTGCCGCGATTCCATTCTGGCTGCCCCGATCGTGCTTGATCTCGTGCTGTTCCTCGACCTGGCGCAGCGCGCGGGAATGCGCGGCATTCAGGAGTGGCTCAGCTTTTATTTCAAGTCGCCGATGACCGCGCCGGGACTGTACCCGGAGCACGATCTCTTCATTCAGTCCATGAAGTTGAAGAACACGCTTCGCTGGATGAAGGGCGAGGACCTCATTACACACCTCGGGCAGGAGTATTACGATTAGTCTGCGTTAGGCGCCGTGGACTTGCGCCGACTTTGCGTCCACGGCGTCGAGCACGCGGGTGGAATAAACCAGCGCTGCGCCGGCGTTCATGCCGACGGCAACTCCAAGCGCTTCGGCGATCTCTTCTTTCTTGGCGCCCGCTTTCAGCGCCGCGTCGGTGTGCACCACAATGCAACCGTCGCAGCGAGTGGTAACGGCCACAGCGAGGGAGATCAACTGGCGCGTCTTTTCATCGAGATGATTCGTCTTCGACCCGGCAGCAGATAGCATCTGGTAGCCCCGAACAGTGTCGGGCGAGAGCTTCATCAGGTCGCCGATTCGGGCACCGATTTCCTTGTGGTACTGGTTCCAGTCCATCATCATGGGTTGCTCTCCTCTATTGTGAAATCGGAATCGGCCCGTGGCGGGTCGGGTCCCGGGAATGCCATTCATCAAAACCAATCACGCGCAGGAACACCGTTTGAGGAGTTAGAGCCCTGGCGGCAACCGTCAGCCGTCAGGCTACATTAACTCTTCGACGAACGAGCGAGCCGCGTCGGCAGGGACACGCAGGCCGCGATGGATCAGCGGGCCATCGTCCAGGACCGGCTCGGCGCCGTGCAAGGTAGGCACGTCGGTGCGCTCGAAGAATTTCCCGATGGGGATCTCGTCCCCCCAGAGGAGTGATTTCTCCATGGCGGTCAACCAGTTGGTAGGGTCATGAGCGGAGTCGTCTTCGAGCTTCTTCACGCGCGGACGAAACCACTGATAGGTATTGTCGTGATTATACGTGACGCAGGGACTGAAGACGTCCAGGAACGAGAAGCCAGGATGCTCGATACCTTGCTTGATTAGTTCCGTGAGGTGCTTCTGCTCGGCGCTGTAACCGCGGGCAACGAACGTGGCGCCTGCGGCTAGAGCCAGGGAAATGGGATTAATCGGTGCTTCGATGTTGCCGAAGGGCATGCTTTTCGTCTTCATGCCAACGCGGCTTGTCGGAGAGGTCTGGCCTGTGGTCAGGCCGTAAATCTGGTTGTCCATGACCACGTAAAGCAGGTCCACATTGCGGCGCATTGAATGGACGAAATGATTGCCGCCAATGCCGAATCCGTCACCGTCCCCACCTGTCACCAGTACAGTGAGTCCGTGATTGGCGAGCTTTAGACCGGCAGCCACCGCCAGAGCCCGGCCGTGCAAAGTGTGCATGCCATAGGTATTCATATAGCCGGGGAAGTTGGAGGAGCAGCCGATGCCGCTTATCGTGACCACGTTGTGGTTCGGTATCTGCAACTCGATCAGGGCCTTTTGAACGGCAGCGAGCACTCCGAAGTCGCCGCAACCGGGGCACCAGTCGGGGTCGACTCTGCCTTTCATATCGGCCATGGTAAGTTGATTCGCACGCTGGGTGCTTGTGGCCATGTGCATCTCCTCCTCAGACCATAATCTCGTGCATGGGAACGGAAAGGTGTGTCTTGCCGACGAGTTGTTCCTTCACGGCTTCCACGATGTGGTGCGGCATGAAGGGTTCGCCATCGTATTTGCGAATATGACCGTCCGGGACGAAGCTGGTTTCGCTCCGCAAGTAGCGCGCAAATTGCCCGCTGTAATTGTTCTCTATTATGATGCTGTGCCGCGAGTCTCTTAGAATCTCGAGAATGGCCTCGCCGTGCAGTGGCACGAGCCAGCGGATCTGGAGCTGATTGGCAGAAATTCCTTGGTTATTGAGGATCTCACAAGCTTCCTCAATCACCCCTTTCGTCGACCCCCAGCCGATCAAGGTCACATCGGCATTACGGGGACCCATCAGCGCGGGAGCCGGAACGGCAGCCTCGATGCCAGTCACCTTGCGCATGCGTTTTTCCATCATTGCGCGACGCTGGACCGGATTGGTGAACTCGTCGCTGATCAACACGCCGTCTTCCATGTGCTCGTCAGTGGCGACCGTGTGAATGTGGCCAGGCACGCCCGGAATCGCCCGTGGTGAAATGCCACTCGCGGTGATCTTGTAGCGTTTGTAATCCCCGTTCGCGCCGACGTCGGAGGCAGCTCCATTGGTTGTGATGACCTCTCCGCGATCGATTGGCGGGCTGAAATCCAGTTCCTTGGGTTCTACGCTCAGCCTGCCTTCTGAAAGCAGCAGATCGCAAAGCACCAGGCCCGGGCACTGGAAGCGGTCGGCAATGTTAAATATCTCGGGGATGAGCTTGAAGCAGTCGCCGATGTCCAGCGGAGCGGCGATCACCCTGGGATAGTCGCCAAAAGCGGCCCCCAGCATTTGCCACAGGTCGCCCTGCTCGGTCTTGGTAGGAACGCCGGTGGACGGGCCGGCCCGCTGGCAATTGATGACCACCACGGGCGTTTCGATCATGGCGGACATGCCCAGACCCTCGCTCATCAAAGCGAAGCCGCCACCTGAGGTAGCGCACATGGCGCGGACGCCGGCATGGGCTGCGCCGATGGCCATATTGATAACGCCGATCTCGTCCTCCACCTGCCGGACCATTATGCCGGCTTTGCGCGCATGCGCCGCCATCCAGTGTAGAACGCCAGTCGAAGGACTCATCGGATAGGCGCAATAGAATTTTACACCCGCTGCGGCGCCGCCCATGGCCATCGCAACATTGCCGCTCAGGATGGCGTAGCGGTGCTCTGTTTTGGGGAGCGCATTCGGGAAAGCGGTGAAGTGCGCGGCCGCATACTCGTAGCCGGCACGCGCGACACCGATGTTTTCAGCCACCACGGCATCGCCTTTTTTCTTGAACTGTTCCCGGAGGACATCCTCTAATGCGGAGAAACCGATGCCCATCATGTGCAGGCCGGCACCGATTGCGAGCGTGTTCTGCGCGACTTTGTTTC
>WNGP01005317.1_pt1 | contig 10723 bp, 8 predicted proteins | sample 5407671 | NCBI WGS metagenome assembly WNGP01 (sample SAMN13153381, study PRJNA577476) | soil metagenome | isolation source: 40 cm soil or saprolite under Garry oak tree replicate 2 | place: USA:California | collected 2016-06-15
ATTAAAAAGAGACCCATCCCGGCAAACACGACGATCGCCATCTTCACCCCTTTTTCCCGATTGACCTCAGGTATGAGATCTGTCGCGGCGACGTAGAGCGTCGAACCCGCCGAAATGGGGAGCGCATAAGCGAGCAAGACACTGCCCCCGAGTAAATGAACTGCCAGGACCCCCACCAGCGTGGAGCCGCCCAAAGCGCTCGCACCCGCAAGCGCCTTTCCCCTTGAATGGCCCGAGGTAATGACGATGGAAGCGATTGTAAAGCCGTCGGGTATCTTGTGGAGCAGCACCGCCAGGAAAATCAGAATGCCGACACGGGGCGATATCATAAATCCAGCGCCGATCGCCACACCGTCGAAGAACGTATGTACGATCATGCCGATGAGCGCCGAGATTCCAACGATGGGATTCACGACCTCTTCATGGTGCGTCTCTAAGCCGAAATGCAGATGGGAGGCGAACGTGTGTTCGAAGGTATGAACAATCAAATACCCAACCAGCAGCAGGACGGGAGCAGAGTTGGTCAGCGTCAAGCTTTCGGGGAGCATCTCCAGAAAAACGGTTCCCAGCATGAACCCCGATCCCAACGCGACAAAGTATCGCAGCGATCGGTACGCCCAATTCCCCGACGATACGATAACACCACCAAGGATATTGGCAAATGCGGCGGCAAGCGCGAACAGTAACGATTGAGCGAAAGCGTTCATCCACTGTGTCGAACGGTTATGATGTCGCCGTCTTTAACGCGATATTCTTTGCCTTCCAGCCGAAGTAATCCTTTTTCCTTGAGCGCTTGCATCGTTCCGTACTTCACGAAATCGTCGTAATGGCAAACCTCGGCTCGAATGAAATGATCTGCCAGATCCGTGTGAATGACGCCTGCAGCCTGTTGCGCGTTCATACCCCGGATGATCGTCCATGCCCGGCATTCTTCCTCGCCTACGGTGAAGAATGAGATGAGACCGAGCAGCCGATAGGTTGTCTGAATCAATCGCTCCGCGCCAGACTCCGACAAACCGTAATCCGACAGAAAACTTCTCAACTCTTCCGGGGGCAGTTCGGCCATCTCCGCCTCGAGTCTCCCACAGATGGTGGTCTGTGCCGTGCCGGCACGAAGCGGGACCTCTGCATGCGGACGTCTCAATCGATCGAGCTGATCTTCACCAATATTGTCGACGTAAAGCATCGGCTTCTCGGAAAGAAATGCGAAACCTTTTACGAGCTTCTTCTCCTCGTCACTGACTTCCATTTCTCGAAGAGGCTTTTCCGATTCCAGCCACTGCTTTGCCTGCTGCAAATACGCGAGCTCCTTCTCCAAGGCGGCGTTCTTGATTTTCTTCAGATCCTTTTCCAGCCGTTCCATGCGCTTCTCGATGGATGCGATATCCGCCAGCATCAGTTCGTAATCGAGATTGCGCTTGTCACGTTCCGGATCTACGGTTCCGTCCGAGTGCGGCACGGATTCATCCTGAAACCAACGGACGACGTGTACTAGCGCCTCAACAGTCCGCACGGGAGCAAGCGCTAAATCTTGACCTTTTGCCCCCACGAGTCCGTGAACGTCGACGAACTCAACGGTCGCGTACGTTGTTTTTTTCGGATTGAATTTCGAAGAGAGAAAATTCAGCCGAGGATCCGGCACTTTGACGACGCCGACATTGGGTTCCAGCTTCCGGCCCGCAGCAGGACCCGCCGCGGCTTTCCCACGCGTGAGCACATTGAATATGGTGGTCTTGCCTGCCGAAGGCAGCCCGATGATTCCCGCTTTCATCTTGCAAATCCACTGTCGGCGGTCATCAGGCCGCCGCTACGCTTAGACCCCGATTTTTGTGTAACGCCCCTCTTAAGCATAACCGCTGGCGTGACCTGACGGCCGAAAACCTTCCGCGCAAACTCGCAAACTTTTCATTTGACAGCCTCAAGGCCCCCGAGTAGTCTGAAGTGGCCAAAAGTGGTTAAACTTGTACATTATTGGCTTTTCAAGGACCAATATCGATGTTGCGTGGGAATGCACCCGCTACCATTGACGAGAAGGGACGGCTCAAGATTCCGTCCAATTTCCGCGCGCACATCGACGAGTCCTGGGGCAGCGACTTCTACATCACGTCTCTCTCGGGTGAATCCGTGCTGATTTATCCCCTCCCAGTCTGGCAGGAAATTGAAGAACGACTCGCCAAGCTACCTTCCATGAACCCAACGAAGAAGAAGTTACTTGATCGAACGAATTATTACGGTCAGTTAACTACTGCTGATAAGTCAGGACGGGTTCTGATTCCGCCGTTATTGCGGGAATCAGCCCAGATGGTGGGAGAAGTCGCTGTCCTCGGTTATTTGGATCATTTGGATGTTTGGAATCATAAACGGTTCCTCAGCCGGATCAAGGAACACGAATTCAGCGAGGAAGACCAGGAAACTCTAAGCAAATTGGGAATCTGATGAAGTTGGATCTTCATGTTTCGACACACGCCAGTTTTAGCCGAACAGGTCATTCAGTTCTTGAATCCGAAGCCTGGCGGCTTTTTTATCGATGCCACGGTCGGAGCCGGCGGGCACAGCCGCGTCATTCTGGAGCTTACGGCGCCCGATGGGAAATTGCTGGCCATCGATCAAGACGAATCGGCGTTGACGCAAGCAGGCCAAGAATTGGCCGTGTTCGGCCCGCGCGTGGTATTCGTGCACGCGAACTTCAGGGAAGTCGCGCAGGTTGCGGCCGCGCATGGATTTTCGGGATGCGATGGCGTGTTGGCCGATATCGGAATTTCCTCGATGATGGTGGACGATCCCTCCCGGGGGTTCTCATTCATGCGTGAGGGACCGCTCGATATGCGGATGGATCGCACGCAGCCGCTTACGGCTGCTGAGGTACTGAACACGTTCTCGGAAAAAGACATTGCCGGCATTCTCTTCCATTACGGCGAAGAACGCCGGTCGCGCGCGATCGCGCGATCGATCGTGCGAGGGCGCCCGCTCCAATCGACGGCAGACCTTGTGCGGGCGATTGAGCGTGTGACGGGCCGCCCTCGTTACGGCCGAATTCATCCAGCCACTCGGACGTTTCAAGCTTTGCGCATTTTTGTGAACGACGAATTGAAGAATCTCGAAATTTTTCTGGATTCGTCGATGGCCATCGCGGGATCGCGCGGGCGAATCGTTGTGATCACGTTTCACTCCCTCGAAGACCGAATCGTCAAACAAAAGTTTCGCGCGCCAGCTGTGGCGGGATCGGTTCTAACCAGGAAGGTTGTCGCCGCGAACGAAGAAGAACTGCAGCGTAATCCTCGCTCTCGAAGCGCGAAATTGCGCGCGTGGGAAAGAAGCTGATGGCCATTGAAATCCACCTCGAAAAACGGATCGTCAACAACAGCGTGATCCGCCAGATCGACGCGAAAAGCCATCGTGATTACATCGTCGTGACGGCATTGGCTGCGATTTTCTTGTTCGGCCTGTTTGCTTACGGCTGGCAGCACTACCAGTGGATCCAATACGGCTATCGCATCGAGGAAGCCCAAAAGAAGAAGGAGCGGTTGGCTGAGACCGGACGCCAGCTGCGGTTGGAACGCGCATCGCTGAGCAATCCGCAGCGAATTGATTCCATTGCGCGGAAACAGCTCGGAATGGTCGTTCCGGCTCCCGGCCAACTCGTCACGTTCACTACGGATGCGCCATTGACCATTCCGTCGCCGCAACGGCAGCAGCCCGCGCGACAGCCACAGCCGGCTGTCCTCGAACTGAACAGATGACCATATTAAAGATGCGATGATGAAATATCCGACAACGCGAGTTTACATTTTGATTGGTGTTATGGCAGTGTGGGCGGCGGCGATCGGAACGCGGCTCTATTTTCTTCATGTCGTTCATTCCGCCGATTACAGGCAGCGCGCCGAGCGTCAGCAGCAGCGCACGTTTGAGGTGACCCCGCCGCGAGGCATCATCTACGACCGCAACAAGAACGAACTGGCAGTCAGCGTCAAAGTTGATTCTGTCTTCGCGGTTCCCGATGAGATCGATGATCCGGTTCGAGCCGCCGGAATTCTTTCGACCCGGCTTGGCATCCCTCGAGATGAGCTTTCCCAAAAACTTCAGATGCAGCGATCTTTCGTTTGGATCAAGCGGAAGGTGAGTGCGACAGAATCCGCGGCGCTCGCGAGAACGAAACTTCCGGGCATTTATTTCCAAAAGGAACACCACCGCTTCTATCCGAAGCGGGAGATGGCGGCCCATGTTCTAGGCTATGTGAATATTGATGAAGAAGGTATGGGGGGACTGGAATACCGGTACAACCGAAGCGTTCGCGGTGAGACCGGCCGGGCGGTTATTTTGACTGATGCCCGCGGCCGAAGTTTCAACAGCCTCGAACAGCCGCCGGCGCCCGGAGCGAATCTGGTCACGACAATCGACGAAAATATTCAGTACATTCTCGAAAAAGAGGTTATGGCTGCCGCAGTCAAGACGCGGCCAAAAGGAATCTCGGTCATCGCGATGTCTCCTTCCACGGGCGAGATCCTCGGGATGGCGAATTATCCTACCTTCAATCCGAATGAGTACGCGCGCTACTCCTCCCAAACCTGGAGTAATCGTGCCGTCAGTCAGACCTACGAGCCGGGTTCGACATTCAAGATTGTAACCGTGACATCGGCTATTGAAGAAGGTGTGGCAACTTCCACAGACGTCATCGATTGCCAGATGGGTTCTATTGTCGTATTTGGCCGGACGATTCACGACCACAAGCCATTCGGCCTTCTGACGGTCAAACAGATCATGGAGAAGTCGTCGGATGTCGGAGCCATTAAGCTTGGGTTGCGGCTTGGCGACGAACGATTTGCAAGTTACATCGACCGCATGGGTTTTGGAAAACCCACGAATATCGATTTGCCCGGTGAGGAACGAGGGCTGACGAAACCCGCGTCGCACTGGACAAAGAGTTCAATCGGATCGATAGCGATGGGTCAAGAGATCGGCGTGACGCCGCTTCAGGTTATTCGAATGGTATCCATCATAGCCAGCGGCGGAATTCTCTACGAACCGTACATCGTCAAGAGAGTCGAGCACCCGCAAAACGGGATTCTTAGTGAGACGATACCCCATGGTGAGCGCGTCATTTCTGCCGATACCGCGGCGAAACTGCAAGACATGCTGGAAGTCGTGGTTACGCATGGCACAGCGACGGCAGGAAAGCTCGATGGCTACACCGCTGCGGGAAAAACCGGCACGGCCCAAAAAATCGATGAAACCGGTCACTATTCCAAAACCAAGTTCGTCGCCTCTTTTACAGGATTCGCTCCAGCTTCGAATCCCGTGGTCGCGATCATTGTTGTTATCGACGAACCGGTTGGGCAACACATGGGCGGGGAGGTCGCGGCGCCTCTATTCAAGAAAGTAGCCGAGCCGATCTTGCGATACATGTCCGTCCCGCCCGATGTTCCTACCTATGCGCCGCAGTACACGATGAAGGAGGCTTTGCCCGTAAAATCCAGAAGCTTTGTCAAGCGCGCGACTTATTCTCCCTCTCGTGAGGGCCAGACCGCGAGCGAAGCGAGCGGAGGGGGTCAATTCCGGACTTTGTGGGCGAAGCAGCCCGTCTCCGCCAGGGTCATAGATCGGGTGTATGGTTCCGAATCCAGTGACTTCGTTGACGTTACCATTCCCGATTTTCACGGAAAGTCTCTACGGCAGGTCACTGAAGAGTGTTTGAAAGCGGGTTTGCGATTGCACTCCACCGGCTCGGGGGCCGCGATCGAGCAGATCCCTCCGCCCGGGAACAGCGTGCGCTCGGGCGCACGCGTACAAGTACGGTTTTCAACTCGCATGTCGCAGCGGTAGCATTTAGAAAATGAAGCTTGAGGAGCTGCTGAAAGGTTGCAGCCTACGCGCCGCGGCTGGTGATCTGGGCGTCGAGATTCTCGGTCTCGCCTATGATTCACGCCGGGTGCGCCCCGGCGACGCCTTCTTTGCCATCCGTGGAACTCGCATGGATGGAAACCGGTTCGTCCCGAACGCGATCGAGAAGGGAGCTGCCGCCATTGTGTCGGCTTTACCCGCTACGCCTCCAGTTTCTGTGCCTTGGATTGAAGTCGGCGACGAGCGCCTTGCGCTTGCTCGAATGGCCGGTAACTTCTACGGTCATCCGACCGCCCAACTGCACCTCATTGGAATCACGGGCACCAATGGAAAGACGACGACAACGTATTTGGTCGAGTCCATTTTGAAAGCAGCGAATATGCCCGCCGCCGCATTTGGCACGATCGAATATCGGGGCGCAGGATTCGCTTTCCCAGCGGAACGGACAACAGCGGAGTCGCCCGAACTGGAAAAACTCTTCAGACAAGTGGTCGATGCGGGATGGAAATACGCCGTAATGGAAGTCTCGTCTCACGCAATCGCCATGAAACGCGTCCAGGCACTGCAGTTCGAGATTGCGGTGTTCACCAACCTCAGCCGTGACCATCTAGATTTTCATGGCGACATGGATTCGTATTTTCGGACGAAGAGACAGTTGTTTGAAGGGTTAAATGGAGTACGGCCGAGAATCATGGTCTTGAACAGCGACGATCCCCGATACGAGGATCTACGGTCGATTGACCCCTCGCGCGTGCTGACCTATGGAATGCAAGCTGCAGCTGATGTCTGTCCTGTGCGCCATCAATTTGGGTGGAAAAATACCGAGGCCTTCTATAAGACGCCGCTGGGCGAGCTGGAGGTGCGCACGTCTTTGATGGGCAAGCCGAACCTGTTGAATATCGGCGCAGCCATCTCGGTCGGCATCGCTCTTGGTCTACGGCTCGAGGCCATCGCCAGTGGTATCGAGCGGCTTGGTAGCGTTTCGGGGCGGTTCGAGCCCGTCAGTGAAGGGCAACCCTTCCGTGTTATCGTTGATTATGCCCATACGGACGACGCTCTGGAAAAACTTCTACGGTCCGCCCGCGAAATCACCCCCAGAAGATTGATCCTGGTTTTTGGCTGCGGTGGCGAGCGCGATCGTACGAAGCGTCCAGCGATGGGAAAGGTGGCGGCGCTCGAGAGCGATTATGCGATCCTGACCTCTGATAATCCGCGCGGCGAAGATCCCATAGAAATTATCCGTGAAATCGAACATGGAATGCGCGATGCCCGGCACAGCGTTATTGTGGATAGGCGCGAAGCCATCCGCCGAGCATTGCTGGAAGCGAAGGAAGGCGACACCGTCGTGATCGCGGGAAAGGGCCATGAGACTTATCAAACGATCGGTGCTACGTCATATGCATTTGATGATCGCGTGGTAGCACGCGAATTGCTCCATGAACTTATCGTTGGAAGAAATTAGCCAGGCTGTCGACGGGGTTCTCGAAGGACCGGGCCATGTCAACGTTCGAGGCTACTCGATCGATTCCAGAACGATCAATGCTGGGGAATTGTTTTTTGCGATAAAGGGCCCCCGCTTTGACGGACATGAGTTCGTCGCGCAGGCCCTTCAAAAGGGAGCGGCGGCCGCGGTCGTTGAGGAAGAACTGAGACCCTCACCCGGCCCGCCTGCGGCGGCTTCACCCTCTCCCTCTGGGAGAGGGCAGGGTGAGGGTTCCATCATTCGAGTCACCTCTACACTCGAGGCCCTTCAAACTCTTGCTCTCACGGTTCGGCGGCGCTTGGGAATGACAATCATCGGCGTAACCGGGAGCGCCGGCAAAACGACAACTAAGGAGATGACTGCGGCGGTTTTAGGGAAAAAGTTCACGGTTTTGCGTTCCGCAGGCAATCTGAACAATGAATTCGGGATGCCGCTCTGCCTTCTGCGCGCGGAGCGCTACCAGAACATTGGCGTTCTGGAAATGGGCATGTCCGCCAAAGGCGAGATCCGCAGGTTGGCTTTGATTGCTGAGCCCAACGAAGGCGTTGTGACGAATGTCAATCCCGTGCATCTGGAATTTTTCAAGTCTATCGACGAGATCGCGGAGGCCAAGGCCGAGCTCATCGAGGGCCTGCATGAACCCAAGGTTGCCTACCTGAACAACGACGATCCGCGCGTCCGCGCGATGGCGCGCAACTTCGCCGGGAAAGTTATTACCTACGGCGTGAAGTCCGTCGCTCGATTCAAAGTCCAACAAATACAGGATCTGGGTATCGAAGGAACCGCTTTCACCGTGCAGCATGGCCAGGGCGATGCACATTTCGTTTTGCCTTTGCTCGGCCAGCACAATGTCGCCAATGCGATCGCCGCCATCGCCGTGGGCGCTACACACGAAGTCCCTTGGGAACAAATTCGGGAAGCCATTAGCCAGATTAAGCCCGAAAAAATGCGCGGTGAGGTCGTCAAGTTTCGCGAAGGATTTGTGGCGATCGATGACTCTTACAATTCGAATCCTCGCGCTCTCTCCGAAATGATTCGCTTCCTCGGTAGGCTTCAGGGATACCAGCGTAAGATCTTGGTGGCAGGCGAAATGTTGGAGCTTGGACCGGAAGGACCGGAACTTCATCGAAATTGCGGCCATGAAGCGGCTCGGGCAGGATTGGAAATGATCATTGGTGTGCAAGGCCAGGCCAAAGAAATTTTGGAAGGTGCGCTGGACAGCGGAATGGACCGTTCTCGATTGAAATTCGTCGGCGATGCTCTTCAAGCAGGCGATCTACTGGCGCGCACTGTAAAAGAAGGTGATGTGGTTTTGATCAAGGCGTCGCGGGGAGTGAAACTCGAGCAGACTCTCAACACCCTTCGAGCCGCTTTCGCCAGCATGGCACCCTAAATTGATTTAATGCTCTACCACATTCTTTACGAATTCTTATATCCGTTGAACAACCTCTGGGCGCCGCTCAGAGTCTTGAACGTTTTTCAGTACATTACGTTCCGGACAGCGTATGCCAGTTTGACGGCACTGTTGATCAGCCTGCTGCTGGGTCCTTGGTTGATTACGAGATTGCGGGAATTTCAGATTGGCCAGCAGATTCGTGAAGAGGGCCCAAAATCTCACCAGAAGAAGGCGGGCACGCCGACGATGGGCGGAGTTCTGATCGTTGTCTCGATCATCGTCCCGACATTGTTGTGGGCAAACCTTCGGACGCGATATGTCTGGCTTGCTGTTGTCGCAACGCTCGCCTTCGGCGCCATCGGTTTTGCCGATGATTACATCAAGATCGTCCGCCGCCGGTCACTCGGTCTCACGCCGCGTGAAAAGATTGGGCTCCAGACGCTGTTCAGTATCTGCATCGGAATCTACCTTCTGTACCTGACGAATACTCATCTGTACGAGACGAAGCTGACGGTTCCCTTCTTCAAAACCTTCGCCCCCGATCTCCTCGTCGACAGCCTATTCACAAGTCCGTTTTGGTTTTTTGGTTATCTGCCGTTTCTATTTGTCATCTGGATGGTGATCGTTGGGTGTTCCAACACGGTCAACTTGACCGATGGCCTGGATGGCTTGGCCATCGGCTGCACGCTGATCGCTTCGGCGGCCCTAACCGCGCTGACCTACGTCACCAGCAATGCGATCCTTTCAGACTACCTCGACCTCCAGTACATCCGGCAGGCCGGCGAGTTGACGATCTTCTGCGGATCGATGGTTGGAGCAAGCCTCGGTTTCCTTTGGTACAACGCGCATCCCGCTGAAGTGTTCATGGGCGATGTGGGATCGCTCGCGCTGGGTGGCGCCATCGGCACAGTGGCCGTCATTATCAAGCAGGAACTTCTTCTGATCTTCATCGGTGGTGTTTTCGTGGCCGAAGGATTGTCGGTAATTATCCAGGTCGCTTCGTTCAAGCTTCGGGGTAAGCGCGTTTTTAAGATGGCTCCGTTGCATCACCATTTCGAACTGCAGGGCTGGAGCGAATCGAAAGTCATTATTCGCTTTTGGATCGCGTCGCTCATCCTGTCGTTATTCAGTTTGTCAACACTGAAATTGAGATAACGTGGCGAAAACACTAAAACCCGATCGGATACTATTTCTCGTAACTCTGGTTCTGGTCGGATTTGGAGTCGCGATGGTATTCAGTTCCTCCGCTATCATGGCGAAGGAAAGATTCGGAGATCCGAACTATTTCTCATTCAAGCAGATCATTTCGGGAACGTTCGGGCTGGCGATCATGTTTATCGTGATGAAGGTGGACTATCACACATATCGCCATCCGGTGATCGTTTTTTCCACGCTGGCGATTGTCGTTGCAATGCTTGTCGTCGTCTTTTTTGTGGCCGCATCGGCGAAGACGCACCGCTGGATACAGTTCTCCGGTTTCTCGATGCAGCCGTCCGAGATGGCGAAACTCGCCCTCATATTTTTCCTCGCGTACTTTTTGGAAAAGCGAAAAGGCAAGTTGAACGATCTACCGTTCACGCTGGTTCCGATTGCAATTATTGTGGCGCTGCTGGCCGGGCTGATTCTGCTGCAGCCCGATTTGGGTACAGCCGTTGCGCTACTTGCGATCAGCGGAGTCTTACTCTTCGTTGCCGGACTCGATCTGCGCTGGATTGCAGGATCCATCATTTTCACTGCGCCGGTTTTTTATCTGCTGATTTTCCGAGTCAGGTACCGCCGCGAGCGCATCCTGGCCTTTTTAAATCCGTGGGAAGAGCCGTTGGGCCGCGGCTTTCAGATGATCCAATCATTGCTGTCGGTCGCTTCCGGGGGCATCACCGGGCTCGGCTTCATGGAGGGAAAACAGAAGCTGTTCTATTTGCCACAGCCTCATACCGATTTCATTTTCGCTGTCGTCGGCGAAGAGCTGGGCCTCATTGGAACATGCATGCTGCTCGCGCTATTTG
>WNGP01006268.1_pt1 | contig 10719 bp, 7 predicted proteins | sample 5407671 | NCBI WGS metagenome assembly WNGP01 (sample SAMN13153381, study PRJNA577476) | soil metagenome | isolation source: 40 cm soil or saprolite under Garry oak tree replicate 2 | place: USA:California | collected 2016-06-15
TCTACGGCACCAGGATAGCGACGGTTTTCACGGCGATGGTGCTCTGGACGGCGTTCGGTTCGGTCTTCGCGCTGTTGCTTGGCTACTCGCGAATTCCTTACGCAGCCGCGCTTGATGGTTACTTCTTCAAAGTGTTCGGGCGACTTCATCCCACAAAGCGATTTCCATATGTCGCGCTGATCGTGCTGGGGGTGATCTCGATCATTTGCAGTTTCTTTTCGCTGGATACTGTTATTGACGCGCTAATTTCAACCCGAATTCTGGTGCAGTTCATCGGCCAGATTCTCGCGCTCATACTGCTGAGAAAACGTGCGCCGGACATGCGCCGGCCCTATAAGATGTGGTTGTACCCGCTTCCTTGTCTGGTCGCGCTCATCGGTTGGATATTCATCTTCGCGACTACGGCATGGCCGGTGATTTTGCTTGGTCTGGGTACGCTTGCTTTGGGCGCAGTCTTTTTCTTTGTATGGTCGTGGTATACCAAGCGGTGGCCGTTTGCTTCTGACGTACCTGATACAGATGATTAATAGGTCCAATATGTTTAGACTACTGAGCTTAGGTTTTGTCATTTCACTCCTCGGACTTAATGCGCCGGCGATTCCGCAGAACAAACGCCAGCAGCCGCCTCTTGATAAGACGTTTCTGCGCCAAGGCTGGACCATTCAATCTTCCGCCAAGGTCCAGGAGAAAGGCGATGCTATCTCGCAGAATCAGTTCCAGCCGAAGAGTTGGTATCCGGCGACCGCTCCCTCTACGGTCGTCGGCACTCTGGTTGAGGACAAAGTTTATTCTGATCCTTTCGTCGGCATGAATCTAAGACTGATGCCGGGTTGCAGTTATCCAATCGGCGCAAACTTCTCGCTGCGGCCGATGCCGGAAGACAGTCCCTTCCGCGTTTCCTGGTGGTATCGAACTGAATTTCGCTTGCCGGCCGGCTATCATGATCGAAACTCCGCGAGGTGGCGCGCGCAGGATTGAATACTCTGGCCATTGAAGTCTTCCCGCAACAGCCCGATGATCTCGGCTGGACCTGGGTCGATTGGAGCCCCATGCCGCCGGATAAGAACATGGGCATCTTCCGTGAAGTTTATCTCACCAGCAGCGGGCCGGTAACGCTCCGTTATCCACAGGCCGTCACGCACTTCGATCTGCCGGCACTTGAGACCGCCCATCTGACCGTCAATGCCGAGGCTCACAACACCAGCGATCATGAAGTTGAAGGTTTGTTGAGTGGGCGCATCGAAGGTCTTCGCTTCTCGCAGCGAGTCAAACTCGGGCCTCAGGAAACCAGGTCCGTTTCCTTCACGCCTCAGCAGTTTCCCGAACTCAACATTGCTCATCCACGTGTCTGGTGGCCGGTGCATCTGGGCGCGCAAGATCTCTACCGTCTGGAGATGGAGTTCACAGCAGACGGCAAAGTCTCTGATCGCCAGACTACGCGCTTTGGCATTCGAGAGATCACCTCCGAATTGGATGCTCAAAATCACCGCGTCTTCAAAGTCAATGGCCAGAATGTACTGATCCGTGGTGGCGGCTGGGCCTCAGATATGTTTCTTCGTTTTATGCCTGGGCGATTGAGAACGGAGTTTCAGTATGTCAAAGACATGAACTTGAATGCGATTCGTTTGGAAGGACAACTTCAGCCCGATTACTTTTTCGATCTAGCCGACGAATATGGAATTTTGATCATGGCCGGGTGGTGCTGCTGCTCGCATTGGGAGCACTGGCAGCATCGGAACGATTACAAGGAAGGGCCGGTGTGGGATAAAGAGGACTATGACATCGCTGCCAAATCACAGGCGGATCAAATCAGGCGCTTGAGAAACCATCCGAGCGTGTTGGTGTGGTTGAACGGCAGCGACAATCCGCCGCCTGCCGATGTCGAACAGATGTACGTAGACATTCTCAAAAAATATCAGTGGCCCAATCCCTTCATTTCGTCGGCGACGGCAAAAAAGGCCGAGTTCAGTGGCGTCACCGGAGTCAAAATGGAAGGACCTTACGAATGGGTGCCCGCTTCCTACTGGCTGCTGGATAAAGAGGCCGGCGGCGCTCATGGATTCGCGACCGAGATCAGCCCCGGACCGGCGGTGCCTCCGCTTGAGAGCCTGCAGCGGATGATACCCAAAGAACATCTCTGGCCCATCGATGAGTATTGGAACTATCACGCCGGCGGCGGGCAGTTCAAAAACATTAAGGTCTTTACTGACGCTCTGAATAGCCGCTACGGCGCGGCCAAAGATGTGCGGGATTACGCGCTCAAGTCACAATTGATGACCTACGAAGGCCAGCGGGCGATGTTTGAAGCCTACGCCGGCAACCGGTACACCTCGACCGGAGTGATTCAATGGATGCTGAACAACGCCTGGCCTTCCTTGATCTGGCATCTTTATGACTACTACCTGATGCCTGCCGGCGGCTACTTTGGAACCAAGAAGGCCTGCGAGCCGATTCACGTGCAATATTCCTACGACGACAAAAGCGTCGTGGCAGTGAATACTACCCATCAACCGCAGCCAAAACTGAAGTTAACGGCGAAGGTGTTTGATCTCAATCTGGCGGAAAAGTTTTCCAAAGCGACTGAGGTAGACTTGGCCGCGGATAGTAACTTTAAAGCTTTCTCCATTCCGCAAATACAAGACCTGTCAGCGACCTATTTTCTCAAGCTTACCCTGCAAAACTCTACTGGTCAGATCGTTAGTTCCAACTTTTACTGGCTGTCGACAACAGATGATGTGCTCGATAACGCGAAAACCAAGTGGTACTACACACCGGTGAGTTCGTATGCCGACATGACCCAACTCGAAAAACTTCCCCCTGTGAAGTTGGCCGTGGCTGGCCGGGCCGTGCGTCGCGGCGGCGAAGAGATTGCGCACGTGAGCATTTCAAATCCCAGTCACAATCTCGCTTTCTTTGTTCATCTCCAGATAAAACACGGAACTGACGAGCGAGATGTCCTGCCGGTGGTTTGGGAGGACAACTACGTCTCTCTGCTGCCCGGCGAGCGCCGGGAGGTTACGGCAACTTATAAAGTCAAGGACTTGGGCAACGCGCCTGCATTTCTGAAGGTCGAAGGCTGGAATAGCGTATCGATCAAGATTCCTTTAGCAGCGAATAAGAAGCAATAACCCGCATCATGAAACCGCTGAAACTCGGCATCACGGGCGTGCGCGGCATCGTCGGCGAAACGTTCACTCCCGAGGTTGCAGCCGGATTCGCCCAGGCCTTTGCCACCTATCTCGACAGTGGTCGCATTCTGGTTTGTCGTGACACCAGATTATCAGGGCCAATGGTGCGCTCCGCAGTAGTGGCCGGACTTTTAGCTGCGGGTTGCGAGGTAATTGATCTCGGCATTTGTCCAACCCCCAGCCTGCAATTGGCTGTGGCCTGGCTCAAGGCTGACGGAGGAGTTGCCATCACGGCCGGCCACAATCCTGCGCCATGGAATGCGCTGAAGTTTGTCCGTGGTGATGGTCTTTATTTGAATCCCGTGCAAGCCGAAGAGCTTTTGGACATTTTCCATCAGGGAGAGTTTGCCAAGGCCACGTGGAACAGGATCCAGCCCGCCATCCAACATCAGGACCCAATCGAACACCACATCGGATTGTTAATGAACGCTTTTGACACCAGCACTATTAAGGCACGCCGCTGCAAGGTTGCGGTCGATTGTTGTAACGGTGCTTGTTCGCTACTTATCCCGCGCTGGCTGGCGGAACTCGGCTGCGAAGTTCTGGCGATCAATGACGATCCTACGGGTGCATTTCCGCATCGGCCGGAACCAACGCCAGAGACCATGGCCCAGCTTAGTGCGGTTGTTAAGGCGGGCCATGCCGACATTGGTTTCGCTCATGACGCTGATGGAGAGCGCCTGGGGATCGTGACCGAACTGGGCGACCCACTCTCAGAAGAATCGACCTTGGCCCTGGCCACCCATATTCGTCTCGCACAGGGCGCCGGCGTGATAGTGACGAATGTTTCGACCACCGGTGCTATAGAAAAAATCGCTACGCCTTATGGAGGACGTGTTGTGCGGACGCAGGTCGGACAGACTTATATCTCTGAAGCCATGCTTGAACATAACGGAATCCTCGGGGGCGAAGGCAGCGGAGGCGTGACGGTTCCGCAAGTCCATTTGACCCACGACAGCGCCGCCGCCGTGGGACTCATTCTCGAAGGCCTGACGCGCACGGGCGAACCGGTCTCGAACCTCGTTAACCAACTTCCTCGATTGTTCATGTTGAAGCACAACCTGCCGGTGGAACCCAATCGCCTCTATTCGGTCCTGCAAGACTTTCGCGTCGCGATCGAGCGCGAGCACTTTCCCGATGATTTGACGGACGGCATTAAGGTAGATTTACCCGAGGGTTGGATACACGTGCGAGCTTCCAACACGGAATCCATAATTCGCGTTATTGTCGAAGGCGAGGATGCGACGAAGGCTCGCCGCCTGCTTGATTGGGCGCGCGACAGATTGGTTCACTAAGTTATGCGGCCGATACCATCTCTCAAAATCAGTATCTCCGGTGTGCGCGGAGTCATTGGCGAGTCTCTGACGCCCACGCTGCTGACGCGTTTTGCGCAAGCGTTCGGCACATATGTCGGCCAGCGCACAGTTGTCATCGGGCGCGATCCCCGTACCTCAGGGGAAATGGTCAAACAGGCAGTCATCGCGGGCCTGCTCTCGAGCGGGTGCCGCATCATCGATATCGGTATGTGTCCCGTGCCGACCATTCAACTACTTGTCCGTCATCATCGCGCCCATGGCGGCATTGCGATTACCGCAAGCCACAATCCAGCCGAATGGAATGCACTGAAGTTCATTGGCGAGGGCGGGTTTTTTCTAAACACCGGTCAGGCCCGCGAACTGTTGGATATTTATCACCAGGGCGAATACACGCGCGTCGGGGGCGCGGAGATGCGTGCAGTGGCCGAGCTTTCCGGAGCGACTGATCTGCATATTCAAACGATCATAGAGGTCTTGGGAACACTACCAACGCGCAAGAAAAAGCTACGTGTAGTTCTTGATGCCTGCAATGGAGCTGGCTCACTGGTGGGTCCAAAGCTGCTTGAAGCGCTGGGTGCGGAAGTCATCGCGATTAATGTAACCCCCAACGGATCGTTTCCTCGTCCGGCAGAACCGCTGGCGGAAAATCTTGGAGACCTGTGCGCCGCAGTCAAAGCGCATCAGGCCGACATTGGCTTTGCCCAGGACATGGATGCCGATCGCCTGGCGACAGTTTCAGAGAACGGCGTAGCGATTGGTGAGGAGTACACGCTCCTGCTGGCGACTGTTAACGCTCTCGGCAAGAATCCTGGCCCAGTCGTGGCAAATCTATCAACTACGTCCGCGCTTCAGGAAGTCGTCAGCCGGTTTGGTTGTCCATTTTTTCAATCGAAGATCGGCGAGGTCAATGTCACTGAAGAAATGCAGAAACAAAGCGCCGTAATTGGCGGCGAAGGTAACGGCGGCGTCATTTATCCGCGCCTCAATTTTGCTCGCGATAGCCTGGTTGGCATGGCCCTCATCCTCCATCTCTTGGCGGAAACTGGTCAGGCGATTACCGAGTTGATAAGTACCTTGCCGCGGTTCGCCATGATCAAAGAGAAACTGGTTTGCCCCTCAGATAAAATCTCCATAGTGCTCAGAATGCTTCGTCAGGAGTACGCGGCGTATCCGATGGATCTCCGCGATGGTGTGAAAGTAAGTTTGCCCAACGGTTGGTTTCTGGTGAGAGGCTCAAATACTGAGCCGATCGTCCGTGTGATTGCTGAGGCAGAGTGTGAGGCAGATGCAAGGACGATCAGCGACCGCGTGTATTCAAGGGTTCAGGAGTGTCTGTGATCCAGCGGCGATTCATAAAAGACTCCGCGCCGCGCTGGATCCGATGGGAAGAGGCGTGATTGTTAACGGTTGCACACCTCTCAAAAGACGAACCCACCGCTATTGATCTTCCGTGCATTTGGCAACTATTAAAGTGATGTCGTCGTGCTGTTCGTGAGGGCTGAAATGCTGGACGTCCTCAACGATCGACGCAAGCAGGGCCTCTGAAGACAAGTCACGGTTTCGCCGCAAGACTTCAATGAGACGCTGTTCTCCATACTCGTCGCCGGCATTGTTGAACGATTCAGTTATGCCATCGGTGTATAGTGCGAGCGTGTCTCCTGAAAAGATCTCGAGCTCCGAAATCGAGCAATCCCACTCACTGAAGAGTCCCAGGACTGTGCCTGTGGAATCGAGCCGCTCAAGAGTGTCATCGCTGCGGAGAACAAGGGCGGAAAGATGTCCACAATTTGCATAGCGCAAGCGCCGCGTTTTGTCGTCGTATTCGGCAAAGAAGAGAGTCGCATAGGCGCTGTCAGTGCTGTTTTCGTAAAAGAGCTGGTTCACTGAGCGTAAGAAGCGCCGCGGTTGATCCCGGGCAATTGCAGACTGACTGCGCAGATTCGCTTGAAGATGGGCCATCAAAAGGGCCGCAGCAATTCCCTTCCCTGAAATGTCGCCAAGCACTAGCCCGAGCTGTTGTGGACCCAGATTAAGAAAATCATAGTAGTCGCCACCGACCGAGCGAGCCTGAATGCAAATACCCGCATAGTCGAGCGTGCGAAGGGCGGGCAGCGTTTGGGGAAAGAGCCTTGCCTGTACCTGTTTTGCAATTTCGAGTTCCTGGTCGGCGCGGCGTTCCGCTTCCAGCTTCTCGGCAACGGCGCGGCGTTGCGCTTCGATTTGCTCGCTCACCTCGTCCCGGCCCGCAAGGCCGAAGGAGTTCCCGTCCAGGTCTTCAAACCGGGTGAAGGTACCGCCCCAGCGTGGTGTCTGCGGCGGATGATGAAAGCGAACCCCGCGCTCGCGCCATTCATGGAATTTGGCCGCGACGTCCTCGGTCACAAAAATGATGTCCGTGCTCCGGCCAATGAGCTTGTATTCCTCTGAGTCGGGCTTCGGAGTAACGAGCGCAAGGATCGCGGTGCCATCCGGAGGAGCAACCGCTGTCCAGCGATCACCGGATTCCAGGCGGGCATCAACGACCAGGCTGAACCCGAGTTGGTCCAGGTAGAATCGCAGGCTTCGATCCTGATCGCGGACCAGGATCGTAACGTGGTGCAGGCTGAGATGGAGCTGTTGTCGATCCAGGGTATTGGTGGACTGGTCCGGCCCCGGGGATAAAGCGGAGTTGCTCATGGTCAGGGATTATAAGATCCTCAGGCCGTTCCAACGCAATTGTGTTGTTAGCCGCCTTAATCCTTGACCCGCGGCGAGACTTCGGAAAGAATCCTAGTCGTTCCACGGCGGGGCAAAAATTAACCAGCAGCACCAGGCTCGAGGAGTTCTGTGATGTTGTTTCGGACCAGACGATACGTCAGTCTCCTCTTCGCAATAGGAAGCGGGAGTCTTGCTTTACTCAACGGGCTTACTGCTCCCTCGTTTGCACAACGATTAACCGGCGAGCAACTGGCTGTTTCACAGGCGCGTCAGCGTGCGAAGGTGTCTTCACAAACGCTCTTCGACGACTTTAATTACTCGAACTATAAGCAGCTCGCAAAACACGGCTGGATCATTCGTACTGCGGCAGGGTGGCCGGGAGTGCCGGGCGCAACCTGGGGAAATGAGGGAGTATCATTTCCTGTCGACCAGGATCAGCGAGGCAATCGCCTACTGCGCATGATCTCTTCCACCGACGGGACCGGATCCAATACCCATCAAACCCAGATTTGCCACCAACGCAAATACCTCGAGGGCACATATGCCGCTCGGGTCCGTTTTGTTGATGTGCCGGCGGACGGAACCAGCGGGGATCAACTCGTTGAGAGCTTCTACACGATTAGCCCTCTGAAGGCGCCATGGAATCCTGACTACAGCGAGCTGGATTTCGAGTATCTGCCGAATGGCGGCTGGGGCATTGCGGGGCCTACGTTGTATGTGACTTCCTGGCGGACCTTCAGCCCGGAACCGAATTGGAAAAAAGACAACGTCTTTAACACCAGCAATGGAACTGTTGCCGGGTGGCATACACTCGTAACCCAGGTCTATGGCGGCAAGGTGAAGTATTTCATCGACGGCAAACCTCTGGCCGAGCATGTTGGACAATATTACCCGCGGTCGCTGATGTCGATTAATTTCAATCTTTGGTTTATCAAGGATGCGGCGGTGAAATCCAGCGCCGTGCGCCACTACCAGGAAGACATCGATTGGGTCTTCCATGAAGCCAGGAAATTACTCGCGCCGGAAGAGGTTGAAGCCAAGGTGACCGCTCTGCGACGAAGGTCTGTCAGATTTCAAGATACGGTTCCGGCGCCGGTGCCTGCGTTGATATCGCCTTGCGATTACTGATAGCGCCATTGGATGACCCGAGCCAGAGAAGCAAAATTTAGCTCGTCTCATCGCCAAACGGAAACTCTTACGAGGAGAAAATCAAGCCCGTGATCCGCAAAGCTGATAACGCGCCCGCGCGGCGCCAGTTTTTAAGATTTGCCGGTCTTGGTGCGCTGGGACTACTACTGCCGGATCTTCGCTTTGCCCGCGTGCTCGGTGCGAAGCGCGCCGAGGAGCTGCTGCTCTACGTGGGAACCTACACCACGGGTAAGAGTGAGGGGATTTATCTGTACCGGTTGGATCTCTCTTCAGGAGAGCTAAAGCACGTCGCCACCACGAAAGGAGTAGTTAATCCTTCGTTTCTCGCGCTCGCGCCCAACCGGCGTTATCTGTACGCCGTCAACGAAGTCGAGGAGTTTGCGGGCAGGAAAAGCGGAGCCGTGAGCGCCTTTGCTGTCGATCAAAAGACGGGTGAACTGAGTCTGTTGAATCAGAAACCAGCGTTGGGCGCCGACCCTTGTTATGTGGATGTGGATGCTCGCGGCAGGTTTGTTTTGATCGCTAATTATACTGGCGGCAACGTTACGGTTTTTCCGGTAGAACGCGACGGCAGTTTGGGCGAGGCGACTGATATGAAGCAGTATCAGGGCTCGAGCATAAACCGGGAGCGTCAGGAAGGCCCACACGCCCATTGTATCGTTCTTGATCCAACGAACCGGTTCGCGTACTCATGCGATCTGGGAACAGACAAGATCATGATTTTCCGCTTTGACCCACGAGACGGAAAGTTGCTACCGAACGAGCAGCCCTGGGCGCAGGTCAAGCCAGGAGCCGGACCGCGCCATCTGGCTTTTTCTCCCGGCGGCAAATATGTTTTCGTGCTTAACGAACTGCATTCGACCGTAACCGCCTTTTCGCGCGATCCAGATAGGGGAACTTTGCAAGAGCTGCAAACCTTAACTACCCTGCCGAAGGATTTCAAGGGACAGAACTCAAGTGCCGACATTCATGTTTCTTTGGATGGTCGATTTGTTTATTGTTCGAACCGGGGTCACGACAGCATCGCTATTTTCGCGATCGATACGCGCGGCAAACTCAGCCCGATCGGCCACGAATCCACTCGAGGCATGACGCCGCGCAACTTTGCCATCGATCCCAGTGGAATGTTTCTGCTGGTGGCAAATCAAAAATCCGACAACCTCGTTGTCTTCCGACTCGATCAAAAGACCGGCCGGCTCAACTCGACCGGACAGGTCGTCCCGGTACCGTCACCCGTCTGCCTCAAGTTCACTGCTTCTTTTTCGTAACATCGCCGGTGGCGGGATCTTGGCAGACTGTCGGAAAAAGAGCCGCGTAGCGGCGAAATGTTTATAGCTCGCGAGCACACTTATTAAACTCCTTTCCGAATTGAGCGAAATGTCGGGCATTTCGCTCAATTCGGAAGAAGATGAGACGAAGGGCAGTTCCCTTCTATAAACATTTCGTGCCTCCGGCACTTTTCTCCTACAGACTCCTCAGCAGGGTGACACTGTCAGTGCTTGGCTCTATCAGCGTACGATTGGGACGCTAGCAGGCTTTAGAATTAATTACTCGGAGGGTTCGACACGATGCGATTTCTAAGAAAGCTAACGCACCTGCTGGCTATTATTCTGTTGAGCCTGGCGCCTTCTCAAACCTTCGGACAAACAAGATTCGTCACCACTCGCGGAAAAGAGCTTGCCTCGCCGGAAGGTAAACCGCTGCTCTTGAAGGGCATTAATCTCGGCAACTGGCTGCTGCCCGAGGGTTACATGTTCAAATTCAAGACCACTAATTCACCGCGGTTGATTCAGGCCGCAATCAGTGAACTCGTCGGTGAAGATGAGGCGCGGCAATTCTGGAAAACTTATCGCGACAATTACATCACGCGAGCAGATATCAGATTTATAAAGCAGTCGGGATTCAACTCTGTTCGAGTTCCATTTAGTTACCGGCTGTTTGTATCAGACTCAAGACTGGAGGGTCCGGGCTACGAACTGTTAGACAGAGTTGTCGACTGGTGCCGGAGAGAGGGGCTCTACGTAATTCTCGATATGCACGCAGCGCCCGGCGGACAAACCGGCGACAACATCGATGATAGCTTTGGCTACCCTTTTCTGTTTGAGAGACGCGAGAGTCAGGAGTTGACCGTTAGCCTGTGGCGAAAACTTGCAGCGCGATATCGGGACCAACCGGCTGTGATCGGATACGATTTACTCAACGAGCCGATTGCACATTATTTCGATGCTGCATCGCTGAACCCAAAGCTCGAACCGCTCTACCGCAAGATCGTCTCGGGAATACGAGAGGTGGACCGCAATCACATCATCTTTCTGGGTGGCGCGCAGTGGGACACCAGCTTCAAAGTTTTCGGAGCGCCTTTTGATCGG
>WNGP01009958.1_pt1 | contig 10718 bp, 13 predicted proteins | sample 5407671 | NCBI WGS metagenome assembly WNGP01 (sample SAMN13153381, study PRJNA577476) | soil metagenome | isolation source: 40 cm soil or saprolite under Garry oak tree replicate 2 | place: USA:California | collected 2016-06-15
TTGACATCCTCCCCCGGCTAAAGCACGGGGGACTCCTCTCGTCGCCGAGAGGCTTTCCTGCTTCGTCGAGAGTTGCCTGGTTTGGCTTTCACCGCGCCAGGTCTTATACTCTCTCCACAGGCAGCCACCGCAAGCCCTGCGGCCAACACGTTTTTTGCTGCATTGATGTCACGATCATGGAGCACGCCACATTCGGGGCACGTCCACTCACGCATATCAAGCGTTAAGGAGTCGAGAATATGCCCACAGTCAAAGCAGCGTTTCGAGGACGGGTACCACTTGTCAATTTTGACGAGGGTACGGCCATACCATGCTGCTTTATATTCCAACTGGCGCGCAAACTCACTCCATCCCACATCACTTATAGCTTTAGCCAGACAATGGTTTTTGACCATGTTCTTGACGCAAAGACTCTCAAGACAGACCGTTTGGTTCTCACGAATTATCTGCGTCGAGAGTTTGTGCTGATAGTCACGCCGCCTATCAGCAATGTTTGCGTGAATACGAGCCACTTTCACACGTTGCTTGGTACGGTTCTTGGACCCTTGTTTCTTCTTCGCCAGGCGATGTTGTGCCTTCGCCAATTTCTTTTCGTCTTTGGCGAAAAACTTGGGGTTCCCATGGGTATATCCATCAGAGGTGATGACCATGGATTTCAAGCCCAGGTCGAGCCCAACTTGCTTGGTCACTACCGGCAAAGCTTTGATCTCTTCTTCAACCAGGATGGAGACGAAGTAGCGATTGGCAGTATCCTTGCACACCGTCACCGTTGTGGGTTTGCATCCCTCAGGCAAGGGTCTGGACCAGTGGATATCCAGAGGAGTATTCATCTTGGCGAGCGTGAGGGACTTGCCATCCCACCGGAAGGCAGATGCTACATAGCTTGCGGATTGCTCTCCATGCTTGGTTTTGAAGGTAGGATAGTCAGTTCGTCCTTCGAAGAAGTTCCGGAAGGCACGGTCAAGATGACTCAAGGCTTGTTGGAGAGGAACGCTGGAAACCTCGTTCAACCAGGGCGTTTGTTTTTTGAGCAGGGTTAATTGTGCCGAGGTTTCGTGATAGCTGATGCGTTGATGGTCCTTGTAGTAGGCATCGGTGCGCAATCGTAAGGCCCAGTTGTAAATATAGCGAGCACAGCCGAATGTGTGAGCAAGAACGTGTTCCTGCTCAGATGTAGGGTAAAACCTATACTGATATGCTCGCTTCTGTTTCATGCTTAGATGCTATCACGCGGCGTTTAAGCATGTCAAGTATTCCCTACACCACCAGTCCTATACACGGAACGGCGCTCTCATTCCCCGCTTGAAAGACGGGGTTTTCCCGCGTCGGTTCTATAAATGTCAAACAGTTATTTCATCAAAACTTCTATGGTTGAGTATAGATGAAGCTTTGTAGCGTACTCTGAAAGAGTGCAATGTCCACTTTCGCTTTTGTTGGGATGGAGGTCAGAAAGAAGGTAAAATGGTGGTGCTTGAGATCGACGGTAGCGCCACGATTTACCTCTCCACAGTCTGCTGCCGTGCGATCATAGAGCGTGGTCTTGACGCCACTGATCGTAATACCGCCCGCCTCTGGACTCCAATTTGGATCGTTTGCATACGTACTCGTAGGGCCAACGAGCGCGACCGTGACTGAAAAATGCTCCTGGTCGGTCAGCCCCGCCTGACCAACAGGAGTGGTACTGCCGGGTGGGAACGCCTGAACAATATAATCGTTCCCGCTGTCATCTACAAATGAGCCCGCTCGCCAGCCAGGTGGGACGGCAAATTTAAAGGGAAATCGGCTATCCTTGTACACTTTCCAACCGCTCGTCGAGACTGGAGCGGTGCTCTTGAAGGAGCAGTTGTTCGAACCCACGGTGGCAGTGAGCCCACCTGGACCTTTGGGCGAACTATCCGGTTTTGGAAACGACGTCGTGGACGCCTGGGGAGGAGAAGTACCTCCTCCCCAGGCATCGCACGCTGAAAGCATTGAGATGAGCACAATGAAGCAGAACGCAGCCAGGTAATAACGGCAAGTGTATTGCTGTTGAAACGCCATCGTATCTTCCTCCTTCACTATCACGAGAGCATGAAGCCTCCACGATCTTTCACACAAAACCGCTCCCTCACTTTTCCTTTACCTTATAGAACGATGCGCTTAGAGCTTATCCGAAAACTAGCATGGAGCGGCTCTAGCACCAGGTCAAAACCCGGTTTTCGGATAAGCTCTTAGTGGTGCATTCGGGAAATGCGTGGATGAGACCCAGGCCGATAAATCGGCAGTGTGCACGATAAATCGGCACCTACGGGTTTCCCAGGAATGAGCGAATGCTCCGCTTAGCCACGCTCGCGTTTTCCCGGCTGCTTTGATTCCAAAACATGTGAGGTGAACCGCTCATCCACTAAGGTTGCCCCTGGTAATTGGCAGGTCCTGCTGCCCGTGGACATACAGATCCGCACCAAGGAAGTAATCGTGCCGATCAGACCCGGACATATGCCACATCGGGTTCATTGCCGAATTGCCACCACCAGCCCACTTGTGAACCGGTGAAGTCAGGTACGGGAAACTGGGGTCGATTGGGAAGAAGATCAATTCCGGGCGCGTACTTGCCAATACTTTGAGTTTGCGCTGGGTCTGCAAACGTGACAGCGCGGCCGACGATGACACGTAGGGAAAGGCCTGGAGGGCATGCGGATCCTGTGCGGTGAGCACTCCATACGAGGAGAAACGCATGCGCGAGTGGGCACGATCAAAGACGAAGTCGAAGAGGCCGCATCGCATGCCAGTGTTATTGCGCACGGAAACGACCCAATGGTCGTCATCGTAGTAGTCTACACCCGTATGCGCTCTGTAGGCATGCACCTGTGCCGGTATATCAAGAGAGGTAAACCTGTACTGACTGGCGAGGGCAATAAACTCTTGATTGGTAGTAATCGCCGAGGCGACGGCTGCCGGTGACCCTGCTCCAACGGAGACCCACGCCGGGTCGGAAACTGGACAGGGGGCCTGACTAGCATTACCACACGTTCCCTTTGGGTGGTTGAGCGACCCATATGCGGGTGCAACGCCTGTTGTTGTTCCTGAAGCATCAACTGTGCTATTACCATGCCCGATAATGGTTATGAGCACGATGCCAAGCACGACCATAACTGCCAGTCCAATGCCTAGCAATGTTGAGAAACCATCTCCTTTTGAGTATTTGCGATCCCGATGTATCAAAGCAGGTTGTTTTTGAAGGTGCAATCTCGTGCGATCGTATTTGCCAGACCCTCTACCCCCGGCTTGTCCCCTAGAGTTTGACATCGCTAAATCCTTTCTTTGTCTATGTACTTCTCACAACGTGTGGCTTTTGCGCTCATCGCGAGCCCGAGTAGCGCCTCAGTTATGCGGTGCGAGATGCCCATTCTGATCGATAGCGTAGTTAAACGAGGTAGAGGCGTTGTTGATACGATCCTGCTCGATGGTAACGAAGTACGTGTTCCAGTGGTAGGGAACCCCATAACTGTTGAACGGCGGCACGTAGTAGTGGTTGGGCGTATCCGGATCGGGATCGGAGCCGTTGTGGGTGTTGTAGCCCTGCCCCCACATCACACGATTGGTTGTCCAATCAGTGAGCGACCAAACCTGGTTCTGTGTCTGGTTGTAGGGATGGGTGCCGTCCACCGAGTGGTTGGCGTGATTGAGCCAGGGATCCCAGGTATCGATCGCGCTCAGGGTCGTCCCAGGATAGGAGGGATCGCTGGTTGCCCAGACGCCGTCGACGACGAAGGAGTGATAGGCCCCGTCGATGGTGACGCTGATGGGATCGTTGTGGGAGACGGTGTTCCTGCCAAAGTCAGTGCCGAAGTCGTACGTGGCGGTCTTGCTGCTGGTGCGGTAGATCCAGTTGTGAAACCAGTACGGCTGGGTGCTGGTGCCTACCGGCGTATCGTACCACGCTCCATAGGCGATCGCGTGGGGATCGGTACCAAAATCGCGACTGATATTCGACCAGACATAGCCTCCTCCGGATCCCCACGGGCTCGAATACGAATTGAGACGGTTGTGAATGGCCTCCTGGGAGTTATCCCAGGCAGGGGCCCTACCATTGTAATAGAGCCAGTCGTACACCTGGATGGCTCGAATGTTGGCGATGCCACACCAGTTTCCCTGGTGCTGGTACCAATCGTTGGTCGCGGTGTACATCCAACTGTGATTGGAGCCATAAAACGAGTAGCATGGCGAACAGATCGGGGACAGTTGTACCGATGGGTTGCCTGCTTTCGCTTGAGCTGATAATCCCCCATTCAGCTGAAGCAGCTGGCTCAATGCCAGCACAAGAACGACGCTTACAACGACGGAAGCAAAACGGCGCGATAGGTAGGTCATGATCTCTTTCTCCCCTCAGAAAGGCAGTATATGTCGGCGTACAGGAAGGAAGTTACGGGGGTACGTACATACATAATGATAAGAGACAGTACAGTCGCAGGCTGCACATACGCGGAAGAATCATGTACCGTTCTTTGTAGCATAATAGGCATAGAAGAGTTAACTTGTCAAGTTGATATGACAATAGTAGCGGGGTTACAATGGAATAAGATTCTATTTCGTAGTTACGTGGGAAATCGCACCTGAAGCACTCGGTGAAAATGAGAAAGGGATAAAATATTGGACCCAAAGATAAAAAAACAGGTATTACGCACCTTCACTTATGGGCTCTACGCTATTTCATGCGCGGATGAAGGCGAGGTCAATATATTTACCGCGAATTGGTTGACGCAGGCGTCCTTTGAGCCTCCTTTAGTTGCAGTCTCTATTGAGAATGTGTCGAAGTCTTTGCCGATGATCCTACACAGCCGCATCTTTACCATCAACGTATTGCGCTCTGGTGGGCGCGAACTGGCCGGTAAGTTGGGAAAATCAGCGCTGCGACAACCTGATAAGCTGGCTGGCATCGGGTTTGAAGTGGGGGCGAATGGATGTCCTATTCTCCACGAAGCCCTGGCATGGGTTGCATGTGAGATACGCCATACGGTTGAAGCAGGAGACTCGACGCTGGTCGTCGGTGAAGTCGTAGATGTGGGCATGCAGGGCGAAGGTCAACCTTTGACTATGGCAGAAGCTGGTTTCAAGCACGCTGGATGAGAAATGTATAAAGTTACTGCTGCAGCCTTGCATGTGTTGACTTGTCAATCTGATTAACACCGCGCTATACTGAAATTGTGTTAAAACAGCAACATTTACCAGTAAGGAGTTACCTGGATGCAGAATGGGAGCCATGCCTCCTTGGATGCCAAAACAAGTAGTAGTAATTGTGCATTTTGCCAGCGTAGTAATTTTGCTACGAATATGCTCAAAGAGACAAATGCGTTTTTCATCGTTGCCGACCATGCACCGCTCGTCGAAGGTCATATCCTCATTATTCCCAAGCACCACTATACCTGCTATGGAGCCGCGCCTGCTGAACTGGATGATGAATTACTTGCGTTAAAGCGAGAAGTACAAGATTTCTTTGAGCGGTACTATGCTCCCGCTATTTTCTGGGAGCATGGCGTCTTCCGGCAAACAGTTTATCATGCCCATCTTCACTGCTTTCCCTTCGGGACGACAGGGTATGACCGAGCAAAGGCACTACATGCCCTCACCGTGCAATCACAAGAAGATGTTCGCGAGTGGTACGCTACCTACGGACACTACTTCTATATGGAAGAGGCTATGAACGCCTTTCTTTTTGCCCCGGAAATGGACCGCTATATGCAGGTGATCAAAGACGTTTTATGGCATGGAGTAAGCTTACGTAGCAATGATGTCCAGTGGCATTCACAGCAACAACGCTATGAAGAAGGCGCTCCGATCATTGCGGCAACGAAAGAAAAATGGCACCAATATCACGATCAAGGAGCAGTACATGCTGACGAAACCAGTCCGCGATGAGTTCGTCCACGCAGGCGACCTCACCTTTCACTATCTTCAGTGGGGAGAGCAAGGTTCTCCCATTATTTTTGCGCACGGTATAACCGCCAATGCTTTTGGTTTTCAGGCTTATGCCGATGACCTGGCACGTGATCATCGTGTATTCGCCTATGATCAACGTGGCCGAGGAGATAGCGATAAACCTGAGAGTGGGTATAGCATTCCTACCCATGCTGCTGATCTAGCCAGATTGATCGATGCATTAGAGCTGGATCGCCCAGTAATAGCTGGACATTCCTCCGGTGCATTCATCGCACTCTATTTCGCGGCACATTATCCAGAGAAATTGAGTAAACTCATCTTAATCGATGCCGGCGCACCTGTACCATGGAAAACAATCGAGGAACAGCCTGCCTGGCTTACTGCCGCCATTAACCGGTTGGGGACACCGGTTGCCTCGTTCGAGGAATATACACAACGCCTTAAAGCGGCTCCATTTCTGGGACCCTACTGGAATCCTTATATCGATCTGTATTACGAACACGACGTTTACCGTAGGAGTGATGGATCAGTCATCTCTAAAGCCTACCGCGAAGGCATCCTCAAGGATAACGAATACAATCTTTACGAGCTCAAACTTGCTGAGCAGTGGAAGGACGTTACTGTACCCACCCTCTTAATGCGCGCAGGTCAGGGGTTGTTTACTAACAACGACCAACTTTTGCCGGAGGGAGCTGCAGCGGCTATCCAACATGGAATAAAAGACTGTCGCTTTGTCGATTTCCCCAAACTGAACCACTATACGATTAACTTTGGCATTGAAGATGGCCCAGTGCGGGAAATCCGTCATTTCATAGATAAGGAGTAAGAGTCAATGGCTATACGAAAGGCTGGCGTAGTGGGCTGTGGTTTGATGGGTGGTGGTATTGCGCAGACATGCGCGCAGTCGGGCTATGAAACTGTAGTGCTTGAAGTCAATCAGCAGTTGCTTGACAAGGGTATCACGCGTATCCACGGCGCGTGGGACACGATGGCGAGCAAGGGAAAGATTACCCAGGGGCAGGTAGATGAATATCGCGCGCGTTTACATGGGACGCTAGAGATGACTGATTTTGCCGATTGTGACCTGGTGATTGAAGCCGCAATTGAGAATATGGAAGAGAAGTTGCGTCTCTTTCCCGCGCTCGACAGGGTGTTAAAGCCAGAGGCTCTTCTTCTGAGCAACACCTCTTCCCTCAATGTGACGCAGATGGGCGCGGTCACCAAACGACCTGATAAGGTCTGCGGGCTGCATTTTTTCAATCCCGCTCCTGTGATGAAACTGGTCGAAATTGTCAAGACTATCTCAACTTCGGAAGAGACCATTGAAACGGTGAGGCAATTTGCTGTTTCACTTGGCAAGACACCAGTGCTGGCGAAGGATACGGCGGGCTTCATCGTAAATTTCTTGTTGATACCCTATTTGCTGGCTGCCATCCGCATGCTTGAGAATGGCCTGGCTTCGCGGGACGATATCGATATGGCTATGAAGCTCGGTTGCGGTTATCCTATGGGTCCGTTTACTCTGCTGGATTACGTTGGGCTTGATACTACGATGTGGGCGGCCGAGGCTATTTATGAAGAGTACAAGGATCCGTTGTACGCGCCACCTCCGCTCCTGCGCAGGATGGTGATATCAGGGATGTTAGGAAAGAAGAGTGGTAAGGGCTTCTATGATTATCAATAGGTGAAAAAGTGAAGGGTATTCAAGGGGATGACGGCTATGAGTTCTCGGGTACAAAAAGAGAAAGCTGCACAATTCCGCCGGTTTCATCACGAAGCACCTCTGCTTGTCTTGCCAAACGTATGGGATGCAGCAAGCGCACGTATTGTAGCGCAAGCTGGCAACCAGTTCTGGGGTCGCCGCCGCTTTAGGCTATAGTGATGGCCAACACATCAGCCGGGAGATGATGATTGAGGCTATCGCTCGTATCACACGTGTGGTCGAGTGTCCCGTCACAGCAGATATCGAGGCGGGTTATGGGAATTCCATTGAAGAGGTGCTCCAGACCATTAAAGCAGTGATTATGACGGGTGCTGTTGGCTTCAATATCGAAGATTCGCTCAAGCAACAGGAAAAAGCGCTGGTAGATATCTCGTATCAGGTTGAACTGATCAAAGCGTTGCGTGAGTTAGCGACTTCGATGGATGTGCCGTTCGTGATCAATGCGCGCGTCGACGTGTTTTTACTGGCAATCAGTGAGCCAGAGAGCCGCTTCGAGCATGCGGTGCAGAGAGCCAATGCCTATCTGCAAGCGGGGGCGGATTGTATCTATCCCATCGGGAGACTCGATCGCAACACGATTGCCAGCCTAGTCAAGGCGATCAATGGACCAATCAATATTCTTGGTGGTCCCCCCGAGCCGACACTCCCAGAACTTGCGCAATTGGGAGTTGCACGTGTCAGCCTTGCAGGTGGGCTGATGCGTTCAATGCTCGGGCATTTGCGGGCGATCGCTCAGGAGTTACTTGAGAGTGGCACCTACGTGAGGATGAACACCGAGGCCCTGTCAAGTTCGGAGTTCGGGTCGCTTTTTATCAAATAGGGGTGACTATCTAAGCTGGCAGAAAATCCCCTGATCGGTGCCTATCGGGTAAGCGCTGTGCTTGAACAGATGGGAATTAAGCTCTCCCGGGCGACGTGTGGCCGTCTGCTAACGCTCAATCGCGAGCTCTATCACTTCCAGGTGCCGCGCAAGCCACAGCCAAAGGAAGAAAGACGATAATCACAGTTCCTCAAGCCTTTACCACCGCGACCGTGATCAGAGAAGGGGATGCTGGTCGCAAGTGGATTCATGCACTTCCTGGCCTAGTCGAGGACCTTTGCCAGCACTGGAATCTGAGGAGAGATGGCCCTGTAATGCATGGATATCTCGGCCTAGTCATCCCCGTTCGCCGCGTCGAGGAGCCTTGTGTGCTCAAAGTGTCCTGGACCGACGGAGCCGCCTCCGAGGAGGCGATGGTTCTCGCAGCCTGGAATGGGCAAGGTGCAGTGCGGTTGCTTGCCTCGCAGCCAGCTCTAGGGGCATTGCTGTTGGAGCGGCTGGATCACCGGCGCTCACTGAACGATGTAGAGATCGTGGAGGCGGTCGAGGTAGCCAGCCGTTTGCTCCGTCGCCTTTCTATCCCGGTCCCATCTGACTTCCGTTCGCTCAGGCTCGTGACGCAGGACCTCTGCCACACTCTTCCCCAACGTTGGGAGCAGTATGGTCGTCCGATGCCCCAGCGTTGGGTAGAACAAGCGTGCGAGCTAGCAGTGCAGCTGGGGACATCGTGCGGAAACCTGCTGGTCAACTACGATCTGCACTATGCTGACGTGCTCAGGGGGAAGCGGGAGCCCTGGCTCGTCGTGGACCCAAAGGTGGTCATCGGAGATCCGGAGTTTGGGATCGCGCAACTGCTGTGGTGTCGTCTGGAGGACATCGAAGCGAAAGGAGGTCTGGATCGCCATTTCCGTATGTTGATCGAGGCAGCTACATTAGATCCTGTTCGGGCTCGCTCTTGGACGCTTGTCCGCTGCGTGGACTATTGGTTGTGGGCTCTGAGCGTTGGCTTAACCCATGACCCCGACAGATGCGAGACTATCGTCAACTGGCTGATCTGATCGCAAGGCGAGACTTACAGCACCCATGTCTGTGTCGCAGCACATTATTTTTTAGGCCATGCCGCTAACCTGAAGAGCGTGCAAAACCGCTTTCAATTTGCGGTCACTGCGGGCTCCACTGTTCATCCCCAACTGCAAAAGGATTGGGATGAGTTGGGAGCTCAAGCGTTTACGCTTGAAGTGCTTGAGGAACTTGAACAAAAGCCCGAACAGAGCCAGGCAGAATTTATGGATGACCTGAAAACACTTGAGCAACTGTGGCGTGCAAACCTCGACGCCTCAAAAGAATACTGATGATCAATTACATCATCATTTGTAAAATACCAACCGCGCCCTCTGTTGAGCTCAACAGAGGGCGGCAATGAATCTTGTTGGTGCCAGTATTTTAATCTGGACTGATATCGCGTGGCTCGATTGGTAGATCAGTGGTGTAAATCGTTGTGCTCTCCCCGACATATTTTTGTGGCTGAGGAACCACCTCATCACGGTGATACGAGCCGCTGGCATCGGTGTTGATACCTGGATAGTGTTTGCCAAAATTATAGTGGCCGGTTTGTGCAGGTGATAGGGGGCCACGCGAAAACTGTGCTACGCCACTAAGGTCAGTTATGCCCGGTTCTGGCGATTCGATATACAAGTCATCAGGGACTCGATTAAATCCCCCGGTGCGTAAATCTTCTTCACTGTATGAAAGATGTAAAGCTTTCCCATCATAGTTACTGATAGCACTATGAGGGACATAGTACGCTTTCACAAAAAGGCCACCACGCTCAACAAGGATGTAACGACTGAAACGAGCCTGTATCTTTCCGAGTTTTTTTCCCTCTTTATCAAAGACTTCCAGACCAAGATTGAACATGGGGGGAACAGGTTCAGCTTCAGGTAAACGTTTTTCGATTGGCATGCACGCACTCCTTGATCAAAGATTAATATTTGAGATAGATGAATTCAGATAAGTTGCCGGAATAAACACACGGCAGTTCACTACTGATATTATAACGCATCGCGGCTGATTTATGTGAGAAATCTTATTACCGCTTGTGTTCTTCAGATTGTGAGAGTGGGTCACCGGTGTGTGTGTTGTCAGGAGACGCTGAAGGGGTTGGAGGACGGGAGCCTGGATGTGCTCGCTCTAGTGGTAACTGCTGGTGATGGTAGAGACGATTAGAAAGGAGAGCGTGATTTGCGGTCATTGCTACCT
>WNGP01023845.1_pt1 | contig 10711 bp, 7 predicted proteins | sample 5407671 | NCBI WGS metagenome assembly WNGP01 (sample SAMN13153381, study PRJNA577476) | soil metagenome | isolation source: 40 cm soil or saprolite under Garry oak tree replicate 2 | place: USA:California | collected 2016-06-15
GGAAACGTGAGAGTCTGATTGGCACCGATCGGATATCCCCAGACTGAGAAGAAGTCGCCAAGAGTGAAGCTGTGGATTGTATTCGACCTTACGTGTATCACGGAATAACCAGGGTAGTTTACAGGTGGCGTGTCTGTGTAGACTGGATAGTTTGAATCGACACCATACTGGTCCAAGGCATGACTAACCCATGCACCTCCCGCTTTACCTATCATTGGAGGAACGATGAACCTGATCTGGCTAGAGTTGTTGTTCTCCACCTGAATTGAGATCTGAGCCTGATAATCCATAACAGGCTTAGCCTGGGCAGCAGTGTAGCCGAATAAGAAATAGGCTCCGATTGCAATGATTACCACGAGGATTGCAGCAGCGATGATCGGCCGCAGCCTCTTGCTTTGGGGGGCAGGTTCCCTAGAACGGGCCAAACCAACATGTTGAATACCCATTGTTCAGTATAGGTCTTTCCCCGAGAGACCGTCCCGTCTCATAACTGAAGAAGTGAACGGCCGTTCCGAGCACGTAAGAATTGAACCAGGAGTGCCGAAGTCGCAGACGCGGCCTAGTCGACGCGAAGGAGATGTAGACTTGCTGAAGTGTCAAGGGTTTTCTCCCAAGACATATATTGATGAATTCCCAATTCGATGAATGTTCGAAATCGACAGGTGCGACGAGAAACAGTTGAACCGAAGCCAAGTAATGGTTGTAACCATAATCCCCCTATTGCTCTTGTCCTCAGCCCTCAATCTTTCCCAGGTCTTCCCTGCTCACGGAGCCATAACAGGACTGGTCTGTATCGCTGATCCAACAGGATCCAAGTGCCCGGAGACCCCTCCGATTCTCACACCGGCAGCTCCATCTGACACCCAGATAACAATAGGCGTATTCGTGAACAGCTCGGCAGCCCTCAACGGTTTCGAAATAATCCTTGTCGCAGATCACATGATCATCAAACCTTGGAAGGTGGATCTAACAAATTCGATACTTGGTGCAAGCCCTTCCATAACGGCACAGTGCATTGGAGGAGTCGCTAGACCGGGGTTCGCCTGCCTATCCCTCGATGGCCCTGATACGCTACACTTCGGAGCAGTAGGAACAATCTCTTTTCCCCCAACAACCGGACTATTGTTCAGTGCCACCTACAATATCACTGGGACGACCAAGAATACTCCCATCGATTTCAAAACGGGATGCGGCAGCACTACGAATCCAACGAGCGACACGCCAGTATGTGTTACGATTACATCGGGAACGCCGCAGCCTGATCCTGAGACAACTCAGAGCGCTGGTTTCAGCAATCAGCCGTTCTACGCAATCGACGCGAGCCCAGCAACCCTGGTCACTGACAATGGCGCCTCCAACAGTTCACTGATTACTCTCACAAGCCTGAACGGTTTCAGCGGCACGGTAACGCTATCAGGATCCGTGAATCCGTCGGGGCCAACTCAATCCCTATTTCCCACAAGCATATCTCTCACTGCGGGAATTCAGGACTTTTCCACTCTCAGCGTTACTGTCGGAACTACGGTGGCACCTGGAAATTATAACGTCACCGTCACCGCATCAACAAACTCCAGCTTTCCATTGAACTCGGTGATTGTGCATCTCATCGTTCCTCCGCCCGATTTTTCCATATCATCGAGCCCAGCAACCGTGACGATCAACGCGACTTCCTCTGGGAGTGCAAGACTCACATTGACTAGCCTGAACAGTTTTGCTGGAACTGTGGGCCTCACTCTTGCTCCATCCTCCGGACTAGCTGCATCGCTGAACGCCACACAACTCAGGCTCCAACCAGGAGGATCCAACTCTTCGGCTTCCCTCACCGTATCCACGTCGACGGGAGGAACCTACACCGCCACAATCACTGCAACTAGTGGTCAGCTTACTCACCGAATTACGGTAAGCGTGATCGCGCTGGATTTTGGGGTATCGTCCAAGCTACAATCACTCTCTATTCCTCAGGGAGTCAACCAAACATACACGTTCACCGTAACAAACGCTCCCTTGGCATGCTGCTTTCTCGGCAACGTCACATTGTCGACATCTATCAACCCACTCACGGGAGGTCTAGCGGCCTCGTGCGCGCCTTCACTGGTAGTCTTCAACTCAAGAACAGGTCAGAGCATCGACATAATTTGTGAGTTCAGAGGCACAGTCCTCGGAGACTACACTGTGGTCCTCGGCGGGCAGGGGCGCGGAGGAAAGCTATTCCACGCCGCTGTGCTTACCGTGCACGTGCAAGCGCCTGACTTTGCAATCACGGCCTCGCCGCAATCCCAGACCGTTCAGGCAGGCTCCAACGCGAACATTACCATCATCGTCACGAGGCAGTCAATCTTCAACGGCACACTACAGTAGCAACAATGTCGGCGCTGTCGCGCTCACGATTACCTTCCCCCAAACCGTCCAACCGGGCCCCATCACCGTGACCATCACAGCCGTGAATGGAAGCTCGCCAGGTGCACTCACTCATCAGACAATAGTCGCCATCATAGTCGCAACTCCGTCCACCTTCCACGACGTGTCAATAGGATCCTTAACCACAGACACGGTCTCTCCAACCATCGGAGACAAGGTCAGGTACACCATTGTCGTTTACGACCTAGGCAACTTCCAGGAACAAGTTACAGTAATGGCTCTTGTAGGAGACACGACAGTGGACCAGCAGAACGTCACCATCCAACAGGGAGGAAATGCGACCGTCACCCTCACATGGGCAACTTCGGGATGGACACCAGGCATTTACGTGCTAGGTGCCAAGATCCTGAGCATCTCCGGAGAAAAGAACACAGGAAACAACCTACTGAGATCGACGACGCCAGTGAACCTCAATCCCACATCCCAAGGTCTACTGTCCGCGGGCAATCTCACTCTTCCCATAGGAATACTAGTGGTGGTTATTGCTCTGATAGGCGTCTCAATCTATCTTCTCCGATACAGGACCCGAGCCCTTGCCCAAACCTCCTAGATCTTCTCCCAGCATTCCGAGGAATAACTTAGGGAACTCGACTTTTCCGGCTCCCCCTATAGGAAATCACTGAAAAACAGTGTGTGCCGTAGAAGGTGAGAAAATAAGGTCTAGAGATCTCGCCCATTGCTCAGCGTTTCGAGCGAGAGATTTGGACTCGCGAAGATGAACGGAGACGCCTCCTCCTGACAATGAAGGCTGTGGTTCCGAAAACCAGACCGTAAGATTCTGCGGAGGAATCGGTGTAGAGAGCAAGTAGACATTGTCCACAGTTGTCAAGCCCGGGTCAACAGTCTCCGTCTTGGAAGAGTCCTGGTAGCCGGAACCCGAGAACTTCAAGAAATAACTGCCCGAAGAGAGACTTGTGAAGTTTGCCTGACCCCCATTGCTGATAGTCTTGTTCAGCCAGGGCAGAGTCAAGGAAGAACTGTTGAAAATCTGCACGAGGACCCCACCGATTATAGGAGAGCCAAGAGCATTCCGAACCGTCAACAAGATCCCGCCTAGGGCAGGAACCACGATCACTTTTCTGACAATAGAGCTTGACCCGCCGTTCGATTCTGTGACGTTCAACTGGACACGGTAAGAGCCAGGCGCACTGAAAACATGAGAGATTGTGGTGGACGACTGATCAATCAAAGGCAGGGTGCCGTCCCCGAAATTCCAGCTAAACTTGGGGTTGACGAGCGGAGTAGCTATTGTTGCATTGAAACTCATACCGGCATCGAAGATGACGGTTCCTCCTGGTAAGATAACGGGTGAAACGGTGGGCGCATAGTTGAAGAAAGCCCCGAGTCCAGTGTTGGCGAAGATTCCATCAGACCTAATCACCCTGATAGCATGAGGATTCAGGAGTGAAGGATTCACCGGATCAGGGCTCGGATTGACAAGGTCGGCCCGATCAAAAGTGAAGACGCTGCTACCATACCCGTGCACCCCGAACGTGACAGCGAAGAGCAGCTGGGCCCTCAAAGGCCCATTCACAGTGTTGCCTCCTTGGGCGAAATGGATCTGTCCTGCACTACCGTCGTCGCTTGAACAAGGATGGCTCATGTACTGGACTGCGTCCATGCATTCAAAGAGCAGGTCTCCCGACGATCCGAAGATGTTTCCTATGTATGCTATACTTTGGGACTGAATGATGCCTGTCCGGTTAGTGTATACAGACCAGAAGCCTGTGTAGTCCAGCCGAACGTCGATCACATTGATCGCGTCCCCAGCAGTGAGGTCTAGCATCACACTCACAGTAAACGTAGTCTGATTCGCTTGGCAACATGTAGCGACAGGGGACATGTAGATCTGAGACACGTTTGGCGATGCCTGGACGGTGTGAACTAGACCATAAGGAGCTATCTGTGACATTAGAAACAACAAGAGGAAGAGAATGAAAGGCACCGACGTCCGTGTCCGGTTCTTCATGCTAGTTCCGTTCCGATGATTGGCATTGTCAGTCGAGTAAATGCCCTAATCCGGGATATTGACTTATCGGGATTCGAACTAATGGTTTAGCGAAGGGCCACCTAACGGGCCACGTTATGAGTTCACCGACGATTGATGATCATCTTGCTTCTGAGATTCTTACCAAGCACATTCTCGATCTTGTCCAGAGAAACGCCCGTGTAAAACTCCAGCTTGTCTCGGTCTGTAAGGATCATTATCCTTGTCGTGAGGGTTTCCTTGTGTACTTCAATTCGAACAATCTCCCCGTAGCTCAAGGCGAAGTTGTCACGGTGTGAGGCGAGGATCTCCCTCGGGCTCCGAGAACTGAGACCCTGTCTACTCAGAGATTCTCTGCCTCCTTTGAACAGGTTCTCTAGAACCCCGCTTAGCCGACCCAGCATCCCGACCCCGGCCATTTCACCCGCACCGCGTTTCCCAACCCGAGCAACGATGATCCGGGAGTCCGTCGGGAAGAGGATCAATTTCTCCGAGCCCATTTCCAGCCTGGCAACGACATGGACCTCACCCAAAACAACCTCAGATGAACCGCTCATACTTGGCGCCACCAGGTTGAAGCTGACCCCGCAACACAGTTATTTACGCTAAACCAATCAACGGCGTGAGAGAAGAGTGTCATTCTCTCCTACACCCACCTCTTGAGGTTGACGAGCTTTTCGAAAAGCTGGCTACCGTACTCCGTAACACGCAACTAGTCCTAGCCACTGGATTGTCACAAGGTCTCCGGAGAGATTGATGATGAGAGCGACTGCAACTCGCCCCGTTATCCAAGACAGACCACGGAAAAAGCTAGCAACGAATATAACCCCGGCGAGACCGGGACAGATAATCAAGCTGCCCCGGTGGCTCAGCCTGGTAGATGCGATGACAGCCTACAGCATTGCCTTGGTAACCCTATCAAACAGGCAAGGGTCACGAGTTCAAATCTCGTCCGGGGCTCCAATCCAAAAACCAACTAGCCAACCGTAAGAATTAAGCAGAGGCTGAGCTGTGTCATCGCGAGACCACTAGAGCCAGCTAACTGAGAAACTGGGAACGATTGCTAACGCTTCAGCATCTTGTCGACCCGATCCTTCCAGGCTGGCCATCGACCCATCTCTTCCAATGCGTACTTCTCGGCCTGCTCCTTGTTCATCCAGCGAGTCTGCATAGCCGACGCGAGCATGTCATCATACAACTTCTCAAATGGCAAAAGCTTCCCCTTCATGTCGGTACAGTGAATGCAATACGGATTGTCGAGATCCTGAGCCCCATGCTCCTCCCGCGAAGCCAACGGCCGACCACAACTCTCACACTGCATCGCAAGAGACATAGACTAACCCAAAACAACAATCTCACAAACACTAGATAACCATGCTTGGACGCACCAAGCCCCCAGCGCGGTAACAAGAGCACGCCCCATCACTGCTAAACCATTAATAATCCGGCACCCTTCAAACCACAAAGAACGCTGGGGAATGCTTCTATTGCAGAGAAAGGGCCAAGCGGCACCTTTCACACTACTCACACTCATGATCCTATTCGGAAGAAAAAAAACCGAACAGGAAGAAACCAAGACTACACCTGAGCCCGTCAACAATGAACCATTCCCCGTTCCAGACATACTCAGGAAGACCATCACAAGCATCGACGTCTCTAGATCTCGCGACAGGCTCCGACTAGCTAGTTTAGAAAGAGACATCATCGGAGACGCGCTCACAAAGATCTACGAAGCAGAAACCAGAGGACAGATCAACGACAGCGAGAAAAACCAGCTCCTACAACGATACAAGACAGACCTCAAACGGGTAGACGGCGAAAAGCCCAATGCCACCCTCTGCGAACCCTCCAAAAGAACGACCCCCCAAGGAGAAGCCTAAGAACAAAGCAGAAGAACGACTAGAGACCATCCGAGAGGAAGTGCTCAAGGCCATGGAACGCCTCGAACAGATCGAAACAGAAGGCTGAGCAACAACCTGTCCTGGACAGACAAGGCCCGGATCAGCGCCGCCGCCCAAGCGATAAGAGAAATCAGAAACAACACCATAATCGGACTCGGGAGCGGCAACACGATCCTACGAGCCCTCGAACTGGCCGCAGAACGAGTCAAGAAAGAGAATCTCAAGATCACTTTCATCCCAACATCTTACCAGACAGAAATCGCCGCAAAGAAACTAGGCCTCAGGACAGCTACACTCGAAGAAGACACCGAGCCTGATCTAGCCCTTGACGGCGCTGACCAGATACAATGGCGAACCCTCGACATGGTCAAAGGCGGAGGAGCAGCGCTACTACGAGAAAAGATCGTAGATTCAACCTCGAAGAAACTGGTCATCATAGTTGACGAGAAGAAACTAGCTAAGACCCTGGGAGGACCCCAGCCAATACCCGTCGAGATAGTCCCCTTCGGCTATTCGTCAACGGTCGCAAAAATCAGAAATATCTCCGAAAAAACCGTCCTAAGAGAAGCCGCGGGCAAAGTCGGACCTGTGATAACGGACAACGGCAACCTCATCGCCGACGTGTTCTTTCGAAGCCTGCGCCGACCAGAAATTGTCCACGAGAAACTGAAGAATATCCCGGGCGTCATCGAAACAGGCCTCTTCCTACAAATGTGCGACGTCGCCTACGTGGGTAAAAAGGACGGCCGCGTTGACATCCTCCGCAGAGGCTAACCGTGGCAACGCTAATAGCATTCAAGATCAATTCTAGGAGTTTCATTGCCACCCCTTCCCTCCGGCGGAGGAGGCCGCGCACCACGTATTGGTTCAGGCTCCAGCGAATCTGACGCCCCAGAGCATAACGTCGGCCGTTGTAGGAGTTGCGGAAAAGAGGCAGAGCTGGAAGATGGCTTGTGCCCAGAGTGCAAGTGGGAGATAGAGGTGGGGCTAAAGCCTCCCCCAGCGCCAGAGAAGAAGCACTCTCTCTGGTCAATTCTCAAACGCGAAAGTCACTGAGGACTTCTGCAACTAGCTATCACAGAAAACACTGTCCAGATCGGCCCTGAACCAAGTCAACGACACATTCCTCGCACCACGGTCTAATTCCTTGTTTGACACATTATGATGAAACATTTTCCGACAACGAACTCTCTTTCACCCCCGATCCTCATTGGCTGTTTGCGTGCGAAGTGCCGGGGGCGGGGCTCTCGAAAGAGGTCTTCTATCGAACCCGCGACCTCCGGATCTCTCAAACCAGATTATGAGTCCGGCGCTTTGGCTCCCCTTTCGGGGTCTGACCAAACTGAGCCACCCCGGCAAAACGGCCGGCGCAGGGTCTACTGCTAAAAAGCATTGGCCCAAGAAAGATTAAACGGAAACGAAACTAGACGAGGAAGTAGAAAAGGCCCCTAGCTTGTCCAGCCACAAATTTCTCACACTAGATGACGTGGAGACAAGCAACAGGAAAATTTTCCTAAGAGTCGACATCAACGTCCCGCTAGACCCATCCACACACCTGATCCTGGACGACACCAGGATCAAAGCAGTCTCGGAGACTCTCGCCAGACTGGAAGACGCAAGGGTCGTCCTTGGGTCCCACCAGAGCAGGCCAGGAAAAGATGACTTCACGAATCTGGAACCACACGCGAAGGCGCTAGCAGACTGTTGCAACCAGGAAGTAATGTTCGTAGAAGACGTCATGGGCCCCCACGCCCGCCAGAGAATAGCGAAAGTCGAACCAGGCCAGGTTCTCGTCCTCGACAACCTAAGATTCTGCGCTGAAGAAAACGTCGACGACAAACCCGAGAAGCTCCTAAAGACCCATTTCGTCAGACAGCTCTCACCACTCTTCGATCTCAACATCAACGATGCCTTTGCAACTGCTCATCGATCGCAACCTAGCATCGTGGGACTGACAGATGCACTTCCAAGCGCTGCAGGACGACTAATGGAAAAAGAACTCAAAGCAGTCTCAGGACTGCTCGTAGAGCCCCGACGGCCATGCGTCTACGTTCTCGGAGGCGCAAAAGTCGAGGACAAGATCCCGGTCATAGAACACATTCTTACACGCGACAAGGCAGACAAGATTCTGCTAGGGGGAGTGCCTGCAAAGCTCTTCCTCAAAGCAATGGACAAGAAAATCTCGGCAGATGACGAAAGAGACATGGCTGGACTTCAAACTCATATCAAGAACGCAAGATCGCTGTCGATGAAATACAAGGACAGAATCGAGGTCCCAGTCGACCTTGCATATGGAGATGCCCGAGGAAAGAGAATTGACCGAAGCATAGAGTCCCCTTTGAAAGAGTCAGCCCTAGATGTTGGAGCCAAGACTATCGAGAAATATTCAAAGGTAGTGGCGGGAGCTGCCACCATCGTCGCAAACGGACCCCTTGGAGTGTTTGAGAGAGATGGATTCGATCTCGGCACAAAGCAAGTCCTAGAAGCAATGGCCAAGAGCAACGGTTTCACCGTCATCGGAGGTGGACACTTGGTAGGGCTGGCTTCGATCCTTGGCATAGATGAGAGATTCAAACATGTCAGCACGGCGGGAGGCGCAATGCTTTCACTTCTTTCTGGGCAGAGCCTCCCAGGCGTCGATGCACTGGTCAGAGCCGCAGAGAGAATGCGGAACCAGAATACCAACTGAATGGTCTTACTCAGTAGAACTTATCTTAGCCTCAACTCCACCCACCACTCGACAGCCCCGGTAGCTCAGTGGTGGAGCGACAGCCTTGTATCTCGAGCGAGAAAGCTGTAGGTCCCGGGTTCAATCCCCGGCCGGGGCTCCAAAAGACCAAGCGCTAATGGGCCACTTCTCAATTCGAGATTCCACTCTATCCCAATGACTTCAAGGTAAGGGGGATCACAGATCGATTCTTCCCGCACGTCGTTTATTAGACTCCGGCTCCTAGAAACTCCTCATAAGAGATTTCGATCCCATGGCGCGCACATTTCTAAGGCGACGAACCATCATCATCGCCGCAATAATCGTGGCTCTTTCCATCGGAATAGTATTCGCAAGCATACCCTATCTTCCACACTCTCCTCCGCGAACGCTCCAGATCCCTGTAACGCACAGCATCCGGGGAGGAAGCCAGACGAATCCAGGAATCTTCTCTCTCACGCTACCGCAAGTCTCAAGCAGCGACAATTTTGCAATAGGAGTAAGTGTCACAAATGGAATGGCAACATTCTGCGTGATGCCAGAATCCAATTTCAACAGTTGGACTGTCGCAAACCTGACACAGGGAGGAATCCCATTTTCATTTGACAGCTGCATTCTTAATGTGCAGACGGCTCAGACAACGCTAAGATTCACTCCCACAAGCCAGGGCAACTGGGACGTCGTCGCTGTCAATACCAGCTCAGCGACAATAATAGTCGAGTACACTCCCGCCTCCTAATGCGACCCTCGGAGTAGCGAGAAGACTGAGGAAACAAGAATGATCCCTGAAAACACTAGAAGAACATGCTGCAAGCCGGGAAGAAAGCCGCCTAGCGATCCGTTCGCTGTCTGAACGCTCATGATAAGATTCGGGTTGCCAATAATGCTGACCAGCTTATCGTACGGCACATCAGCAGTCATGAGCGCTAAGACCAGTGGGATGCTGGAGACGATGCTTGTGTTGATGATGGTAACTCTTACTGCGGAAGAGATTCCCCTCTTTGAGGCTGGCACCGAACCCATAACAGAACTAGCATTCGGACTGCGGAATAGGCCGATTCCAAATCCCACAAGGACCAGGCCTACCACGATCTGGGAATAGGGAGTAGACTGGTCGAATCCTGACAAGACGAAAAACCCTCCGGACGCCGTTATGAGACCGAGAGTGCTGAGACCCCTCGCACCCCATTTGTCTGAGAGAGCACCACTTATCGGTCCAATGAAGATCAGAGTGGCGTCAAGAGGGATCAGAAATATTCCCGCGTGTAGCGGATCGTAGCCTCTTACGAGCTGGAAATAGAGAGTCATGACGAAAGCAAGCCCCGCAAACGCCAGACCGCTTAACAGATTAGCAATGTTTCCAGCGGTGAACAGTCTAATTCTGAACAGGGAGAGGTCTAGAACTGGAAACTTTGTCCTGCGCCCGACGAGAAAGAAGAAGACCATGAGGATTCCACTGGACACGATAAGAATCAGGTTCAGAGCATCTGTTAGACTACCGATAGTTAGGCCGACAAGGAGGAGAGTGATCGAACTGGAAAAGCTGACTGCGCCCAGCAGATCGAACTTTTCTCCTCGGGTCGGCGGAGAGATCTCTTTCAGTCTCCTATGCGACCAGTATGTTCCGAAGATTCCTATCGGAACGTTAACCAGGAAGATAGATCGCCAAGTAAAGAGTTGGATAAGTATGCCGCTTAG
>WNGP01006247.1_pt1 | contig 10710 bp, 5 predicted proteins | sample 5407671 | NCBI WGS metagenome assembly WNGP01 (sample SAMN13153381, study PRJNA577476) | soil metagenome | isolation source: 40 cm soil or saprolite under Garry oak tree replicate 2 | place: USA:California | collected 2016-06-15
GCGACAATCTCGGCCGGAGGGAACAGCGGCCGCGCGTCGACGAACGTTTTCGAATCCGGGAAGATCCCCGACATTTGGACGTCGTGGAACAGGGGACCCAGATCATGAGCGGGATCGTAGGCGGACGGGCGGGCGGGCGGCTTGGGTGCGCCGCACCCCAGGAGCACGAGCAGCGACAGCACGCCCAGATGCCGCGAGTGAACTCGCGACTCGGCACCTGCCCGTGAACGGGCGCCAGATCGCCGCTTGAGCGGCGAGAGCCGAGCCGCGGCTTCAGCCGCGCCTATCTGAAGATGATCCACAGTACCCCAATGCACACTACCAGCAACACCGACATCCCGACGTCGATGCGCCGGCCGTCGCTGCCCGACGGCTCCGCGCCCGCCGGCATCCCCTGTGTCGCCGCGCCGTAACTCAGCCCCAGATGACGAAGAGCAGCACCGCGAAGTGGAGGAAGTTGATCTCCGCCAGCCACGACCAGATCGTGCCGTCGGGCAGCCCGGTCTTCGCGACGCCGTTGACCAGCTCGAGGATCAAGCGGAGCAGGCCCAAAACCAGGCCGGTCCAGAGTGACGTAATCGCGCCCGCGCCGTTCAGGCGGCGGAAGAAAAGACCAAGCAGGAAGCACGCCGCGATCGGCGGCGCGATGTAGGCCTGCACGCTCTGGAGATAGATGTACAACTGGGATGAGACGTACTTCATGAACGGGATCCACAGCAGCCCGAACACGACGAGGATGGCCGCGGTCACGCGTCCCACCGTCACGAGGCGCGCCTCGCTCGCCTGGGGACGCCACTTCCGGTACACGTCCCAGGTCAGCAGCGTCGAGCATGAGTTGAACGCCGACGCGAGCGAGCTCATCAGCGCGGCGAGCATCCCCGCCGCGGATGTCGCTGTAGAGTGCCATGGCGATGATGCCCGGCAGCACGAAGATGAACACGGGAAGGATCTATAGGTAGCCGGCGAAGATCGTCCCGCGGCGCGCTTCGGTCACATTACGCGCGGCGAGCACGCGTTGCACGATGTGTTGGTCGGTGCACCAATACCAGACGCCCAGGATCGGCGCGCCGAAGATGATGCCGGTCCAGGGGAAGTCGGGATGGCTGATCGGCTTCCACATCGAGAAGAAGTCAGGAGGCGCCGCAGCGTGCAGCCCCGACCAGCCGCCGACGTGCGCCATCCCGACGATCACCAGCGTGGCGGAGCCGAGAATCAGGACCACGGCCTGCATTACTTCGGTGTAAATGACCGCGCGCAGCCCGCCCAGGATCGTATACAGCCCCGTGATGACGATCAGCACGACCGCGCTGGTCCAGAAGTTCCAGCCCGTCACCGCGCGCAGCACCACGCCGCCCGCGAACAATGTGACGCTGATCTTCGTGAGCACGTAGCCGATCACGGAGACCCAGGTGAAGTACGCGCGCGAGGAGGCGTTGTAGCGGCGCTCGAGGAACTCGGGCATCGTGTACACGCCGCTGCGCAGGTAGTAGGGGACGAACAGCCAACCCAGCAGCAGCAAGATCAAGCAGGCGAGCCACTCGAAGTGCCCAACCGCCAGACCGCTCGCCGCACCGGTACCGGCCAGGCCGACCAGGTGCTCGCTGCCGATGTTGGAGGCGAACAGGCTCGCGCCCACCGCCAGCCAGCCGATGTCGCGGCCCGCCAGGAAGTAGTCGGCGCTTTCGTCCTTCTTCCGCATCGCCGACCACCAGCTGATGCCGAGCAGGATGCAGAAGTATGCCCCGATCACCAGCAGGTCGAGCAGGGGAAGGCTCATAGTCGCTCCAGGAGGAATTGGACGGCGAGGTCGGTGAGACTCCACAGCTGCACGTCCGAGCCGGTGCCGTAGCGCACCGGATGCAAGGCACCACCGGCAATCTCGTAGCTCCACAGCTCGGCGTGGCGGAAGCCGGACCGATTGACCGCGTTGACGACGGCGTCGAGCAGAGGCGTCGCAGACCCTCGTCGCGCGAGGGAGACGAGAAGCACGTTGACCTCCCGTCCCCACACCACCCGCGGTGAATGATATAGGTCGTGCTCGAACATCTGCCACACCGCAGGATCCGCGTACGCGTCGTTGGCGGCGAGGGGCCCCAGCCCATCGACAAAGAGCCCGACAGGATACGGCAGGGAGAAGGGACGCAACACCTCGGCCTGGCGCGCACTGTCGAGATTCTCGAGCAGCAGCCACATCGCGGGGTCGGTGCTCATCACGGGGATGGGCACGCCGACGCTGTCGAGCGACACCGCGTAGAAGCGCAGCGTGTCGGTGGGAAGCCCCGCGCCGATCAGCTTCTGCTCCCAGTACAGCCGCTCGGCGGCGGGAAGCGACGCGAGCTTGGCGCGCACGCGCGCTTCGACCTCGGCGGGCGCGAGCACGACCTCGAAGTGCCGCGCCGTGCCGCGCCACGTCTCGGCGGCGCGCGCGACATCACCCTCCCCCGATTGGGGCACGCCCGGGAGACCGAGCGCGCGCAGCGTGCTGTCGATCGCGCCGACGGCGCGCAACGCTGCGGGAACCCACACGACGTTCACATCGAACGCGAAGCGGCCGCCGGCGTAGCCGACGCGACTGTCGCGCCAGCTGCCGGGATGCCACCACCCGTCGGCGTCGCGATGGAAGGAGACGAGGTTTGTGGCGACGGGGTCGCGGGCGTACGGCGCCGCCTGCCCCAGGACGTACGTGAGGTTCTTGACGAGCGGCTCACGCCAGCGCGCCAGGAACTGGCGCTTGCGCTCGTCCGGCACCGCGGGGTTCGCCAGGTACCGCCCCGCGACGACCGGCAGCTGGAAGTCGTCGTCCACCATGAAGTAGTTCTCACGCACCGCCTGGAGGTCGCGCAGGATGGCGGGGTCGGGCTGCTTCAAGTAGCGGGCGGCGTTTTCGCGGATCGCCTGGCCGCCGAGCGCCTCCTCGTGGCTCACGTCACCCGCGGGCCCGAGTTTCGCGAGCGCCGCGGCGATGACGTGCTCGTCCATCGTGTCGGACCAGATCGGAGCCATCAGGAGCGCGGTCATCAGCATGTCGCGCCCGAAGTAGGTGGCGTAGTTCGGCAGGCCCGCCATCAGCTTCTCGCGGGAGCTGAGCAGCTCGAAGCCGCGGATCTCGCGCTCGATGCGCGGTGATTTCGCCGAATCGGCAAAGCGCCGGAACGCGGGATTGAACATCGCCTCGCGGGTGAGCGGGTGTAGCGCCGGACCGTCGGTTCCGATTTCGACCAGGAGGTCGAGCGGTTCGGTCGAGAGCGGGCGGATCGTCACCACCCGATTCGCGAGGGTGCCGCGCGAGCGGCGTGCGTCGCCGCTCAACGTGAGCCACAGGTTGTTCTTGCCGTCGAGGCTCGCCTGAGTGGCGCGGATCGTCCAGCGCGTCGCCGTGCGGATCACCGATAGACTCGGCGTCAACCGGGCGCGGTACCGGCTGCCGAGTCGCTGCGCCAGCTGCCGCAGCTCCGGCACCACGAACGGTGGGGCATCGAGCGAATCGTGCACCCGGCCGGCGTAGCCGAAGTCGCGCTCGATGCGCATCGAGCCGAGCAGGACCTGACCGATTCTGGTCGACCGCCCGCCCGGCACCGTCAGCGAGTATCGTAACCAGCGCCGACCGCCAGTAGCTCCGACCGTGGATCCCCCGGCACCGAAACCGACCGCCGCATTTGTATCGGCCCGCACCGTGAACCCAATGCTCTCATCGAGCGCATCGGCCCAGACGTGCACCACGCGCCCGCTCTTGGCGTCGATGTAGATCTGCACCGCGTTGCCGGCGACGTCGCGATAGACGCGGGTCGTGTAGCCCGCGTAGGCGGCGGGATCGTCGAGGCCGGGTTCGGGGAAGGCGACGTAAGGCGGGGTCTGGGCGACCTGGGTGGCGAGGAGCAGGGCGATCAGGCTCATTGGGCGCCAATCGTACGCCATCCGGGGCCGCCCGGCCAGGCCGACCCGTCTTGTGCCTCCTTTCACATGGAGCCTTGACAACTTCAGAATGAAGGGGCATTTGGAAGTACGTACAAGGGTTCCGGCATCGCTTGGTTGACCCGCCGCGGAGGAGAATCTCGATGCGATTGACTCGCTACGCCGTTCCGGCACTCGTCGGTGGTCTGTTGTGGGCGGTCCCGCTCAGCGGGCAAGGCTCGACCGGCTCGATTACCGGGCAGGTGACGGACGCCGGCACGCAACAGGGCCTCTCGGGCGTTTCGATCCGAGTTCTCGGAACGCAACTCGGCACGCAGAGCCGAACAGACGGCGGCTACACCCTGACCGATATCCCGGCGGGTAGCCACCGAGTGCGGGTGACGCGGATCGGCTACGCACCGCTGGAGCAGGAAGTCAACGTCGCGGCTGACGCGGCGACCCTGGTGAACGTGGCGCTGCAACCGCAGGCCGCGATCCTCTCACCAGTGGTCGTGACCGGTTATGGCTCACAGCGGCGTGAAGCGGTCACGGGCTCGGTCGCGACGATCGATCCCAGCACGGCCAATGTCGGCGTGACCACGAACGTGAACCAGATGCTGCAGGGCAGGGTCGCGGGAGTGAATATCGTCCAGAACAACGGCGAACCCGGCGCCGGCGTGCAGATCCAAATCCGCGGTGCCAGCTCGATCAACGCCAGCAACGAGCCGCTCTACGTGATCGACGGCGTCCCGATCACCAACGCGGAACCCGAAGCTCAGGGCATCGGCATCGGCGGCTCGCCCCCCCTACCGCGCAGCCCGTTGAATCTGCTCAACCCCTCCGACATCGGCTCGATCACGATCCTCAAGGACGCGTCGGCGACCGCCATCTACGGGAGCCGCGGCGCGAACGGCGTCATCCTGATCGAAACGAAGCGGGGCGCGTCGGGTGGCGCCTCCATGACGTACGACAGCTATGTGGCACTCGCGTCGCCGTACAAATCCCTGGACGTGTTGACGGGCACAGAATACCGCCAATTCGTTCAGAGCCAGGTGGCGATCTATCACGTGGATACGGCCATCGTTGGGACGGATACGACCATTACGACGAGGGGTCTGGCCCCGTCGTACGCGGCGGCACTGGGGAGCGCGAATACGGATTGGGCCAAGGCCGTGAGCCGCACCGGCCTCACGCACAATCACAACCTGTCGTTCGCGGGTGGCGGCGATATCACCCGCTATCGCGCATCGTTGAATTTCATGAATCAGCAGGGTGTGGCGCTCTCCAGCGGGCTGCAACGCGTCCAGGGGCGCCTCAGCGCGAACCACTACGCCCTGAACAACCGCCTGCGCCTCGGCCTCAACGTGACGACCTCGCAGGTGAACAACGACTACCTCGCCTTTGAAAACGACGGCGGCTTCGAAGGCGGCGTGTTCCTGAACGAGGCCGTCTTCAATCCGACCCAGCCGATCACATACACCGATTCATTGGGAACCCATTACACCGAAGTCCCGCCCGGGTCGGTGCGCAACCCGGTGGCGTTGGCGAATCAGATCCAGGACTTCGGCACCACGAACCGCACGCTCGGCAACATCTCGGCGGACCTGGACCTGGTACCCGGCCTGACGGGCCGGATCAACGTCGGCGTCGACAAGTCGGCAGGCGTGCGGCAGATCTACTTCCCCATCGCCAGCCCGGTGGGGGCGCCGACCTCCGGCCTCGCGCGGCAGATCAACCGGGACAATTTGTCCAAGACGCTGCAGGCGATGCTGACCTTCAATCGTCAGTTCGGCGGCGTGCACGATCTCGACATCGTGGGCGTGTACGAGTACTCGACGTACACGATCGAGCAATTCCAGGCCGAGGCGCAGGGCTTCCTCACCGATGCGCTCGGCTTCAATGGCCTGGCGACCGGGAGAGTGAAGATCGACCCGCAGTCATTCCGCACCGACGAGAAGTGGATCTCGTTCATTGGCCGGGCCAGTTACGGATACAAGCAGCGCTACTTCCTGACTGGCGTGCTGCGCCGCGACGGCCGGTCCGCGTTCGGGTTGGATCACAAATGGGCGTACTTCCCGGGCGTCTCGGGGTCGTGGCACCTGAGCGACGAGCAGTTCATGGCCAAGAGTCCCTTCTCGGACCTCCGGCTGCGTGTCGGATACGGCGTAGTGGGCAACCCCGGCGTTCCCCCATACTCATCGCTGATCACGCTGGAAGCCAACGGCGGGGCGAAGTATGTCTTCGGCGACACGGCCAACGCCAAACGTGACGCGCTGGTCGTCGGGTTCGCTCCCAACCGCAACGCCAACCCCGACCTGCGTTTCGAGAAGACGACGCAAATCGACGCCGCCCTGGACTACGGCCTCCTGAACAACCGCGTGTCGGGCACGGTCGAGTACTACGTCAAGAACACCTCCGACCTGCTGCTCGAAGTCCCTGTTCCACAGCCGGCGCCCGTTCCCACACGGCTCGAGAACGTCGGGAAGGTTCGCAACCGGGGCTTCGAGCTGGCGCTCGACGCGCTGGCGATTTCCCGGCCGGGATTGACCTGGCGGGCGGGGCTCGTCTTCGCGATGGAACGGAACAAGGTCGTCAATCTCGGCAACAACGCTTTCCTCTCGACGGCCAGCGTCAGCGGCCAGGGTCAGTCCAACCAGATCGCTCAGCGCATCATCCCAGGGCAGCCGTTGGGCACGTTCTACGGACCGCGGTTCGTCGGCTGGACCGCGCAGGGCAAGGAACTGTTCGCCTGTGCGACGCCCAGCGCGAGCTGCGTGGGCGGCCAGACGATCGACCCACAGGCCAGCGACTACCAGATCATCGGCAACGCCTATCCGAACTTCACGCTCGGCCTGAACAGCACGGTGACCCACGGCAAGTGGGATCTCAACGTGCAGATGCGCGGCGCGTTCGGGCAGGACGTGTTCAACAACACGGCGCTCGTGTATTCCACCAAGAGCAACGCCCTGCAGGGCAAGAACTTCCTGCGTGACGCCCTGAGCGATCCGACCGACATCCGCGAGCCGGCCAAGTATTCGTCGCGTTGGGTCGAAGGGGCGTCGTACTTCCGGGTGCAAAATGTCACGCTCGGGTACGCGTTCAATCTCCCGGGACCGCCGGGATCGCCCCGGACGGCCCGTGTGTACGTGTCGGGCGACAACCTGTTGCTCTTCACCGGTTATTCCGGCCTCGACCCAGAAGTCCACCAGCAAGTGGGCGTGGCCTCGGTCGGCATCGACTATCTCAGCTATCCACGTCCACGCACCCTGACGACAGGCGTGCAAGTTGCGTTCTGAGAGGAGACCACCTGTGACACTGTCGATCAGAGCAGCGCGGTTCGTCCCGAGGCTGCTCCTGTCCACGGTCCTGCTCACCGCGCTGGCGTGCACGGACCTGACGGAATCTCCCAGCAGCACGGTCGTCCCGGCCAACTTCTACCGCAATGAAGCGGAAGTGCTCGCCGGCGTGGCGTCGGTATACGCCACCCTCCGCGGCACGCTGGACGACTACTGGTATGCGACGGAAGTCAGCTCGGACGAGATCGTCGTCCCGACGCGGGGCTCGGACTGGTTCGACAACGGCCAGTGGCTCGAGCTGAAGCGGCAGACGTGGACGGCGACGAGCCCGTCGGGACGGGCGTTCATGAACGGCGCGTGGGTCACGCCCTTCACCGGCGTCGCGCGCGCCAACATCGTGCTCGACGCGCTCACGAGGGTAACCGTGCCCAATCAAGCGACGATCGTCGCCGAGCTGCGGACCCTGCGGGCCTTCTACTATTACATCCTGATGGACATGTTCGGCGGCGTACCGGTCGTCACCGACATCGCGATCAAGCCGCGAGCTCGTACCACGCGCGACACGGTGTTCAAATTCATCGAGTCGGAGTTACTGGCCGCTCGGCCGGACCTGCCGGTCAATTGGAAAGCGGTGCCGAGCGCCAACGGCCGCATGACCAAAGGCGCAGTGGACGCCATCCTGGCGAGCATGTATCTGAACGCCGGAGTGTGGATGAAAAATACCGGCGTCAGCGCCACGTCCTACAACACCTGTCTCGGCGTGACCGTCAGCGGCGGCCTGGATGCCTGCCAGGCCGCGATCAATCGGGCCGACAGCATCATCAATTCCGGCGAGTACAGTCTGAGTGCGCCGGGCACGTGGCGCTCGAACTTCACGGCCGACAACGACAAGTCGCCCGAGAACATCCTCGTCGTGAAGTTCCTGAATCAACCCGACGTGGGACTGAACTTCATCATGCGGGCGCTGCACTACAACCAGTTGAGCAACGCCAGCCCGTGGAACGGGTTCGCGACCACCGCACAGACCTACAACGCCTTCGACGCGAATGACCAGCGCCGCCAGATGTGGCTGGAGGGGCCACAGACCAACGTTGAAACCGGCACGCCGGTGTGTGAGCGGAACCCAAAACCGTGCGGCGCGCCTGGAACGGTGCCGCTGGTATTCACGGACTCGATCAACGATCTGACGGCGGCGACCGAAGGCGAAGGCCCCCGCTTCTACAAGTGGCCCGCCGATCCCGGCCGGCCCGACGGCCCGACCAACGGCAACGACTTCGCCTACTTCCGTTACGCCGAGATCTTGCTGATCAAGGCCGAGGCGCTGAACGAACAGACACCGGGGAGCCCTGCAGCGCTCGCCCTCGTGAACCAAGTGCGCGCCCGGGTCTTCACCGTGGCGCAGCCGCGCGCGACGATCGACCGGCCGCAAATCCTGCAAGAGCGCCTGTTCGAGCTCGCCACCGAGAACAAGCGGCGGCAGGATCTCATCCGGCACGGTCACTACATCGATGCCTGGGACTACAAGCCGGCGGGGACGGCGCATCTCATCCTGATGCCGATTCCCCAGGCGCAACTGGACGCCAACCCCCTGCTGGTGCAGAACCCTGGCTACTGATTGACGCACGCGGTAGCTGATCGTGGTCATGTAGGGGCGCGGCATGCCGCGCCCCTACATTGCCTTATGGTGGCCGGCGCGTGCCTCGCCGCCGCCTGCACGGGGAGCGACAAGGGGGGCGCTGCCTCCAGAGGTCCCACGCTGTTCACCCGCCTCCCCTCCAGCGAGACCGGCGTCGTGTTCGAGAACCGCCTCGCCGAGAGCCGCGAGTTCAACGTCTTCACCTACCGCAACTACTACAACGGCGGCGGCGTCGCGCTCGGTGACCTGACGGGCGATGGCCTGCCGGAGATGGTGCTCACGTCCAACCAGGGCGGCCCCCGACTCTACTTGAACCTCGGCGGCTTCCACTTCCGGGACGTCACGGCCGCAGCCGGCATCACGAACACCCGGGCCTGGACGACCGGCGTCACCATCGCCGACGTCAACGGCGACGGCCGGTTGGACATCTACATCTGCCACGCCGGGAAAGTCGCCGGGAAGGGCCGCGCCAACGAGCTCTACGTCAACCAGGGGCTGAACGCGAACGGGGTCCCCACGTTCGTCGAGCGGGCCGCCGCCTACGGCATCGCCGACACCGGCTACTCGGTCCAGGCCGCGTTCCTCGACTACGATCGCGACGGCGATCTGGACCTGTTCCTGATCCGCAACTCGCCCAAGCCCGTCGCGAGCTTCGGCCTCCGCAACCAGCGCAACGAGCGCGATCCGCTCGGCGGAGCCGAGCTGTACCGCAACGATGGCGGGCACTTCGTGGACGTGAGCGCACACGCCGGCATCTTTGGGAGCGAGATCGGGTTCGGCCTCGGCGTGGTCGTGAGCGACGTCAATCGCGACGGCTGGCCCGACATCTACGTCTCGAACGACTTCTTCGAACGCGACTACCTCTACATCAACAAGCGCGACGGCACCTTCGCCGAAGTGCTGGACCGCGAGGCGCCCTCCATCAGCTACTTCTCGATGGGCCTCGACATCGCCGACGTGAACAACGACGGCTGGCCCGACATCTACACCACCGACATGCTGCCCGAGGACGACCGCCGGCTCAAGACGACGTCGTCGTTCGAGGGCTGGGACGTGTATCAGGCCAAGCTGCGCGAGGGCTATCACTACCAGTTCATGCGCAACATGCTGCAGCTGAACAACGGCAACGGCAGGTTCACAGACATCGGACAGATGGCCGGCGTGGCCCGCACCGACTGGACCTGGAGCGCGCTGATCGCGGATCTCGATCTCGACGGCGAGAAAGACATCTTCGTCACGAACGGGCTCGCCAAAGACGTCACGTCTCAGGATTACGTGGCCTTCCTGGCGAACGACGAGACGATGCGCGAGGCGACGCGTGGCGGCCACGTGGATTTCATGGGCCTCATCGGGGCGATGACCTCGACCAAGCTGCCCGACTACGCGTTCCACAACAACGGCGATCTCACGTTCACCAACGAGAGCGCCGCCTGGGGTCTCGCCACGCCCAACTTCTCGAACGGCGCCGCGTACGGCGATCTCGACGGCGACGGGGCCCTCGACCTGGTGGTGAACAACGTCAACGACGAAGCGTTCGTTTATCGCAACAACGCCCGCACCGCACTGCCCCAGAACCACTATCTACAAGTGAAGCTCGAGGGCGTGGGGGCGAACCGGTTCGCGATCGGGGCCAGGGTCACGGTGCGCAACCCGAACGGGCACGGCGGCGATACGCTCTTCGTCCAGGAGCTCGAACCGACGCGGGGCTTCCAGTCGAGCATGGACTACATCCTCACCTTCGGCCTCGGCGCGATCGACACCGTGCCGGCGGTGACCGCCGATTGGCCCGATGGGCGCGTGAGTACGGCGACGCACGTGGCCGCCAACCAGCGGCTGACGCTGCGACAATCCGACGCGAAGAACGCAGCGCCACGGCGCCCCCCCCCC
>WNGP01005332.1_pt1 | contig 10708 bp, 8 predicted proteins | sample 5407671 | NCBI WGS metagenome assembly WNGP01 (sample SAMN13153381, study PRJNA577476) | soil metagenome | isolation source: 40 cm soil or saprolite under Garry oak tree replicate 2 | place: USA:California | collected 2016-06-15
GCGTAGAGGGCATCATCGCGCAGTAAGTGGCCGTATTCCTTCAAATTGGAGCCGCACCCGGCGGAATTGATGATAATCACATCACAATTGTATGGCTCGAACACATCGATGTTTTGGCGTGCCAGTTGTCTGCCTCGTTCCGCTTCGCCCGCGTGAACATGCAAAGCTCCACAGCACTGCTGCCGTGGAGGAGTAATGACCTCGCAGCCATTGACGGTCAACACCCGGATGGTTGCCTCGTTGATGTCGCGATACACCTGGTCCATGATGCAGCCGCTCACAAACCCGACGCGGAAACGTTTTTTCCCCAGGGCTGGCGTAATCTCCGGCAAGAGTTGCGGCAACAGATCACCGCTCGCGGGAGGCATAAGCTCTTCAGGGGTTTTGAGTTTACCCTGCAATGGCGATGGCAGAGCATTCACGGCATCAAGCAAACCTGTTCTGCGTGCAAGCGCTTGTAAACCGCTTCTCTGGTAGACCTTGAGGCCAGCAAATACCAGCGATGTCACCAGGCGCGATGGCAGCATCAGATCGAAGAAGAAACGCCGCAGCAATCGCTCGGTGAATGACTCGAGATGAGGTGATCTGCCCTCGTCTCTGTGCAGCGGATATTGCTCGCTCCCCTCCGGTTCGGGAAGTTCCTGCATATGCCCATCGAACAGGGGAGTTTGCGCTACCTCCATCTGGATCTGTTCGCGCGCTGCCTCGATCAGCTTGCCGAATTGCACGCCGGAGGGACAGGCGGTTTCACACGCGCGGCAGCCCAGGCAGCAGTACATATGCTCCACAAATTCGGGGGAAATCTCCATGCGTCCCTCGGCCACCGCCTGCATCTGGTAAATACGCCCGCGTGGGGAATCCATTTCTACGCCCAGCACCGCGTAGGTTGGGCATGTCGGAAGGCAGAAGCCGCAGTGAATACACTGGCGCATCAAAGCGTAGGTATGCGTTTGACGCCGCAGTGGCCCCTCGCTCGGGGGTGAAATTTGCCGCAACTGTACATTTCGTGCATCAAGTGACATGGCTACCTCCCAGTAGAGTGGTTAGACTATCTCGAACGTGGTTGAGCAGTGATAACGGTGACTTCCTGGCGATTATGAAACAACTGTTTAGCCTGTACGGTAGCAAAATGCCGACCAAGAATTTGCAGCGCCTCTTTCAAGTTCCTCGACGGGTCAATATCGAGAGTGGCGTGTGGCAGCTTGAGCGAGCTGATCATGAAGCCAGCCGGATGCAGGCAAGCACCCGCCTCTACGAGCAGGCGCGCGGCTTCACGCGCATCCATTCGCATATCATTGGTGATCACATCGAACTTTTTGTGCCTTTTGAGCGCGTCTTCGAGATACGCCTCGGCATAAATACGATGGTGTTCCAGCCGCGCCTCTTTCTGTAGACGCAGGTCGAGTTTCGCCGGGTCGATGGCCACAACGCGCATGCCCGCCTGCAATAGTAAGCGTGTCCACCCGCCGGGAGCCGCGCCAAGATCGAGCGCCGTGCCTTGCGATGGCAGGGTTACGCCAAACGTCTCCAATGCTTCCAGCAGTTTGAATTCCGCCCGGCTAATTTGTTCAGGTGTCTGCGCGAAGTGCCGCATACCTCCAGGCCAGTCGCTCAAGTTCTCTCGAGCAAGAGATATGCCCGCGTAGGCCTTCTCTAACGTACAGAGCAGTGAAATCACGATCTGCGGTTTCTTAATCGACTCCACCGCGCCTGTCTCCTCCGCCAAGGCCTGGGCTAGCTGCTGGTTGAGGTACCCCGTGCTATAGGCGCGTTTGGGAGCGCTCGCCGCCTCTCCATCATCGGATTGGGCGAAACGTGTTTGCACCGCGAAATGCTGCCCCTTTTCCAGCATGGCGAACGCGGGCAGGTCGGCTATAGCTATTGCCAGGGCGCCGATATCCTGTTCGCTATTGCTCAGGGGTACCACCGTCTGGACGGGTGCGAGGTGCCGCGCGAAAATAGGGCGTTGCTCGGCTGCCAGGCCCATCAGCAGGAGAACATCCGAAGTACTGCACAGGGCAATGCCAGGCGCTAACAGCGCGCCGCTTTTCAGAGTTTTATCGAGGCGTTGTAGTTCGTGCAACGCCGCCTCCAAAAACTCAGGATGCGCTGTGACGATCAATTGGTTGTTCAGGTTCACAATCCTCCCACAAAACGTCCTTTGACAAACGTTCCCTTTGCATCAAATTGTTGTTTGAGTCGCTGCATTAAATAGAAATCCGGGCCGGGCTCACCCCACACGCTGATGCCCCGTTTTAGCTCTATGGGACAGCGTTCAACCACTAAACTCCCGCGCGCTTCCTGCGCCTGCCGCCGCAGTTCCCCAATGGCCTCTACCAGGCGGGACGTAGCATCGCCTGGCCGCAGTTCAACGTACAGGATGCCGTTGCCAGCGTGCCCGATTACGGCAGCTTCCAGTCGCTGGCGGCGACAGACGCTGTTGATGGTTTCCAGGTACGAGGCGATATGCGATACCAGGATCGCCACCTTGCAGGTAACAGTCCCGCGTGTATGTTCGCGTACTACCTGCCAGAATTGAGCCTGCTCTTTCCCAGTCAGGTCTTCACCCATCAGCGCGCCTGATTTGCGTGCAATCAAGCGTGTTTCATCAAGCTGCCGGTCAATGGATACGGAAGTTCCCTCAAAATCGATGGCCAGGTTATAGCCATCGGTAGGCAAGTTCAACCCGAAGAAGTCGCTCATGTCGCTGGCGGCCCCGGCATCGATCAGTTCAATCGCGCTTGGTGTGAGCAGCGATCCGAGGAGCGCCATAACCGTTTGCATGGCATCGTTCACATTGGCATAGGTGAGCAGCAATGTGCGCTCGCTGATGGGCAGAGGCTGAAGTTTCAGGTTGGCTTCGACGATGATGCCCAGGGTCCCCAGCGACCCGATATACAGCTTGTTCAGATCGTAGCCCGCGACGTTTTTCACCACTCGCCCTCCGCTGCGCGCAATTTCGCCGCTCGCCTGTACGACGTGCAGCCCGATCACCACGTCACGCGCGGCCCCATACCGCAGGCGCTTTGGCCCGCTGGCATTCGAAGCCAGGATGCCGCCCAGCGTGGCCTGTTCCGCATCGGGTGAATCGAGCGCGACCCACTGCCCCTTTGCGGCCAGTTGCGCCTGTAATGCAGCGAGTGTGATACCCGCTTCGACATGACAGGTCAGATCGGGCGCTTCGTGCTCAAGTAGGCGAGTCATGGAGTGTGTTTCGAGCATCACATCGACCTGTTCGGGGATGCCTCCCAGGTTCAGCCGCGAGCCACCTCCGCGTGCAAGCACGGTCAAACCATGTTGATTCGCCAGTGCAACAGCTTGCGCTACCTGCTCCTTATCGCTGGGCGTGACAATCAGGCGCGGTAATACGCCATCGATAGTGTAATCCCGCAATGCATCGGGGTCGCTGGTGATCTGCAATGAGGGAAGAAACTGCTGAACGTCGGCTAAATATGTCTCAATCTCGGCCATTACACGTTACGAGCCTCCAATTCAGGTGTAGCCAGGCACCGCAAAGGGCGCCATTCTATCTATAATTGTTTGATATCGGCGCAGCGTCCCGGCATCGGGAAGAGCTTGCCCGGGTTGAACAACTGCCCGGGATTCCAGGCTTCACGTACCTGCTGCATCACGCGCAGGTCAACCTCGTTAAAGATGAGCGCCATCTCTTCTTGTTTCTCGATACCAACCCCGTGTTCTCCCGTAATGGTGCCTCCGGCCTCGGCGCAGACCGCGAGTATTTCGTGTCCCGCCTTGCGCACGCGCTCAACCTCACCCGGTATTTGTGAGTCGAAGAGGATGAGCGGGTGCAGGTTGCCATCACCGGCATGGAAGACATTGCCCACTCTCAGTCCATAACTCTCGCAGATTTCTCCAACACGCCGCAGCACAAAGGGCAGGCGCGTGCGCGGCACAACGCCGTCCTGCACATAAAATTCGGGGCTGATGCGTCCGACCGCGCCAAAAGCATTTTTGCGCCCTGCCCAGAAAAGCTGGCGTTCGGTCTCGTTGGCGGCGATACGCACGGCGCGCGCGTGGTGTTTATTGCACACCCTGACAATCTGCGCTACCTGCTCCTCGACGCCCTCGCGTAAACCCTCGGCCTCCATCAGTAGGACGGCGGCAGCATCCATTGGGTAGCCCGCGTGTGTATCGGCCTCGACCGCCTGCAAGATCATCTGATCCATCATCTCAATCGCGGCAGGTATCACGCCGGAGGCGATGATCTCCGAAACGGTGTTGGAGGCATCATCCATCGTGTTAAATACCGCCACCATCGTTTTTACAGCTTCAGCCAGATGCACAATACGCACGATGATTTTGGTGACAATGCACAGCGTCCCCTCGGAACCAATCAGCAGCCCGGTAAGGTCATAGCCAGGTGTATCGTGTGTCCAGCCACCTACCTGTACAATGTTGCCCTCCGGCGTCACGATTTCTACGCCCAGCACGTGGTTTGTGGTGACGCCGTAGATCAGGGTATGTGGTCCCCCCGCGTTTTCACCCACGTTGCCGCCAATAGTGCAGGAACGCTGGCTACTGGGGTCGGGCACATAGTAAAAGCCCTGCGGGTTGAGCGCGTTGCTCAGGTGCAAATTGACCAGCCCGGGCTGCACGACCGCGCGCAGGTTGTCGTAATCGACCTCCAGGATGCGGTTCATACGCGCAAACGCGACCACAATGCCGCCGTAAATAGGAATAGCCCCGCCACTCAAGCCAGTACCCGCCCCTCGTGGCACAACCGGCACAGAACGCCGAGCCGCGATCTTGACAATTGCTGCCACCTCTTCAGTCGTAGCAGGTAACACAACCACGTCCGGCGTACTGCGATCAATGGAGGCATCATACTCGTACATCATCAAGTCGTAGGGAGTATGGAGGACATAACGCGCTCCAATGACATCGCTCAATTCGCGCACCACCTGCGCTTTTTTCTGCGATGACATACGCTCATACAAAGTGGAAGTTACGGGTGGTGGAAGTTCTGTGATGCTCATGATGGTGTTCCCCTGGGTTTCCTAGTCAAATCGATGGTACGCCAAAACTGCTCTCCGGTCTGTTGTCCTTCTAAAAGAGATAATACCATCTCTTGTGAACAATGGAAAGCTGTTCTGCCTCGTAAATCTGCCAATTGTTCCTTGACAGGTATAACCTTGCAAACACGTTGGCGTAAATAGAACTATGCTTGTCGATATAGATAAAATAACCACAAGTACTGCTTTATTGACGTTACATCTTACGCTCTCTATACTGTTTTTGTGTCCAGATACATTTTCCTCGGACACCTGATGCTCTTCCCATTGGAAGAGTTTGTTAATGTCATACCTACATGGTTGATGATGTTTGATGGGAGGTTTCGTAAGGTATGCGAAAACACGTCAAGGGTTTTGTCTTCTCCTCTTTAACGCTTATAGCGCTCATTGCCAGCGTTATAGGCGTGACTCTGACCTGGGCTAACAGTCACAGCCCGCTCATTTCCCGGTCAAGTCTCGCTACCGGGGCCAGGTCGGCCTCGGCAGCACAGGTCGCTATGTATTCGGTGAATATGCAAAGCGTGCCGTCAGAGCCAGCCCGGCCGGCGAACCATCGCTCGACGGCGTTGCCTTTGCACACAGGTACCAGTGCAGCAGTCTACGCTCAGCGGAAAGCAGCGGCGGCATCGAACAAGCATGCGCCTGTCGGCAAACAAGCCTATGCTAATGTGAAAGGTGCAAAAACCAATACGCCCGGGGCGGTCACGTCATTTCAGGGCATGAGCGATTCGGCTTCGACCTGTCCCTATTTCGGAGGTTGCGAGCCGCCAGACCAGGCATTAGCGGCTTCCAAATCATGGATATTCCAGGGAGTCAATACCTCGTTTGCCATCTATAGCCCGAGCGGGGTATTGCAGTCGGGCTGGCCTAAGAGCGCGCAGAGCTTTTTCAACATCTCCAGTCCTGGAGCATGTGATCCCAATGGCCCATTTTTGAGCGATCCACGCGCCTTCTATGATCCCAACGATGGACGCTTCTGGGCGGCCACGCTCCAGGTCGAGGGAGCCTTCGGGCTGAACTCATGTCCTTTCGCGACACGCTACTGGATTGCCGTTAGCCAGACCAGCGATCCCAGAGGAACGTGGAATATCTACGCCTTTGATATGTCGCTTGGCACCACTAACGTAGCTGACTACACACAGTTTGGTTTCGATGCGCAGGCGATCTACTTCACAGGCAACATGTTCAACCAGGCTGGTACCGCTTACAAGTACGCCGAGATCTTCGGAGTCAACAAGAGTTCACTGGAACATGCACATAGTGCAACGGCCTACGGTTTCTTTAATCTAACCGTCGGTGGCACGCCCGTGGATACGGTGCAGCCGGTTGAGACCGAAGCGCACAGCTACAGCGGGCCATTCGCCGGGCTTTTCATCAACTCGTTCAATATCGACTTCGGCAGTGGGCAGTGTTCCCGTGGATGTAGCGGTGTTACCATCTGGGCGATGGCTAAACCCGGTACGGCCAGCGATTCTCTTACAGGACGGGTTCTTGGTACGGCCAACTATACGCTTGCGCCATCTGCGGATCAACCCAGTTGTCTACATTGTATTGAGACACTGGACACCCGTATCAGTGGTACTCCTGTGTACCATAACGGCCTGATCTCGTTTGCCCTGGAGACAGGCGTTAACAACGGCTCGCAGGTTGTTCCAGGAATTTTATGGGGGCAGGTCAGCCCGGTTTTAAATGATGCCGGTGCACTTGTCGGCGCATCTCTGTTTCAGAATGCATACTATTACTACTCTGGGGATGGTGCCGCTTCCTTCGGCGCTCTGATGCCCGATGCCGACGGGAACCTGTTCATGCTGTTTGAATTCTCGAACAACGCTTCCTTCCCTGGTGTTGCCTACACCGCGCGTCGTGTCACCTACTCCCCTGGTTTCTTCCACGATGGAGGAATCTACTTGAGAACTGGAGATGCGAATACGTTCGATTCCCGTTGGGGCGACTTCGAGGCAACCTCCTACGATGGCGTTTCCACCGACAACGTCTGGTTCTCCGGCCAGTATTCCAATTCTTCCGGTGACTGGTCTACATTCATCGGGAAGGATAAGTTCAGCCTGGCCACACGGTAACGAGTTTGTATCTCCTCCGAGATGGTCGATAGACTGAACTTTCAGGACTTAAGAGAGCGCGGGCGGCACAGCCGCTCGCGCTCTCTTGCCATATCTATTGGGCCAGGTATTCAAATGGCACCCTATCTCGGCCTGGGATACGTTTGTTAATCACCTGGCGAAGCGTTTCAATGCTGCTTTCACCAATGCTGAAAGCAATGATTGAACCAATAATGACGCCACAAACGCCGCCAATCGCTATGCCTTCGAGAAACATGCGGTTACGAAAAAATGTCATCGTCGATCACCTTTTCTGATCAATTATTGCAGGTAGACTACCGTCTTAGCTTCACTCCAGAGGCGTTCCAGGCGGTAGTATTCTCGTTCCTTTGGCCCGAAGATGTGTATAATGACATCACCAAAGTCCAGAAGTAACCAACCGCTCTCCGCAACTCCCTCTCGATGAAGCACCCTGGCCCCTTGTTTTCCCAATTCTTCGTCAATGGCATCGGCAATCGCCTGGATCTGACGGGTATTATTGCCACTACAGATCACAAAGTAGTCCGCGATGGTCGTGATCTCGCGGATATCCAGCAAGAGAATATCCGATGCCTTTTTGTCATAGGCGATATCCGCCGCGGCTCTCGCCAGCTGACCGGGGTCTAGAAGAACTCCTTCCACAAATGCTCCCTATAATAGTACGCTTCAGGTGGGTATAATACTCACCTCTATCGTATCGTAAAACAATATCAGTATGTCCGCATTATAGCACTGTTAATCAAGACTGTTAAGAGGATGCTGCAACAGCCACTCCTCTTTATTAGTATGACGTTCGAGGCTCTCGCTCCTCAAAATTTCTGCGCGTAGCTCGCCGAGCGTTCCCCAGCCTTCCGCCTCCACGTCATATTTATGTATGGTCTCCTCGTTCCGCTGATGCACCCAGACAAACGTATCATCGGGCAAATCGCTATATTTCTCAACCACCGCCCGCAGCATCTCGCGCGCAACATCTTCGACGAAGCGCGGATTGGCATGCGCCTTATTGACGATATACAGTTCGTCTGGCCGCTTGAGCAGCCCGTAATTCTCAGAACTCATCGCACTTTCCGCCAGGTCTACCAGGTCGCGTACATCCAGATCCTGGTCGGTGCCGATCATGAGCGTAGCCCGCCCGCGCTGGTTATGCGTAGCCAGCGGTGTGACCGCCAGCATGTGCGCAATGACGTCGTCGGGGAAGCCCTCTTCCTGCAAGCGCAGCTGCGCATAGGCATGTACCATATCCTGCGCGCATGGGCAGGCCACCATGCCCTCGACCTCCACGCCGACCATACGCCTGGAGCCCTCTTTTGTGGCGACCGCTTCCGCGAGCAGCCCGTACACTTCCTGCGTAGGCCGTCCAGAGACCGGCGTCCATTTCTGGAGCGGATAGGCTGTGCGAATATGCGCTTCGGCCCGTAGCGCCTGCTGCTTCTCGACAATCGTTCTGGCGATGTGCTCTGCCAGTAGCTCAATCTTCGGCCAGGACTTTTGACCCATCTCCTCCATCACTTCGTCCAGCGCATCACTGAAACGCGACATATGCACGCCAGCCTGGGATGCGCCCAGATTCGCATACAGGTCAAACGTGGCATTGAACCACTGTTGATGCCCCTCATCCCCAATCAGGATGGCCTTGGTAATACCGACCACTCCTGCGCGTCCCAGGCGCACGTGTACGGCTGGTTTCCCACTCTGAATATCGCGATCAAGCGAGATACGCAGCGTGGGCGCGAGCTTTTGCACGCCAGCCTGTAGCACCGCCTCCAAGAGTTCCTGTGCCGTTTTTCCGCTTACAGGCTCGACACTTTCCGGCGCGATCTCCGCCAGTGGAACCAGCACAAACGCGCGTTCCCCCATGCGTGGATGCGGTATAGTCAAGTTATCCTGCTCTATATGCAGGTCATCATACAAGAGAATATCGATATCGATGGGTCGCGGCCCATAACGAAACGAGGGCTGTCTGCCCAGTTTCGCCTCAATCTGTTTCACATAACCCAGCAATGCTTCAGGATCGAGCGCAGTTTGACCCCTCAACACAATATTCAAAAAGCGCGGCTGGTCGGCAAACCCCACCGGCTCCGTATCATAGACCGACGAAACGCTGGTAATCTCGATCACCTCGCGCAGGCGCTGCAATGCGGCAGCCAGGTTCCCACGCCGATCCCCTAAATTAGAACCCAGGCCAAGGTACACTGTATGGGTAGCAACAGGCGTTTTCCCATTCAAAGAAGCCTGCTGCGCAAATGTTGTATCAGTGCTCATGAAAGATATATATTCCTCTCTGTCCGTATTATCATAGTCCCCACTTTACGAGAACATGGATCATTGCTATTTTCATCCCTATACCTGGTAATACGTACAGTGACAACTCCCCGCGGCTAAAGCCGGGGGCTTCTCAGGAAACGCAGTCCCCAGCGGGATACGTTGGCTCCTGAAGGCCGTGCCCCGGCCTTGCACGTTTCAAGATATTCTGGGCGGCATTGACATCACGGTCAGCCATGTACCCACAGAAAGGACACATATGGGTTCGTACAGACAGCGATTTCTGCACAACCTCACCACATTTGTGGCACTTCTGCGAGGTGTAGCGGGGGTTCACTCGAATGACTTGATGTCCAGCACTTGCAGCCTTGGCTTCAAGAATGTCGAGGAATGCGCCCCAACTGGCGTCCATGATGCTTTTCGCAAGAGCATGATTTTGGAGCAGGTTGAGAATACTCAACTTCTCAACCGCAAGGACTTGATACTGTTCGGCATACTGCTTAGCAACTTTATAGTGAAAGTCTCTTCTTTGCCGTTTGATCTTCAGATGCGTTTTTGCCGTGTTTCTTGCTGCTTTTCGTCTTCGTTTACTGTCCTTCTTGCGCCGGCACAATTGGCGTTGCTTGCGTCTCAACGTTTTTTGCGAGGTGCGATAGAAACGAGGGTTCTCCACGGTGTTGCCCTCGCTATCGGTGAGGAAGGACTTGAGCCCTACGTCAATGCCGATGTCAGCATGCTCACAGGTGCTTGGGTCATGTTCTGTCTTGGGCTCCGTCTCACAGACAACGAGGGCATACCAATGCCCATCGGCTCTGTGAACAAGATGAACCGTCTGAGGCGTTCCCTCTAGAGGGCGATGCATCTTGATCTTGAGCAGTTTCCCAAGCTTCGCAGGCACATGCAAATGTTTCCCGTCTGCATCCAGCCATGCATCACGAGAGATTCCGTACTGTCTCAGTTGAATGGAATGCCAGCGGTTCGGCTTTTTGAAGCGGGGAAAGCCCACATCAGGCATGCCCAACTCTTTGACAGCGCGGAAACGTTTGAGGGCCTTGGTGAGACGATCTGCCAGCATTTGCACCGTGGTGGCTGGCACATGCTCACCACCACGTCCTTTGAATTGGGCGGTCAAATCATACTTGCTTGGGAACGTCCCATCACGCTCATACTGCTGATTCATCGTCTCCAGCATCTCATTGTACAGGAGACGAGACTCATGCAAGCACTGCATGAGCAAACGAGACTGGTCCTTCTTCACGAAAAGGCGATACTCAAACGTTCTCATGTATCCTACGGTACCAGATTAGGAGATACAGG
>WNGP01006886.1_pt1 | contig 10706 bp, 10 predicted proteins | sample 5407671 | NCBI WGS metagenome assembly WNGP01 (sample SAMN13153381, study PRJNA577476) | soil metagenome | isolation source: 40 cm soil or saprolite under Garry oak tree replicate 2 | place: USA:California | collected 2016-06-15
CTGACCAGCGGCAACCCTTACGCCCTCACGCGGCCGCGGACTTTACAGGCGCCCTGGGGCTATTCCGAACCGCCGATCAGATGGGACACAGCGGTTGGTCACTGGACCGAAACGTATTCGTACGCGGCGGCAAACGGATGCTTCCGCTGTACGAAGCCAAGATGATCCATCATTTCGATCACCGGCTTGGCACATATAAAGGTCAGACCGAAGGTCAGGCGAACATGGGTACACTGCCACGTCTGACTCAAGCGCAGAAGGACGACCCACACTTTGTCGTCACACCGCGCTATTGGGTGCAGGGATTCGATGACCGCAACGAACGAAGATCGACGCAGGACAGACCTGTCTACGATCTCGGCGTAACATCCCGGCTCCAAGAAAAGCACTGGGATCGCGGGTGGCTCCTCGGATGGCGTGACATCTGTCGTAGCACAGATGAACGGACTGTGATCTGTGGAGTTCTTCCTTACGCTGCCGTAGGAAATAAATTTCCCGTCTGTTTTTCCGTCAGTAATCACCTGTGCGCGCTCGCCGCTAGCTTGTGCAGCTTCGTGCTCGACTATGTGGCCAGGCAGAAAATGGCTGGAGCCACCATGAACTACTTCATACTCAAACAACTTCCAGTACTGCCACCTACTTCATATCATTCGCCCGTACGGTGGCTCGGCCCGGTTGCTGTTCTCGAAGAATGGGTCCGGGATCGGGTACTAGAACTGTCATTCACTGCGTGGGACATGGAAGCCTTTGCACGCGACCTCGGCGATGATGGGCCGCCGTTTCGGTGGGACGAGGGGCGGCGGACGCTTATCCGCGCAGAGTTGGATGCGGCATTTTTTCACCTCTATGGCCTGGAGCGGGACGAGGTCGAGCACGTGATGAATTCGTTTGATGCGCTCCGCCGTCGCGAGGAGAAGCCGCAGAACTTCGGTGAGTTCCGTACCAAGCGGCTGATCTTGGAGCGGTACGACGCGATGACCGAGGCGGCCCGCGATGGCGTGACGTATCAGACGATCCTCGACCCGCCGCCTGGCCAGGGACCGCGCCATCCCGAACGCGCGAGTTCCTGAGCGGAAGGGAGCCCAGGTGGCCGACCAGCAAGTGCAGCGTGCGGTGCTCGTCCGTGCCGCCCTGGAGGCACTCCGGGACGCAGACGGCCCGCTCAAGCCGCGCCAGGTCGAGGACGAGGTCGAGCGACGAGTCCAGCTCACGCCGCATGAGCTGGATCTCTATGCCGATGGACGGGCCCGGTGGAGAGTTCACCTGGGCTTCTACACCGGGGATGCCGCCACCGTCGGGTGGATGACGAAGCGAAATGGCTGGGCGATCACCGAAGCCGGGATCGAGGCCCTGGAGTCGTACCCAACGCCGGACGAGATGCTGGCCGAGCTCAGCCGCCTGTACGGTGAGATCGATCTGCGGCGCAAGGAAGCTCAGGCCAGCCTCAGCGATGTCCAGCAGTTCATCGCCGAGACCTTGCGGTTGATCGAGCCGGGCGCATGGACGGCGCACGCGTACTCAACGCCGACGGCAGCATTCCCGACGAGGGGATGCTCAACGCCTGGTACCGCGGCACCGATCTGCGAAGCCGGCTTGCCGGGGAAGGCGTCGTGTTCGACGCCCAAGGGCGGGCGGCGCAAGAGAGCCGACTGGCCGCCGACTCGCTCAAAGAACTCCTGGCCGCGCGGGCGGCCGGAGACGAGACAGATGGTCCCGTACCCGCCAGACGGGCGTGGATGGTCCGGGGGTCGAACGTCGAGGGCTTCAATCTCGTCCCTGACTGGCTTCACGGCGGATTCGTCTCGCTCAGCGCGTCGCAGCTTGGCCAGCTTGATCCAGATGCCAGCTACGACGAGCTGAAACAGGCCATCGAGACCGGGTACCAGCACAAGTCCTACGCGTACCGCGGACAGCGGCTGGAGGAGTTCGACCGGTTCTTGCGCAGGATGCGTTCCGGCGATCTCGTACTCACGACCATGCGCGGCCAGATCTACCTCGGTGAGGTCGCGGGACCAGCCCGATTCGCCGAGTCGGAACACGGGCTCTCCAACCTGCGCCGCGAGGTTCGCTGGCGCACGACCGGGGATCCAGTCGACGGCAGCCAGCTTCGCGCCCCCGTGCCGGCCCTGCTCCAGAGCCAGGCCTACATAGTGGATCTCACCGAGGCCTACGATCAGCTAGCCGGCCTGATCCCGCCTGATGCGACCCGGCTGGCGCCTGCGGCTGTACCGGAACTGCCGAAACGGCCGCTGGCGTTCAACCCGGTCACCGACGCCATCGCCGAAGAACTGCTGATGGACCAGGCGGAGCTGACCACGATCGTTGACCTGCTCTGGGAACGCAGGCAGGTCATCCTGTACGGCCCGCCGGGGACCGGCAAGACCTTCCTCGCCACCAGGCTGGCCCGCCAGCTCACCGACGACGGCGCGGTCAAGCTCGTCCAGTTCCACCCGTCCTACGCCTACGAGGACTTCTTCGAGGGATTCCGGCCCGAGCCAGGCAGCAGCGGCACCCTGACGTTCACGCTCCGCGCCGGCCCGTTCCGCGACTTCGCTGAGGTAGCGGCCGCCAACCCGAGCACCGCGTACATCCTGATCATCGACGAGATCAACCGGGCCAACCTGGCCAAGGTGTTCGGCGAGCTGTACTTCCTGCTGGAGTACCGCGACGAGTCGATCAGCCTGCAGTACTCCCCGGACAAGGAGTTCACGCTCCCCCAGAACCTGTTCATCATCGGGACGATGAACACCGCCGACCGCTCGATCGCCCGGATCGACACCGCCATGCGGCGCAGATTCGCGTTCGTCGCGCTGGACCCGCGCATCCCGCCCGTGCTCGGGCTGCTCAGCCGCTGGCTCGAACGGCACCACCTGCCGCCGGAGGCGGCGCTGCTGCTCGATGAGCTGAACCGGCGCATCGCTGACTCCGACGCGGCGATCGGCCCCTCCTACCTGATGGACAAGCGGATCTATGCGCGGGAGGACGGGCTCAGCCGGGTCTGGCAGTACTCGATCATGCCGCTGCTCGAAGACCTCTTCTACGGGCAGTCTGACCTCGACCAGCATTACGGCCTGCCAAGCCTCCGCAAGGCCATCACCGCGCCTCCCGCTGAGCCGTGACTTCTATTCAGCTGGGCGAGCTGGGCCCGGCTGCCGAGCTGCGCCTGACGTCGGAACAGGGACGATCACTGGCCGGATCCGGCGTCGTCCATGCCACTCCAGCGCCGTACAGCGCGGGAGTGTGGCAGGTCGGCGCCGCCGGGAAGGTCGGCGCGGCCCGGATCGGGGATATCGAGATCCAGATCAGGCCGAAGGTGCCCATCGCCCGGCTGCTGTTCCTGGTCGGCTACTCCCAGCACGCGGCCGCCTGGCGGCCGGAGACTGTACCGGTGGCCGAGGCCGCGGACCTGATCCCGGCGATTGCCCAGGCTCTGTGGCGGCAGACCGAGCGGGCGATCCATCAGGGGCTGCTCCCTGGCTACATCGCCGTCGAGGAGAGTTCCCAGGTGCTGCGCGGCAGGCTGCGCGAGAGCGAGCAGCTGCACCGGCACCATGGACTGCCGCTCCCGCTGGAGATCCAGCACGACGAGTTCACGATCGACATACCGGAGAACCAGATCCTGCGGACCGCGTGCGAGCGGATGCTCACGGTTCCGCGCGTCGATGCCGAGTCCCAGCGGATGCTGCGGCGCCTCCTGCGGGACTTCGCCGACGTCACACCGCTGTCCCGAGGTGATCCGGTCCCCCGATGGACGGCGACCCGGCTCAACGTCCGCTACCACCCTGCGCTGCGCCTCGCAGAGCTAGTCCTGCGCGCGACCTCCGTCGAACACGGACCCGGAGGCATGGCTGTGAACGGCTTCCTGCTGGACATGCCGAAGCTGTTCGAGGACTTCGTCACCGTGGCGCTGCGCGAGGCGCTCGTGGCCGGATACGGCGGGCGCGTAGCTGATCAAGACCGGAGCTACTTCGACGAGGCGACGCAGGTCGTACTGCGGCCGGACATCGTGTGGAAGATAGGCGGCTCAGCGGTCGCAGTCCTCGACGCCAAGTACAAGGCTGAGAAGCCAGCCGGATACCCGAACGCGGACCTGTACCAGATGCTCGCCTACTGCACGGCCCTGGGCCTGCGCAACGGCCACCTGGTCTACGCCAAAGGCAACGAGGACCCAGCCCGGCACGTCGTGCGCCGCTCCGGCATCGAGATCTTCTGCCATGCCGTCGACCTCGACCAGCCGCCTGACCTATTGCTGGCCCGGATGAGTGACCTCGCTACGATCATTGCCGCGAGTCGGCCTGAGCGTGGATCTTTGGTGAAGTCTGTGGAGCGGACCTGATCGGCACTGACCGGCAGGGACACGCGGCGGCCGAGCTGTTCGCGGCCGACCTGGCCCGCGGCGAGGTGCCCGGTATCAGGCGTATCCGGCGCGAGCTGAAGGTTCGGCTGGAAGTAGGACACGAGAGCGCCCCGCTGGCTACGGCTGGCGGGGCGCTCGCACGCGTTGGCACCCGTGGAGGTGATGTTAGCCGTCTGCGGCAGCGAAAGAGAAGTCGCCGTCAGGTGCCGGCGCGAGCGGCAGGGTCTCCACGACCGCATCGGCGTTGAGCGGCCCGTAGATGTGCGGGAACGGGGCATCCCAGCCGGGCACCTGCTCGTAGCGGATCTCCGGGGCGACGCGATCGGTGTCGATGACGAGCACCAGCAGGTCCGGCTCGCCCTTGTAGATCATGTTCGCCACAGGCGCCACCTGGGCGGCGGTCGACCCGTGGATGAATCCCTGCTCGGCCAGGGTCCTGCCGCGGGTTGACGTCGTGTACTGGCCGTCGCGGCGAGCCTGCTCCCAGTCGGCGGCCGTGGCGATGTGGTAGATGATGCTCATTCAGCGGCTCCCGAGCGTCTCGCTGGCCAGCTCATCGAAATTCCTGACTCCCGGCTCGTTCCCGTACCGCCTGCGCAGGCGCCGCCGCAGGTCGTCAACGTAGCGCACCGCGCGTCCCGACTGGAGGCCAGCGGTCATGGCCAGCGCCTCGGCTCCCGCGCCGAGCGCCCGCTCCAGGTCGATCTCGGCGTAGGCCGTTGCGAGCAGGGCCGTGTTGAACGCGCGGGTCCGTGCCAGGTCCCCGCTCAGCGCCGCCGCCTCCAGGGCGTAGCGCTCAGCCTCGCGCCAGTCGCCGAGGTCGCGCAGGGTGTGGGCGAACCGCGCCGCGAGGTACGCGCGGCCGAAGTAGGCCAGCCATCCCGGGGTGCTGCCAGGATCTGACCGGCTGAACGCGCGCTCGCACCCGGCGAGGGACGCCGCGCATGCCTGCCGCTCGCCGAGCAGCGCCTGACCGTTGGCCTCCAGCTCATACGCCTCGGCGAGCAGCGCGGGGACACCTGCCCGCGCCGCGATGTGACGACTGGCACGCGCCAGCTCGATCGCCCGGCTCGGGCTGCCGATGTGGATGGCGCGGTGGCTTCGCGCGGCGAGGACTTCCCCCGCGAACGCGTGATCACCGGCCGCTGCTGCCAGCTCCAGCGCCCTGGCGAAGTACTGCTCTGCACGCCGCCCGTCGCCCATGTCATAGGCCGTCCACGCGGCCAGGTGCGCAAGCTGCGCCGCCGCGCCGAAGAGCCGCCGCCCCACGTCCTCGGTGTAGGTGCCCGAGCGGAGCACGAGAGCCACGCTGGAGTCGAGATAACGGGCGGCGAGCCCGTGGGCATGAGCGCCGCCGAACCTGTTGTCCAGGTCCCGGAATGCCCTGGTGGTCTCCGCGACGGCCTCGGCATCGGCCACCGTCACCGCACGTCGCGGGAGGCCCCGTTCCGCCTGACTGCGAGCGGGCACCGCAGTCGAGGCCGCGGCTTCCCTGATCTTCCCCTGCGCGCCGAGGGCGTCATCGAGGCGCGCGGCCAGGTACGGCGATGCGGGCTTGCGCCCGCTGAGGATCTTCGACAGGTGGCTCGGGTCATACCCGGCCGCGCGGCCCAGGCCGCGCAGCGACATGCCGCGCTCTGCCATGAGCCGCCGTAGCTCGCCGGCGAAGTCCGCCATTCGCGTGTGCCAATCGCGCGGGGGGTGTGGACCTCCTGGCCCTGTGGACCGGCGTGCAAGAGGCCACAGGGCAACGGTTCCAGGGTACGCCCGGCGCGGGGTTGACTGCCGGTAGCCGCGCAGGCAAGCACGATCATGCCGGCAGCCGCAAGGCACGCACCAGGGAGACGATCATGACGAGGGCGGTACTGCAGGCTGGCGATGGCCAGCCGCTCGGCGACGAGGACCCGGCGCGGGCAGGCGGCCCGATACCGGGGCCTGGCCAGGGCGGAGCGCTCGCGCAGCTCCAGGGCGAGTGGCCGCCCTGGGAGATCTGGACGATGCGGCATTGCAGCGTCGAACCGACCGCGGAGCATGCACCGCGTGCGGCGGATATGGATGGAAGGTACTCACTATGCGCCGCGCCGCGTCGCGCGCTGGTGACCCCGGCGAACGGGCGCCGCGACGCCGACCACGAGCGACTTGCCTGGCGTGCAACGGCACCGGCGACCAGCAGGCCATCCCGCCTGGCAACCACGACTCGACTGGGCTTCCGTGTCGGTGAGCAGCCGTTCGACGGAGGTCGGCAGCCGCTTCGCGGCAGGCACGCGCGACCGCTGCCAGGCGGTCCGCAACCCTCGCGGTGCCTACCAGCTACCTGACGAAGGAGATTTGACACAGGTGACCGATAAGGCGCAAGACGCTCCACCTGCCGACTTGATCCTCAGCGAGGATGAAGTGGCTCGGCGGATGCTCTTGCTGGCCAAGTTGCAGAATGCGCTTACGGCGCAAGGAGTTTGTTGTGTTCTGGCCAGGAACCACCGCCTCATCCTGCGCTACTCAGTGAATCCGTGGGAGCGGTCCGGGATGACCGAACCGAAGCTCCACCTGTTCATGCCTACCGGCAGGGACATCGCGACCACGGACGGCACGACCTACCGTCTCGCGAGCGGCGCGGAGTTCGCGGTAGCAGATCCGGTATTTGCCGCAGTAGCAATCCGCCGATCACCGCAGACACCCGATGGCGCGTCGTCAGTACAGGCGGACAATGGTCAACGGCGGTGAGCGGGCAATTACCACGTTCCCCGAATAGCCGATCGGGGAACGAGATCGCCGCACAGATCATCGAGGTTTTTCCGGACTGGCTAGTCATGTGGGGCACGTATTCGCGCTAGTTCTGGGCCTATCCATGCTTTGATGCGCCGAGCGGAACGATGCTCCACGCCTCTGACCCAAGCGAACTGGCCGGAATGATGCGGCGGGTACAGAGATCCAGTGCGGACAGACAACGATGATCATACTAACCCAGACCTATCCAGCGAGCCGGCAGCGCTCTGCACGGCGTCGACGCCCGATCAACGCGGGCATCGAGATGCTCTGGTGGACGTGGGATACCAGCGGGAGGTTGCCTGCCTCGGAGTTCCTGTTGCCCGGTGCTGCTACATCCGATCGGTGTTGCCCTGTTTGTGTCGTTCAGCGATCCAGCGGTCGATCGTGCGAGGACGCCAGTAGTTGCGGCCCTTCTCGCGCCGGTCTGGTTTGGGGAAGGGCCGCTGGCGGGGGCCATGCGTGGCGACCCACCCGCGGACCGTGCTCGCCTTCACGCCGATCCTCTGGGCGGCTTCGGCTGACCCGATCCATGCCCAGTTCGGCCCGCGGCGGCCCGGGCCTGCCGTTAAGTCGGCGCCCTCGCGCAGGATGCCCGCGAGGGCAATCGCATCGTCACTGGTCAGATCGATCCGGACGCAGTGACCTGTGGAGGGGTGGCTGGCCCTTCTGCTGCGAGGAGCCGGCAACGGGCTGATTCGTACCTTCCAGGCCGAGTCGGTCGCTTCGCTGTAGCGCCGGAACGCGGCGCGCAGCTCGTCGGCCGGGGGCTGCTCCGGTGGTAAGGCGTGGTCAGAAGGCCCAGAGTTCACAACCCATAAGCTGCACCTCGCCGACTGCGGGTGTCAAGCTCACTGCAGGCAAAGCGCCGAGCTGAGACCTGGCCATCACGGCTCACGCTTGGGTAATTACCATCGGTCACCCGAAACTGGTCGATGCTACCCGCGCGTTCTGCCGCCGGGCGCCGCTAACGGCGAGCACACTGTGATCCGACCGCGCAAGTGCACCGAGTGATCCGACGGCGCAAGTGCGCCAAAAAACGCCGGCTTCCTGTTCACAGCAGGAAGCCGACGTCGTACCAGCCGAAACCCCTCGCCGCGTCCTCCGCGAACGAAAGGAAACGACCTTTGATGACTGTACGTCGTTCTAAGCCCGACGGGAAGAGACCCGCAGGCCCCGATACAGAAAATCCCCGTGGCCGTGACCGGCCGCCGCTCATTACCCAGCGCGCCGCGCTGATCATGCTCGCCGCTCTGCTTATAGGAGTCGCCGCCGGACTCCTGTCGCACCTGGCAGGCAGCAACCCCGCATCCGCCGTACTGAGTGGCGGCGCAGCCTGCGCAGGGGCAATCGCCCTGCTGGACGCGCTGATCGGCTTACGCACCAGGCCCGCGCCGCCTTTGGTGGCGCGGGCCGCGCGCCGTGCGTCTGACAACCGGGCCGCACGGCACCTCGCCAGTGCCTCGAACCGGATGCCCACGGGAGCCGACTATGACCGACTTTCTCGCCAACCTGGCGGTTGCATGCCAAGGCAGCGACCTATGTGACCGCGTGCCGCGGTTCCGCGCGAGAATAGATGCCACGGCAGGCAGCCGCCATGTACTGACGAGCGCCGAGATGTGCGCCCAGCACCTGGGCTGTTCCGTGAATGCCCTGACCGCGTGGGCGCGTGACCAACGCCTCGAAGGACGGTTGACCGTCTTCGCCATCAATCACGCGAACGCTGATCAGCCTCACGCCGCCTCCGCGACAGGCGACTTCGCATTCAGCGTCATACAGCTAGTGGCCGGCGGAGAAACCGTCCCTCCACCCCCGCAGACAGCCTGGCCGGCTGGCAATGCAGATCCAGCGACCCGGATACGCCTGCGGCAAGCGCAGGTCGCAGCTGGGCCGCGGAGCTCGGGAGACGAGAGGCCCGCTGGAAGCCAAACTCTATGATCCTGCCGGGGGCGGAGTGGGCGTCAAGGAGATGAGCAGGCTGCGATACCGCGCAACATGGTCCGGCCATGCGATGCCGCAGAGCGCGGACGCCCCGGTGAACACGACGATGGCGATCGACAGCCCCGCACGAGTGAACCGCACCCGCTCCGAGGTGAGGATGAGAACGCCGGCCACATAGGCACCGATGATCAGCAGCAGCAGCAGCAGCAGAACTTCAAGTGCGAACAGCACGGGATCGATCGCCGAAGTGGGCGCCGCCGAGCCTCCGGCGCCGCCTCACAGCGCGTCCGAACGTCCGGCTGCCAGCCTGGACCACTGAGCGGTCGGGCGCCCGTTGGTGCGGAACTGGTCGCCATCGGTGGCGAACCGCTTCGGCCATCCGGCCGGCGAGTCCTCCCAGCCCTCCTGGCGCCCGTAGACGGTCATGTCCAGCAGCGGGTAGCTCGGCGACATGGCCTCCGCCGCGCGACGGCTGGTCCAGTACGTCTCGAAGACACGGTCGCCATCACGCAGGTAGCAGACCTGCATGCCGAACCAGCGACCTGCCAGCAGCGCGTCGGCTGACTCCCGCGCCGAGTACCACGGCACGTCCCACCCCATGAAATCGCGATAGGCGACGCTCTCGGCGTAAGGACCCTGGCAGAAGGTCGCGTAAGTGACGTCGCGCGAGTGCAGGTAAGAGAGCTCGCGGACCTGGCCGTTGAAGAACGTGCAGCCCTCGCATTGGTCCTTCGCAGGTCGCCCGTCGTGCCACATATGGTAGTAGACGATCAGCTGCCGGCGGCCTTCGAATACGTTCACGAGCGGAACCTGGCCTTTCTCGCCGATCAGCGGGATCGAGGCGTCGACCTCGACCATGGGCAGCCGACGGCGGGCCGCCGCGATCGCGTCGCCCTCCCGGGTGTGCGCCTTCTCTCTGACCAGCAAGTCATCGAGCTGAGCCTGCCACGCGGCTCGATCCATGACCGCCGGCATCGCCTTGGCGTCGACACGGTCAGTCGCCGACCGCATATTGCTCTGATCGCTGTTCATCGAGCCTCCCTGGTTCTGGTCATCATCGGTGATCATGTCACCGCGTTCCCGGAGCCTGCATGAAGACAACGAACGGCCCTGCCGGTTTTGGACACCCGGCTCGATGCAACCATCTGACGCACTCGATGAGCAACGACAGTCGGCCGCCACGAGCGGACAGCCGCGACGTCACGGTCGGGATCGACGCTGGCGGGTCAAGCACTCGCGCGCGGGGCCCCCGGCGGGTACAGGCTGCAGGGGGGATTGGCCAGTCGCGTACATGGCGGTGGTCTGCGGTGAGCTGATGCCGACGATGCCGGTCACGCCAGACAGCCATCCGCAAAGTGCAGTGATGTTACGCATACCGCGCCCACGGCTTCGCCTCGCAGGATGGCAGTAAGACCCGACCGCGAAGGGAGCACCGAAATGAATGCTCGACCGAACATCGTGCTTGTCCACGGCGCATGGGCCGACGGCTCCAGCTGGAGCGGCGTCATCGAACGCCTGCAGGCCGACGGCTACCACGTCACCGCACCCCAGTTCCCGCTGACCACGCTGGCCGATGACGTCGCCCGGCTGCGCCAGGTGCTGGAGCTCCAGGACGGCCCCGCCATCGTTGCCGGGCACTCCTACG
>WNGP01014730.1_pt1 | contig 10704 bp, 10 predicted proteins | sample 5407671 | NCBI WGS metagenome assembly WNGP01 (sample SAMN13153381, study PRJNA577476) | soil metagenome | isolation source: 40 cm soil or saprolite under Garry oak tree replicate 2 | place: USA:California | collected 2016-06-15
GCGGACCTCCGACTTCATTATTGCGTGCAGAGACCTATGGCGTGACGCTTCCCATGTTCCCGAATAATGAATCCGGATAAACTTTTTGATTACCTCGAGGGCAATTTATCTGCAGCGGAGCGCGCCGCGCTGGAGGAACAATTGATCTCGGACAAACAATTGCAACGCGAGCTGGCGGTGGCGCGACAGATCCACGCTGGAATGCGCGGCGATTCTCGGGAGGTTCTGTTGCCGCCCGCGCAGGACGTTATTACGGAGCAAGGACGCAAAATGGCCCTTCGCGTAGGCGCGGCCTTTATCGTTCTTATGGCTGTCAACGTTGGAATTGGTCTCTGGTTAATCGCGCGACACGAAACGAAGAACCCGAATCGGTCCCTGCTTGAAACGCAAATGCGAGAGCAGATCGCGAAATCGCTGGAGCACGCAGCCGCGACCTTCACACCTGCGCCGTTGGGTGTTGGCGAAATCATGGTTCCCGCAGCAACTGGGAAACTGGAGACAGTTGCGGACGAAGTGGTAGCAATCGCAACTCGATACGGCGGTTCTGCTACAAAAGGTCTCGCGGACAAGAGCCGGCTCAGTGTTCTTGTTGATCTTCCATCAAGTCGCGAGCCAGAATTTCGCGCAGCGATTTCGTCGATCATGGGGGAAGCGCCGCCGGGGTCGGCGACACCGGCTACAGCAGCGCAACAAACGGGATCGACGATCCCGGCTACAGAGGAGAAGAAGAGTTTCGTTGTCCAAATTGTCGAGCAATCAGCAACGCCAAATTGATATCTATCGATTTTAACTTCCGGCTAGGATGAAAGCGGCGCAGCAGCGCCGCACTCCAAGACGCAAGCGCACAATGTGCCTGCGATTCACGGCCACGTTTTTGGAGTGCGGCAGTGCTCTGCCGCTTTCACCATTGATCGCCCGAAACAATTGCCACGACAAAATCACATGACGATCGCAGTCACGTTTGCGTTACCAGCCGAAAGTGCGGACTTCTTGCGCTGCCTGACAAACAAAACCCGCGTCGAGCGCAATGGCGTGGGGATAATTCGTGGCGAGATCGATCATCGGAAGATTGAAGTTCTTCATACGGGTGTCGGAGAGAAAGTGTGCCAGCAACGACTGGGAAAATTTCTGAACGATCAGGACTTCGCCTGTTCGATCAGTACCGGCTTTGCAGGGGCACTCAATGATGATCTGCAAGTCGGCGACCTTCTTCTGGCAGAGAATTTCTCGACAGTTGACTTGAGTGAGGCGCGCGCATCGCTTTCAGGTTTGCCCATTCATATCGCGGATCTTTTGACTGTGCCTGCGTTGATCGATTCCCCCGAGGAGCGAAACAAACTTGCACTCACATCGGGAGCGGTGGCAGCGGACATGGAGACTCGATTCATTGCACGCACCTGCGTTGCTCGGGGGGTTCCCCTGCTTTCACTTCGAGTAATCAGCGATACGCCGCGCGAGCTTTTCCCGGCTTCGGCGGATGTGCTGTTCGATATCGAACGACAACGAACGTCCATGTCGAAGCTGGCAAAATATTTTCTTGCGCATCCGAGCCAGATTCCACATCTGATCCGGTTCGCGAGGAGAATTGCACTCGCACGAAAGATTTTAGCCGATGCGCTGGTCGCTGTAGCCACGGCTCTGTGAGCCGTCGACATTTTCTAGTTTCGTTATCAACCGGCCACATGCCGGTGGCCACAGTTACAGTCGTGCCGGCTCGATGTGAACGAGCACGTCGGCAATGCGTGAATCGTTTTGCTGGATTGCGGTTTTTACTCGATGCGCGATCTCGTGGCCTTCGTGCACGGAAATTTTGCCGTCCACTCCGACGTGGAGATCGACGTAAAAATCCAAACCCATCTTGCGAGCGCGGCATTTTTCAACGTCGATGACGCCGGGGACTGTGCTGGCAACTGAGCAGACGAACTTGACGATTTTTCGTGGCGCGGTGTCCATGATTTCGTAAAAAGCAGGGCGCAAAAGTCTGAAGCCGTTTGCCGCGATGACCGCGCAGGCGAAAATGGCAGCCCAATCGTCGGCACTTTGCCAACGCTTGCCACCGATCAGGGCCAATGAAATCCCAATGAATGCAGCGGCAGACGTCAGCGCGTCGCTGCGATGATGCCAGGCGTCTGTTTGCACGGCGGTACTGTCAACGTCCCGCCCAATCCGGTTGACGTAACGAAACAAAGTTTCTTTTATCACGATCACCACGATCAATATCACCAGCGTGTACGGCGCCGGCGCGTGATGTGGCAGAAAGATTTCGCGAACGCTTTGAATGGCGAGGCCAACCGCGGCAGCCAGGACCCCAACTGCAACAATCATTGCTGCAATCGGCTCCGCTTTTCCGTGGCCATAGGGATGCGAAGCATCAGGCGGGCGCGCCGCAACTTTCAGCCCGCTCCAGATGACGAACGACCCCGCGATGTCGAGTCCGGATTCGATGCCATCGGCTATGAGCACGTAAGCGTGGCCGAAGAGTCCGCCGAGAATTTTTGCCACCGCGAAAATCGAATTCACGACCATGCCGAAAAGAGCGACCCGTGTAGCCGTCTGCCAGACAGACGAAGTCATCCCGCCCGGCGACCGGGGCGTTTGCGGATTGTTTGCGCAGGCGTGAGGATGCTGGGACGAGAACATCATGAAAACTATAAACGAAAACTATAAACGTAGCCGTGTACGAAACGCACGGAAATCCGGCGGACGTGTTACGCGTCGAATCACGACCATGGCCGACCCCAGCCGCCGGCGAGGTCATCGTGAAAATGCGCGCAGCGCCGATCAATCCGGCCGATTTAAACCAGATCGAAGGAAAATATCCGGTGCGGGCAGAACTTCCGGCAACGCCTGGATTCGAAGGTGCAGGAATCGTTGTGGATGGTGCCGCGGACGTAAAAGATCTATCGGATGACGCTTTGGTGATTTTGCCGCACAACACTGGAACATGGCGTGACGCTGTTGCAGTGAAAGCCGACGAACTGGTTGTCGTCCCTGCCGCAATCAACGCGGTGCATGCGTCTATGTTGAAAATCAATCCGATGACGGCGTGGCGTTTGCTCCACGATTATGTCGATCTTGCACGCGGCGACTGGCTGATTCAGAACGCGGCAAATTCGGCTGCAGGGCGCGCGGTCATCCAAATCGCGCGCGAGCTCGGTTGCAAGACGGTGAATGTCGTCCGGCGGTCAGAGCTAATCGGCGAATTGCGATTGGAGGGCGGTGATGTCGTCCTGGTCGATAGCGAAAATCTTCGTCACGAAGTAAAAGACGCAATTGGCAGCCCGCCGGTTCGTCTCGGATTGAACGCCGTGGGCGGCGAAAGCGCACTGCGTCTGGCAAATTGTCTCGCTCCGGGATCAACGCTGGTGACTTACGGAGCAATGAGTTTGCAGCCGCTCAAAATCCCCAATGGCCTGCTCATTTTCAACGACCTCCGTTTCCGTGGTATTTGGATTAACAAATGGTACGACAATGCGACGCCGGCTCAGCGAATGGAAACGTTTCAACATTTATTCGAGATGGCGAAACGCGGTCTGCTACAAACGAAAGTAGAGAAAGCTTATCCATTGAGCGAAGCGAAGACGGCCGTGGCCCATGCAGCGCGCGGCCAGCGCAGCGGCAAAATCATTTTCGAGTTTGCGGCCTAGCCACAGGGGTGTACCCTCGAAAGTGGTGCGTTCCTTTCCCCTTCGCGCATTTTTTCTTATCGGAGTAGCCGGCAGTCTCGTCATAGGTCACGTTGAATCCGCCGCCGTTCCTGAACCCGGCGATTTGCGCGCGGCCGGGAAAGTAGAGTTCCCGGTATCGTGCGCGTCTTCCGTCCAATCTGAATTCTCCCGCGGCGTGGCGTTGCTGCATTCATTTTTCTACGAAGAGGCGCGGCGTGTTTTCACCTCGGTAGCCGAGCGCGACCCGAAATGCGCCATGGCTCAGTGGGGAATCGCCATGACATGGTGGCACCCGATCTGGACGCCCCCCAATCCCGATGAGATGAGCGCCGGTAAGGCGGCCATTGAAAAAGCAATGGCGATGAACGCCGGAACGGAACGCGAGCGAGGATTCATTACGGCGCTCAATGTATATTACAATTCGCCGGACAGTTCGAGCGCAGGTCCCGTCGGGCAATCGTGTCACGGACCAGTCGGCCCGCGCGACCGGGTGATCGCTTACGAAAAAGCGATGCACCAGCTACGCGACGAGTACCCGGACGATTTCGAGGTCCAAACCTTTTATGCCTTTTCCGTCCTCGCTGTTGGGTACGCCACGCCCAATGACACGAGTTTGTCGAAGCAACTCGAGGCAGCCACCATCTTCGAAAAGCTGTGGAAACAAAACGCAAATCATCCCGGCGTCGTTCACTACCTGATCCATTGCTACGATTATCCCGCGCTCGCCCAACGCGGACTGGCCGCCGCGCAGGCTTATGCTTCCATCGCGCCATGGGTACCTCACGCGGATCACTGCGAATGGAGCTTCAGCCGACGCTTCGCGGGCATACGCGGCCATGCGCCATCGCAACGCCGCCGAAGCCGAAGAGCTACACGCGCTCGATTACATGGCCTATTCTTATTTGCAGGAAGCCCAGGACACTGAGGCGAAAAAGATTGTCGATCTTGCCGCCAAAGTACGGACGACAAATCCTGAACTCGAATTCAGCGCGGCTTACGCTCTGGCAGCCATTCCGACACGTTACGCATTCGAACGAAATGATTGGGCAGCGGCGGCGACATTGACCATTCCAAAGCTCCCGCACTGGTCCTCGTTCCCATTCATGGAGGCCCTGATCGAATATGGTCACGCGCTCGGACGAGCGCACACCGGCGATCTCGACGGTGCGCGAAAAGCAATCGCGCGAATGCAGCAACTGCGCGATGCGACGAAGGATCCCAAGTTCGATTATTTCAAGAACCATCTCGATCTTCAGATGCAAGCGGCTTCGGCCTGGGTGGCAGCAGCTGAGGGTAAAAAGAACGAAGCGATTGACATGCTGCGGCGTGCTGCCGATGCCGAAGACATTCTGGGCAAGCATCCAGTTTCACCCGGAGCGTTTGTTCCCGTTCGCGAACAACTCGGCAGTCTCCTCCTCGAAGTGGGCCAACCAAAAGAAGCGCAGCAGGAATTTGAAGCTGCGCTCAAGATCTATCCAGGACGATTCAGAGGACTATATGGAGCGGCGCGAGCTGCCGAGCAAAACGGAGACAAGGAAAATGCGCACCGTTATTACGCCAAGCTGGCGGCGCAATCGGCAAAAGCCGCCGGCTCACGAGATGAATTGAATCACGTCCGCGAATTCCTTACCGCGGAAGCTAAAGCAAGCGGTCCGAATAACGTCAGGGCGCGCGAATAGAAAACCGTCGGCGCGTCTTGCGTGCAAAACGATCAAGCTAGCCGAACGGCGCTGCTGATTGCCGCGAGCCTGGTTCTTCTGGATCGCAGCCCACAATACACGGGCCTTGTTCCGGGGACGTCAGCAGACTTGTGTGCTCAGATGCTCGAGAGGCATTCGAGGCAGTCCCGCTTGTTCTTAAAGATTGTGCGACAGAACTGGTTTCGACCGATCGCAAAGTTGATCGAACGCATCACGATCCCGGGAATCTTGCTGCATTATGCCTTGCGAAAGAAATGTATCGCCGGGCTTGTGCGCTCAGCACTCATCAATGGAGCAACACAAGTCGTCATAATCGGTGCAGGTTTTGATCCGCTTAGTTTCGAATTACATCAGGAATTCCCAAGTGCCCAATTTTGGGAAATAGATCATCCGGCAACACAGCGCCATAAACGGAGCGCGTTGTCTAAAATCGACGCCGGACGATTGCATTTTGTCGCGATGGATTTGAGCGCCATTACCTTGGGTCGCGAGGCGCTGATCAAGACTGGTTTTGAATCGACTCTACGCTCGGTCTGGATCGCCGAAGGTCTTTTAATGTATCTGACACCGGATGCCGTCTCATCATTGATGCGAACTTTGAAAAGTCTGAGCGCGCCCGGTAGCCGGTTTGTGTTCACATTTATGGAAAAGCAAAGCGACGGCCGGATTCGTTTCGATTCGCAAAGTAAATTGGTTGATTGGTGGTTGCGCCGACATGGCGAGCCATTTCTCTGGGGAGCTACGCGAAGTGAGCTTGTTGACCTTGTGCGTCCCTGGCACGTTGCTCGATTTTTCGACCACGATGATCTGCGCAACCTGGGATCTGGATTGGCCAACGAACGCATTGCCAAAGGCGAGGTAATTTGCCTGGCTGAGAGTTAACCGGTCCGATTATACTTTCGCGTGCTTACCCGGCGTGAATTCATACGCACGGCGGCGCTCTTCGCGCTGGCGCCGCGCATACTAGCGGAACCCGAACGGGAGATTTGGGTAAATGACGTTCATTCACAGCTCAATCGCACCCGGGTTCGCGAGCTTCTAACGCCGCGTACCCGAGACGAACTCGCACAGATTGTGCGTTCCGCGTCACAAAAAGGTTTGCCCATCTCCGTTTCGGGCTGCCGGCATTCGATGGGTGGCCAACAATTCGCCACAGACAGTATTTGCATCGATATGCGTTCGCTCGATCGCGTAATTTCCTTCGATCGGGAGCATGGTTTGATCGAAGCGGAAGCGGGCATCCAATGGCCAAAATTGATTCGCACTTATCTGGACGCCCAGGGGAGTAGCGCAAAACAATGGGGTATCGCACAAAAACAAACCGGCGCAGACACATTTACCCTTGGAGGGAGTCTCTCCTCGAACGTGCATGGACGCGGACTGGCGATGAAGCCGCTTATCTCAAATGTTGAATCATTCACACTGATTAACGCCGATGGAAAAGCGATCCGCTGTTCGAGGGACGAAAATAGCGAATTGTTCCGACTTGCGATTGGTGGTTACGGACTGTTTGGATCAATCGACAGCGTAACGCTTCGGCTTGTTCCCCGGCAAAAACTACGACGGGTAGTCGAGATAATTCGGGCGAGTGATCTGCCCAAGCGCTTTGAAGAACGAATAGCGGCAACGTTTGTTTACGGGGATTTCCAGTTTTCAGTCGACGAAAAATCGCCGGAATTTCTCCAACGCGGCGTGTTTTCTTGCTACCAGCGTATCGACGATGACGAACCAATAGTCGCCAAGAGACAGCTACGCGACGAAGATTGGCTGGAGCTCCTGCGATTGGCCTACACCGACCGCGAAAAAGCTTTCAAGCGTTACTGCGATTACTATTTATCGACAAACGGACAGACTTATTGGTCCGACACAAATCAACTGAGCCCGTATCTGCCGAATTATGCGCAGAAGATCCGAAACCTGATCGGAGGAGACGAATCGAGTCTTATCATCACGGAAATTTATGTTCCGCGAGCAGACCTTCCTCAGTTTTTAGCGCACGCGGCGGAACTCCTGCGCTCAAATCGAACAATCGTCATCTATGGCACAGTCCGGTTAATCGAAAAAGATAATGAGAGCTTCCTGGCTTGGGCCAAGCAATCTTACGCGTGCATCATCTTTAATTTGCTCACGCTCCACACACCGGCAGGCATTGAAGCGTCCGCGCGCGCCTTTCGCGGATTGATTGATTTGGCGATACCCCGCGGCGGAAGTTATTATCTGACTTACCACAAATTCGCGAAACCAGAGCAGGTCATGGCGTGCTACCCGCAGTTCAAAGAATTTCTCGCGCTGAAAAGAAAATACGATCCGGCTGAATGCTTTCAGAGCGATTGGTACCGGTACTATCGGAAGCTATTCACGAGCTGATGTTCTGAGGCGCATTAACTCGATTCTTTCATGCAGTCGTTCGCCGTCGTTGCTTTGGTTTTAATTCTCGCGCGCGCCGTCACTGAACTATGGCTGAGCCGGCTAAATCGATGCCACGTATGCGCACACAGGAATGAAGTGCCGCCATCATTTCAAGGAATCATGGATGAATCGACGTATCGCCGTTCAATTGATTACACGCTGGCCAAGAGCCGCTTTGGAAACACCGTCAACGTATTTGACGCCGTGGTGTTGATCGCAGTGCTTTTTAGCGGCCTGTTGCCATGGGCGTTTGGAAAATTCGGTTTCGGTACTTCGATCTTGGCGATGGCTGGCTTTCTCTTCGTCACAGGGATCGCATTGAGCATACCGGGATTGCCATTCGCCTGGTACGCGCAATTCAAAATCGAAGAGCGATTCGGTTTCAACACCACAAGCACGAAGATGTGGATTGTGGATCGTCTCAAAGGATTGCTGCTCGCCGCGCTGCTTGGTTATCCGTTGCTTGTGCTGGTGTTGAAACTGATCGAATGGACGGGCGCCAGCTGGTGGCTCTGGGCTGCCGCAGTTGTTGTCGCGTTTCAATTGCTTGTGCTGCTCATCGCGCCGGCGATCATCATGCCGCTCTTCAATAAGTTTACGCCGCTGGCAGAAGGAGACTTGCGTGGGCGCCTGTTTGCGCTGGCGCGACGCACGGGTTTTCCCACCCGCAGCATCGAGGTGATGGATGGCAGCAAACGCTCATGTCACTCGAACGCGTTCTTCACCGGGTTCGGACGTTTTCGAAAAATCGTTGTGTTCGACACACTGCTCGCACAGCTCACTGAGCCAGAAGTGGAATCCGTCCTTGCGCATGAAATTGGCCATTACAAAAAGCGCCACATAATTAAAATGCTCAGGGTTTCTATCGCGGGCGTGTTTGTCGCTTTCGCCGCGATCGCATGGCTCGCGCGTCAACAGTGGTTTTATCGCGCGTTCGGTTTCGAGCATCAGACAGGCTTCGCCGCGGCAAATGTCGTTCCTGCAATACTGCTGTTCGCGCTGCTCGCAGAGACGTTCGGTTTCTGGTTTTCGCCGTTGATTCATATCTGGTCGCGCCGTTTTGAATATGAGGCGGACGCATTCGCCCGCGTGGCAATGGGAGAGAAGCAGTCACTAATTCAAGCTTTGCGCAAATTGAGCGAAAAAAACCTGAGCAATCTCACACCGCACCCTCTCTACAGCGGCTTTTATTATTCGCATCCGACCCTGCTTGAACGGGAACACGCGCTGCAAGGAACGGGTTAGGTCGTGTATGCCATGCCCGTTTGCACGCGGCGGTGCACATTTTCCTTGTCATGTTGAGCGAAGCGAAACATCTCTGGCTTTCCATGGGGCGTTGCGGGAAATAACAATCTGAGATTCTTCTCCCGCGACTGCGGGATCAGAATGACAGGCTTCTAAAATGTGAAAGTCATCGTTGTTGGTGCAGGAGTTAACGGAGTCACGGCCGCTATTGAATTAAAGAAACGCGGCCACGGAGTGATTCTGGTCGATCCGGGACCGTTGCCGCACCCCCTCGCGGCATCTACCGACATCAGCAAAGCCGTTCGCGCAGCTTATGGAGCGGATGAAGACTACGCCGATCTCGCGGAACGCTCGATTAAACTCTGGCGGAAATGGAACGAAGAATTCGGAATTGAGTTGTATCACGAAGTCGGCGTGATGTTCGTTCGCCAAGGCGAAATGAAGCCGGGCGATTTCGAATACGAAAGTTTCAAAATACTGCAACGGCGCGGACACAAGGTTGAGCGGATGAATTCAGCGCAACTGTGGAGGCGATTTCCAGCCTGGAATCCAGAGTTGTTCCGAGACGGTCTTCTTGAAGTTGAAGCAGGCTATGCAGAAAGCGGCCGCGCGGTCGCGACGTTAGTCCAACGCGCAGAGTCTATCGGCGTCGAGCTACGAAGCAGCAGCCGTTTCGCTCATTTGGACGAACACGATCACCGCGTTAAGGGAATCGTCCTCCACAACGGAGAGCGCATCGCAGGCGATTGTGTCGTGATGGCCGTCGGCGCGTGGACGCCGTATCTGCTGCCTTTCACGAAAAAGTTTTTTCGCGCCAGCGGCCAGCCGGTTTTCCACTTGAAACCTCCGCGGCCCGATCTCTTCACACCTGAGCGTTTCCCTGTCTTTGGCGCGGACATCACGGCGACGGGCTACTACGGATTCCCGCTCAATCGTGATGGCGTTGTGAAGATCGCGAACCACGGGCCGGGACGTGAGATGTCGCCCGAATCTCCCCAACGCGCCGTTACTTCTGAGGAAGAAGAGAACCTGCATAAGTTTCTATCATGGGCATTCCCCGAGCTCGCCGATGCGCCAATTGTTCATACGCGCCTGTGCATGTATTGCGAAACGCATGATGGGAATTTCTGGATCGCGCCCGATCCGGGACGCGACGGACTCGTGATCGCTACAGGTGATTGCGGACATGGATTTAAATTTGCCCCCGTGCTAGGCGAAATTATCGCCGACGCGGTCGATGGAAAATCCAATCCGATCCTGGAAAAATTTCGCTGGCGACCAGAAGTGTCGTCGGGAGCCGGGACTGACGTAGCGCGCTTCCGAGGCGACCACGATCAACAGGATAATCGATCTCACAGTCATTAAGTGGGCACCTGCTATGCTCTACGTGCAATCCGACTAAACAAATGATGAATCGACTATCACAATTTTGTACGCTCGCCGCGACCCTCGTGGCTTTGAGCGGCTGCAGCACTATGACCGACCTGGTCACGTCGAAACTACCGGAGAGTCATTCCGGCCGGCCCACAATCGTCGTGAGCTTGCGGAACCAGGAAGCCTATATCTACCGCGCCGGGTATATAACCGCGTCGTCCCGCATATCCAGTGGTCGGGAAGAATACCGCACGCCGACTGGTCGTTTTCAAGTCATTCGCAAGGTCGAAGATCATCGCTCCAGTCTC
>WNGP01017563.1_pt1 | contig 10702 bp, 8 predicted proteins | sample 5407671 | NCBI WGS metagenome assembly WNGP01 (sample SAMN13153381, study PRJNA577476) | soil metagenome | isolation source: 40 cm soil or saprolite under Garry oak tree replicate 2 | place: USA:California | collected 2016-06-15
TCTAGGCCTAATCCTGCCCTCCTAGGGCTCCTGAGGATTCGGTCGCGACTCTCTTCTTATTTTGCGGCGAGCTCTCGGAGACGCTCTTCGAATATCGTCCGAGCTGGGAAGCCCATCGAACAGGCGTAAGTGTTGAAGTCGACAATGTTCTTCCCGTTCCGCTTGGCCCTGTTCTGGATCTCCCGAATGCTCTCCCCAACAATCGCATAGGTAGAAGCGTATCCGGGTCCGTTTCCCTGGTGGGCGGGGAACAGTTGGTGGTACACAGTGCTCTTCGCCAGTCCAGTCTTCTTATGTGCCCATTCGATGAAATCCCTCAAGGATTGTTTGCCAGAGTTGATGCGCGCATCACCGATGACTCGTAGGAATCGCACTATCCTCCACATCCAAGTGTAGAATTCGTACTCCTCAGCCCAGACGTCCAATCCCCCTCTTTTCTCGAAGAACTGGACGAGAGCCTTCTCGTCGTTGCTCAGTTTCTTTCCAGCTTTCAGCTTGTCCATTACATCTTGGAACTCGATCTCTCGCTGGAACGAGATTCCTTCGGACAGTGCTCCCGCTAATGGAGTGAACATGACCTCCGTCAGAGTTGGTTTTGCTGCATATGCGGTTGCAGTATTGGACGCATGGACACAGTGGCCGTACTCTTCATGGATCAGCCCATTGAGCAGCTCTCCAGGTACTGTGCTAGGGTCTCTTCTTGGGTCGGTTGTTATCATGAAGATCTCCTTGGGACTGTTTGTGAAACTGTCGTAGAAGAACGCGCCCGCGCTCGGAAATATCCCCGACAAATACAGCGGTGTCTCAATCACTTTTGTCTCGTACTTGGGATTTATCCGGACAATATCCTTGCTCACAACTCGTTGAGTCCGCTTACGCAATTCTCCCAAGAAAGGAAGTATCTCGGTCTGCTTCACAGACCTCTTCGCCGTTATCGCCTTAGAGACATCTTCGGCCTTCGCTGCGACGCCGTACTTCTTTGCAAGTCTCTCAGTTATGCGCTTGAATCTGGGAAATTCTCTCTCCAAGAATTTGAGCCCCTTCGCCTCCACCTCCGCCGGCGACTCTGAGTAGTCCCAGAGGCGTCGCAGAGCCTGGGCGTAGACCTTTTCCCTGCCTAGATCCGCGCCCTCCCGCTTGATTATCTTGTAGACCTCGTCAAACCCTTGGTTCTTGAATCCTTTGACTCTGAAGATGGACGCATACTTTCTGGTAGCCTCCGCAAGATCATCCAAGAGTTCCTTCAGCTGCTTGTCGGTCGTCTCCTTCTTGATAGTCTTGATTATCTCAAGAATACCATCACAACGAATTAGCGTCAATAATCGAAGCCCGGTAGGCCATCTCTTCTGTGAAGTCTCTTGGGCAGCCGCCTGTAACGCTCTGACCGCGTTTCTCGTGAGTGATTTCAGATGGCTTGGAACCATTCCTTCCTTGATCAAATAGCCGAAAAACGCGGACAGGACCCCGTCCGGATAGGACTGAGGCTCCTGCAGAGCGAAGCCGGCTGCTAGAGAATCTAGGACTTTCAGCTGTAAATCGTTCTCAGCTTTGAGCCGGAGCTCGTCTGTTCTCTTTGCGATCTTTTCCAGATTCTTTCGAGAAGGAATGAAAAGCTTGCCAACATATTCGTTCACGCCTTGAAGATACGTAGTGGCTGGGTCGGATTCCTTGGCGAACTCGAAAATCTCGGCTTCAACATCCGACGCGGGTTTCGGTAATGGCATTCATTCAACCCTCGTATATGCGTAGCAATCTGGCAAATAGTGGCTACTTAACATTCACTATCGTAGCGAATAGATGCCATCGGCCAATTTGACGGTGTCTTTCGCTGCCGGGTCGAGCCCGTGGAGTCTAGCCGGACTCATTCTCTAAGAGCGGCCGAGAATAGATGCTCTCGGAGCATCCTCCCAATAAGGATCTGATTGTCGACGCATTTATTGAATCGTGGCTAGTTGGTTACGTCAAAGTTGGGACGATACCGGGTGACAGACCTTGGCCGAGCATTCAACCTACGCTGATATTTTCTAAACCAGAAGAAGGTAGAGAAGACTACAGCTGCACTGAGAACTCCGACGGTCACGAAGGACCATGGAGGGTTCACCCCGAAGAATACGAGCGAACTGGACTCAGCCAATTCCTCAACGACAGCATACGTCAACTGGCCTACCTCGGTAGAACCGGCCAAATAGACGCCCCCCGAAGCAACGGTAATAATGTAACCACCTCGGTAGGTTAGTAGGTTGGACGAGACAGGGTCAACCCTAAAAGTCCAGATTTGATTGTCACTTGCGTCATACTTCGTGACATATTGGCGACCTTTGCCATCGCTCATCGACACGTATACCCCAGATGAATCAGACGAGACGAGAGAGTCAGCAACGACATTACCATCAGGTGTGCGCAGCACAGTGCCCCACGCTATGGTTCCATCACTACGGTACTTGGTAAGCGAGCTGCCTGACACATAGGATCCGGTCGAATCTACTGAGAGTCCTTTCCCTGCGGCCCCAATGGCCCAGAGTTCGTTCCCACCGAGATCATATTTCAACAGAAAGTTATCGCTAAGTACAAAGACTCCAGATGAATCAACGTAGAGAGCGTAAACTGCTGTTGGAGAATTCGCGAGTTTCTGCGTCCAAATTGTGTTTCCGTTGGCATCATATTGCCGAATGAAGGGTGTTTGAACCGAGTAGGTTTCGTTGGGAAACAATCCAGACGCTACTCCCGCGACAAAAACACCGGTTGAGTTGACCGAGATCCCTAAAAGGAGTGGGGAAGTGACGGTAGAGGGACCGCTTGCCAGCGTTGTTGTCCAGACATCCCCACCATTGAGATCATACTCTCGTATGAAAGGGGTGCCAAACGTAGTTGTTGAGTTAAGGTAGCCACAAACATAACGGTTAGCATTGTAAACTGTAACAGCAGTTATGCCGCTCGCACCAATTGGGCTTCCGAAACTTTCCGACCACAAGACCGGAGGCCGCCATCCAACTGCTCCAAGACTACTGCCAACAATGATTAGTCCGAAAAGTGTTAGGGGTACCAAGGCTACTACCAACAGCGGAAGAATGCTAGTGCCTCTCATCGACGAGAGCCTCCCTCCATCGTTGTGAATACCTCTTCAGGCCAAATTCTTGGATCGTTGTCGAAAACGTGACTATTAGCGCGAGGTCACGCTCAGCGGTATTTGTAGAGAGCCGGTCTCCGAACCGGAGCTAGCGGTCACCGTGATCACGTATGCCCCCCTATCAGCATTGTTTGCGGCCGAAGCCGTGAGAAGGTCCGAACCACTCCCCCCTGATGTCAGAGCCACGATTCTGGAGCTGAGTGAAATCGATGGAGGATGCTTCGTCGCAGGTGTCAAAGCCACGGACATAGCGACATTGCCGGAAAACCTGTTAATGCTGAACAGTAAAATCGTCAAGTTTCCCGTCCCACCCTTTAGGATAGTTATAGAAGACTGACCCCCAGAGATTCCGATTGAAAATGTAGGAGTTGGAGCCTGAGTGTATGTGGCTCCCTGAACCGTTTCCAATGGAGGAAGGATGGAGCCGTTAGAAAAAAGAACGCACGTAGACGTCCCATTTACACTCGACATGGCGCAGCCGGTCTGGTATGAAACTGGGATCGTTGAGGTCCCCGTCACATTGTAGACGGCGGTGAACAAGAGCCCCGTCGTCGGAGAACTTGTCAGAAAGTCTGGCGGGCCTACTGTCGCGATGTGGATCGTGTCTGCGGTATCAGTCGGCAGGCATGTTGGGCCGGTTTTCAACACTCCTCCAATACACTTCACTATTGTCGATCCTCCAGAGAGCAGACTTCCAGTAGTGATAGCATCTACTGGAGTGAGAATCGTATGGTTTGCCTTGAGGGTTATGTCAAACCCGCTGAAAGCATCGGACCCTTGAACCAAGACTGCTACACTAAGTTGAGTCCCGACCTGGGACGAAATCGTGACTGGAGCAGCGGGACAGTTAGGGTTTGTGGATGGGGAGAGGCATACCAGCCCTACCGGTTGCCCTCTTGCATGGTGAACACCGCTTGGGACGAAGAGCATGACTGCAAGGGCAAGGAATAGAGCCACACGAAAGAGAGTCAAATCTCTCATACGAAACCTCTGGTCATGTTGTATCTAGGGACCACCAAGGGCCCGCTACGGATTTAAGCATGAACCCCATGGTTGTCAAACTTAACAATCATAACCTCCTGTTGGATACTGTGTGCTACAGCCTGCGACGCTTGCCGGATTGAGTGTTATGGTATTCTCGTAGAGTACTGGGTTCAACGGCACTACGCCGAATGGAGGAGTGGCAAACCAGTTGGACGGCGCGACCCAGTTCACGCCTGTAAACCGGTTGACGATTGCAATTTGTGGAAGACCAACCGGGACGGGTCCACCGTTGGCTCCGATACCACGCTGGAAGTGAGCGCACGGCGCAGCAGTAGTAACCGCAGCACCGAAACAGCCCGCGACAACGCTGAAGTTCAGAAAGTCCTTGGTACCATCACCCGTGTCACCTGACCAGAGATACGTGGCAATGGTCACCGTACCGCACGTGAAGGGTCCCGAACCTACGAGAACATGACTGGTGATCGGGTCGTAGGACGCGCCGACCTGGCCGGTGTTGACGTTCATGTTGGTCTGTGGGAAGGTGCAGTTCAGAGCGCAGAGCGTGGTTGTCGGGTTCGCACTGTTGACGGTGTACTGAGCCGGATAACACGTAGCGCCCGTGACAGTGCACTGGCTAATCTTGCTCGTCCAATCATTCGACCCTGCGTTAGACCAGTAAGCGCCAGGGATGATTGGTATTCCTGAAAGCTCAATCAACGTGAACGGGCCGACTGCATTCACGCCGATGTCGAACTGGCTGGGACCAAGTACGGTCACACCGGTCATTGGAGCAGCACCACCACCCGCAAAAGCGCCTGTACCCTTCAGGGCTAGATAGCTGAAAGCCACATCGAAAGACGTGACCTTTCTACCGTCCTGGAAGAACATGTCGCTTCTGAGAGTGAAACGGAACGTCTGCGTTGTACCGGCTGGTGGAGTGTAGGTCAAGCCGCTGTTTGCAAGCTGATTGACGCTCAAAGCCATCCAGTAAACGAGATCGCCTGAGAGCGGGTCAGTCACAGTGAGACTATCAAAAATGTTGCCTGAGACCATGCCGTCCCATAAAGTCGAAGTAATGAAGGGGCTAACACTACGCGTGGTCTCGGCCAAGCCCGTACGCAAAGTTCCAGCTACTGTGGGCGCTGCATTGTGAGCATCAAGAAAGGTGAAATAGTTCGGAACGCCTCCGTAGGCACTGTTAACGATCCTCGACCATCCATTGTTTAGATATCCATACTGATCTAGCATCGTAATGATCGGGATTGTGAAGGCATTCTTACCGAAGAGGTTTTCAGCCTCGACACCTGCACCCACAGCAGACAGCCTACCTGAGCAAGTCCCTGTCGAATTGTTGCTGGTCTGGCCCATGACAGGATCACCTGACACGGTTAGGCATGGAGCGAACTCCATCTGATTAGACATCGAATCGTACGAGATATTACAGAGGTACAGATTGTCGTTCGCGGATACTGAAGGAACTGACTGGTTTGAGCAATAGCCGTAAGGATATTGGATCGTTGAAAATCCTGAGACGAATTGGCTATTAAATCTGAAATAGAGAAGACTGTCAAAAGGATCATGTGAATCATCATTCCCGACATTTGCGTCGTCAATAGCCGTTCCAGCATTGTCTCCACCAGTGTACATTCCCCAACTGACGTTGATGGCACCTAGGTTGGTGGTGAAGCCTGGAAAAGCAGAGATGGGACCACGGGTCACAGTCAGGTATCCACAAGGCACCGTGTAGGAGCCCGTGAATATGTAGCAGATCTGCTCAGCAATACTGTTTCCCAGGTCGAGTCTGGCCGAGTCGTCGTTGCGGATGAAGAAGTTGACAGGGTTAGACAAAGCGGAAGAGCCGATACTTGTCAAGACCGATGTGGATGGGTTGAAACCAGCTGCGATGCCTGCAGCGACAAAGTGTGCTGCGGCAGCGTTCAGGTCAGCGCTACCAGGAGCCTGATTCCAGACAAAACCACCAGCACCAGCAGCGGTACCTAAGTGGTACGCTGTGCTTCCAGCAGCGTCAACTGTGCAGTAGGACCCTGATTCAGGGAACATGGAGTCCCAACCGCACGGATTGGCATTCGGCAGCCCGGTGGCACTAGGCGGAACCGGATCGTCCATTGCAGCGGCCTGCCCGGCGACCCATGGATCGTCGGCAGCAAACTTTGCAGTGTCGATCACATGCGCTATCCCCTGGCGTACGTTGACTCCGCATATCGAGTTGCCGAAGCTGAAGCTACAGCCCCAGAAGTTGTTCGCCAACATGAATTCGATCTCGTCTAGGCCTTTGGGCATCTGTGAAGATATCTGGAAGTTTGGGCTCGAGGTAAAGGCGGAGATATGATCTGGAGTTATTGGAAAGTCTGACATGTCGATCTGAGGGTTGCTTGTTTCAAGGTTAGCCATTTCTGAGGTTCCGTCTGGAAATACTGTGCCGGCCCATGTGTCCATTGCGGGGCCTGCCGGAACCCAGTAGTCCGAGCATCCTCCTACCGGGAGGAAGACACTACACGGGCTCTGCAGGTTTGCACGAGCAAGTGGCATATTGGGAAGATTTGAGTACCGAGGTAATTGGGCAGTGAGTGATATCAAGGTCGTGCTGACGATAAGAATGATCGCGAGTCTAACGATGCTCATCACCCAGAAACCTCTTCGATTGACTTGCGCACAGTTCGCGCTATGACCGTTTTGAGAGGAGTTTCAGTGGACAACGATAAGCCACAAACCTGGCATCCTGACATTAACACTATCGGACAGCTTCAGGTTCGACGAACCCAGCGCTTATAAGTTCTTGCTGATAGGGTCTTTTGCTGCAATAATATTCGTTAGAACAAAGTGACCTGCAAGATTCTTGAGGGGGCCCGCTTTTGTGTTCTTATCGCTCTAACCGTAAGGGCCCGCATTGTCATTGGATTTCCGAAGTCTCCGACTATTGTGCAATTGTAGACTCTCTGGTGTGTGCCTTGATGCGCGTACCTTTTCAATAGGGGGTCTGCGTGGGCGTCTCAGGGGCAGACCAGGATTCCATGCTCCGGCCACATTTCTTCAGCATTCGGAACGGTATTCAGAACCACGCCCCATGTTACGAAGATGATATCTCCGTCGGGGTCTTCGATTGGGTACTTACGACTGGGCCACGTGCACCACGATCTCGCCCCAGTTGGCCGAGGGCTAGCGTACATCGGCCATCACTACACGGGATGTGCGCCCCGAGACAAAGCCGAAGTGCCACCGGGATGAATGCGCCGAAGAGATACGAGCCGTTGAGCTATCGTCAGATATTCGATCGTTGATTCCTATCTTAAATACGCCAAGAGCAGTCGACGTAGTCGAATGGCCAATTCGTCCCGCTCAAGATCGCGCCGAAGCCTGGGAAGCACGCGGCCCGTTCAGAGGGCGTCAAAGACCAAGAGACAGGTTTCTTCGGAGGAAACCATCAAAGCTGGAGAACAGATTGCTATGGCAGCGTTCTCCTCCGGCCTCAAGCTGGCGGCTGCTTTCGGCACTGTGGCTGCCAAGACAGCGGGACTCGCCTTGGCCTCGTTGGCGTCGGGAGCAGACAAGTTTTCAGAACTTGTGAAAGAAGAAGCCCTACGATCATACGATGGTCGATCTATCGGCTCAACAGAATCTAATTCAAACCCTAGTCGAGCCAGAAGCACCAGCTCGCGCCGAAAAGTCGCCCGGTCTTAGCGATCGTCTGGCACAGCCACGCTCCAAACCCTGCTCATAGCGACCGCCTTAACATTTTCAGCGATTTTTCGACGACTGAGGGCCTGAGGAGGCCCAAGAGGGTGGCGCAGATTAGAGTAGCCCCGACCACGAGAATCGTCCGCTCGATAGGATATGCGACAAAGATCACAGGCCAGAACTTTAGAGCGCCTTTGCCTACCACCGTTGCGAAGAGCAAGCCGCCGGTCAAATGCTCTATCATTGTGCCGGTGAATGCGAGGACCGCTACGGGCCTAACAAGTCTGGCGTATTGGTGAGAGCTCAGCTTAAGCGCAAGATCCTTGGAAAGAGGTGAGACTAGAACGATCAGGGCTGCGAGGTGCATCCATAGGTATGGGATTGGAGGACTGAGTAGTGCATTTCCTACGAAGATCCTTGTGTAAGGGTTGATGATAAAGAGCGCCATTGTGATCAGAAAAATAATCGTTGCCTCTGTCCTTCTCCCGCGTACTGCTAGGCTGACTAGCGTTACGTTGAGGGCGCCGGGAAGAAAGTCTAGCCCTGCGAACTTTATTGGATTCCATGGAAAAAGGGAGGCGACCATCGTTCCTGTGAAGACGGCGACAATCCCATAGGCTGGTTCTAGTAAGATTCCGATGACTGGAGCAATCATTCCGGCCGCGGTTATGCTCCCTGAGATTCCGATCAATTGATCGATTGGAATGGCACGGAACACGACGTAGACTGCTGCGAGGGTCGCAGTCAGAGTGAGTCTTCTGGTGTCCGTATTGTAGCGCAAAGATTTCAGCTACTGTCGCCCTTCTCGAGTAGTTCAAGCAGTGGTTTCGCCAGCCGCTGGAGCTTGAGGACGCTTATTCCAGTTTGGTCAGAGATTCTTCGAAGGTCCTCATATTCCACTTTGAAGCCAAGGACACGTCCTTTTCTATCCTCGGCTATCTTGACCCCGACGTGATGGGTCTTCCCTCCGATCCTCAGTTGGATTGTTCTGCTTGTTCTGGGGGTAATATGGCGATTGACAGGGAGTTCTCTTACGCCGAGGGTGCCGGTCTCGGCGATAAGAACTTGTGCAAGGTCCTCCGCGTCCTCCTTCTTCGCGATAACTGTAATCACGTGCCCTGGCCGATTTTTCTTCATGTAGACGGGGGTTATCGTCACGTCTCGGGCCCCTTGAGACATGAGTCTCTCTGCTGCTCGCCCTATGATCTCCCCAGTCACGTCGTCAATGTTTGTCTCGAGTATCACCACTTCATCGTGAGAGTGTGGGGTCTCAAGGCTCCGTCCCGCCATGATTCGCAGAATATTCGCTACTCCGTCGATATCCTTCGAGCCTGCCCCATACCCAACCATGTCAGGCTGAATGGCCGGGTGAGATTGAGTGTAGTTTCCGACCAGATTGACGGTTATCGCAACTCCAGTCGGGGTGCTAAGCTCCTGGTCTCCAAGACCTCGCACCATCGGAAACTTGCGGGCTCGAAGAACCTCGGATACAGCCGGGGGCGGGTTCGGATACGAACGGCCTGAAAAATGAGAGGTGCCTCCACCAACAGCAACGGGCGTCGACCACCAAGTTGCATTGGCCAGTCCCAGTTCCTCTGTGAGGCGGGCGACTCCTAGGACATCGATGAGAGTGTCAGCCGATCCCAGTTCTTCAAGCTCTACATCGGCGGGTGAATGGCCGTGGACCCTGGACTCTGCATGGAGCAATGTTTCGACCGTTGAGACTGAGAACTTGGCTCCGGAACCTGAGAGCCCCAGCTTTTTGGCGCATTTCCGGGCAGCGCCGAGAATAATGCCTCCTTTACGTCTGAGATCCTTCTCCTCTAATCTGATCGTGACAAGGTGTCCGCTGATGCCGCCTCGCTCCACCCTTCGAGCCTCAACTTCCACTCTGCTTGTTCCAGGCAGATATTCCGCCACGACCCTCGCAACCTTTCGCAGACTCTCAACTCTCCCCCCCATGTTGACTAGCGCGCCGAGATACTTGTCCCCTGAGACCCCGGACGAATTCGCGTCGATGACAGCCAACAATTGAACAGGAGCTTTCATCTATCCGGAGCCTAGAGTCGGCTGTGCGAAGAAGAAGTATTAATCAACCTATTCAGACAACCTGCCTGTTCGACTATGGAGACTTCCGGCGAAAACCTCTGCGTTTACGGCCTAGGCGAATGTCCTGTAATGGTCATCATGGGCGACAAGATGAAGCAGATGGAACAGCGCAGCAAAGTCCTTCCCCAAGACCCTGGAGCCGCCGCGGTCAGCCAGATGATCCAGCCACACCTGCTCGTTCTCCTTGGGGGCTCCTGCTCGTTCTCGGCTTATGACAGATCTACATTCCAAGCTCGTATCAGCCCCTGAATCAGTGAACAAGCCCGATTTCGAAGACTGACATCTCTGACCCCTCCACGGGACGGTACTCAATATCAAGCAAAATTTAGAGCTGAGTTTACTGGGCTTTTTCCCACTGGCAGAAGTTGCTAGGCTTCTCGAGATTCCTGTTGATCCCAACTTCTGCAATCGACTCTGCGTCACGCGCCATCTGACCAACATCCCAAATAATCGCGCGCAGACCCACTGCAAGGTTGACCTCTTTCACGCTGCGCATGACATCAGCCGTCAGGGACCTTTCTAGAGAGTCACATGCCGCGACGCGTTCTATGCACTCATTTGACTTTTTCAGATCACCTTTCATCAGGGCGTTGAATGAGTCCTCGATCAATGATCGAACTTTGTCGCTGAGCTCTATCAGACCCTTTGTTATCTTGAGGTCCACGCTCTTCCCATTCCCTTTGAGCTTCTGAGATTCCAACGCTACATGACTCGCGGAATCGGCCATTCGCTCGAGACTCTTCGCAATCACTCTATTGCCCACGACGTGCATAGGACCCTCGATAC
>WNGP01005342.1_pt1 | contig 10700 bp, 7 predicted proteins | sample 5407671 | NCBI WGS metagenome assembly WNGP01 (sample SAMN13153381, study PRJNA577476) | soil metagenome | isolation source: 40 cm soil or saprolite under Garry oak tree replicate 2 | place: USA:California | collected 2016-06-15
AAAAGAGCGATGCCGCTACAAGCCAGCAGAGGAGCAGCCAGCGCGTCCATCGTGGCACAAACCGCCCATCAGAAGAGAGTGACCAGACCAGCACATACACGCCATTTCCAAGGACATACAAAACGGAGGTAAGCCTTTCCCATGCCGAGTTCACGCTATAGACACTCGTTCCGTTCAAGGTGACGGTCGCCACCACCGCCAGCGCCACCAGGAGCGCCATCCAGTCATCGGACTTGCGCCAGAAAATCACGGCACCGAGGGTGAAGCAGACGAACGCTAAAGCGAGAGTGAGCGCGAGGGTGAAGGTGGCATAGGTGCTGACGGAGAGGCCAAGCTTCTGCATAGCTTGTGCGGAGCCAGGGGTAGGTTGGAAACCACACGTAGCGCCTGTGCAGACGGTCTGAAGGAATGTATAGTATGCTGGGAACCTGGCAATAAAAGGCACCACGATCAGGGTGACCGCTGCTACCCATACGACTCGCGCAAGGATGAGCCTGCGCCCGCGTAAGCGCGTGCGTGGCGCTCCAGATTGATCGGAACTCCTCGTTGCCTGGCTGGGTACCAACGCATCGTTGAGAGGTGTGCTCATGGTTGCCCTCTTCAAGCTGCGCATTAAGCGCTAAAATGCGAGAAAAGCACGCACTAATTTCCTGTGCGGAGACAAATCTCCTTACTACCATTTTACTATCATATTGCTAAGGTATCAATATTGTAGTTACTCAGCAACCTTTCTGAGGAACTCGTCCCGGTCGAATTTCAGGGTATAGAGCACATCATCTAGTGGTGACCAGAGCGGAAGATACTCCATACAAGATACACGGCGAGTACACCAGCAAGGGTAAACCCTATGGTTAAGACCACTTCCCACACACCTGGCACTCCTGGACGATAGGCCGATATAAGCATGGACAGCCCTACAATGAACGCTGCAACAATGACGCCAAGTACAATACGGTTCGCAATTCGTTCAGCACGTTTGAACAAAGGATCTAACCCGGTTGGCTGAATGTCGATTTTCAAGGAACCTCGTTCCAGTTCGCCTAACAGCCGCCGCAGGTGTTGAGGAAACTCAGTGGCGAACCAGGCCAGATCCGGGATCGTCTTGCCCAGCCGCCTGACCCAGGCAGTTGGCGAGTACTGCTGGAGCATGAGGCGCTCCACATAGGGAGTAAGGGCCTCCACGAGGTTAAAGGACGGATCGAGCTGCACCACCATACCCTCCGTCATGATTGTCGTCTTGAGCAGCAACACCAGGTTGGATGGCAAGACGAGATGATAACGACGCACAATACTGAGCACATCCGTGAGTAACGGTCCCAATGGTAAAGCGCTGAGCGGTTGGTCGGCAAATTGTGAGAGCAGGTGCTCCAGGTCACGACGAAGCGCGGTACGGTCCACTGGCTGCTGACTAGTCCCAAGCTCAAGCAGCGCATCGACTAACCGATCGGAGTCCTGGCTGATCATACCCGATAGCAGGAGTCCCAGTTCCCCGCGGGTCTGTTCATCCACGACCCCGACCATACCAAAGTCAATCAGTCCAATATGGCCGTCTTCCTCAATGAAGAGATTGCCAGGGTGTAGATCAGCGTGAAAAAAGCCATCCTCGAAAACCATTTTGAGGAAGATCTGGGCACCATGCTTGCTGAGCGCTGTGCGATCAATGCCTGCTGCATCGAGGGCAGCTATATCCGTTACCTTGATGCCGTGAATCCGTTCCTGTGTGAGCACGCGTGAGGTGGTTGTCTCCCAGAATACCCGTGGTATCTGGACTGTGCTCTCGCCTGCAAAGTTCCTGGCGAAGCGCTCAGCATTGTGTCCTTCATGCAAATAGTCCAGTTCCGCTCGCAGGCTCTGATCAAACTCCTGCACAAGCCCAACGACATCATACTGCTTCGCAAGCTCCCAGCGATGACTTGCAGTCACTGCCAGACTATGCAACAACTTCAGATCCTCATCAACCTGTTCAGCTGCTCCTGGGCGGCGTACCTTGACAACAACTTCTGTTCCATCATGCAACGTTGCCAGATGCGCCTGTCCAATGGAGGCGGCCGCTAACGGCGTGGCATCAAAGCTCGCAAAGGCATCCTCTAACTGCTGAGCTAGTTCAATCATTATCGTCTCATGTACGACCTCAATGGGAATCGTTGGAGCAGCATCTTGCAATTTGGAAAACTCACGCTGGTACTCCGGAGGCAGTAGATCAGCGTGGATGGAGAGCATCTGGCCCAGTTTCATGAAGGTTGGCCCGAGTTCCTCAAGCGCCATACGCAATTGCTCAGGCTGTGTGCGAAGTTCAGGACTTTTTTGATGGGGAGTAGTACCGCGGTGGAGATGAGCTGGAACGAAGCGTTCCAGGTTCAAGATCTCGATGAGATACCATAGTTCATGATGCGCGAGCACCAGGGCGATGTGAGCGGCTCGTTCAAGTGACGAGTGTGTGCGTATAGTGTGTGCAGTTGTCATAGAACCTCACTTCTCCATAGTCTTAGAAAGGAAGCAGTTTTATCTCCAACATCATATTCATAATCATCGTAAAGCTGCCAACTCTATCAATCTCTCCCAGTTCAACTCCTGCCTCTTACAGAATTAAGTTTACAGTTTAACCTGAGAGATGTCATGATACAAAAGGTGTATTGCAGCAGGCAAGTGAGGAGTTACGTTTTTGGGGGGAAAGTGATATGATAGTAAGGAGTTTGATATCTCTCCCTTTAAGAATAGTGCGTGCTTTTCTCGCGTTTCAGCGCCTGATGCGTACCTTGAAGAGGGCAATAATGAGCACACCCATCAACGATGCATTGGTAGTCAGCCAGGCAACGAGGAGTTCCGATCGACCGGGAGCGCCTGACACGCGCTTACGTGGGCGCAGGCTTATCCTTGCGCGAGTCGTATGGGTAGCAGTGGTCACCCTGATAGCGGCGCTCTTTCTTGTCAGGCTCCCATCATACTATACACTCCTACAGACCATATGCACAGGCGCTACGTGTGGTTCCGCACAACCCACCCCTGACTCCGCACAGGCCATGCAGAGGCTTGGCCTCTCAGTCAGCGCCTATGCCGCTTTCACGCTTGCGCTCACTCTCGCCTTAGCGTTCCTCTGCTTCACCCTCGGTGCCGTGATTTTCTGGCGCAGGTCCGATGACTGGATGGCGCTCCTGGTTGCGCTGATGGTGGTGGCGACCGTCACCTTGAACGGAAACGGAGTATATGGCAGCCACTCTGCATGGCGAGTGCTTGCCATCGTATTGTATGTCCTTGGAAGTGGAGTGTACTTACTGGTCTTCTCACTCTTTCCTGATGGGCGCTTTGTGCCACGCTGGACGCGCTGGCTGCTCCCCTGCTGGGTTGTAGCGGGGATGGTCTATCTCTTCTTCCGTGATGTCTCTTTCGCGGGCCAGGTCTATGATCTGGTATGGCATGCAGCGTTAGTCTTGATCGTGGTCGCACAATTCTATCGCTATCGCTCTGCTTACAGTCCACTCCAGCGCCAGCAGGGCAAGTGGCTCCTCTTCGGTGGAAGTGTGGCAGTGATCATCATAGTCGGGTTAATTGTGCCACTGTATCTCTTCCCTTCGCTTGAGCAGGCTGGCTCGTTCTATCAGCTTGCCATTGGACCTGCCTATATCGTACTCTCGCTCATCTTCCCGCTCTGCTTAGGCCTTGCCATTCTGCGCTTCCGGCTCTATGACATTGATATCATCATTCACCGCACGCTGGTCTACAGCACCTTGACGGTCTTGCTGGCTGCGGTCTACTTCGGCCTGGTGTTCGCGATGCAATTCCTCTTGCGTGGACTCATCAGCCAGACGAGCGGTGTGGCTATTGTTGTCTCAACATTGGCTATTGCTGCGCTGTTCCAACCGCTGCGTCATCGTATCCAAAGCCTCATCGACCGGCGCTTCTATCGTCGCAAGTATGACGCGGCCCGCACGCTCGCTACGTTCAGTGCGACCATACGCGATGAGGTGGACTTGAACCAGTTACGCGAGCGACTGCTAGCGGTGGTTGAGGAGACGATGCAGCCAGCACATGTGTCGTTGTGGCTCTGCCCTCCTAAACGCTACCTGGAAGAGACAACGCGGGCTCTTCCAATAATCCAGTAGCGATGTACACGTTGCGCCAGGCCACCGAGGCCGATTATGCCTTCCTCGACTACCCCCAGGGCGATTATGGTGTGCATCATCCTATCGTTTCAGTGTTGCATAGCTTGTAACTATTCGGGACGTTTTACATATTTTCGATGAAAATGCCTGGCCCGCTTGCCCCTGGGGGCAAGCACACCTCTGCCTCTTAAATACAGATAGAGCCACAGGGACATAGCAAGCCAAATGCCGCCTATGAGGTAAGCGCCCAGTACATCGCTGGCCCAGTGATCGCCAAGGTAGATGCGTGAAGGACCGACAAGCACAAAAAACAGCGCAGAAATAATCAGCAACGCGGTACGCCACCAATGTTTTCCTCTGAAGAGGATTATACCGAATGAAAAGAGCAATCCCCAGAATGCGACATAGGACATGACGTGACCACTAGGAAAACTATTGCCACTGGCAGCCTGAATGATCTCAACTAAAGATGCTGAGGGGCGAGGACGCGCCACAATCAACTTGATCAGGCTATTTAAAATATCACTCGTCGCAGAAACAACCACGACCATGATCGCTTCCAGACGCAGGTCTAGAATCCAAAAGAGTATGGCGGCCAGCACAACCAGTCCCGCGGAGAGGGCCATCACGTTGCCGATATAGCTGGCTGCAAGCATGGTATAACGCAGCCATGGGGATTGGTTTGTTTGAAAATCGCGTGTGATGGTAACATCAATAGCTAAGACCGGATGGTAAGCTACCCAGATGGCCAGAAATGCAAAGAGCGCGAGTAGTATAGTATCTATGGTCAGTAGTATAAATCCCCATTTTCTCGTTTGATACCACGGTTTGCGAGCGACAGCTACCTCTTCTTGAGCTTCATCGACGATATGCTCTACTTCTTCTTCGATTCGTTCGCCAAGAGGTTCCTGAGCGGGGACATTTCCTTTATTCCGCCGCTCTTTTTGACCTTCATCCTGTTTTTTTTGCTGCATGCTGGTTCTCGCAAGCTAGGTGGACTTATCCTTTTGGACATTACTAGTATAGTCGTAATACGTTTGAATTACCAGGAACGTTTTTGCTTTACCCAGCAATACCGTAATTTGATCTATTGACACAACAACACATATTCCATACACTTAAATTGATATATAGCGCAGTTTTTTTGTATGCTTTCCTCGATGAGTTAAGAAGCAGTTGCTTGAGATAGTTTTCATTCCCAAAGAGAGGCGAACAGCTATGGCGAGGCAACGTATTGCACAGACTGTTACGAAAACACGTGAACATATGCTGCTGGCCACGAAATTGTTCATTCCCGCTCCTACCCCCACTCTCGTAGAACGCCCTCGCCTGACTGCTCTGCTAACCGCAGGAGCGTGCCGCGCAGCTACCCTGGTTTCCGCGCCTGCCGGCTGGGGCAAGACCACCCTGCTGAGCGCATGGCATGCCGAGCTCTGTGGCAGAGGCTACCCTTTTGCCTGGGTTTCGCTGGACGCGGACGATAATGATCCCGTGCGCTTCTGGAACTATATCCTGGTTGCCCTGAACACAATACATGAAGGAGTGAGTGATGCGGCCTTGTCGATGCTAAGGTCTCTACAGCCACCGCCGATGGAGTTGATACTCACATCGCTGCTCAATGCACTTACTACCCTCTCTACAGATGCCGTGTTGGTGCTGGATGATTACCACGTCATCGAGGCTCAACCCATCCACCACGCGCTGACCTTTCTCATCGAGCATCTCCCACCACGACTGAACCTGGTCATCGCCACGCGATTCGACCCACCACTGCCCCTGGCGCGCCTGCGTGTGCGAGGGGTCTTGACCGAAATTCGTGCCATCGATTTGCGCTTCACTCCTGAGGAAGCTGCAGCCTTTCTCACGGAAACAATGGGACTTCCTCTGACAGCAGAACAGGTCTCTGCTCTGGAGGAACGCACCGAGGGCTGGATTGTTGGTTTGCAATTAGCCGCCCTCTCGGCGAGAGGACGACCCACTGAGCACCTGGAGCAGTTCATTAAAGCCTTCACCGGGAGCAACCGCTATGTGGTGGAGTACCTTGCCGAAGAAGTACTATGGCGACAAACAGATGAAACACAAACTTTCCTACTACGTACTGCTGTGCTCGACCGTATGTGTGCACCTTTGTGCGATGCTGTGTTAACCAGGGAGCAAGGGGAAGCCAGATATGACCAAACACTGGGTGCTCACATCCACTTGGAACATCTGGAGCGTGCCAATCTTTTTCTCATCCCACTAGATGACGAACAGAACTGGTACCGCTATCATCACCTGTTTGCCGGTGTGTTGCGCAGCCGCCTGCAGCAAACGCAGCCCAAGTTGGTGCCAGAGTTGCATCGGCGTGCCAGCGTCTGGTACGAGCAGCACGAGATGCTCTCTGACGCGGTGCAGCATGCGCTAGCAGCATCCAATTTCGAGCATGCCGCCGACTTGATCGAACAGAGCTATCATGCTATAGCCGTGCGTGGTCAGGTCCGCATGGTACTCGGCTGGCTGAACAGGCTCCCCGATCAACTTGTGCGCACGCGCCCATTGCTCTGTATCTACCAGGCGGACATGATGATGCACACCATGCAGTTGGAGGCAGCCGAGGCCCGCTTACAGGATGCTGAACGCTGTCTCCAGGCGGACATGTCTGAGGATCAGATGCGAACGATCCTTGGTCTGGTTGCCGCACTCCGTGCCATTCTTGTACGCTATCCTGGCGATTTCGAGAGCTGTGTTGACCTTGCATATCGGGCGCTGAAGCTACTTCCAGAGACAGTGAACTTTGGGCGCGCAAGTGCTATGGTTAGTGCAGCTCACGCCTATCTCATGAGTGGAGATGTGACACCAGCCAGCGTAAGACAGCTTATGGCCATGCTTGCACCAGCACGTGCTTCGAGCGACCTCTATTTGGTTTTACGCAGCATTGCCCTGCTCGCCCGGCAGCAGGTCCTGCAGGGTCATCTTATGCAGGCTGCAACCATCTATGAGGAGGCGGTGGGGGCGGTGCCAGAGCCAAAAGTGCTACGAGCCTTAAGCAGCGGTGCTGCCTATTACTTCGGCTCGGGTGATGTACTGTGTGAATGGAACAAACTGGATGGGGCTTCACGCTATCTGATGGATGGTATGGATTTGGTGGGAGGAACGCTGACGGTCTTCGCCGATGACCTGACATTGGGTTACATTGCCCAGGCTCGCCTACAGCAAGCACGTGGTGAGTACGGCAAGGCAATCTCGACGATGGATACGTTCGCACAACTGGCACATCAGCGCAATTTCGTTCCCCACCTTGTTGCCCGTGGCTTCGCAATGCGCGCACAGGTTGAACTGGCGCAAGGCAACCTCGCGGCAGCAATCCGTTGGGCAGAAACGAGTGGCCTGTCCACCAACGACACTGATCTGAGTTACCTGCGCGAACGAGAGTACCTTACCCTGGCGCGGGTGCGCATTGCGCAAGGACGAGACGACCCACATGCGCGGGTCCTCCGAGAGACTTTATGCTTGCTGGATCGTCTCTTCCAGGATGCCGAAAGCAAAGCACGCATGCACAGTGCTATTGAAATCCTCGTGCTACGTGCTCTGGCTTTACAGGCACAGGGTAACCACATGCAAGCCTTGAGCGTACTCGAACGAGCGGTTGTGCTTGGTGAATCGGAGGGCTACGTCCGCATCTTCCTCGACGAGGGTGAGGCTATGCTACACTTGCTCTCAAGGTTGCTCGCTACAGGGAATGGTGCGAGCACCTACATCCAAACATTGCTCGCAGCAGGCCAAAAACACATGCATGAGTCTGCTGCACCATTATTCAAGTCTAAAGAGCCTCACTCGAGGTCATCTCAGCCGTTGCTAGACCCACTGAGTGAACGTGAACTGGAAGTCTTGTACCTCGTGGCCAATGGAGACCCCAACTGCAAGATTGCCGAACAACTCTTCGTCGCAGTCAGTACGGTCAAGCGCCATGTAAGCAATATTTTCTCGAAGTTAGGGGTGACGAACCGAACTCAAGCAGTAGCACGCGCGAGAGAATTTGGGTTGCTGTAATCTCTCGTGTGGATGTACCTTGACAAGGATACAACATGTTTATTACCTTATGAGTAATAGGAAGTCAGAGGGTAGGTCTACACAAGGAGATTACACGATGCGCTATACAATCCGCGAGAAGTTCTTTCGTCTCGGTGAAGACTCGACTATTCTGAACGAAGCTGGCCAGCCCGTCCTTGAGGTCGATGGCAAGGTCTTGAGCCTGCATGACCGACTGATCATCCGCGATCTGACCGGGAACGAGGTGGTCAATATCCACCGGCGGCTCTTCACCCTGCGCCCGACCTACGAAATCACGCGTGGCGGAGAGACACTTGCCACGTTTCGCAAACACTTCTTCAGCCCTTTCGTCGATCGCTTTACGGTGGACATCCCCGGCCCAGATGACCTGGAAATGACCGGGTCGCTTTTCGAGCATGAATATTCGATCAGCCGTGGAGGTCAGGTCGTTGTTGTCGTGTCAAAGCGCTGGTTCAGCCTGACGGATACCTATGGCGTCGAGATTGCTCCCGGCCAGGATGATGCGCTCATCCTTGCGTGCGTGCTTGCGCTCGACCTGGCCGAAGATAGGGAACACCTGCATGACTAGGGCATACACCGAGGGCCGATAAATCGGCACCTACGGGTGTCCGGTATAGTTTGTTAAACTCCACAATCGGCCCCTACAGCCGTTTAACAAGTGACGTGGAACAAGCCGATCACTGAACCACTGGCTTTGTTCCAGGCTCCTATGGCTTTGGGTGTGGGCCAGATATCTACCTGGCAGTGTTTGCGTTCGAAGTAGTCGGCTGCTTCGTGTGACAATTCGACATTGCCGTCCTGGCCTGAACCAATGATGAGTCGTTTCGTGCCTTTCTCATAGACGAATTTGGCTTCATCCAGCGAGAGAACGTGCGAGGTGCCGTAGATGGCTTTGGAGAGTTTCTTTTTGCGTTTTTCTATTTCGCCGTTCAGGTGGATGAGCACGTCATGCTCAAAGGTTGTCCCTTCAATTGTGATTGAGCCAAAAGCTGTCTGGTCAATGGTGGGTTTCATCTTATTGCTCCTCAACTGGCTGCTATTCAGGAGGTGTGTGGAAGCTGATCGCCAGACGATTCCAGGCGTTGATGGATATTATGGCCAGCGTCAGGTAGATCAGTTCTTCGCCGGTAAATTGTTCGCTCACCGCTGCATATAGGGTGTCTGGCACGTGGTCAACAGAAACGAGAGTCACGGCCTCTGTCCATGCCAGAGCTGTCCGTTCACGCTCAGTATAGAAAGGGGCCTCGCGCCAGGCAAGAAGTTCGTAGATGCGCTGTTCGGTTTCACCGCGCGACCGCGCGGTTTTGGTATGCAGGTTTATTCAATAGGCACACCCGTTGATCTGTGACGCACGAATTTTGACGAGTTCAATGAGCAAAGGCTCCTGGCTGGCGAGAGTAGATTGCCGGACCAGGTGGTCCAAGCTGCTCATGGCTCTGCCCACGCCAGAAACGATGCTTCTGTAATCAAGTCGTGGTTGCATTTCCATGTTTTGTTTCCTAATGAAACTACTCTGATCGTTTGCTCTATCAGTTGCGACCTTCCTTAAGAAGCATAGCACTCCTATGCACTTCCAACAAGGGGAAAAGGAATGGAAATAAGGACTTCTTGCATAGAAAAGTGACAGATAGGGGGACTTTCGGGTATACTATGGTAGACTTATTCCACTTCCTTTGTAGTGTGTTACCCCCGCTAAGATAAAAACATGCCCGTACACTTGCACGAATTACAATTGAAGACTACAGCCACAGATAAATTAACGCGGTCTTACCTCGAGAAACTAAGCCGCCAAAACTATCTTGCTACGGCGATTACAATTCTGATTGTCATCTTCAGCCTGTTTTGGGAGCTTTATAAACTTGGTGGGCAGGAGAAAACGATCTATTTTGCCGATACTATGTATGGAGTAGCTGCATGGATTGGCTCGTTTTGGGCCTGGCGCACAGCTTATCGAGCGCGTTTTGGCCCTTTGCGCCTTGAGCCACGCCATCAATTAGCATGGTTTGTCATCGGCTTCGCATTGTTCGCAAATGGCATTGGCGGATTCTATTACACGTATCTTGAATGGACGGGACAACTTAATCCAATACCCTCACTTGCAGACCTCTGCTTCACAATTTACTATTTCCTCACCTTTGTTGGTCTACTTCTCATGCCCACAGCCGCGAAATTCCGAAGGTCTCGTATTCGCATTGGGCTGGATGCCTTCATTACGATGCTCTGCATTCTGGGAATAAGCTGGTATTTTGTGATTGGTCCTATTTTCATTACGTCCAAAGATATTCCTAAACTGCTCGTGGCTGCCTCCTATCCATTCTGGGACGTACTACTTATGCTTGCAGTTTTATTGCTAATCTTCCAGCGTACTGAGCCGGTATTACGTTCATCGCTACTCATTTGCGGGCTTGGTATTATATCGCAAATTATTGCTGACACGGGTTATGCTCTGTCTATTCCATTCGGCACCTACACCACGGGCACCCCTTACATTGATACCTTCTGGTTTTGCGGATTTTTGCTGATCGGACTTGCAGCGCCTTATCAGTATGC
>WNGP01008158.1_pt1 | contig 10700 bp, 15 predicted proteins | sample 5407671 | NCBI WGS metagenome assembly WNGP01 (sample SAMN13153381, study PRJNA577476) | soil metagenome | isolation source: 40 cm soil or saprolite under Garry oak tree replicate 2 | place: USA:California | collected 2016-06-15
CCTGCCGTCTACCTTCAGGGGCATCAAGGCCTTGGCGCTGGTGGTTGCGGCACCCTGGACCACCGAGGTGACGACGGCGGAGTTCGCCGAGACGATAGCGCCGCAGATGGTCATTCCCGTCCACGACGGCTACGTCAAAAGCTTCTTCCAGAAAATGCGCTATGACAACTACGACCGCTATTTTGCCACGAAGGGCATCAAGTTTCAACGCCTAGTCAGCCCGGGCGACGGAGTTGAGATAGAATAAGGTCTCATTGGCTTTCTTGTCTCTTTGCTTTGTCGGGGATGCATGCTCTGGGAGCAGATGCATCTCGTCTCGAGAAACGGCTTCTGACGATGTCATGGTTTACATCAGTGGCTCTACCGGCGGGATCGCCTTGAGTGAAGTGATGATTGAGAACGGCATCATCGGTGCGGTTGGAGCATTCCTGAGTCAAATAGAGCGAACATAGCACATGGTAGGATATGCTTTCTGATAAGAGATATTCCGGTACTGGCTACTTGGTACATCCCATCAAAAAAGGCACTTTGAGAAGCGATTGATCAAGGAGAAGAGAGGAGCGAATGTCGAGCTTGGAAGAGAGGGTCTCTTGGACGAGGGATGCTGTGTTGGAGCGCTCTCGCCCACGGGTTGCGCAACGAGAGACATATTCCAGGCGAAGTGGCTCAAGACCCCCCTTTGTTGACGTTGCTCTTTCTGCCCTGAGGTCAGATCTCCATGATCCCTTGAGCGAGCAAGCGATGAAATCGAACATGGCTGGTGAGCTCGTTGCGCAACCCGTGGGCATCACAGCCCACACCATCGTCAGGCAACTGGTTTCCGTCGTGAAGGTATCAATCGGATCCGTGCGCCGACGCACATTGCTAAACACACTTTCAATGGCGTTGGTGCTGCGGATATAGCGGTGCATCACCGCAGGGAAAGCGTAAAAGGTCAAGAGATGCTCTTCATCCTCCGAGAGGCTGCGCACTGCTTCGGGATAGCGCAGGCGGTATTTGGCGAGTGCTCGCGGTCAGATTGAGCACGGCATCTTCTTTCTTCTCCTGTTTGAAGATGCCCGTCAGTTCGGCGGCGACCTCTTGCTGCTCCCGTTTGGGAATGGCATTCATCAGCACTCTCGCTGTTTGTGAAGCAGGCAGCGAGGACTCGGCGTCGCCGGAAAGAGGGAGGAAATCGCCGCGAGCAATCCATCATGCCCATCTGTCACAAGCAGATCGATGTGGCTCACGCCACGGGTGCGCAGATCTTGCAGCAGACAACTCCAGCCATCCTTGTCTTCCTCGGCGCAGGCGCGAAAGGCCAGCACTTCTCGGCTTCCTTCCAAATCGACTCCCAGCGCGGTTAAAATCATCGTGGCATCGGTTTGCGTCCCATGACGCACGGGAAAATGAATGCCATCCAGGTAGATGATGCGGTAGTGGGCGAGCAGCGGACGCTCGCGCCACGCTTCATATTGCTCGGTCAGAGCTTGGTTGAGACGGCTCACGGCGCTGGCGCTGGGGGCGACTCCCAGCAGTTTTTCCGCCACTTTTCCCACGTGATGGGTACTGGTGAAACTGCCAAACATGTCCGTCAGGGCTTCAGCGACCTCTGGTTCATAGCGACCATAGCGCTCAAACACCTGCGTATGAAATGCTCCGGCGCGGTCGTCTTCGGACGTTGAGGTCCTCAATGCGCCCAGTGGGGGTCACGAGGTCGCGGGTGTAGGACCCATTGCGGTACCCACGGCGCGTGGGAGTACATTCCCCCACGATGCTCCGATGCGACTCGTCCAACTCTTCCTGCATGACGTGTTCGATCAAGACCTGCACGGCGCTCACGGCCAGGCGGCGCAGATGCTGACGAAACTCCTCTTGATCCGGCGCGACGTTGGACGAGGACTCCAGTGTTGAACCATCCGGGGACAATGTGCTAGGCTTGTTCTTGGGGACAGGCATAATACGCTCCTTTTGGTGAAATGATCGAAGTATGTTAAAGGAACTGTCTATGCCTGTAGTATCCTCTCAACTATCCCTCTTCGCAAAGCCTCTTCTTTACACAACTCTCGGGATGGCGTCCTGAGATATACTGAGGGATCAGAAACACTCTGCTGATCTCGAACGAAGGACGGAGAAGGAGGAACCAATGAAACACCTGCACTATGCTCTCGTGGATGTGTTTACGAATCAGCCGTTCGGGGGGAACCAACTGGCCGTGTTTCCTGATGCGCGCGGTCTGGCCCCGCAAACCATGCAAGCACTGGCCAAAGAACTCAATCTCTCGGAGAGTGCCTTCGTGCTCCCTGCTCAAGATGGGGCATCTGACTATCGAGTCCGCTTTTTTACCCCGGCGGTCGAATTGCCCATGGCGGGTCATCCGACGGTTGGAACCGCCTTTGTGCTGGCCTCTGAGGGCATGATCCAGCTCACCGAACCAGAGACGACCATTACCTTTGAGGAAGGCGTGGGAGTGGTTCCCGTCACCCTCTCGGCGCGGGAAGGGCAGCTCCACTTGATCCAGATGCGTCAGCCGCTCCCCACTTTTGGGCCGGTGTTCGCCGATCGCGAGGCGATTGCCCGGATGCTCTCCCTTGATTCCGCCCTCCTCGACACCACGCTGCCGCTGGAAGTGGTGTCGTGTGGAGTCCCTTTCCTCTTTGTGCCAGTCAAGAGCTTAGAGGCCATCCGCGCCATTCGCTTTCGACGGGATGTCTGGGAGCGGGTGCTGCGCGATTTTGCCGCCCCCCATGTCTTTGTCTTCACGCAAGAGGTGGTGCTCCCCGATTCGACGGTGCATAGCCGCATGTTTGCCCCAGCGATGGGCATCGCCGAAGATCCAGCCACAGGTGCCGCCAGTGGCCCGTTGGGCTGTTATCTCGTGCGCCACGGACTGGTGCAACCTGCCGGAGTGGGGAGCAGTCAGATGGTCAGTGAACAAGGCTTTGAGGTGGGACGTCCCAGTTTGGTGCAGGTGAAGATCGAGCTGGACGGACACCGCATCACGGACGTGTCGATTGGCGGACAGTGCTACTTCATGGGCAAAGGGTGGATCACGCTGGCGGAGTGAGAGCTTCTTTCGTCTTCGGACAAAAAGGAAAACTGCTCGTCTGAACTAGCGAACCGACCTCGTTCAGACGAGCAGTTTCTGATATCGGTCATCTCGTTGCGCAACCGGTGGGTTACACCATCATGACCAAAGAATGGCGTACCTCTTGGAAAGTGCACACCTCAAGAGCAAAGGAACCCTCTCGGCGAACCTACATAGTTATGTCAAGCTGAGAGTGCATGAGTCGTTCTCTGTTGGGTTTCCTTCGACGAACAAAGATGAGACGCCATCCTTTCGCCTGCTCGCCCAGGGATCTCGTTGCCTGTTCAGTGAGCGTCGGCCTGGCTATTCTACTATTTCTTAGCCGGTGCCTCTCTTTGTGTCGGTGAAAGGAATGGCAAGAAAGAACATACGGGTCCATGTCTCCGATTTCCCGAATGGATGTCCCAAGCGCGATGCCTCGCAGCCGTATGATGAATACCTATGTTGCTCACATCGTCCATTGGTTCGTGGAGCGAGGAACCTGAACTGGAACTCCTTTGCGGTTGGCGACACGTTCAATCGATCCAGGCCTGGAAAAATGCTTGTGAAATCTCTTCTGATATGGTAAGCTCTTTGAATAGACGTTCTAACTGTCGAGCAGTAGAAGAGCCTGTCCTCAGAGGACAAGAAGGTAGCAGCCGTGTTTTATGGAACCCATCAGTCACCTACAACGCAAGATGTACGACTTTATTGTCCGTTCCATCCAGACGGAAGGGATGCCCCCCACTAATCGGGAGCTTGGCCGTGAGCTGGGGATTTCCAGTACTGGGCATGTTGACCACCATCTCAACGAGTTGGAAAAGAAAGGGTGGATTACCAGGAGAGCGGGGAAAAGTCGAGGCATCAAACTCACCAAACGAGCCAGCGGTATTCTCGTCAAAGGGACCATCGCCGCCGGTGCTCCCCTCGATATTTATCCTGACGCTCCCTCCCTGCTTCGCGTGGAATTTTCATGGACCCAGGCTCAAGAGAGCTATGCCCTTCTCGTGCGTGGAGACTCGATGATCGAGGACTCCATCTGCGATGGAGATTACGTCATTATTCAACCAGCACCTACCTGTCACGATGGAGACATTGTGGTCGTCACACATCTGCAAGGCGGAGTCAATGGAAGCGCCACGCTCAAGCGTTTTTTTCTCGAGAGAGAGCATGAGCGCGTGCGCTTACAGCCCTCCAACCCGCAGATGGAGCCCATTTTTGTGTCCAGGAGCGAGTGGGATCGTGAATGGAGGGTGCAAGGCAAAGTGATCGCCATTCTCCGTCACTACCATGCTTCACCCTGAAGTGATGCCTACTTTCGTGGAGGTGGATGTGGGCGTCAGCCGATTGACCTCCTCTTTTTCGCAGATCAATCGGCTGATTGCGTCGAGAGCAACATATTCAAGACATTCATCTCATAACGCAGGGATGTTGCATCATTGCCAATTTGGAGATATCTTCATCCTAATCCTTGTGGTGGCTACGTGGTCTCTCTGTTCTCACAGAGGCCTTTGAGCCGCAACGAACAGCACGAATTACACGCCGGATCGTTTCCTGTGAGACCCCAGAGTCATCTGCAACGTTGCGGAGAGATTCTTTCTTCTCAAGCACACGTTGCAACACAGTCGGCCATGCTGAAGCGGGGATACCATCTGCCGGTTTTTTTGGCCCTGGCCTCCGATGCTGTATCAGAGGAGGAGTGCTTCTCTGCGCTTGTTCATCTTCAGCCAGAAGGTCTTGGAGCCTCTGATACAGTTTTCCCGACGGCTCAAGGAAGAGGGAAAAAATTGGTGACAGAGGACTCGAAACCCGTCGGTTCCGGTCGTTAAATAGTGTAATTCATCAATTGATGAATTACACTATTTTCGTTTTTATGATGCTCTTCAAAGGCTTGTTCCTCTTAGGGACTCTCGAAGACGAAATCGTCCCACTATGGTCTACTGCGCGAAGAAAAACTCATGTGGAGGGACGAGTATGGAACTGACGGGGGAAGTCAAAGTGTTGCTGGTGAAGACAGCAAAGGATCTCAAAGGCAGCGCGCGCCGCATGTTCATGGCGCGGACAGTGCAGGCTCTGGGCGAAGGTGGGAAGCTTCTGGCCGAACGAGAGGTGGGATGGAATCGCGGAACCATCAGCCTCGGTATGCACGAAGCCGCTCATGGGATCACCTGCGTGGATGGCTTTCGGTTGCGTGGGCGCAAGCGCAGCGAAGACCATCTGCCAAATCTGCTGCACGATATCACCGCCATTGTGGATGGGAAAGCCGCCAGGCGGATCCGCAGTTTCGCACGACGCGCCTCTCTATCCGGCTGACGGCGACGGAAGTACGGCGCCAGTTGATCGCCCAACAAGACTACACGGATGAGGGATTGCCGACCGCCGAGACCATTGGGGCCAAACTGAACCTGCTGGGGTCCTACCCGAAAAACGTGGCCAAGAGCCAGCCCCAAAAAAACTTCCCGAGACCGACGCCGTCTTTGCTCAAGTGAAGCAGCGCAATGAGGAGGCAGATGCCGATGAGTGCACGTTACGGCTTTCGATGGATGCCAAAGCCACCGGAAAGCGTGGCCCCTTCCGGGAGGCAAAAGTCGAGTCCGAATCTCGGCCGCTGACCATGACTTTGAAGCAGCAGCGACGGTAACGCCCGTGGGCATTTTCCCGGCCCTCCTCCGATGAACTCTTTCTATATGGAGTGACGTGCCATCCGTGACGAGCGACTGCCTGGTGGATTGATCTTCACCCAGATTAGTGGAGTGGTAGAATGTGGGAAGGCAGTTCTTGAACAAAGGAGAAGATCATGCCAAAACCACAACCGACATTTACAACCGAGTTTAAGCAAGAGGCCGTGCAACTCGCCCAAAGCAGCGGAAAACCGAAAGCTCGAATTGCCCGAGAGCTGGGCATTTCTGACAGTGCCTTGTATTCCTGGTGCAAGCAGGCAGCTGAACATGGTGGTGAGGCTTTTCCTGGAAAAGGTCATCAGACCCCATTAGAGGAGGAAAATCATCGACTCAAACTAGAATTGGAGCGAGTTCAACAGGAGCGCGATCTCTTAAAAAAACTCCTATAGAATCTCTCCTTGATGAGTTTATTTGGTAGGAAGTTGGATCTCCTCGCGTGACCGTTCTCTTACTGGCTGATAGTGCCCCATCCGATGTTGTCGATGAAGCGCTGAATCGGAGAGTTGAGGCTCTGGTGGCTTGGCTCCAGGTGCCAGGTGGGCAAGCAGTTCCTGATCCCTTTTGAGCAGTACGTAGACCACCGCGGTCATTTGTCCAGCTAACCGTCCAATCACTTTTTCCCGACCAACCAGTCTTCGCGTGCGTTCATCGGTATGGCACTTGCGAGCCACTCATCGCTCATAGATCTCTTTCCAGTCAGAATCCCACTGCATAGCCCTCCACACAATCAGATACATGGTTTGCTTCATTTGTCGAACTCCACGCCGGGAAAGACGGGTCCAGTCCAGGCTAGATCCTGATTGGGCCACTTTGGGAACCCAGCCGAAATAGGACTTCAACTGGGCTGGGCGCTCAAAGTTGGCAATCGTGCCGATCGTCGCAATGAGCGTGGCAGCTGCTTGTGGCCCAATCCCAGGAATGGAAGTGAGAATCTTGCCTTCTCGGCTGTGCTCAACCACCTGAATGATCTCCGCTTCCAGCAGTTGGAGATGGTCTCCCAGAAGATTGAGTTCAGCAATGAGCTGCTTCTGTTCAAATACGAGAGCATGAACGCGAGCGGGATCTTTGGCCCCAATACTATGTGCGGCCAGGCGTTGGAGCTCCACGAGTTTGGCATCAGAAACGCTACAGGTTCGCCCACGCGCGGCACGCAGCTCAGCAAAACTGGCCAGAGCGAGATCGGATGGGGTCGGGAAGCGAGAGCGCAGGGCCAGCGCGGTGGGAAGGTTGGGATGACGTCACAGGCGAGTCAACTCCGGAAACAATTCATCGCAGATGGAAGGGAGTTTGTTTTTGCGTTGCGTGCTCTCTCTCACCAACTCTGCGTGATGCTGAACCATTCCCCGAAGCTGAGCGGCTGCCTCGGTCGGAGGTGCGAGCTTGCGTACAGCCTGGAGTGGATCATCCACCTGGATGCCTTTCTCCAGTTGATTGAAAAGCATGTTTGCCAAACCCAGCGCATCGCGTTTGTCACTCTTGAGCAGCCCCTCCCGCCGCTTCTGAACGTGGATGATGTACACCGGGATATCGAGATCTTGAAGATACTGCATCAAGGCTCGATGAGAGTGTCCAGTGACTTCAAGCAGCACCTGGACCTGCGTGAGTGGCACAAAAGTCTGGATACGGTCGATGAGCGAGCGGAACCCCTCACGAGAATTGTCAAAAGACAACGCGGGACACTGTTCAAAACGCTGATGGCGGGTGAGCAGAGTCACCGAGAGGAAGCCTGCGACGTGTGCTCGCTTGCCGATATCCACGCCGACATACAGCGTTTCCTGAGCCAGCAAAGAAAAACTTTCTGGCGAAGCCGGAGATGAGGTTTTGCGCGGCATGAGCGTTCCCTGCCTTTCAGGCATCGTTGCCCAAAGTGATCGTGACACCCAACGACAATGGTGGGCGGAGAAGCGTGATCCTGTGGGCGTGCCTCTCCCAACTTCGGACGAGAAGTATGGTCTTCAACCTCCTATCAGGTGTGCTTGCCACGCCCCCCAAGTTTTTTTCAAGAGTCAAGCTCCAAAGCATCGCAGGGTTCTGCAGGATCGTTTCCAGCAGGGAGCTACCCCACTGGGCTTCCCCACTTTCAATAGTACATTTGTTCTTCTAGAAAGTCAAGAGGTTGGAGAGATGTTGTCCGAAGCGCTCGGCATCTTTTCGCGCAATCTGCCATAAGGTATCAGTTCATTGCTGATCACAGCAGGAGTATCCTATAACGGTGATGTGTGAGGTGCTGGAGGTGTCTGTGAGCGGGTTCTACGCCTGGCGCAAACGCGAACCCAGCCAACATAGCCGAGAAGATGCCAAACTTGGGCAGCAGGTCAAAGCGGCATTCCAAGCCAGTCGACAGGTGTATGGGAGTCCACGTATTCACGCGGAGCTGAAGGCCCTTGGAGTGGCCTGTGCCCGCAAACGGGTTGCCCGTCTTATGCGCGAGCAAGGTCTTTCCGCCAAGCCGCCTCGCCATCGCACGGTCACCACGAAAAGTGAGAAAGGTGCCCCTGTGGCGGCCAACCTGCTCCACCAGGACTTTCATGCCGCTTGCCCAAACCAGAAATGGACGACGGATACCACCTACATTTGGACGTCAGAGGGATGGTTGTATCTTGCAGTGGTGCTTGACTTGTTTTCGCGCATGGTGGGAGGATGGGCTATGGCAGCCATCCAGGATGCGACCCTGGTCGAACAGGCTTTACAGATGGCTCTGGCTCGTCGCCGTCCAGAAGCGGGATTACTCCACCACTCTGATCGTGGCAGTACCTATACTTCAGAATCCTATCTGGCGGTGCTCCAGCAGCATGGCCTGCTGGTAAGCATGAGTCGCACGGCCAATTGCTATGATAACGCTGTGACCGAAAGCTTCGCATCACTAGCTTCAAAGGGGAATGTATTGATCGTGAGTCCTTTCAGTCACGTGCTCACGCTCGAAAGAGGATCTTTGAGTATATTGAAACCTTTTATAATCGAATTCGTAGACATTCCACTTTACAGTATCTGAGTCCCGTCATGTATGAACAAGTGATGGGTTAACCTCCATATTCTACCCCTCTACAAAAACGGGTCACGATCATCTCCCCCTGTCCCAGTCAAGTACAACCCGATCGAGCCAGGCTTCGGCATTTGAGAACAGCACTGGAATGGGACCTTGCTCGCTTCTCTCGATGCCGTGTTGGAAGTCATGCCAGCACCATGAGCCTTCCAAGGCAACCATCCCCTGGTCAAACTCGTGACCACCGTGGATCAGACCGGGTCAAACTCACCAAGCAAGCCATGCAGGCGGTCGAAGCCCAGCTTCGGCGATGACCACAGCTCGACAAGTGGTTCGTGGACATTGGGGATTCCTCACCTGCTATCCGGGTGAGTCAGCCCGATGTGCAAGTTCTTCTTGCCAAGCAGCTTCTGAGAACACCTGTTTGAGGACATACAAGGCGTCAGTGGTGACAAAAGCATTCATGCGGTTCCTACTCGTTCCTCCCCAATCTACGACTGAACGGGCATTCTCCACCTGCGGCCTCACGTGGTAGCACTTCTGGAAACCCTCCATCTGGGAGGCGCTTGGACACAAGGATGTCCAGTGCCTCGCGACATCGTGGATCTTTGAGGAAACCAGCCTCAGCCATGACTTTGAGGCCAACCAGAATATCGTAATGCCAGTAGCATGGATAGCGCAGCTTGAGAAAATCGTCAGCCATCACCGGTCCATCGCTTTGACGTTTGAACAGGTGTCGTGTGAGAAAGATTTCGGCAGCTTGCCTGCTTGCGGTTTGTGCTTGAACGTGTCCAGTGACTTGACTAGAGAGAGCCAATCCTCGCAGGGGAAGCAGTGTTTCGGTAAATGAGGAAACATGGGCTTCTGGCTTCTTGTCGCAGTTCCAGCCTCCATCAGGCCACTGCCAGTGCCAGCCCCAGTTTCAGCAAGGCAAAGAGTGCATTGCCCTCCATCGAGGCGCACATCCGTATGCGTCCGGCCTTCGTGTACCGTTTCAGAGCGTGTGAGCGCCCTTGGGAGAAGAGCCATGCATACACCTGGTCACGCAACGGAACGAGTTCCTCATCTCCGGCAGGATAGTTCATCTCTGCCAGCATGACCAGCACCCAATGGGCGCCATACCACTTGGCATAGGGATGAAAGGGAATCTTGCCGCTAGCCTCACGCTCAGAAAGCAATTGACGTACACGCTCACCATCTTTGATTTCCTGTTGCAGACGTCGGAGTTGCGGCGTGTCAGGGTCTTCATCCAAGAGGTACGCTCGCACTTTGTAACGAAGCGCTGGTTCCTTTGACGTGAGCAGTTTCTCAAGGATCGTGTTCATCGTTTACTCTCTGATTCCTTGCTGTTCCACCTTCCCCTTTGATTGTATCACCCTTTCTCCGGCGAACCTATCAAGCATGCTTCTCGCATGCAATGAAAAAAAACCTGTACAGCGGGTTAGTTAGGGACTCTCGAAAATTAAATTATCCAAGAGATGGCATTGCTGAGAGATGATATACAGGATCTTGCGCCAGTAACCCATCCTCGCTGTACAAGCAGCAGCGTGAGAGATCCTGTCAAACCCTCTTATCGCGGCCTGATTTGTCAGTAGAAAGCCTCTATTCTTGACACAGGATGTTAGGATTCATCGATAGAAGAGATGTCGTAAGCCTACTTGAAGCATATGGAAAGAGCAGCAAATGACATCAGGCACATGGAGAGTACGTGCCCTCAAGGCCGACCGTCCGACGAATCCCGACCCGATCAAGATGCAAGCAGGCGATCTGCTAGAGATTACCGGAAAAGAAGACGACGGCTGGATCTGGTGTAGGCATTGTGCAGGCAAGGAGAGCTGGGTCCCGCTGAGCTATCTGACAGCAGAAGGTGATGGGAGAACACGAACAGCACTCTCTGATTACGATGCCACTGAATTGCCTGTTGAAGTGGGAGAAGAGTTCCAGTGCGAACGAGAAGAGAGCGGCTGGTTGTGGTGCGAAAATACGCAGG
>WNGP01005346.1_pt1 | contig 10698 bp, 6 predicted proteins | sample 5407671 | NCBI WGS metagenome assembly WNGP01 (sample SAMN13153381, study PRJNA577476) | soil metagenome | isolation source: 40 cm soil or saprolite under Garry oak tree replicate 2 | place: USA:California | collected 2016-06-15
CACCATCCCACCGAAGCGACCCAGCTCGAGGAACAGGCGCTGCGCAAGCGTCTCGGCCTCGCCCCCAACGTGCGGCTCAAGGAATACGACAACGACAGCGAATCCCTCGACGCGATGGTCGTTCGCACCACGGCCGCGAACGTCGCGGGGTACTTCGCCTCGTATCACGCCTATCCCTACTACCCGGACTTTATCGGGCTCGACTCGGCGTACGGCCGCGCGCAGTCGCATTACCTCGGCTATCTGCTCGACTTGAAGCGGCACCACGCGGGCCGGGCGCTCCTGATCGCGGAGTACGGCGTGCCTTCGTCCCGCGGCGTAGCGCACCTCGACGTCGATGGAATGCATCACGGCGGACACGATGAGCGCGCGATGGCGGAGCGCGACGTGCGGCTGACGCGCGAGATTCACGACGCGGGGCTCGCGGGCGGAATCCTGTTCGCGTGGCTCGACGAGTGGTTCAAACACAACTGGGTAACCATCGACCTCGAGGTCCCCGCGGAGCGCACCCGGCTGTGGCACAACGTGATGGATGCGGAGCAGAACTACGGACTGCTGGGACTCTATGCGGGTGACTCGGCACGGCCGGAGCCGGGCGGCGACCCCGCCGCGTGGCACGCGCTGGCGACGCTCGCCGACAGCGCCGGGACCCGGCTGCGCGTCGGATCCGACGCGTCGTACCTCTATTTGGCGCTCGAGGGTCCACGGGGCGTCGGCTCGACCCGGTGGAGCATCGGCATCGGTGGGTTTCGGCTCGTCCTGAATGACACCAGCGACGCTCAGCTGCTCGTGACACCGACGTACAATCCCTACCTCGGGCCCCGCCCGGGGATGCGGCCGACCGACCTGGATGCGTTCTACAATCGTCGTGCGACGATCGACGAGCGCGACGTCGCCGGCGCCTTCGACTCGCTGTTCGTCGCGACGAATCGGCTTCGCGTGGCTCGCGACGGTCGGACCTTCCCGGCGCGCGGCGTTAACCGCGGCCGGTTGCGCTACGGCCGCGCCGCGGAGTCGACGTTGGCGGATTGGTTCTGGGACCGCGCGGCGGGGGTCATCGAGGTGCGCTTGCCTTGGGGTCTGCTCAACGTAACCGATCCATCGTCCCGCACCGTGCTCGCGCGGGTCCGGGACCCCGGCCCGTTCGCCACTGAGGTGACGGACGGATTTCGCTTCGTCCTGACGGCGACAGGACCAGGCGACGCGGTCACACGCATCGTGCCCGAACGGCCATACGTCTGGGCCACGTGGGAAGTCCCGGTTTGGCACGAGCGGCTGAAACCGGCATACTACGCCATGCAGACCCTGTGGGGCTCCTGGTGATCTGCCTCTTGCTGCCGCTCGCCTTGGCCGCCGTCCAACTCCCCGAGGCCGAGGACGCCTTCCGCCGCGGCGACCAGCGCGCCGCCCGCGCCGGCTACGAAGCCGTGTTGCAACACGATTCGACCAACGTGCGTGCCCTGTACCGCCTCGCCGTACTCGACAGTTGGGACGGCAAGCTGCAAAGCTCGCTGGAGCGGTTCATCGTGCTCCGCCGCCTCGAGCCGACGGATCCTGACATCATGGTGGCGCAGGCACGCGTGTTGGCGTGGGCAGGGAAGAACGTCGCGTCGGAGCTGTTGTACGACTCGGTCCTGGTGCGGACGCCGGGGCGGAGCGATGCCCTCGCCGGCCGGGCGCGCGCCGTGGCTTGGGCCGGCGACCTGGAACGCGCCGAGCGCCTGTGGCGCGAGGCGCTCGACGCGCATCCCGACGATGCCGAGATCGTGAGCGGCCTCGCGCAGACGCTGTTCTGGATGGGGAAACCGGAGCTGGCGGAGAGTTACGCCGCACGGGCCCGTCAACTCGCGCCCGACGACCGGGCAGCACGGGACCTGCTGAGCCTCGTGCGAGCGGCCGTCCGCCCCGAGGTCAGCACGGCGAGCAACTATGCCCACGACTCGGACCACAACGCCTTCTTCGCGCAGGATGGATCGGTTACGGCGTCGCTGGGACGCCAGCTGCGCGGCACTGTGCAGGTCGGCGGGCGCCGCGCCACGGCCCGCTTCGACGCCACGGGTCTCAGCTACGGGGCCGGCGGTTACGTCATCGCGCCGCTCGGCCGCGGCACGGTGCTTCGCGCCGGGCTCGGCGTGCGCCGCCTCGAGCCCGAGGGCGGGTTGGCGCGCACACCGCTCACTGCGCAGCTGGGCATCGGCTTCAGGCCTGCCCGGTTCGCGTCCCTGAGCGTGGCGTACAGCCGGGCGCCGTTCGACGAGACCGCGCTGCTCATTGAACGTGGCTATAACGTGAGCGGTCTGGATTTGAGCGTCGACGTGACGCCACGACCCGGCGTCTCGGTGTCCGGCGGCGGCGGCGCGGCCTGGCTCTCCGACGCCGTCGCGAACCGGCGGCTGGGCGGCGTGCTCGCCGTGATCGTGGGCGTGCGGAAGGGCGTTGATGCGGGCGTGCTAGGTCGTATGCTGGGATATCGGGTGCCCAATCCCGGCGCGGGCTACTTCGCGCCCGATCGATTCAGCGTACTCGAAGGGCGAGGGTCCTACACGTGGCGGAAAGAGCGCTGGGGCGTCCGCGCCGACGGCGGCCTCGGCATCCAACAAGTGGGGGCCGGCGCTCCCACACAGTCCGAATGGCACGCGGGGGTTGCTGTCACGCGCGGCTGGAACGCGAACAGCGAACTGGCACTGGTAGGATCGCTGACGAACAGCGCCGCGAGCCGCTCGGGAACGGCGACGGCCGCCGGGTTCAAGTACGCGACGGTCGGCCTGAGGCTACGGCAGGGACTCTAAGGGCCTGTCTCGCGCGTCGCGGCTAGACCCGAACGTGCATGGGGTCGTGCAGCACCTGGTGCTGCAGGCGTGGATGCGTGCGCCATACCTGCCACCCCATCGCGACTACGGCCAGCAGGTTCGCGACGGCCACCGACCACCACCCGACTGTCCCGAGCACCCACTCCGCACCCACAGCCAGTGTGCCAACGACGAGCCCTTCGAGGACGATCCCGGCCAGCACGACGACCAAGGCCATGGCTGGCACCCGTTCGATTTGCTCCGCCAGCGCGACGAGTACGATGCCGGCGACCGCGAACGCGGCGACGTGGACGACGGTGTACGTCGCCACGAGCCCGAAGCTGACCACTACCTCGGCGGGCCCCGCGGCGCCGAACAGCAACGCCGAACCCAATGCGGCGGGCGTGCGCAGGGGCGCGCTGGCGGCGAGATCGAGGACGAAGAACCACGCCGCCACCACCGTCGCTCCGATGAGTCCGGTGACCAAGCCCCGCATGAGCACGGGATTGTCCCGCAGCGCCCCGAGCCACAGCGGCCGGGGATCCCGCTCGGCGCGGTGCAGGTATCCCATGAGGACGAGCCCCGACGCGATGTTGGCACCGAACAGGTGCGGCCACGGGAGGATATCGAGTCGTGGCGCGTGCGACAGGAGCAACCCCGTGTAGAACACGAGCTCCTGAAGCACCAGGCCGAACACCACGCCGAGCAGCAGCCGCGGGGGAGCGGCGAACGCCGCGCTCACCCAGGCCATCACGACACCCAGCAGCGCGAACACGCCGAAGTGGAGCACCGTGTACGCCGACACCAAAGGTAGGGTCGCCTGCGGGAAATCACGGTGCAGGAGTACGCCTGCGAGCAGCGCGGGCGTACGGAACGCGTGGCCCACCAGTATGTCGACCACCAGGAACCAGAGCGCCACCACCAGCCCCGCCAGAATCCCACCCGTCACACCCTGGACGATCACGGACTGCATGGGTCGCCGCATGAACGACCTCCGGCTAAGGGGCGCGCATCGCCGCAGCCACCCGTTCGGCAGCTCGCATGAGCGCCAGACAGTTCAACCCCACGACCTTCCGTACATCCGCTTCGCTCCAACCTCGTCTCAGCAGCTCGGCGACCAGATCGGGAAACTTCGAGACGTCCTCGAGGCCCACCGGCACGTCGGTAATGCCGTCGAAGTCGGAGCCGAGGCCCACGTGATCCACGCCGGCCACGTCGCGAACGTGTTCGATGTGGTCCGCGGCTTGCTTCAGGGTGGCCTTGGGACCACGCGCGGTCCATGCCTTGAGCGAGTCCGCGCGGGTGACGGAATCGGCTCCCGCGGCACCCAGCGCGCGCGCCCACGCCTGCACGCTGTCGCCGTAGAGGCGCACCGCCTCCGACACGAACCCGGGGTTGAAGTTCACCATCACGACCCCGCCCTTCTGGCCCACGATCTTCAGAATGGAGTCGGGGACATTGCGCACATGGTTCGCGAGCGCGCGCGCCGAGGAGTGGGAGTAGAAGACAGGGGCGCGCGACACGCGCAGCGCGTCCATCATCGTCGCATCGGAGACGTGCGACAGATCCACCAGCATCCCCACGCGGTTCATCTCGAGTACCACCTGCTCGCCGAAAGCCGTGAGGCCGCCATGCTTGGCGCTGTCGGTCGCGGCGTCGGCCCAGTCGATGGTTTCCCAGTGCGTGAGAGTCATGTAGCGGACGCCGAGGTCGGCGAAGGCCCGCACGGCGCCGAGGGAATTCTCGATCGCGTGACCTCCTTCGATCCCGATCAGGCAGGAGATCTTCCCCGCCTTGAAATTGCGCTCGATATCCGCCGCCGTCCGCGCCTCGGCGAACGTCGCCGGGTACTTGGCGCACAACCGGTGCACCAGGTCGATCTGCTCGAGCGCATACACGGCCGGATGCTCGCCCTCGTGGATCGTCGTCACCGGCACGTACGCCGCCCAGAACTGGGCTCCGACACTTCCGGCGCGGAGCTTCGGGATGTCGGTCATCAGCTTCGGCTGCAGCACAGAGAAATCCACCGAGTCGAGGCCGCCCCGCTCGCGGATCGCGTCGGGAATGTCGTTGTGGCCGTCGATGAGCGGGGTCGTGCGCAGGATGCGAAGAGCTTGGGCTCTGTAATCTTGAGCGGACAGATGAAAAGATGGACAGATGGAAAGCAACACAACTAGGGCAGCCATCCTCCACGACAACCACCTTCCAACGTTCCAACGTTCCATCTTTCCCTCGCTTTCGAGCTCGAAAGCTGGCATCGCACCGCGACCAACACAAGATTACGTTTCGTTCCATGGTGACGATCACCCTCGAGCTGAACGGCGAGCCCGCCGAGGTGGCGTTCGCGCCGCACAAGACGCTGCTCGAAGTACTGCGCGAGGATCTCAACCTCACCGGCACGAAACACGGCTGCGAGCTGGGCGAGTGCGGCACCTGCACCGTGTTGCTCGACGAGACGCCGGTGCTCTCCTGCCTCGTCCTCGGTCTCGCCTGCGCCGGTCACCGGGTGAAAACCGTCGAAGGCATGGCCCAGGCGGGCCGGCTGCACCCGCTCCAGGAGACCTTCGCCGACCTGGGCGCCGCGCAATGCGGCTATTGCACTCCTGCGTTCCTGCTCGCGGCCGAAGCCCTGCTCGTCACGAATCCCAAGCCGACACGCCAGGAGATCAAGGAAGCACTCGCCGGCAACCTGTGCCGCTGCACCGGCTACATCAAGATTTACGAGGCCGTGGAACTGGCCGCGGCGCGGATGCGCGGCGAGAAAGCCGAGCCCGCGCGGGAGACGTTGTATGGGCAGCCATAGGGTGATCGGGAAGGCGCATCGTAAGATCGACGCGGTCGCGAAGGTCACCGGCGTCACGAAGTTCGCAGACGACTTGGTTTTTCCACGGATGCTCTACTGCAAGCTGCTCCGCAGCACTGAGCCCCACGCCACGGTGCTCCGCGTCGACACGAGCGCCGCCCAGCGGCTCGACGGCGTGATCGCCGTCCTCACCGGCAAGGATCTCCCGATTCCGTTCGGCATCCTCCCCGTGTCCCAGGACGAGCACGCGCTCTGCCTCGACAAAGTCCGCTTCATCGGCGACGCGGTGGCCGCCGTCGCGGCGACGAGCGAGGAGACCGCCACCGCGGCGCTGGACCTGATCGAGGTCGACTACGAGCCGCTCCGCGCCATCGCCTCCGCGGAGGACGCGGTGGCCCACCCGGACCCGCGCATCCACGACTACGGCGACAGCGGCAACCTCCACAAGCTGATCGACCTCGAGTTCGGCGACGTGGAAGCGGGCTTCGCGGACGCCGACCTCGTGCGCGAGGACCTGTTCTTCTTCGAAGGGAATACGCATCTCCCGATGGAGCAGCACGCCGCCGCGGCGGTCTGGTCGCCCGACGGGAAGCTGACGCTGTGGAGCTCGACCCAGACCCCGCATTACGTGCACCGCGCCCTCGCCAAGGTCTTGGAGCTGCCCCCGGCGCGCATTCGCGTGATCGCGACCCCGAACGGCGGCGGGTTCGGCGGCAAGAGCGATCCCTTCAACCACGAGATCGCCGTCGCCAAGCTCGCGATGATCACGGGCCGGCCCGTCAAGATCACGCTCACGCGCGAAGAGGTGTTCTACTGCCACCGCGGCCGTCACCCCACGTTGATGTGGGTGAAGACGGGCGTGAAGAAGGATGGCGCGATCACCGCGATGCACTTTCGGTCGTTGCTCGACGGCGGCGGATATGGCTCCTACGGCGTCGCCAGCACCTACTACACGGGCGCGCTCCAGACCGTCACGTATCAGGTGCCGCGCTACAAGTTCCAGGGCGCGCGCGCATTCACCAACAAGCCACCCTGCGGGCCGAAGCGCGGCCACGGCACGCCGCAGCCGCGCTTCGCCCTCGAGGTGCACGTCGACAAGATCGCCGAACAGCTGCAGCTCGACCCCGCCGAGCTGCGACTGAAGAGCCTGGTCCCGCCCAACTCCCTCACCGCCAACTACCTGCGCGTCGGATCGATGGGACTGGGCGCCTGCATCGAGAAAGTCGTCGCGGGCTCCGGGTGGAAGAAAAAGTTCCGCAAGCTGCCCGAGGGACGCGGCGTCGGGCTCGCGTGCTCGAGCTACATCTCGGGCGCCGGCTTGCCGATCTACTGGAATAACATGCCGCACTCGGGCGTCCAACTGCGCTGCGATCGCAGTGGCGGCGTGACGGTGTTCTGCGGCTCGACCGAGATCGGCCAGGGCTCGGACTCGGTGCTCGCGTACGTCGTCGCCGAGGTGCTGGGCGTCGATCCCTTCGAGATCGCGGTCGTGACCGCCGACACCGATCTCACGCCGGTGGATCTGGGGAGCTACTCGAGCCGCGTGACCCTCATGACGGGAAATGCAGCGCTCCAAGCGGCCGAGCGCGCGCGCGAGATCCTGGCGCTGCACGCGGCGAAAAAGCTCGAGGTCCCCGGGGACCGGCTCGTGTTCGCAGACGGGCGCGTGTTCGACGCTGAGGACCCGGATCGCGGGATGACGTTCGCCGAAGCGGTACAACTGGCGGAGGCCGCCGAGGGGACGATCGGCACCGTCGGGTCGTACACGCCGCCTGGCGGCGCCGGCAAGTATCGGGGGGCGGGTGTGGGCCCCTCGCCCGCATACTCCTATAGCGCCTGCGTCGCCGAGGTGGATGTGGACCCGGCTACCGGGATCGTGCGGGTCCCGACGATCTGGATCGCGCACGACGTGGGTCGATGCATCAACGCCGCGGCCGTGATCGGACAGGTTGAGGGCTCCATTTACATGGGGCTGGGCGAAGCCCTCATGGAGGAGATGGCCTACCGCGGCGATCTCAAGGTGGTACACAAGATCCCCAGCCTGCTCGAGTACAAGAGCCCCACCACGCTCGAGATGTGCGACGTCGTCACGTACTTGATCGAAGACCCGGACCCGAACGGCCCCTTCGGCGCCAAGGAAGTGGGCCAGGGACCGTTGCTGCCCGTGATGCCGGCAGTCGCCAACGCCGTGTACGACGCCGTCGGCGTGCGCGTCGACGAGATTCCGGTGACTCCCGAGAAGGTCCTCAAGGCTTTGCGACGCAAGGCGAAAGGCGAAGAGGGCCGGGTTGGGCCCTCGAGTTTCCCTGAAATCCCCTGGCCCGAACCCACGCGCGTCCCGCCGCCCTGGGAGGGCGGGGACGGAAAGGCTGTGCAGCTACTCCCCGCCTAGTCGTCTCTCCTGGGTACCCAATCCCTGGAGGGGCCAATGTCGCTCCACCCCGTTCGCCTGCTCATGCTGCTCGCAGCGCTCGCCGCACCCCGAACCATCGCAGTTGAGACCGGCCGCATCGAAGGCCACGTGCGCAACGCGACCTCGGGAACCCCGATCGCGAACGCTCACGTCGTGGTGGTGGGCACGTCGCTCAGCGCCGTCGCCAACGACAGCGGCTTCTACGCCATCGCCAACGTGCCGGTCGGCACCTACACGGTGCGCGCCCAGTTCATCGGGTACAAGCCCGCCGACTCGTCCGGTATCCGCGTCGCGGCGAACCAGACCGTCACAGTGGACCTGCGGCTCCAGGTCTCGGCCGTCATCCTGGAAGGAATCGTCGTGACCGGCGCGGAGGCGGCGCGGGTCGAGCGCCGGATGGCGAGCGCAACGTCCACGGTCACCGCGCAAAACGGCGTAGTGCGGGTCGATGGTTATACGGTGCACCGGTACGTGCCGGAGCCGTGGCGTCGTCAGGGTCAGCCTGGCAACCGCGAGCAGTACGATGAGATCGTCGAGAACCCGTTCGTCGCCGTTTCGGTGGACCCGCTCTCGACGTTCTCGATCGATGTGGACCGCGCATCCTACAGCAACGTGCGCCGCTTCATCATGCAGGATGGCCAACTGCCCCCGGTCGACGCCGTCCAGATCGAGGAGCTGGTCAACTACTTCCCGTACAGCTATGCCGAACCCGACGGCGATGCGCCGCTGGCCATCCATGCTGAGGTTGGCCCCACGCCCTGGAAACCGCAGCATCGCCTGGTGCGGATCGGCCTGCAGGCGCGGCGCGTCCACCTCGAGAACCTGCCGCCGTCGAACTTCGTCTTCCTGCTCGATGTCTCGGGTTCGATGATGGACGAGAACAAGCTGCCCCTCGTCAAAGCGGCGATGCGCCTCCTCGTGAATGAGCTGCGGCCCAAGGATCACGTCGCCATCGTCGTGTATGCGGGCTCCGCGGGTCTCGTGCTGCCGTCCACACCGGGCACCGAGAAGGACAAGATCCTCGACGCCATCGGGCGTCTCGAGGCCGGGGGCAGCACGGCCGGCGGCGCCGGGATTCGGCGGGCGTATGACGAAGCGGTCGCGAACTTCATTCGCGGGGGCAACAACCGCGTCATCCTCGCGACGGACGGCGATTTCAACGTCGGCGTGTCGAGCGATGCGGAAATGGTCCGGTTGATCGAAGAGAAGCGTCAGACGGGTGTGTTTCTCACCGTGTTGGGCGTCGGCGAAGGCAACCTCCAGGCGGCGAAGATGGAGAAGCTCGCCGACCACGGGAACGGCAACTACGCCTATCTCGACAATCTCTCCGAGGCGCGGAAAGTACTGGTGCACGAGCTCGGCGGCACCCTCTACACCGTCGCAAAAGACGTGAAGATCCAGGTCGAGTGGAATCCCGCGCGCGTGCGCGCGTATCGCTTGATCGGCTATGAGAACCGCATGCTCCGCAACGAGGATTTCACCGACGACAAGAAAGACGCCGGTGAGGTCGGATCGGGACATTCCGTCACGGCGCTGTATGAGATCGTTCCGGTCGGCGTCACGACCGACGTGACCATCCGGGTGCCCGACTCGCTGCGCTATCAACACCGCAGCGTCGAGGCGAGCTCGGTGGCCGGCCCGGAGCTGCTGTTCGTGAAGGTGCGGTACAAGGCGCCCGACGGCGACGAAAGCCGGCTCTTGAGCCGGCCCGTCCTCGCCGAAGAGGGACACGCTCCCTCGGTGGACTTTCAATTCCAGGCGGCCGTAGCGGAGTTCGGCCTGCTGCTCCGCAATTCCGACCACCGCGGCAAGGCGGAGCTGTCGCACGTGATCGCCGCCGCCCGCGACGCGCTGGGGGACGATCCCGAGGGCTACCGCGCCGAGTTCGTGCGTCTGGCGCAGACCGTGCAGACAATTGGTATCAAGCGGGGAATAGCCGCGCAGTAGGCGCGGCTGAAGCCGCGGCTCGGCGCTGCCGCTGAAGCGGCGCCCGTTCACGGGCAGTGCCGAGCCGCGAGTTCACTCGCGCATCACGGAGCCGCGCGTTAAGGTTCGATTCATGCTGCGGCTCCCGCCGTTCACGTATCGCCAACCCAAGTCGCTGACCGAAGCTCTGCGCATGAAGGCCGACGCGGGGCCCGACGGGATGTTCGTCGCTGGTGGGACGGATCTCTATCCCAACATGAAGCGGCGGCATCAGGAGCCGAGGACCGTCATCTCGCTGATGGGGATTCCTGAGCTCGGACAGATGGAACGTTGGAACGTTGGAACGTGTGTCACGTTGAGTGCTCTTTCCAACGTTCCATCTTTCCAACGTTCTCACTCGGCCGTCACCAACGCCGCCCGCCTCGTCTCGACTCCCCTGCTGCGCAACATGGGCACCCTCGGTGGGAACCTCTGTCTCGACACGCGCTGCAACTACTACAACCAGTCGTACGAGTGGCGGAAGGCGATCGACTTCTGCATGAAGAAGGATGGCGCGATTTGCTGGGTGGCGCCGTCCTCGCCGCGTTGTTGGGCGGTGAACTCCTCCGATATCGCTCCGGTGATGGTGGCGATCGGCGCCGAGTATCGGTTAGTCGGTCCGCAGGGTGAGCGGGTGGTGCCGGCGGGGCGGTTCTATCACAACGACGGGATTAACTACCTCACGAAGCAGGCCGACGAGATTCTCGCCGAGGTGCGCCTCCCCGCGC
>WNGP01005348.1_pt1 | contig 10695 bp, 10 predicted proteins | sample 5407671 | NCBI WGS metagenome assembly WNGP01 (sample SAMN13153381, study PRJNA577476) | soil metagenome | isolation source: 40 cm soil or saprolite under Garry oak tree replicate 2 | place: USA:California | collected 2016-06-15
CGCAAGTGTAGAGCCTCCAATCGGAATTCTCGGCCGCCACTGCGGCGATGTAGCCGGGGCGCGGGGCGAAGAGCTTGTGCGTAAGGTTCGGACCCGGGTTGGTGTGATCCGATCCCGACCAGACGCCTTTCCCCTCCGCCTTTAGACGCGCCTCGCGCACCACCCATGATTTGAGGAACGCCGCATCCCGCTCGTCCGGCGCGGTGTTGACAAGTGACCGGAGCTCGTCATCAGACATGAAACGCTGGGCGACGTCGAGCAGCCGTCTCACCGGTCGTTCATTCTCGACGTCTACGCCGACGGAACGATCCGGCGCAAACGCAAAGAGGCCGAGATCCGCAGAGTGCGTAATGTTAAAATGGATGTGGTCGCGATCGACGAGAAAGGGCTTTCCGGAATTGCCGTACCTGAAGCGCAGCTTTTCCGCTGATGTCCCGGTAAAGCCCGAAAGCAGAGTTCGCAGGATCCCGCGCGCGACGACGAACCGTCGCGCCGCAATCGGAGTGAGGTTCGCGGCTCTGTCCTTCTCCTCCGACGGCAGCACTCGAGCCAGGGTGTCGTAACGCTCATTGGTCACGTCGAGCGACGCCACCCACACCTGAACTTCTTCCGCCATCAGCTCAAGCGAGGTCAATGATCTCCACCTCCGCCCTTCCGCGCACGATTATCAGTTTTCCGACGTTCGGTGAAATGTTGAATCGTCTCGGGCCCGCGGCTCCAGGATTGACGAACAGTCTGCCATCGTGCCGCGTGACGAGCGGCCGGTGCGTGTGACCATAAACGATCACATCCGAATCGTAGCGCGCGGCGAGCTTCGCCGGCGTGGGACTGCCGACCTCGTGCCCGTGACTGACGTGAACGCGCAATCCGCCAACCTCGAGGGCGATCTCACTCTCGAGCCCCGGTTCGCCCGGCGGATCGGTGTTGCCGAATACCGCCCTTACCGGCGCGATCAGGCGCAGCTCGTCGAGAATCGTGGACCCACCCACATCACCAGCGTGAAGAATCAGCTCTACTCCCGTCAGCGCGTCGTGAACGCCCGGACGAACCAGTCCGTGCGTATCGGAGATGAGTCCAAGCACGTGCGTATCCGAGAGAGGCATGACCCCTTCTATATATTAGGAGTGTCATGCCATGGCTACGACTCGCGTTCCGATTGGCGTTGCGGGCAACACGCCGTCCGCGACTTGCGATCGATCTGATCCGGATCACCTGGCGCTTCAGGTCCAACGGCTGGTACCGGCAGTTTCCGTTTCTTCCATTGCCCGATCCTACGTATCTCCGCTGGCGTATGTATACCGCTTATGGTGACTACGACGCCGTGCCTTCCGTCACTGACGTCGAGCGTTATGCCCGTTGGGCGAGTGTAAACGAGTGATTGCCCCAATCGCTGAGGCTTTGTCCCTCGAACATTTGCTGAAGGCACAGGCATATGGACTCGGCTTCGATCTTGTCGGTATCACCTCGCTCGGTCCCATGGAAACAGCGGACGCGTTCGACTCATGGATCGAGAAAGGCTACGCGGGCGAGATGGACTACCTCTCGCGAGGGGCGGCGAAGCGCCGCGACTCGAGGCTGCCCGTTGCCGGCGCCATCAGCGCTGTCGTAGTCGGCTTGAGCTATGGCGGTCGAGAGCCAAGCGGACCTGTTGCCCGTTACGCACGAGGGGACGACTACCACGACATCATGACGGCCAGGCTCGAGGATTTGCATTGTTGGCTCGAGTCGGAGCTTTGTCGACCGATCGGTGGAAAGTCTTATGTCGACACCGGCCCTATCCTCGAGCGCGATATCGCGCGTCGCGCAGGGCTCGGATGGTTCGGGAAGAACACCAACATGATAAATCCGCATATAGGGTCGTTCTTTTTCATCGGCGTGCTAGTCGTGGCTCTCGATCTCGTCTCCGACGCTTCATTCGAGGCGGATCGATGCGGTAGTTGCACTCGCTGCCTGGATGCCTGCCCGACCGATGCTTTTGCGGGGCCGCGCGTGCTCGACGCCACTAAGTGCATCTCTTACCTCACCATCGAGGCGACGGCCGCGATTCCGCCAGAACAGCGCGAGAAGATTGGGGGACTGATCTACGGTTGCGATATCTGCCAGGATGTTTGTCCATGGAACGTCCGATTTTCCCAGGACATTCGAGAAGAGGCATTTCGCCCGCGCGATTTTCTGGATGGCGACACGCGAGCGGTCGCAAGGCGAATTCTGTCGATGGATGACGACTCCTTCCGCAAGGATTTTAGAGGATCTCCCATGAAGCGAGCGAAGCGGCGGGGACTCGCGCGCAACGCTGCAACGGCCCTCGGCAACGTCGGAACTTCCGACGACGTGTCCATTCTAGTCGCGGCACTCGAGGACCCGGAGCCCCTCGTGGCGGAGCACGCGGCGTGGGCGCTCGAACGAATCGGGAGCAGGACGACTCTTAGCTGACGGCCGGATTACACAGCATCGCGAGCTTGCAACATACGAGCGACGGAATACGTTCCAATCACAGAGCTCATGAATAAATCGTTCAGAGATATTCCAATCGTTCTTGCTCTCGCGCTCATCGCGCCTGCGACAGCATTGGCGCAGAACCCGCCACGCTATACGGCAGCGGATGTGCGTTTCATGCAAGGGATGATCGGGCACCACGCGCAGGCGCTGGCGATGACCGCGCTCATACCAGCCCGCTCGTCCCGCCAGGACATCCGATCCCTCGGCCAGCGAATCACTGTTTCGCAAAAGGACAAGATCGCGATGATGCGGCGATGGCTGACGGACCGTCATCAGCCGGTTCCGACCAGCGATGCGATGCACGATCACCAAGCCGCTGCAGATCATTCCATGAACATGCCAGGCATGGCGATGTCGGATACTCTGATGCCAGGAATGCTCACCGCTGAACAGCTCTCGGAGCTGGCAAGGGCGAATGGCGATGAGTTCGACAGGCTCTTTCTAAAGGATATGATCCACCATCACGAAGGCGCGCTGGTGATGGTCGCCAGCCTCCTTGGCACCACCGGATCCGCGCAGGAGGCGGAAGTTTTTCGTTTCGCGTCCGAGGTGGATTCCGATCAGCGCGCCGAGATTGCGCGCATGAATGCTCTTCTGGATACGCTAGGTCCCACTGGCGCAAAGACGCACCGTTGAGCAAATCCAGTCTGAACCACTCCTACCCACACCCAGAGAAAACGTAAATGACACCGAGATATACGGTCCCGACTTTGTCCGCTCGATGGAGCATCCTTCACCTCCGGCATCTATTCGTACTTGCCGGGTCACTTCTCGCGGCGACTGCCGGAGCGCAGGGCGATAGCGTCGCCATCAGCCACGATGACCCACGCATCGGACTCCGCGCCGGTTATCAGGATGCCGCCGAGGTTGGTCGCAATCTGGAGCTGGTTGGTCACAGCGCGCGGCCGCAGAATTTCGGGAACGCTCAAAACCTTGGGGATTTCGCCTTCCTCAACGGAGACCTCGCATTCAAGGGTAACCTTGCGTTCCAAGGCGGATTCAACGGCTTCCAGGTCTGGGACATTTCCAATCCGAGAAGCCCAACGCTGCGCACATCATTTGTGTGCCCCGGTGGTCAGGGCGATCCCTCCATTTACAAGAACCTACTGTTCTTCTCTGTGGAGGAGACGCGTGGGCGTCTGGATTGCGGCACTCAGGGTGTGACTGATACGGTCAGCGCCGAGCGTTTTCGTGGCGTACGCATCTTCGACATCAGCGATCTCGATCACCCGAAGCAAGTGGCCGCCGTGCAGACTTGCCGCGGATCGCACACGCACACGCTGGTGATCGATCCGAATGATCCGGACAACGTGTACATCTACGTTTCCGGCACGAGTGTGGTTCGATCGGGCTCCGAGCTGGCGGGGTGCGCACGCGGCGCATCGCTGTCAGATACGACTACATCGCTGTTCCGGATCGACATCATCAAGGTACCGGTCGCCGCTCCGCAGAACGCTCGGGTAGTCAACTCTCCGCGAATTTTCGCCGACTCTGCTGGCGCAATCGCTGGATTGTGGCTCGGCGGAGCACACGGGCCCGGAACGCAGACCACCACGCAGACGAACATGTGCCACGACATTACGGTCTACTCGGCTATCGGCCTCGCGGCTGGTGCTTGCTCGGGGAATGGCATTCTGCTCGACATCCGCGATCCGGTCCATCCGAAGCGAATCGCCGCTGTGATCGATCCGAACTTTGCGTACTGGCATTCAGCGACGTTCAATAATGATGGGACGAAGGTGTTGTTCAGCGACGAATGGGGCGGCGGTATGGCGCCGCGGTGCCGTCCAACTGACAAAATCACCTGGGGCGCGGACGCGATCTTCTACCGTGCCGGCGACAAGATGACTCCCGCCGGCCATTACAAGCTGCCGGTAGCGCAGACCGATCAGGAAAATTGCGTGGCTCACAATGGCTCGCTCATTCCGATTCCGGGCCGTGACGTCATGACCCAGGCCTGGTATCAGGGTGGCGTCTCCGTTTTCGATTTCACGGACCCAGCGCATCCAAAGGAAATCGCGTTCTTCGACCGCGGACCGATGGATTCGACCAAGCTGCTGCTTGGTGGTGACTGGGGAACGTACTGGTACAACGGCCACATCTACGCCTCGGAAATCGATCGCGGTCTCGATGTGCTCGATCTAAAGGCGAGTGACCAGCTGTCACAGAATGAAATCGACGCAGCGAAGCTGGTACGCTTCGATGTATTCAATCCGCAGAATCAGCCGAAGCTGGTGTGGCCGGCGAGCTACGTGGTAGCGCGCGCGTACCTCGATCAGCTCGTCAGGGACAAGGGAATCGCATCTGAACGATCTTCCGCCATTGCGCGCGATCTCGATCGCGCCGAGAAACTAAAAGGCGCGAGTGAGCGAACGGCGCTGACGCAGCTGGCAACCAGGCTGGATCGGGACGCAAGCACGGCATCAGAACCCGCGCGCGTCCAGGCTCTCGCGGGGGTAGTGCGAGATCTGGCCAAGAGATAGCGCTCGAAGACCAACTCAAACTGCAGTCGCAGTTCCAACGGAAAGCGCCGACGCCCTGAAAGCGTCGGCGCTTTTTTCAGCCCACGGGTCTGACGTCAGGTATGAGATCCCGCACCGCGTTTCGCAGATAGGCCGCGGCGTCATTCTCATGGGTCGGATCCCACTCTTCGGCCAGCTCCGCCAGGTGGATGCGTCGCGCCAAAACGAGGCGCTCCAGCACCTTGCATCCGGAGGCAGTGAGCTCGGAATGCGTTGTCGAATCCACGCGCGGTATCGTGACTAGTCCGCGTCTGCGCAGTTCCTCCAGAGCAGCCTGTGCACGCTCAGGTGGAATTCCGCGGCTGCGCGCGAGCTCGAATGGTGAAACCTCTGGCTCGCGCTCGACTTGTACAAGGAGCCAGGCGGCGACCGGACTGAGCGTCTCTCCAGCGCGTGCGACGATCATCGCGATGTGCGCGCGCTGCACATCACGATCGGCGAGCGAGGAGAGGGTGGCGTACAAATGTGCGGCGACGGCGTCCTCGTCCGATGGGCGGGCAAACGCTTCGCCTGCCTCGTTTCCCGCATCGCGTGCCGACGCCGCGACCGTTGCGCGAAGCGGTCGTTCAGGCAGGAACCAGGCGAGGACAAACCCAATTGCGCAGACAACGGCGGCGACGAAGAATACAGTGTCGAGCGACGACGTGAACGCGTCTGCGTACAGAGCGCGAGTGGAAGACGGGAGCTGCAACAATGCTTGCACGCTCATGTTGCGCGCGCCTCCAGTCGCGGCGGTACCTGGAGGCAGCAGACGAAGGAGATTGGCTGTCAGTCGCCCCGCGAATATTGCTCCGAGGATCGCGGTGCCGAGGGACCCGCCGATCAATCGGAACAACGTCGCACCGGAGGTGGCCACTCCGAGATCGCGGTAGTCGACGTCGTTCTGCACCGCGATGACGAGAACCTGCATCACCATTCCGAGCCCGATGCCAAGGATGAGCATTAGCAACGACGCGGTAGTGTTGGTGCTTTCAGGCGTGAGGCGCGACAGCAGAATGAGTCCCACTGTCATGACCGCGGTGCCGAGCAGCGGGAATATCTTGTAGCGGCCGGTCCGGCTGATAAGCTGGCCCGACATGATCGATGTAACCAGCATGCCGCCCATCATCGGCACCATCTGCATTCCAGACCCGGTCGGCGTTACGCCCTTTACGACCTGCAGATAGAGCGGGAAGTAAGTAACTGATCCAAACAGTGCGAATCCTACGATGAGCCCCACGGTGGAAGTGACCACAAACGTCCGCTGCCGGAAGAGATGCAAAGGCAGCACGGGCTCGGCGGCTTTGCGCTCGACCACCGCGAATAGAACGAGGGACAGCAGCGAAACGGCGATCAATCCGATCGACATTGGCGACGACCACGGGTACGTCTCTCCAGCCAGGTCGGACAGAAGTGTGATGCTGCTCAACACTACGGCAAGCAGCCCGGCACCGGCGTAGTCGATGGCGTGAACAACCCGGCGCGAAAACGAGGGGAGCGTCGCGGCCAGCACCACCAGTGCGGCGATACCGACCGGCAGATTGATGTAGAAGATCCAACGCCACGACAGGTGCGTGGTGAAATAGCCGCCCAGCAGCGGACCGGCGATGCTGGAGAGGCCGAAGACAGCACCAAAGATTCCCTGATAGCGTCCGCGATCGCGCGGCGGCACGATGTCGCCCACGACCGCTTGCGTCGTGACGACGAGCCCGCCCCCACCCATTCCCTGGATCGCGCGAAAAAGAATGAGCTGCGTCATATTCTGGCTCAGCCCACACAACGCCGAGCCGATGAGGAAGAGCACGATAGCCGATTGCATCACGATCTTCCGACCGTACAGATCGCCCAGCTTCCCGTAGACCGGCGTGACAACGGTTTGCGCCAGCAGATAGCCGGTCACAACCCAGGCAAGATGTTCGAGTCCGCCCATTTCGCTCACGATGGTCGGCAGCGCGGTCGAGACGATCGTGGAGTCGAGTGCAGCGAGCAGCATCGCCAGGACGAGGCCGCTGAATGCGATCAGTATCTGACGGTGACCGAGCGCCGTGGGGGCTGCCGAGCTCGATTGGCCCGCTTCGGTCATCGCGCCACCATCACTCCTTTATGACTCGCGTTTGATCCCACCGATTCGATCTCACGGCTACAAATGCGACCTTCGTGCCTGCCAGCACGATTGATCGCATGACATCGGCGTGAGCGAGAAAGTCAGACGTCGGGTGTCGTCGGCTTTTTTCTGAGAAGAAGATTGAGAAAGCCGCCGATGACCCCGACGGCGAGCGCAAGTCCTATGAGCGCGGGCGTCCACAACGTGGCGAGGCCCAGCGCAGCATCGAGCGAATAGGTCCCAAATCCAATGAGCGCTATTCCTACGACCGCGGTCGCGATGAGGAGCGGCAACTCGACTCCGTTCGCGGTCGCGAAGAATCCGTTGCGAAAGTGTACGCTTATGGATGCGACGAGCATCACCGCGAGAATGAGCGCCGGTCCGACAGGGCCGAAGAGCCCAAGGGCAAATAGCCAGCCGCCCACGAACTCACTGAACCCGGCTGCAGCGGCAAACCTGTGTCCGGGGCGAAAGCCAAGTGATTCGAAAAAACCGCCAGTGCCTGCAATACCGTACCCACCGAACCAACCGAAAAGCTTTTGAGCGCCGTGGGCGACCATTGTCAGGCCAAAGATCACCCGAATCAGCAACAACCCAAGATTGAGCAGCACCGGATCACCGTATGCGATAGCCATGAACGCACTCCCGGAGAGGTTGCCAATCATGGAGCACTGTTCGTTCCACTCGCTTCGGCGAGGGAACCAACGGCTCGCTGGCTTCCTTGCTTCGCGGCTAAGATTTCATCATCGAAGAACGAGCAGCGCTAGTCGGGCTGGTTGGAACCAAGGATCTTGAGCGCCAGACACGCCGCGCCGAATCCGTTGTCGATGTTCACCACCGCTACTCCGGGACTGCAGCTGGCGAGCATGGTGTTGAGCGCGACCATTCCGCCCTGAGCAACGCCAGTTCCGACAGAAGTCGGCACTCCGATCACTGGCGCGCGGAGCAAACCAGCGATGACTGCGGGTAGCGCTCCATCCATTCCCGCGACCACGATGCATATGCGAGCTGCCCTCAGCTCGGGTAAAATCGATTGAAGGCGATGTATTCCCGCCACGCCGACATCGAAATGAGTGGCCGTCGGAACGCCCATCGCATCGAGAGTAGTCGCCGCTTCCAGAGCAACCGGGATGTCGGCCGTTCCAGCCGTAATGACTGGCACCAGTGGCATATCTCTCTTCGCGCGGGGATTCCGGACAGCCATGCGTGCTTCCGGGTAAATGGTCGCCAGATCGCTCAGGACCTCCATCTGCTCTGCGCTCAACCTCGATGCCATGCGAAGCTCCGTCGTGTTCTCGAAAATCTGACGAAGATGCGTGGGTGTCTTTCCCGGACCATAAACCACTTACGGAACTCCGGTGCGCGATTCGCGATCGATGTCCCAACGAACCTGCGTCACGACGCCACCAGGGGGAGCGAGACACTTCCGCTCTGGAGCCCGCCCAAATCGAGCGCGACAAACTTGAAGCCAGCCTTCTTGCAGGCGCGTCGCAGCTCCTGTCGAAGCGGGTCCGTCACGACGCGCTCGAACATCTCCGGTGGAATCTCCAGGCGAACCATTCCTTCGTGCCAGCGCGCGCGGGCGGGCCAGATGTCGTTCAGGCGCAGGAATTCTTCGACTACCTCGATCTGCGCCAGCCGCTCCGGCGTTACTTCGATTCCGACTGGAACCCTGCTTGCCAGGCAGGGAGCAGCGGGTTTCTCCGCGTTCGACAGATTCCATCGCCGCGCGAGAGCGCGTACTTCCAACTTGTTGAATCCGGCGTCGACGAGTGGCGCAACGACGCCGCGCTCCATCGCCGCCTGGAGACCGGGCCGGTGCTCCCCGAGGTCATCGACGTGCGTTCCGACGAAGATCACCTCGTCCGAGTTTCGCGTAGCGGCGAGTGCCTGAACCGTGTCGTACAGCGCGCTCTTGCAGTAATAGCAGCGATCGCCGGCGTTGGCTCGATATCCGGCGAGCTCCATCTCATTCGTCGCGACTTCCTCGACGCTCGCCCCGATCTCGTTGGCGATCCGATGTGCGTCGGCGCGCTCCGCGGCAGCGAGTGAAGGGCTCACGCCAAGCAGGGCAACCGTTTCAATGCCCGCTCTCACCGAGGCCGCGAGCACGAGGGTCGAGTCGACACCGCCAGAGTAGCACACATAGGCGATATGGTCTCGAGCGGCCGCGCGAACCGCGGAGATGAGTCGGGCCTCGAGATCCATGTTATTTGCCTCGCGCCGTGGACGAACCGAGATCGGCTTCATTGAGCGCGCTCATCACTTCCGACCGAATCTCGGCCAGTGGCCGTGAGGTTTCTTCAGCGACGCGGCGCAGGTCGTCGAACTCCGGCTTCGCTCTTCGGGTGCCGTCGGGAAGCGTGGCGACCTTGACACGGATGTCACGCCCATCGAATCGAACAAGCCGCGACTCCCGCTCGAGCGCGTTTCGCACTACGTCGAACGTCTTTACTCCGAGCGTCGTGAATTGAGTGAAGATCTTTTCCTCGAGCCGGGCAAGATCCGACGTCTGCACGAGCGCCTCGACGCGAGTTCCAAGCCTTCCTTTTTTCATGGTCGTGTGCAGCAGCACGACATCGAGAGCGCCTTCGGCGCGTAGCACGTCGGCGGCGCCTGCGAGCTCCTCCGGCGACATGTCATCGATATCCGCGCTGAGCACGTGGAGGTGTTCCGTATGAACGTGCTCGCGGTGGTGATCGTGATGATCGTGTTGATCGACCGTGGCTTCGCCCACAATGATGCGGAGCGCGTTGAGCTGGCCCTGGATGTCGCGCGTTCCGGCTCCGTAACCGCTTTGCCGTGGACTGTACTCTTGTGGAGGCGCACCCTTGGACAGAACGCGGAGCAGCGCGGCACCCGTTGGTGTCGTGAGCTCTCCCGATCCCGGCGGCCCGTGACGGACATTGAATCCCTCGAGCAAACGGCTCGTTGCTGGCGCGGGCACCGGGAGAACTCCGTGCGCGGTTTTCACCGTGCCATCCCCAAGCGAGACCTTCGTGTTATAGATGCGTTCGATCCCGAGCATCTCAACGCCCCAGATCGACCCGACGATGTCGAGAATCGCGTCGACCGCTCCAACCTCGTGAAGGTGCAGCTCGTCCGGTGAGACACGGTGGATCTCGCCTTCAATGGTCGCAATCGCCTCGAACGCCGCATGGGCCGAGCGCGCCACCTTGTCCGGAATCTTCAGGACATCAATCAGGCGATGAATTTCCGAGACGGATCTCCCGTGCGGCTGCGGCGGAATATCGAAGTCCACTTTCACGCAGTGAACGTGCGAGCGTTGTACATCGGTGATCCGCACGTCGACACCCGATAATCCCAGCGTAGATGGCAGTAGCTCGAGCCACGCTTTGTCCAGCCCCACGTCGACGAGGGCGCCGAGGAACATGTCTCCGGCGATGCCGCTGGCAGGGTCGAGAACCGCGATCTTCATCATGTCTAATCTAATCCCGAGTGGCGGGAATCGAATTTGCACCCGCGGCCGGCATGCCTGCACAACGCTACGATGTTGCAGTAATTGGCGGCGGCCCCGCCGGACTCTGCGCCGCGCTATGGCTCGCCCGCTATCTCCACAAGGTCGTCGTC